>Ga0194127_10006210_pt1 | contig 13671 bp, 9 predicted proteins | sample TA2KigC100mmetaG_FD_148624 | JGI IMG/M metagenome (GOLD analysis project Ga0194127, IMG submission 148624) | Freshwater microbial communities from Lake Tanganyika, Tanzania - TA2015036 Kigoma Deep Cast 100m | ecosystem: Environmental > Aquatic > Freshwater > Lake | place: Tanzania: Lake...
ACGAAGAGCTTCCCGCCGTCGGCGTACTCCACGACGACGCAGTCGAGCGCCCGGCCGTCCGCCTCGAGTCGCGTCATCCCGACGTAGCGGCCGATGCCGTGCGCGATGTGCACGACGTAGTCGCCCACGGAGAGCGCCTCGAAGCTCGACAGCGGCGCGCCGCCGCGGAACCTGCGCCGCCGTCGGCGCCTGTACCGGTCGAAGATGTCGTGGTCCGTGAACACGACGAGCCCGGCCTCGGGCACCGAGAACCCCTTCTCGAGGCTCCCGATCTCGAGGGCGACGTCCGTCGCCGCGTCGCCCAGGAGCTCGCGCAGCCGCGCCACCTGGCCCCGGTTGTCGCACATCACGAACACGCGGTGGTCGCGCGCGAGCTCGGCGATGCGTCGCCTGAGGAGATCGAGGTTGGACGAGAACGGCTCCTGCGCGGCCGCGTGCGCCTCGACGCGCTCGCCGAAGTCCATGCGACCGCTCGCCACCAGCCCCGTCGCGACGAGCCGCCCCTTCGCGAGCCTCCCCGCGATCCTCTCGAACGGCGTGAAAAGCCGCTCCGGCTCGCACAGGGGCAGTTCCTCGTGGCGCTCGGTGTAGATCCGCGCCGCCTCGAGGAGCGTCTGCTCGGCGCGGTCCCACACCTCGTCCTCGCGCACGATGACGGCGCCCGTCTCCGCGGGGAGGTAGTCCACCAGGGTCTCTGCGTCGGGGTGGATGACCGGAAGGTACTGCTCCACGCCGTCGAAGTGGAAGCGCGCGTCCAGCCCCTGCAGCAGGTGCTCGCGGTCCTCGGAGTCGGACGGATGACCCGCGGCGAGCCGCTCCATCAGCTCGCCGACGCCCTCGCCCAGCAGCACGACCTCGCGCCGCGGCAGGATCGTCGCGCGCTCAAGCTGCCTGAGCGACCGCTGGGTCATGACGTCGAACTGCCGCACGGACGCCACGACGTCGCCGTCCAGCTCGATCCGCACCGGATCGTCGTAGCCGAACGGCATCACGTCGGCGATGCCGCCGCGCACGCTCAGGTCGCCCGGCTCCTCCACGATCCGAACGCGACGGAACCCCATGTCCGCGAGCGACCGCGTGAACGCGCCGAGGTCGAGCTCGGCTCCTTTCGACACGGTCCACGTCGCGTCGCGAAGGAGGCGCCTCGGGAGCGTGGCCTGCATCATCGCCCGCGGCGACGTGACGACGATGAGCGGCTCGCCGGCGGCGAGGCGGCTCAGCGTGATGAGGCGCGACTCGGTGATCGTGGACAGCGGGGAGCGCCGCTCGTACGGGAGCGTCTCCCACTCGCCGTAGAGCTGGACGCGCTCCTGCCCGAGGAAGGTGACGAGGTCGTCGTGCACGTGCTCGGCGTCCGACGGCGTCGGCGCCACGACGACCCACGCGTGCGGGAAGCGCGCGGCGAGCACCGCGGCGAGCAGCGACTTCGACGACCCGAGGAGGCCGCTCACCCAGAGGCGCGCCGGGCCATCCTGAAGAGCCCGCGCGATCCGCTCGAAGGGCTGCGCGCGGAACGCGAGCTCGGCGATCGTCCGACCGCTGCTCATGCGGCCGCCCCCCGGGGACGCGCGATGAGCATCTCGACTGCAAGGAGCGCGAGCGCCGCGTAGAGGAACACGCGCCACAACTCGCGCCCGCGCCGCGCCTCGAGGATCTGGCCCTCGATCGAGGCGTCCGGCGAGACGATGCGCGCGCCGGGCGCCCGGCGGACGATCTCCTCGCGGGCGGCCGCCGCCAGCGCCGACTCCTCCGGCGCCGCCCCGTTCGCGACCGCGAGCACGCCCCGACCGCCGTCGCCGAAGCGATAGATGCCCGGCGCGGGCGTCCGCTCGAGCACGGCCAGCGCCGAGCGGCCCCGCGCGACGACCGGGACCGAGACCGAGGAACCGTCGGGCCGCTCGACCTCGACGCTCCCGCCGGCGACCGCGGCGACGGGCACGCGCAGGTCGTCGCCGACCGTGACCGAGCGGGCGCGCGCGACGACGACGCCGAGCCGCTCGACCAGCCTGTGGACGAGCGGCACGATGAGCCCGCTCGTCGGAAGGTCGCTCCACGCGGGATCCACGCCGCAGAGGAGCACCGCCGCTGGGCCGCGCCCGGGCTCGCGCGCGCCCGCCGCGGAGGCCGCCCGCTCTCCGCTCGCCGACGCGATCACGAGCATCGGCCCGACGCCGGGCGCCTCGAGGATCTCCTCCGCGCCGGCGAGCGTCGCCTCGAACCCGCGGCGCACGGCCACGTCGTCGATCAAGCGTCCGCCGAACACGAGCCCGTCGAGGATCGGATGCCCCTCGCCCGCCGGAGCGAGCCGCACGCCGCTCGAGCGTTCGAAGGGGACCGTGAGCGTCACGCCCGTGACGGACGAGAGCGGGCTCGTGTTCCAGAACCTCGCGTCCGTCCTTCGCCCGAGAACGAAGAGCGCGCCGCCGCCGTCGGCGAGATGCCGCTCGGTCCACTCGAGTCCGGACCCCGGCAGCCTGCCGGCGTCCGCGAAGACGACGACCGGGAACCGTCCGCGGTCCTGGCCCGCGAGCGCCGACGCGGCGACCCCCACGGGAGAGAAGCGCTCGCCGCGGCCGGTCGGGTCCAGCGCCAGCCGAAGGTAGTGGCCGTCGCCACGCGCGTCGGCGCCGTCGGGCTCCACGACGAGCACCTCGACGCGCTCTGTCGCAGGGATCGCGAGGTACGCCTCGTTGTCGCCCGCGAAGGCGTCGGGCGGGATCTCCACGCGCCACGCGTGCCACCGAGCCCCGTCGACGGCCACGGCGAAGCCGACCGGGGACGACTCCCCGGGCCCCACGTCAACGCCCGCCTGACCGACCTGCGCGTCGTCGAGGAACAGCCTGACCGGCACCGTTGCCCGCCGCCGGCCATGGTTCCTCACCTCGGCCGAGATCGCGTGAAGCCCCGGCGTGCCCCCGTACGCGCGCTCCACGCCGGTGACGACGACGCCGAGGTTGCTCTCGGGGCCGGCGACGGGAAGGCAGTAGGTCCTCGGCCCCGCCGCATCCGGCGCCCGGGCCGACTCCGCGCCGGCCGTCGCGAGACGCCACCCGCTCCGCTGCATGTCGCCGATGACGTAGATCTCGCGGTTGAGGTTGCGCGCTCCGGCGAGGAGGTCGCGCGCGAGCGCGAGGGCGGCCGGGTAGTCGGTCGCCGCCGCGCCGACGCGCACGCCGTCGACGGCGGCCTTGAGCGCCTCGCGGCCGAAGGTGCCCCCGGGCAGCACGGAGCGCGGCGGGACGCCGGCCGTGACGAGAAACGCCTGGTCGCCCTCGGCGAGGAGGCCGGCGATCCCGCGCGCGGCGGCGACCGCGGCGTCGAAGAGCGGGCGGCCGTCCTGCCCGTCGCGCGACATGCTCGCGCTGTCGTCGAGCACGATGGCCACCGACGTCCGGGCGTGCGCGCCGCCCGCGTGCGCGCCGCGGAGGGTCGGCCGCGCGAGCGCGAGCGCCGCGCAGAGGAGCACGAGCGACCGCACGACGAGCAGGAGGATCTGCCGCAGCCGGACACGTCGGATGCGCTTCCGCTCCAGTTCCTTCAGGAACCGAAGCGAGCTGAAGTCGACCGTCTCGACCTTCCGCCGGCTGATCAGATGGATGACGAGCGGGACGAGCGCGGCAAGCCCGGCGAACAGAAACCCGGCGTTCAGGAAGGTGAGGTTCACGTGTGACCTCCGGCGCGACCCGGCACGACCCGCCCGCGCCGCGCTATCCCAACCGCTTCCGCTTCTCGAGGTACGAGAAGAGCGCCCGGTCGTACGGCGTCGAGGTCAGCACCGGCACGTAGTCGATCCTGCTCTCCGCGCACTCGCGCCTGAGCGTCGTCGTCCACCGCCCCACGGCGTCGAGGTAGTCCCGCCGCACCGTGAACGGCTCGGTGGTCATCACCTCGCCCGTCTCCATGTCGCGGAACGACGCGTCCACGTCGAACCCGAAGTCGGCCTCGCGCGGGTCGAGGACGTGGAACACGATGACCTCGTGCTTGAGATGCCGGAAGTGCTTGAGCCCCGGAAGCACGTGATCGGCGTCGTCGAGGAGGTCGGAGATGAGGATGATGAGCCCCCGGCGCCGCACCCGCCGCGCGAGCTCGTGGAGCACGAGGCCGATGTCCGTTTCCGACGATGCGTCGGCGCGGTCGAGCTCGGCGAGGAGCAGGTGAAGCTGCTTCGCGCTCGACCGCGGCGGCACGAACCGCCTCACCGCCTCGTCGAACACGAGGAGGCCGACGGAGTCCTGCTGCTTGAGCATGAGGTAGATGAGCGCCGCGGCGAGGTACCGCCCGTACTCGAGTTTCGACACGCCGGCCGACCCGTACGCCATCGAGGCGCTCGCGTCGAGCAGGACGTGCCCGCGGAGGTTGGTCTCCTCCTCGTACTCCTTGATGTAGAAGCGGTCGGTCTTGCCGAAGACCTTCCAGTCGATGTGCTTGAGCGGATCGCCCGGCATGTACTGCCGATGCTCGGCGAACTCGACGCTGAAGCCCTTGTACGGGCTGCGGTGCAGCCCCGTCACGAAGCCCTCGACCACGAGGCGCGCGCGAAGCTCCATGGTCGCGAGCTTCGAGACGACCGCTGGGTTCAGATAGCGTCGGAAGGACTCGTTCGTCATCAGGCTCCCAGGAGGCGGAGGCCCATCATCCGCGGCCGCGTCGGCGGGCTCCATCATCCCCTCCGGCTCGGACAAGGCTGCTTCGCAGCCAAACTCGCCGGGCGGGGATGATGGAGCCCCGCCACCTGTCACTTCACCTCCGCCACGATCCGTTCGACGATGTCGGCCGGCGACACGCCGTCGGCCTCGGCGTTGAAGCTCGTCACGATGCGGTGCCGCAGCACCGGCTGCGCGACCGCGCGAACGTCGTCGGTCTCCGGCGCGTACTTCCCCGCGAGCACGGCGCGCGTCTTCGCCGCGAGCACGAGGTACTGCGACGCGCGCGGGCCTGCGCCCCAGCTCACCCAGTTCCGCACGAACTCCGGCGATCCGTCGGCCGGGCGCGTGCTCCGCGCGAGACGCACGGCGTAGTCGAGCACGTGCCCCGGCACCGGGACGCGCCGCACGAGCCGCTGGAGCCCCCGGATGTCCTCGCCGGTCAGGACCCGCGTGAGGTCCGGCTGGTATGCGCTCGTGGTCGTCTCGACGATCTCCCTCTCTTCCGCCTCGGTCGGATATCCCACGTGGATGCTGAACATGAAGCGGTCGAGCTGCGCCTCCGGCAGCGGGTACGTGCCCTCGAGCTCGATGGGGTTCTGCGTGGCGAGCACGAAGAACGGGAGGTCGAGCGGATACGTGTTCCCCCCGGCCGTGACCTCCTTCTCCTGCATCGCCTGGAGGAGCGCGGCCTGCGTCTTCGGCGGCGTCCGGTTGATCTCGTCGGCCAGCACCACGTTCGCGAACACCGGACCTCGGATGAACTTGAAGCTGCGCGCGTGGCTCGCCGGGTCCTCCTCGATGATGTCGCTCCCCGTGATGTCCGACGGCATGAGATCCGGCGTGAACTGGATGCGCTTGAACGAGAGGTCGAGCACCGAGGCGAGCGTGCTGACCATGAGCGTCTTCGCGAGCCCCGGCACGCCGACGAGGATGCAGTGCCCGTCGGCGAGGATCGCCGTGAGAAGCTCCTCGATGACGCGGTCCTGGCCGACGATGACCTTGCGCATCTCGCCCAGGATCTTGCCCCGCGCCTCCGCGAGCGTCTGGATCGCCTCGATGTCCTTCCGTCCGTCTGCCCGCCCCGCGTCGCTGGCCATGCTTCCCCTCGCTTCGGTTGCCGCGCTCGCGCGGTCCGCCCGTGAATGCACCTAGCCGCCGCGCACGGCCCCGGGATGGGCCTGCGCCGCGGTCCGTCTCTCCGTCCGGCGCGTCGCGCGCCGTGCAGACCAGTCTAGTGAACGCGGCGCCGCGGGGCAAGGACGCGGTGCGACGGGCCGGGGGCTTGATTCGGCGCGCTCCGCGGCCTATGATGTGACGAGCCGTTCACCCCCTGCAGCACGCGGAGGTCGGCAGGCATCCGAATCAGATGGAGGCGGCCCATGACCGCTCGAGGCTCTGCGCGCTCGTGCTCGCGCTCGTCGTCGTCGCCGGACTCGCGGGCTGCGCGAAGAAGGTGGCCGTCAGCATCTCGTCCACGGTCCCGGCCGCGCAGGCGGAGATCAAGACGAGCAAGGACAAGAACGAGAACAGCGTCGTGGACCTCAAGGTGAAGTACCTCGCGCCCCCCGACAGGCTCACGCCGCCGAGGTCCGTGTACGTCGTCCGGGTCGAGGCTCAGGACAGGGTCACCGTGAACGTCGGACGCCTCAAGCTGAGCGACAAGCTCGAGGGCGGCATCAGGGTCACAACGCCCTACAAGAGCTTCAGGATCGTCGTCTCCGCCGAGGACGACGCGCTGGCCCGGTCGCCCGGGTCACACAGGGTCATCGAGACCGGGCAGATCAACATCCGATAGCACGCGGTCTCTCATCCGGAGCGGCCCGTGACGTGTCTCCAGGAGCTCCGGCAGATCGGGATCGAGAAGAGCAGGGGGCTTCCGGACGAGGCCTTCCGCGTCCGCGGCCTGTGGCGGACCGACCTCCTCTTCAAGCCCAACCCTGCCGAACGCACGTTCAACTACACGTTCCTCCTCGTCCAGACGGTCGCGGAGGGCGCGTGCTACTGCTCCACCATCCCCGCGCTCGTCGAGGGCTTCGACCTGCTCGGCAAAGACTGCCGGACCGCCGAGTTCAAGTATCGCTGCTTCGAGGTCGCAGCCCTCGACGCGATGTTCTCGGCGTTCGACAAGCGCCCCGATGAGACCCTCACGCTCTCCGGCACCTCGGCTGAGAAGGCGGTCCGGCGGAGCGGCATCATCGCGGGCGAGGTCCTGCGTCAGCTCGAGCTCGCCGGCGCGGAGCGCGGCCGCGTCGTCAACGTCGGCGTCATCGGCAACCTCGTGAAGATGCTGACGGAGCGCAGCATCGAGGTCGTCGGGACCGACGAGGACCCCGCGCTCGTCGGCTCCGAGATCGACGGCATCCCGGTGCACGGCGAGGAGCGCACCGTCGAGCTCGTCGAGGAGTGCGACGTCGCCGTCATGACCGGCATGATCATCTCCACCGACACGATGGAGGACATCCTCGCCGCAGCCCGACGGGGCCGGACGCGGCTCGTCATGTTCTGCGAGACGGGCGCCCACCTGTGCGAGGAGTACGTGCGAATGGGGGTGGACAGCGCCATCGCGGAGCCGTTCCCCTTCTACATCTTCGGCGGGACCACGCGGATCGACATCTTCAGGAAGAAGTGAGGAGGAGCGTCTGCTCAGGAACTTCGAACAGCGAGACGGCGTGCTGCACATCGGAGGCGTCCCCGTGACGGGGATCGTCGCGGACCACGGCACGCCGCTGTACATCTACGACGGCGGCATGATCCAGGCGAAGTGCGGCGCCGTCGCCTCGGCCTTCCCGTCGTTCGACATCTTCTACTCCCTCAAGGCGAACCCGTCGCTCGGTCTGGTCGGGTTCCTCCGTCGCATGGGCGCCGGCGCCGAGATCGCCTCCGGCGGCGAACTCCACGTCGCGCGCGCGGCGGGGTTCGACCCGCTCGACATCGTCTTCGCCGGGCCCGGCAAGACCGACCGCGAGATCGAGGAGGCCATCGTCGCGGGGATCTTCGCGATCAACGTCGAGTCCGTGCGAGAGCTCGAGCGCGTCGCGCACATCTCGAAGCTGCTCGGAGTCCCCGCGCGGGTCGCGCTGCGCGTGAACACGGCGAACGGGCTGGCGGACCCGGGGCGCGGGTCGGCCGGTCCGCTCCACGAGCAGATGGCCGGGGGCCCGAGCAGGTTCGGCATCGACGAGGAGAAGCTCGGCAGGGTCGCCGAGGTGTGGAACCGACGAACCGTGGACATCGTCGGTGTCCACGTGTACACGGCGAGCCAGATCCTCAAGGCCGACGAGATCGTGGAGAACGCGCGGAGGGCCGTCGCCGTCGCCCGACTCGTCGAGGAGATGACCGGCCGGCCGATCGAGTCCATCGATTTCGGAGGCGGCATCGGCGTGCCGCACTACGACAGTGAAACGCCGCTCGACCTCACGGCCCTCGGCGCGCGCGTCGAGGAGGTCTTCCGCCCGTTCGCGGAGGCGGACGCGCGGCTCATCATCGAGCTGGGAAGGCACATCGTGTCCGAGGCCGGGGTGTTCGTGAGCAGGGTGATCGAGCTCAAGGAATCCCGCGGCGAGCGGTTCGTCATCACGGACGGCGGGGTCAACCAGTTCCTGCGGCCCGTGCTCATGAAGGTGGACCACGAGGCGCGCGTCGTCAACAAGCTCGCGTCCCCCGGCGCGGCGACCGCGAGGGTCGGCGGCCCGCTCTGCACGCCGATCGACTGCACGGCCCGAGAGCTCCCGGTTCCCGACGACATCGCGCTCGACGACCTCGTCGGCGTGTTCAACGCGGGCGCCTACGGCTACTCGATGAGCCCGCTCCTCTTCCTCTCGCACCCGACGCCCGTCGAGGTGATGGTCCTCGACGGCGAGATCGTCCCGCTCAGGAAGCGCGGCACCTACGACGACCTCCTCCGCAACCAGCAGCCGTTCCCCGGCGCGGCGCGGTAGGGGCCGGCGCGCTGGGACGAACCCCCGACGCGACGCGCGCCGGGAGCCAATGCCCCCGGCGCGCGATCCGTTGCGACTCCGATCGTCCCGACTACTCCGAGCCTCCTCCCCCGATCGGGCGGACCACCCTCACGAGAGCCGCGTCGCTGTACACCTCGCCGCCCTGCGTCACGGTCGCGACCACGCGCGTCTGCTTCACCTGGCCGGGCAGGATCTGCGTCGTAGCGGTGAAGAGACCGTCGGGCGAGATGCTGCCCGCCTCCGCGTTCAGCACCTGCCACTCGACCGGGAGCGGAAGCGGCGACCCGTTCTGATCGAGGACCAGCGCCTCGAACTGCCGGGTCTGCCCTGGGCGCAGCGTCGCCTCACGGGGCCTGACCCGCACGACGACCTCGGGCATCCCGATGTTGATGATCACGACGGCGGCGCCGATGAACACGCGATCCTGCCCCAGCACGACCTGGGCGGTCACGCGCCCGGTCGGCGGCTCCGGCGAGCCGGGCTGCGGGAAGTCGGTGGCCGCCGTGAAGAGCCCGTCCGGGGTGATGGTGCCGATCCGCTGCGGCACCACGCCCCACGTGACGGGCACTTCCAGCTCCTCCCCGTCCGGACCGAGCACCACGGCGTGGAACTGCGTCGATTCGCCGGGCGGAACGAGCGCGACGCGCGGCTCGACGATCACTCGAACCGGGACCCCGGGGACCCTCACGAGCACATGCGCGAGGTCGGACAGCGTCGTGCCGTCCGGGAGCGTGGCCCGCGCGCCCACGGCGCCCTCGTGCGGACCGAACTCGGGCGAGGTCGGGTCTCCGTACGCGGGGTTCGCGGTGAAGAGCCCGTCCGGCGTGATGGTGCCGAGGCCGGGCGGGAGCACGGCCCACTCAACCGTCACGGGGATGGGGCCGCCGGGGCCGACGACCTCAGCGTCGAACTGCACCTCCTGCCCGGGCGCGACGACCGCGCGGGCGGGCGTGATTCTCAGGCGCGCGGTCTGTCCCATCGCGCGGACGAACACCCGCGCGGCGTCGCTCGCCGTCCCCTCGGTCGTGGTGACCGACGCGGTGACGGCCCCGCGCCACCCGCCGCCGGACGCGGGCTCGGGGAACTCCTCGGCGGCGGTGAAGAACCCGTCCGCGCTGACCGTGCCGAGCCACTCCGGCCGCACGTGCCAGTCCACGGGCACGTCGATGGGCTCATTGTCCGGGCCGAGCACGACGGCCTCGAACTGCACGTCCCCGCCCGGCGCCACCGAGGCGCCCTTCGGACGGATGTGCACGCGCAGACCGGCGGGCCCCGGGTACCTCACCTCGACGGCCGCGAACCCGCGCGCGGGGCCGTCGACGGCCATCGCGGTCGCGACGACGCGCCCGTCCATCTCCTCGGGTCCTGCCGTGAACACGCCGCCGGCGGTGATGGCCCCGAGCGCGCGCGGCACGACGGACCACTCGACCGGCACCTGCACGGACTGGCCGCTCTCGTCCAGCACGATCGCCTCGGAGCGCGCCTCGTCCCCCGGCCGCAACAGGGCGCGAGGCGGCCTCACGATCACCCGCAGCCGCCCGCTCTCGGGCTCGCCGACCACCACGCTCGCGGCGCCGACGCCCTCGCGGCCGCCGGAGGAGGCGTGCGCGGCGACGCGGCCGGCGCCCGAGGCGTCGCCCGCCGTGAAGAGGCCTGAGCCCGTCACAACGCCGAGCGCGTCGGGGAGCACGACCCATCGCACGTCCGCGCTCACGGACTCCCCGGTCAGCGGATCCGTGACCGAGGCCTCGAACTGCACCTGGCCCCCGGTCGGGGTCGCGGCGTCCGGCGGAGCGACCGTGACCGACAGCCGCCTCGGTGCCGCGCTCCCGACCTCGATCACCGCGTGCCCGGACCCTGTGGCCTCGCCGTGACGAGCCACGACCCTCACGATGCCTCGCCCTTCGTTGTTCAGCGCGACGAGCCTGCCGTCCGCGCCGACTCGGCCGAGCCGCGGCGGGATCACCGACCACGAGAGCTCGGCGGAGACCGGCCGCCCCTGCGCGTCCGTCACGGAGGCCGTGAAGCGGACCTCCGCGCCCGGCCTCAGGTACGCCTCGGCCGGCGAGACCGTGACTGTCAGCGCGTCGGCGGCCGCTTGGCCCGTCGTCGCGAGCGCGACGGCGAACGCAACCGTCAGCATGATGCCGTGTGCGCGAAACATGCGATCACCTCCATCCCTTCGTTTCACACGCGCTCGTCCGGAGCGCGGTGTCCGTCCACCGTGTAGAAGAGCCACGTGATGTCCCTGATCTTGTTCCCGGCGCGGTCTCGGATCTCGATGGTGATGACGTGCTCGCCCTCGGCGAACCGCTCCCCCGGCGTGTACATGACGTAGTCCGCCGTGACCTCCGCGAGCCCGGTCACGTCCTCCTCGTCCACGAGCAACCGGATGACCGCCCCCTCGAGCGGCGGCGTGATCGCCGCCACGATCTCCACCTGGCCGCCGCCCACGACCGCGTTCCCCTGCGGGAGCATGGGGTCGATCCTCGGCGCGACAACCTCGGACTCCACGGCGACCTGTTCCGCCTGCGGCGCGACGGGGACGGCGATCGGCGCCTGCCGCCCGCCGCGCGCGAGCACGACGGCCAGCGCGGCCACTGCCACCGCTGCGACCGCCCACGCGAGCCTGGGCGAGCGGAGGAGCCCCGCGCGCGTCCGCCCCGCCGCGTCTCCGCGGAGCCTCGCGAGCAGCCTCTCCCGATAGAACGGCGGGAGCTCGGCCTGCCGGAGCTCGCCGAGCAGCCGCTCGACCCGCTCGTCCTCGGGCCCCATGGGCGCCCCGGTCCTCTGCTCATCCCGTCCTGTTGCCATCGTCTCCTCCCCGCCGCGCCCGTCGGTCCGCCCGGCGGCCTCACACCTTGCCCTCGAGCAGCCGTCCGAGCATCGCCTTCCCCCGCGCGATCCTCGACTTCACGGTGCCGACCGAGCACCGCGTCACCGCGGCGATCTCCTCGTAGCTCGCGTCCGACATGTACCGGAGCACGATCGCCTCGCGGTACGGCTCCCGCAGTCCCGCGACCGCCGCGCGGACCGCCGCGGCGCGCTCCCTTTCGACCGCGTCGAGCGCCGGCGTCCGCCACTCCGCCGACGGCGGCGGGTCCTGCTCGGCATGGTCCCGCCACAACGCGGCCCGGCGCGCCTGCCTGCGATGCCGCTTCTTGAACACGTTGACGGCGATGCGGTAGAGCCACGTGAACGGGTCGGCGTCGCCGCGGAAGCCGTCGTAGGCGCGCATGGCGCTCACGAAGGCCTCCTCGGCGAGGTCGAGCGCGTCATCGTAGTCGCCGGTCAGTCCGTACATGACGTTCACGAGCCTCTTGTCGTAGCGCGCCACCAGTTCCTCGAAGTCGGGCTTCACCCTTCACGCCCTCCGCGCCCTGTTGCTCGTGAGTTAGAGACCGCGACGTGGCGAGTTGTTCCCGGCCGAGGCGGCGTTTCGGGGCCGCCCGCCGCTCGCCGCACGGAGCGGGTCAGAAGCGCCGTCCGAGGCGGACGATCCCGACGTGCTCGGTGTAGCTCTCGTCCGGAGTTGCCCGGTCCTCAAGCTCGAGGTATCGGTACTCGGTCTCGAGATCCCAGGCGTCGAAGCGGTATCGCAGAAAAGCGTGTGGGTCGCCCGCGTCGAGTCGTCGTCGCCTGTTCCGAACGTCCAGCGCGTGGACGCCCGGGCCGTGAGGTCGCTGGGCAGAACCTCCCAGCGGACCTCGCCGCCCGCGCCCGCGGTCTCGTTGTCCGCCGTGGCGGAGATGCGCGACCAGAAGAGCGAGAGCGAGACGAACAGCCGGTCCCGGCGATACGAGCACCCGGCGGCGCCCTGGACGTAGCGGTAGTCGTACGCGTCGTACGGGGTCCGGTCGTATCGCGCGAGCGCGTAGCCCCGCGCGTCGCCGCCCGCCACCGTGAGCACGCCGTCGGCCCGCGCCGTGAGGACCGTCCCCCACTCGTCCGCCGCGGTCCCGGACGCCGACCCTTCGGTGCGGTGCACCTCGGCGGTCACGAGCGCGCCCAACGCCGCCGGCGAATAGGCCGCCTCCACCCCGACGCTCTCCCGCCCGGGCCTCGTGGCGATGTTCCCCGCGGCGTAGAACGCCGTGTCGGCGCGCGCGTACTCGATCCACGCGCGGTTCGCGTGGTCCTTCTCGTAGCCGACCCGCACGCGCGCGTGCGCGCCGTCGCCCTCGACGACGCCGCTCGACCACGACCTCGCGGCCTCGGCCTCGACGAACCTCCGGCCGCCTCGGACGAGAAGCCTCGCCGCGAGCACGTCGTTCTCGACGGGCTCGACGACGCGGTCGGCGGCGGCCACCGTCGCCGTGTCGTCGAACGCGTGCAGGAACGCGAGCGCGAGCTCGCTGCCCGTCCCCCACGCCACGGTCTCCTTCGCCCCCAGCGCGTAGCGCGCGTACGCGCCCCATCCGTCGGTCGTGTCGGCCTCGGCGAGTCTGAGCGCGACGACGTCGGTCCTGGTCGGCCCGACGCGGACCGCCGCGCGCGCCCCCAGCCCGGAGGCCCACTCCAGCGTCGCGCGTGTCAGCGACGGGTAGATATCGCCGGCCTCTGCGTCAAACGACGACGATTCGAACAGGAAGGCCCCGCTCAGTCGTTCGTCGAAGAGCGGGTCGTATCGCGCCGTCGCCATCCACGTGCTCCCGACTCCGAGGGACGACGCGTAGAGGTCGAGGCTCGGCGCGCTCACCTCTTCATAAGGAAGGAAGACCTCGAGCGACTCCGCGTCCGCGGCGTCGGCCGCCACCGCCGCCCAACCGACCTTGACGAAGCCGCTCAGGACGGGCGCTGACTCCCAGGTCTCCCCCGTCGGCGCCGCCGTCGCGTCGGGTTCCGGCGTCCGCGGGACCCACAGGGCCTCCTGCACGAAGAACATCCACCTCCCCTCGACCGCCCGCGAGGAAGTGAGCGCCGAGAAGACCACCGTGTGCGCGCCGACGCTGAGGGACTCCGGCGGTGAGAGGTAGAAGTGGTCGGATCGCAGCTCGGCGGCGTCCGTCACGTCCCGGCCGTCCAGGAGGACGACGGCCGTCCATGGGCTCTCGAGCGGAGGAAAA
>Ga0194127_10006212_pt1 | contig 13668 bp, 14 predicted proteins | sample TA2KigC100mmetaG_FD_148624 | JGI IMG/M metagenome (GOLD analysis project Ga0194127, IMG submission 148624) | Freshwater microbial communities from Lake Tanganyika, Tanzania - TA2015036 Kigoma Deep Cast 100m | ecosystem: Environmental > Aquatic > Freshwater > Lake | place: Tanzania: Lake...
GGGGATTTTGTCACTGGACGATATGATCTATGACTTAGAATCAATTTATACTCCTAAAAAAGAAATAGATACTTTTATATGGTCTAGTAGTGTAAATTCCTGGGGACCACTTCTTTCTTTTAGTGGAAGGATAATACAAAAAAATACAAAAAATTTAATGCATTACGGGGAAGGACACGTGATAAATCAATCTAAAACCAATAATGAAAATCTAAAAGAAATAAACGAAAATAATTCTTGTGAAAGAAAAAGAGTAATTACCGAAATAAATGAGTTTGAGAATGTTATTCAATCTGTAAACGGCAGATGGTCTAATAGTTGGGGAATAAGCAACACAATGAGAATCAATTCTTCCGAATTATTTTATTCTTCTGGAATCACTGTAGATTCGGATTTAAACTATTCGCAATATATGCCACATGTTAATTTTGATACAGAAACAATGAAAACAATGACATATGCACTCCGAGAAATAAATAGAAAAGATAAATATTTTAAAGAAAATTTAAGTTCTTGGCATATTCCTAGCATGGATCAATTGGCATTTATAGCATATAGTTGTAAATTTCAAAATCTAAATCAAATACTAGTAAATAGTGAAGGATCTCCGCTAAAAGGAGAATATTGGTCTTCTACTGGTTCATTTGCAATAAACGATGGTGCAACACATGGAGAAGGAATATATACCGGAATCACAGCTGAATCTGGATCTGTTTCTTGGGCCATGAAATTTCCACAAGAAAATACATCTGCATATACAACAAAAAAGGATAATAGATTGAATAAAAAATCGGTGAGATTAGTTAGATTATTCAATTGTACTAAAAACAATGAATCGAATCCGTTTAATTTAATTCCATTTAATATATAAAATATGTCTACTGGTAGTTCTCCAATTTTATATCTAACGGGTGTGGGACCAGCAGGTCCACAGGGTCCTGGTGGAACTCAAGGAACTCCGGGTTTACCCGGACCAACTGGATCTACTTTAATACAAGGAAATACAGGATTCGGAATTAGTGGTAGTTCTTTCGCAGCCAATGAAGGAAAGATTTATTTTTATTTTGGACAAAACGGAATTTCTGCCATAGGACTCACAGTTCAACTACGCACAGCAGTAAATACAACATATGGAACAGGTACAAATGAACTAATATTTTTTAACATAAAAGGTTCCACTCTTGGTTCATTTTCCATATTAGGAACAACATCCACCCAAACGATCAAAGGAGATTGGTTGGGTACTGGGCCTACTTATAATTATGATATAATTACATTTTCCAATATAATATTTAATGGAATATCAGCAACGGAGACTTCAGATCTAATAACCATAACCGGATTAACTTCTACGAATTTATACAATATCATTAGCGGAGTTAGTAATAATAAACTATATGTTAGTCCAAATAATTTTTGGGATCCTATCAAAAAAGAACTAAAGTTATATTTATTAAATAATAGAGAATTTGATTCTTCTGATACCAGCACAATATTTGATAATTATAGACAAAATAGTATTGGGACTTTGGCTTCAGAAACTGCATTTTCTAATATGAATATAAGCGGCTATACCTCTGGACTTTCTTTTTCTAAACCATTATCCACAATAAATGGAAATACATTTCAATCTGCATTGTATTTGTACAGCACAACAGGATCTGAAATAACTTCAGGAAATATAGTATATTTTAGAAAATATATAGAAGATCCTGCTGGTAGAACTTCTCTGAAAGGAGGCAGTAATTCAAATTACGGTTGTTGTATTATTAATGATAATTACGATTGTATTAATTATATGGGTCCAGTGAGTTGTAAAACTTTGGGAGGCCATTATATTCAAGGAGCTTCTTGTGATGGAATAACTTATAACAAAGTAGGATGTTGTTACTATGACTATACTTCACAGGGATACACCTGCATCAACTCGTATATAAAAGAATGTAGAGATTATTTAGGAAAGCCTCTTATGGGACCGTGTAATGCAAATTCGTGTTTGAATGAAGATCCATGTGAGTGTGTACCATGACCATAGGAAGTAGTCATTTTTTCTCTGCAAGTGGTGCTACTGGACCACAAGGTGCTCCAGGACCTGAGGGACCCCAGGGCAATATAGGATCTACTGGATCAACAGGATATGGACCCACTGGCAGTACAGCTACAAAAAGATTTAAACCTAATGACAGAGGCTGGTTATTACTTAGTGACAGTTCTGTGACAAATGATATAGCTGGATTCACTTTATTTGATGGTAGTTCTATAACTTTTGATGCTAATATATTTAGAGGAAATACATTATCAGCATCAGGTATTACAGCAACAGGAAAATCAACTGGGTTTAGTATATTTAAGTCAATTAGTGGAAATACATTATCACTAAAGAAATTAAATTCTACTACAGGACAAATAACGGTTACGTCAGATAATTACAATGTTATAATTAATTCTGATGGAACTCCACTCCCAATAACAGCAATAACTGGAGGATTTTTATATGTAGATGCTGGTTTAAAATCTTCTATACAAGCAGGATTTAGTGGAAGCTCTGATACATCATATACTCATTTGATATTAAATGCCACAATGGGCACAACTAATTGTTTAGTTTCGTTTAACCGAAATCCAACTACAAACACTCAAGATTCTGTGTCCAGTTTTAACGTTATAGATAAAAGTATTACTTATTTTACGGGAAGATCTATAGGAGGTTTTACAGGATTTCCTGGTGTTTCTGGTACTACTGGCGAAATATTTACCTTTTCTTTAATAGTTTCTGATAAATTAACATCTTTGCCATTGAACGTATACTTTAGACCCGAACATAGTGTTTTGCCTCCAGGTAAAAGTATTATAACATTAACAACAAAAAATAATGGAGCTACAATATTTGCTGAGGTATTTCATTCAGGATACAATTCTGAAAAAAATATTCCTGCCTATATGCAGGGTGTATGTGTCGACTACAACACCTTGGCAGTCGCAATAGGATGTACCGATCATGTAGAGAAACATGAGTGTATACCTTCAAAAACAAACGGCTTTATATATTTTTATCCACACAAAACTTGTATAGATATGGCACCTGCTGGAACTTCTTTTGAAATAGGAAATTGTTGTATTCGAGGATTATGTACTCAAGTTCCTAAAAATTTATGTCTCCGATGGGGAGGAATATATCATGGAACGACGGCATGTAATAGTGTTAATTGCCCCAATCCTTGTGACCAATAATTATGTCGTGTGGTTGTAATAAAAATAAACCTTGCACTGGAGAAAATTGCAAGCGGAAAGAACAAGGATTTATTCCGCCTATTCCGCCTATTCCGCCTATTCCGCCTATTCGGACTATGCCCAAGACCACACCAAACAATATCTCAAATATTTCCGATAATCCGAATCCTACTTCTACATCACATATAAATAGTCTATATGAGGTATTCAAAATGAACACAGAACCCAATTTATCCAATCCTATTCCAAACTCTGTTTCTTCAAAAAATTTATCTGAAACTGTTCCAGAAATTCAAACAGAAACAGAATTTCGTTCCAGAGAAATAGAAAATCCAGATGGTATGTTTAAAATGGCAAAAAGTCTGGTAAGTGCTTTAGCGTCTAGAGGAATTGAAAATAATAAGGTATCTGTAGAACTAAAACAACTCCGAGTTTTGAGTTGTTTTGGAAACAAGAGTTCTGGTGGAGAACTACCTGCTTGTGAATTTTTAAGAAAAAGCAAAACAGAAGGTAAGTTTTTCTGTGGTGGGTGTGGATGCGGAGATAAACCAATGACATGGTTGAATGCAGCAGAAACAGAATACTCTAAACTAGATTATCCTAAATTAAATTGTCCTCTGCAAATGCCTGGGTTCAACAATTACACAGAATCTAGCCCAGAAGAATCTGTTTCTCCGATAACTAGAAGATATTACATTGAAAATATGAAATTTGAAGAAATTCAATCTGTTTCTGTTACTACACCTGAACCTCCAGCGACTCCAGCGACTCCAGCGACTCCAGCACCACCAGAACAACCAAAATAATTTAATCTAATATATTTTTCTTATAAATAAATAAGGAGAATATATGGGCAATGTTAACTCTAAAGACGGTATTATTAAGTATGCACTTCGTGCATTGGGGCATCCAGTAATCGAAATAAATGTAGATTATCAACAATGCCAAGATCGAGTAGACGATGCATTAGAATTGTTTGCAGAAAGACACTTTGACGGTGTAGAAAAAGTTTATTTCAAATATGCATTAACTGAAGATAATATTAAAAAAGCCTATATTGATACCGATCAACTTGCTCCTCCTTCTGGAATAACAGGAGACGGACCAGATGGTTCTACTATTGTAAGTGTTGTTCGTCTTTTTCGTCACAGCAATTTTGCTAATATTAATATGTTCGATGTCAGATATCAAATGGCACTAACAGATTATTTTGGTATTAATAGGGGATTAGCGTCTCAAAGTTCTTTGGGTCTTCCTCAATACGCGTCTACTAAAAGATATATCAATTTAATTGAACAATTTTTTTCTCCAGAAAAGGCTATAAGATTTAGTAAAGTCAAAAATAGAATTTACATAGATGGCACAATGGAAGATGTTAGTATAGGAGATTTTATGATTATAGAAGCATATGCTGCATTGAATCCAGAATCTTATACCGAAATATACGATGATCGATTACTTAAAAAATATGTTACTGCCTTGATTAAACGTCAATGGGGAGCAAATATGTCTAAATTCGACGGAGTTCAATTGCCTGGTGGAATAAGTACGAGAGGAGGGGCAATAATGCAAGAGGCAATGCAAGAAATACAAAATATCGAACAAGAACTCATATCAACACACGAAATGCCTTCTGATTTTTTCATAGGATAACAAAATGGCTACTAATCCGTATTTTAAATCATACGATTCTATAACAGAACAAAAATTGATTGATAATCTAACCATAGAAACTATTAAAGCTACCGGTAGAGATATTCTTTATATTCCAAGAGATTATCTTGTTATAGACAAATTATTCGGCGAAGACCCTGAATCAAAATTTACTGAAGGGTATCCATTGGAGGCGTACCTGGTAAATGTAGATCGTTTTGATGGCAACAGAGATGTTATAATGAAATTTGGAGTTCAAATAACTGACCGTGCATCTATATTGATTTCTAAAACAAGATTTGAAGAAGAAGTTAAACTTAAAAGGACAGAAATATTAAAACCTAGAACAGGTGATTTAATTTATCTTCCTCTTTCTAAATCTTTATTTGAAATCAATTATGTAGAAGACGAATTTCCATTTTATCAATTAGGCGGATTAACCACATATGCTCTAACATTAGAACTGTTTACTTACAGTGGAGAAGTCATCAATACCGGAATAACAGATGTCGACGAAGTTCAACTTGCAAGGAACGTAAAAACTACATATGCATTTATTAATGTAAATCCTATCTCTGGAACAAAACTATTAGACGGAGAACAAGTGTATCAAGTATTGGGAGTAACTGGAGGATCTTTACAGAATGCCACAACAACTGCAACCCTGTTGAATTTTATTCAAGGATCCACTCAGAATGCAATTCATCTTATAGAAATAAGCGGCGGATTTTCTTTTGCAACCAATCAAACCATAAGAGGAACAGATTCTGGTGCAGAATATTATTTCAAAGGAAGTACCGCAATAAGCGATACAACAATATCCAAAGATCCATTTACATCGACCCCACAATCAGATAACGATCTGACTCAAACCAAAGGAATCAAGATATTTGATTTCACTGATATAGATCCATTTTCAGAAGGTAATTATTAATGTTTACCCAAATACTCGATAATCAGTTCAATGAATCTATCAGAAAACATGTGATTATCTTTGGATCGTTATTTAATTCTATTTACACAAAAACAGAAAGAAATGGTACGATACAAAAAAGAAGAGTTCCAATAAGTTACGGACCTAAAGAAAAATTTATTCGACTCATAATAGAAGAAAGTGGAATCACAGACAAAACACATATTCAAGCAGATCTTCCTAGAATGGGATTTGAAATAGTAAACTTACAATATGATGCTACAAGAAGAATTAATAGATTAAAAGAAAAAACAAAAATAGTAAATGGAAATCCACTCAGATCGTATTCAGAAGCTCCTTACAATTTTACTGTTGCATTATATTGTTTTTCTAGAAGCATTGAACATAATCTTCAAATCATAGAACAAATAATTCCATATTTTGCTCCAGATTTTACTGTTACTGTTAATATGACACCATTGCACAATAAAGTAGATGTTCCTATTGTTTTAAACGATGTAGATGTAAATGAAGATTACGAAGGAGCATTTGATTCAAGGCGTGCTATCGTTTCTACTTTGTCCTTTACTATGAAAAGTTATATTTATAGTCCTGTAGTGACAGATAATAGACCGTATATAGAAAATATTGATATAAATTTGTATAAAAATCAATTTTCTAATTTTATTACAGATTTTGGATTTACAGGAGACAGATATATTGGATTTACTTCTGAAAATTTCTATAGTGGAGGAACAGGATGATTAGATCTAATGAAAATATATCAAATGCATTGAATATTCCATTTGATGTGGAAGAAAAATCAAAAGAAGAATTCGAATCAAAAGAAATTGCTGTTACGAATGTCATTGCAGATACTCCACTACAACACGACTTTGAATCTGCCAGATCTAATATAAAAGAACTTATTAAAAGTGGAATGGGAGCTGTAGACGGTATATTAAAAGTTGCAACAGAATCAGATTCTCCTAGAGCATATGAAGTATTAACCAACATGATAAAAACTATGAGCGATATGAATAAAGACTTAATAGAAATTCATGAAAAACTTACAGATGCTCAATCGAAAAAGGTTACTATTAAAAATACAACAAATAATTCTATATACGTAGGATCTACTACAGAATTACAAAACCTTATAAATCACGAAAGAAGTCCACTTAAAGTACTCGAAGAAGAAAATTAATCATGAGAAGACCTGGATATTTAGGAAATCCTAATCTTAAACCTGAAGGTCAATCCTTACAGTTTACAAAAGAACAGGTAGAAGAATATCTACGATGTTCTAAAGATCCTGTTTACTTTGTTTCAAAATATATCAAAGTGGTTTCTTTGGATAAAGGATTGGTAGGTTTTAATATGTATCCGTATCAAAAGGATATGATCGAAACTATACACAATAACAGATTTATTATAGCGAAATTGCCAAGACAAAGTGGAAAAACGACAACTGTTGCTTCTTATTTATTGCATTATGTTTTATTTAATCAGAGCGTTAATGTTGCTATTTTGGCAAACAAGCAATCTACCGCAAGAGATATTTTAGCAAGATTAAAATTATCTTATGAATATTTACCCAAATGGATTCAACAAGGAGTAAAAGAATGGAATAAACATTCCATAGTTTTGGAGAACGGTGCAAAAATAATTGCAGCTGCTACTTCTTCGAGTGCAATCCGTGGAGGATCGTATAACGTTATTTTGTTAGACGAATACGCACACGTTCCAACTTCTGTTGCAGAAGAATTTTTTAGTTCAGTATATCCTACGATTACAGCAGGCCAGACTACCAGAGTTATAATGATTTCCACTCCAAAAGGCTTAAATATGTTTTATCATTTTTGGAAAGGAGCTCAAAGTAAACAAAACGAATATATTCCAGTTGAAGTTACATGGAATCAAGTACCAAAATATCCAGGAGGACCCCTCAGAGATGAAGAGTGGAAACAAGAAACTATAAGAAATTCATCAGAACGACAATTTCAAGAAGAATTCGTTTGTGACTTCATAGGATCTACCAATACATTAATTTCGTCTCAAAAATTAAATTCTCTTGTTTGGAAAAAGCCTCATTATTTTGACGGCATTACTATTTTCGAAGAACCTATTAGAAAAACAGAAAAAACAGAAGATCATGTCTATTACACCGTTGTTGATGTTTCTCGTGGCCAGGGAAAAGATTACAGTGCGTTAACGGTAATAGACATAACTCAAATGCCCTATCGAGTTGTAGCAAAATACAGAAATAATACTGTTTCTCCTTTATTATTTCCGTCTATAGTGTGTTCTATTGGAAAAAAATATAATAATAGTTATATTATGGTAGAATTAAATGACATAGGAGGACAGGTTGCAGATATTTTACATCAAGATTTAAATTACGAAAATTTGATCAGAAGTACTACCAAAGGTAGAAAAGGTCAAATACTAAATGAAGGATTTTCTAGTTCTAAAAATCAACAACTAGGAGTAAGAACCAGTCAAATTGTTAAAAAATTAGGATGTTCAGTTTTAAAGAATTTAATAGAAAACGATAAACTTATAGTAGAAGATGCAGAGATAATAGAAGAATTAACCACTTTTGTCGCAGATCATTCGTCTTATCATGCAGAAGACGGATATACTGATGATCTTGTAATGACTCTTGTTTTATTTTCATGGGCAACAAGACAAGAATTCTTCAAAAATTTAACCAATCAAGACGTTCGTATGGAAATTTATTCAGAAGAAATTAAAAAAATTGAAGAAGATTTTCTTCCGTTTGGATATATAATTACATCAGAAACTCCAGTGGAAGATATAGACTCTACAGAAAAAAAAGACCACTGGATGAATATAGATACAGATTCTTTACGAAATACTCATAGATGGGTAGATTTATACAAACAAAATCCATTTTTTTGAAATTTTCAAAATTATAAATATGGGAAATTATAAGGAGATCCTATGCCCATAACATTCATTGAATCAGATAATCCAGTTATTTTACCTTCCACTTCAGGAAATGACAGACTAGTTGGATGCATTTCTCGTGCAGGTCTAGATAAACTTGCCACTGCAGAAGAATTAACTCAATCATATATTGTTGAAAATAATCAAAACGGGTGGTACGAGCGAGTCAGATTGTTGTTTCAACGGGCATACGGAATTACATCAGGAACAGTAAATCAAGAGGCAATTGTTCTGGGAGGAACTCTGGGTGGTGCAGGAGTAAAAACTGTACTAAATAAAACAGGACCATATGGAGTTACTTCCGGTCAATTTATTTCTGGTGGGAGTGGTGGAACTTTGGAATTAAGTTCAGACTGGGCAGAAGAATGGTGGAATGTTAAAAACTTTTTAGAGTACGGACAAACTGTTGTTATTGGTTTAATTAATGGAACAGGATTTACTGGACAACTAGGTCCACTAGGAACAACTGGAGCTCCAGCGCTCTCTATTATTTTAAGTTCCACAGCAGAATCTCCTTTTATCACGAACAACAGATTTAACTGTGTGTTTCAAATTTCTGGAATAACCAACGGTTGGTCCGGAGCGGATTACAGTGGAAGTACACCAAATCAAGATGTTTACAATATAATTGAAATTTTAAAATCAAAAGAAACTCCAACTGTGGGCATAGTCTCTGCTGGTATAACTGGTACCATTAGTTCTACTTCAAACATAGGAATTACTTCAAATTCTCATATTATCGCAATAGCAGGCAAAAAGAAGCACAATGGAATTGTATTTGATTCTGGTACCAATCCGGTATTGCTTACAACTCATCTGGCACCTGATGTCGCTGGCATAGTAGCTAATGCAAACTACTGGCAATCTCCAGCAGGAACTCAACGAGGAGTAGTTCGAAGCGTAGTGGCACTTGAAACGAATTTCACAGACACGCAAATAGGTCATTTAACTACAAAGGGTGTAAATTATTGTAAAAACATTAACGGTTTCGGCACTCTATTATTGAACGATCTAGTAACCGATCAGGAACGAATCAACATTATCAGAACAATCAATGAAGTAAAGATAGAACTTGTTCCTCTTGCGTATGAAGTATTGTTTGAAGTAAATGACGCCACAATACGAAGTCAATTTGTTTCTCGTGCATCCGCTCGAGTAGAGTCTATCAGAGCATCAGGCGCAATACGAAACTTCAGCATAACTTGTGACGAAAGCAACAATACATCTGAAGTAATTAACGCAGGCAAATTTGTGGCAAAAGTTCTTTTAGTATTTGGAACACTGATCCGAGAAGTCGAAATCATTGTTTCTCGAGGAGAAGAGGGCGAAGGCGGAGTAATAGTAGAAGGTGGCGGAGTCCCCTAAAATTTAGTAAACAGGAGAACAATATATGACAGTAGGACCCGGAAATATTACAGGTTTTCGAAATCAATTTGTAGCGTCCAGATCTAATAGATATTTAATTACACCGAGCGGACCCCTTGGTCAGCCTCTAGGGTTAGATGTACAACATATGCAACTGTTTGCCAAGGCAACATCGGTGCCAGGCACTCAAATAGGAATGATTCCTGTTGGATATCGAGGCAGAATAATTAAATTTGCAGGAGAACGCCAGTACGGAGAATGGGTTATTCAAGTATACGATGGAACAATTAGAGGTGAACAAGGTAATGGAAATATTCGTAAGATCATGGAAGACTGGATCGAACGGACAAATTCTTCCATCGAGCACAAAGTTCGTCTTAATACTGCTTCTGAATCTCCCTGGGAAGTGGCATGGTTTGATACCAATGGGGATGGCTATGGTAGGGGTAGTGGAGATTTCTCGCAAAAATTCCTGTTACACAATTGTTGGCCAATAGACATTAGTCCGATAGACTTGAGTTACGATCAGGCCGATGCGTTTTCTGAATTTACTCTTACTCTTGCCTACGACTTCCATTCATATCCAAGAGATTCTGGTTCAGGAGGTTCTGTTTCAGGAGGTTCTGTTTCAGGAGGTTCTGTTTCATCGAGGGGTGTTTAATTATAAGGAATAATCAATGACACAATTTAACGACGTACAGTCATTTAGAACACAATTTTCTGCTTCCAGATCCAATCGATACGGAATAGATTTTAATCAATTGCCCCCGGGCATCCAATCGCTTAATCCAGGAGCATTTCGTATATTTGCCAAGGCTACATCAGTTCCGGGTTCCATTGTTAATTTTATACCAGTAGGCCATCAAGGAAGAATAATCAAGTTTGGTGGAGAACGTCAATTCGGAGAATGGGTTATTCAGGTATACGATGCAAATTCCGGCAGCATAAATATTCGAAAGGTATTTGAAGACTGGATCAATAAGGCAAATGACAGATTGACCAATACACATCAATTTGATATTGGAACTGGTATTAATTGGACAGTAAATTGGGACGATATAACCCATAATAATACCTCTGCCCCCGGTACAGGACCCACTGGGCAGCCCATGGGATCTAATTCTAATTCATATACTAAAAAGTTAAAGTTATACAATTGTTGGCCATCAGACATTAGTCCGATAGACTTAAGTTACGATCAGGCCGATGCGTTTTCTGAATTCACTGTAACAATGAATTACGATTATCACCTGTACTTATAATAACACACAATCAGTTATACATAATGTATGGCATTTGAAATATTTGGATTTTCTTTCGGCAAACGTAATGAAATTGGACCTACTGGAGAAGTAGAAACTACTTCTTTTGTTTCTCCAGATTCTTATGACGGCACATATGTTATAGAAAGTGGCGGTCTTATTGCATCAGTTTACGATGCTGGAGGAATCGCTGCGGCTAATGATGCTCAAACTATAGGTCAATATCGATCCATGTCATTATATCCTGAAGTGGATATTGCCATAGAAGATATCATTAACGAATCTTTGGTTTACGATAAAGACGGTGAGGCTGCCAAGTTAGATCTTGCTCGAGTAAATTTATCGCCTCAAATAAAACAAAAAATTCACGACGAATACAAAAATATTTTAAAGTTATTAAATTTTAACAGTAAAGGTTACGAGTATTTTAGAAGATGGTATATAGACGGTCGTTTATATTTTCATAATATCATTGATCCGGATCGACCAGAAAAAGGAATAAAAGAATTACGAGCAATAGATCCTACTAAAATTACAAAAGTAAGAAAAGTAGAAAAAGAATTAAAAAATATAAATGCCACAACTCAAATTTATGTGGTTAAATCTGTAGACGAACATTTCATTTACACTGATATGTCTATCGATAGTCTGATTCCTACCACTACTACTGGTTTAAAAATATCAGTAGATTCTATAACTTATATTCATTCTGGTATTGTAGATCAAACAACTAAAAAAGTTGTAGGATACTTGCATAAGGCAATCAGACCTTTAAACATGCTTCGACAAATCGAAGACGCAGTTGTAATTTACAGAATGTCTAGAGCACCAGAACGAAGAATCTTTTATGTAGACGTAGGAAATCTACCTAAACAAAAGGCAGAACAATACATGAAAGATCTTATGGTTCGTTATCGAAACAAACTTTCATATGATCCTAAAACAGGAATGATCCGAGACGACTGGAATCATAATTCTATGTTGGAAGATTTTTGGATTCCGCGAAGAGACGGAGGCAGAGGAACTGAAATTACTACTTTGGACGGAGGACAAAATTTAGGTCAATTAGAAGACGTAGATTATCTATTAAAGAAATTATTTCGTTCTTTAAATGTTCCACTCAGTCGTCTCGAGGCACAAAACGGATTCAATATGGGCCGAATGGGAGAAATTACTCGAGATGAAGTTAAGTTTTTTAAATTTATCGAAAGACTCAGACGACAGTTTGCTAATTTATTTTTAGATTTGCTTAAGAAACAATGCCTACTAAAGGGCATAATGACTATGGCGGATTGGGAGTCTATTAATCAAGATATAGATTTTAAATTCAATAAAGATTCGTATTTTGATGAATTAAAAAATAATGAAATTTTAAAAGAAAAAGTAGAAATGTTAGGAATATTGAGTCAGATGTCTGGAACCTTTTTTTCAGATAAGTATATCAGAAAGCAAATTTTGAATCAAACTGACGAGGAAATGGCACAAATGGATGGAGAAATGGCAGAAGAACGTGAGATCAAAATACAACAACAAATGGAACAACAAGCAAGAGAAATGCAACAGCAACAAGAAATGAATAAAAATGAAGAACCCACAGAATCTCAAGAATAATTCAAATTATTCTAGGGTTTTCAACTATTCTGATGAAGGATTTTATCAATTTTTAACTTTGACAAGCAAGTCTAAAATTTGTAAAAAAATAAGATTTCGGAGTAAAAAATCCTATATTATTACCCCAGAACAGGCCATGAAAATAAAAAATTATATAGATAGTATAGGAATTAAATACAAGGGAAATCAATTAAATCGAATATTTTTACAGAATCCACAATCAATTCAAAATATTCTAACATATAAATAAGGAGAATTATGAGTCACGCAAAAAAAATAATCGAATCTGTTTTATCGAATAAACCGTATTCTATTAAAACTGCAGTCAATGAAGCAATGGCAGAACGAATCGGCTTGATTTTAGAACAAGAACTAGAACGCCTTGGTGCAGGATTGCTGACAGAAAAGAATGAAGTAAACATGGATCCAGTGGGCGAAGAAGATGGTGATATTAACAATGACAAAAAAATAGATGGTTCAGATGAATATCTTGCAAATCGCAGAGCAGCAATAAGTAAAGCTAAGGCAGAAGCATAAATGCTTTTAATTACAGAACAATCTTTTGATTGGGTCAAGCCCATAATCGAAGAAGGAACAGAAGGTCGTCCTAAGTCGTATTTCATTGAAGGTATAATGCTTCAGGCGGAAACTGTAAATCGC
>Ga0194127_10006217_pt1 | contig 13664 bp, 8 predicted proteins | sample TA2KigC100mmetaG_FD_148624 | JGI IMG/M metagenome (GOLD analysis project Ga0194127, IMG submission 148624) | Freshwater microbial communities from Lake Tanganyika, Tanzania - TA2015036 Kigoma Deep Cast 100m | ecosystem: Environmental > Aquatic > Freshwater > Lake | place: Tanzania: Lake...
GCAGCGGGTCTCGCTCGGCCCGTCGCGCATCCTGGTGCACGCGCACATCTCCGAGGTCGCGCCCGGGGCGACGCGGTTCCTGGACGTGGGCTGCGGGATCGGGCAGTTCGCGTGGGAGCTGGCCGAGTCGCGGCCCGGGTCCGAGGTGGTCGGGGTGGACCCGTCGGCGGCCATGATCGACCGCGCCCGCAACGCCTTCCGCCACCCGCGGGCCACCTATCTCCACGGCTACGTGCGCGACGTGGACCCGGGCCCCGGCTTCGACGTGGTCACGTGCATGCACGCCTTCCCGTACATCCGTGACGGCGGCGCGGCGCTCGCGCGGATCCGCGAGGTGCTGCGGCCGGGCGGGCGCGTCCTGATCGTGGGCGCGAACACCGAGAACGCGTGGGACCGGGTGGTCCTGCGCCTCGTCAAGCTGACGACCACGCCGGCGCAGTACCGGCCGGTCGCCGAGATCCGGCGGCTGATGCGTGAGGCGGGGTTCGCGCCCGGCGCGGTCCGGCGCGTCGAGACGCCGTTCTACGTCGCGTCCATCCACCTCGTCGAGGGGGTCCTCGCGTGAATCGGGTAGACCCCCTTGCGAGCGGACGACCGCTGAAGGTCCTGCTGGTCCGGCCCCGGCCCGATCCGGAGACCATCGGGCTCCAGCACGTGATGCTCGTGGAGCCGCTCGAGCTGGAGGTCCTGGCCGGGCTGTGCGCGCCCGCCGACCGGCCGGTCGTCGTGGACCTGACGCTGGAGGACGAGCCGTTCGAGCGGTTCGTCGAGCGCGAGCGGCCCGACGTGCTCGGCGTGACCGGCTACATCACGAACGTCCCCGCGATGATCGCGCACTGCCGCGCGGCGAAGCGGATCGTGCCGGGCTGCGCGACGGTTGTCGGGGGGGTGCACTGCGAGGTCTGCCCGGGCGACCTCGACGACCCGGCGGTCGACTTCCGCGTGGTCCGCAACCCGGTCGCCGCGTGGCCGCGCCTGCTCGATCACGTGCGCGGGCGCCGCCGCGGCCGGGGGATCGTGCGCGTGCCCCCCGGGGTGCTGCGGCCGGGCGAGGCCGCGGGCGGGGCCTCGCTCCCCCCCTTCGACTTCGCGTGGTCGAGGCCGGACCGCTCGACGACCCGGCGCTACCGGGATCGCTACTTCTACATCTTCCACGACCGCGTGGCCCTGCTGAAGACCGCGTTCGGCTGCCCCTACAAGTGCAGCTTCTGCTTCTGCCGCGAGATCACGCGCGGCGCCTACCGCGAGCGGCCGCTCGAAGACGTGCTCGACGAGCTTGCGTCCATCGACGAGCAGGATATCTACATCGTCGACGACGACTTCCTGGTGTCCCGCGAGCGGGTGACGCGGTTCCTGGACGGCGTGCGGCGGCGCGGGATCCGCAAGCACTACCTGGTCTATGGCCGCGCCGACTTCGTCGCGCGGAACGCGGACCTCGTCGCGCTGTTCCGCGAGGAGGGGCTCCGCACGGTCATCGTCGGGTTCGAGTCGTTCCTGCCGGGCGAACTGGACGCGATGCGGAAGGGCACGGACGTCGAGACGAACGTCCGCGCGATGGAGGTCCTGAACCGGCTCGGCATCGACTGCTACGCCACGCTGATCCTGCCCCCGCACTGGTCGCGCGCGGAGTTCGACGCGACCGGCCGCCGGCTGTGCGACCTCGGCATCCGCAGCGTGAACCTCCAGCCGCTGACGCCGCTGCCCGGGACGGGCCTGGAGCACAAGGCCTGGGACCTCGTGATCGACCGCCGCGACTTCCCGCGCTGGGACCTGGCGCACGTGACGGTCCGTCCCGAGCGCATGTCGGTCGCGGACTTCTACGCCGAGATCATCCGCCTCTACATGGCGACGCTGTACAAGCCCTGGTACCTGCTGGGCTATCTCAAGTACCCCCCCCGCATGATCTGGAAGATGGTCGCCGGCACGTGGCGGGTGCGGCGGCAGTACTTGCGGAAGCTGGCGGACGCTCGGGCGGCCCTGCCGGCCGACTCGTCGGACTCGCGTGCTGCCGGACCCTTGTGACCGGCTCGCCGCGGTTCCCGCGCAGGGCGTCAGGCGGTCGCGCCCTCGTCGTGGGGGGACGGGCGTGCCCAGACTGTCAGCAGCAACTCGCTTCCACCCAGCAGTCGGTACTCGGGACGCCTCCCGGACGCTTCCTCGCCGTCACGGAGGATCCGACGGACCCCTTCCCCGCGGGACTCCAGGTACGCTTCTCCCGTCTTCCGGCTTCGCATTCCGGACAGGAATCTCACCAGAAGCTGGTTCCGGGTGAACACGCGATACGCCATGGACTCGAGGGTGAGCGTGTTGGGGAGACTGCCCGGGCTGTACAGTTCGAGGCGGTCGGCGAACAGGAACAGCCGGATCCGCGATCCCGAGATCGCGTAGTCGCGGTGCGCGACAGCGTTGACCACGGCCTCGTGGACCGCCCCCAAGGGGTACTGCGGGAAGTCCTGCCGTCCCGTCCCCTTCCGCGCCGGCCTCATCATGAACCGATCCACGAACTCGACCGCCCCCTCGATCTGCGTGGCCACGTCGCCCCGAAGGTCGTCCGCATGGACGAGGTCGTTCGAGTCCAGATTCGGCCCGTGATAGACCGCCGCCTGGATTCGCGCGGAAGGCAGCAGGTGCGGAGCGTCCGGCTCTCGTCCGAAGGCGAGCAGTCCCGCGACCGTCGGCCGATCCGCCCCGTTCTCGTCCGGCGCCGTGATCCGCAGATTCCGCATCGCGTCCGCGATCGGGATGTCGGCCGGTCCTCCGAGCCACCCCAGGATGCGACGCTCATCAAGATCCGCTCCGCTCGCCGCCGGCACCACCTGCTCATCGAACACGTACGCGCGGCCCCTCTGCTGGAAGAGGCGGGCAAGCTCGGACGATGTCAGGTCCCGGCGGGTTGAGCCGAACCGGCCGAGGTAGCGCCCGCCCGAGGTCCGGTGTACGTACAGGCTCCGTCGGACCTCTGCCAGGAGGACCAGCGCCTCCCCGCCCTCTCCGACCGGGACCTTCGCCTTCCGCACGAGCGGGCGGATCGGAGGATCGCAGTTGTTCGCCGCGATGTTCTGGATCCAGGTCTCGACCACCACCGCGGCAGCGTCCGGGATCCCCTTCACGACCCCGTCGTCGTCCACCCCGAGGAAGACGACGCCGCCGTCGGAGTTCGCGAACGCGACCAGCTCGGCCGCGAAGTCCTCGGTATTGGGGGACGCGACCGACCTCTGCCCGAGGCGGACCTCCTTGAACTCGGCGAACGCGTCTTCCCCCGACCGCAATCGCACCTGGATCTCGTCGATTGTGTCGAACATGCTGACCTCAGTAGCCGTACCGCTCGCGCCGGAGCCGGAACGCCTCCTCGCTGCCTTCCATGATGAGGCTGACCTCCTCCTTGACGACATGCACGTCGATGGCGCCCGCCGACTCGATCACGCCAAGCCGGTCCCTGACGCCCAGCGTGACGATCAACTCCGCGTCGCCGTTGACCGGGATGTTGGCGTTGTGCGTGGCAACGACGATCTGACGTGAGAACTTGCGCTTGCGAAGCAGGTCTACCACCACGTCGTAGATGTACTTGTTGTCCAGATCGTCCTCGGGTTGGTCGATGATGAGCGGCTGCACGCCTGCCGACAGCAGCAGGCTCAGGACCGCGGTCGCTCGCTCGCCGAACGAGCCCTGCTCGATCGGCATGAACATCCCGTTCGGCCGCCGAACCTTGGCCCGAACGAGGTCGTCCGGCACGAACCGCTCCATGTCATCAATCCGGATCCGGTCCAGGTTCTGCAAGGCCCGGTAGAAGTGCTGGGTCAGCTTCGTCGCGCGTTCGCCGAGGGCACTCGCGACTTGCGACGTCGCCGGCGTGAGCGGCCGGCCGGCCCGGCGCGTTGCCTCCAGGTCCAGGCGAAGCGCCGCGACGAGAACGCGCAGGCCTTCCGCAACGTCTGGCGCGTCGAACACGTGGTCGACAAGGATCTGCCAGTCCTCGTCGCGAAGCCCGGCCTTCGGGAACCACTCCTCCCGACGCCTCGCGAAGTCCTCCCGGTCCCTGAGTGGCGCCACCTCGAGGAGGATGTCCGCTCCTTCCGCCTGGAGCCGCCCCGCGATTTCCGCCCTCGCCCCGGCCCGCCCTTTGTGTAGCGCGACCAGGTCGTCCCAGGCCCCTACCGCCTGGATCCGGACATCCTCGCGCCTGCCCGCAAGCGTGCTCAGCCGCTGCACCTCTTGCCGGATCTGCTCCCGTCGCTGCACGAGCTTCTGGTGATGGGCGACGTCCATGCCCCGCGCCCTCAGTTCATCCTGGAGTCCGAGGTAGGCCTCCTTGCCCTTGTCGTAGGACGGGATCCACTGCCCTGCGGCGTCGTTCTCCACGCCGTCCTTCACCGCGGTGATCGCTGTTGCGGCAGCCTGGATTGCCGCGGACGCCTCCTTGAGCGCCTCGGCAACAGCGGTAGCGGTCTTGGCCGTCCACCTGGCCGACGGCCCCTCAGGTGCCGCTGCAAGCCTCTCGCCTTCGGCCGCGATCTCCGCGGCCTGTGCTTCCACCCGGCCCGCCAGAGTGCCCAACGAACTGCGCGCATCGTCGAGCCAGCGGCGCTCCGCCTCGAACCCCTGAAAGACACGGAAGACTTCCCGGCGATTGCCCCCCTCCAGGAACGCGATCTGGTCCCCCACAACCCGCAACTCCGTCTCCTTCGCGGGAAGGGTCGCGATATCCTCCAGCAACCGCGCCCGGGCCTGCTGGAGCGCAGTCAGCCGGTCGACGGCGGCGCTTCGGCTCGCCACGAACTCTCGCGTCGCCTCGGGGAGCATCGCGTCCAACTCGTCACGCTGCGCTGCCGGGCTCTTCGCGATCCCCGCGATCTGCCGCTGGGAAAGGATGCGGGGCTCGATCAGCCTGCGCACGTCGAGGGCCTCGGGCGCGGCACCCGGGGCGTCCGGGTCGGGGATGACGGCCATTCCCCTCGCGGTCCGAACGCACCGGTACACGTGCCCCGCGACGCGCACGTCCGCCGTCACCGCGTGTTCCGGCAGGAGCGTCCCCCTCGTCTGGCCGAAGTCGCGACCGCTCTTGTTGGCGAGGAGGCCGTGGACGGCAGTGGACCATCCTTCCTCCCGCTCGGGCCCGAGCTCCTCCGAGCGATCCCGGTTGAGGACGTACCGCAGGTACTCCAGGACCGTCGACTTTCCCGAGCCGCGACCGCCGATGATGGTCGTCAGGGAGGGGTGGAGCGGCAACTCGACGTCCTTGAAGAAGTCGGTGTCGCGGACCCGTAGCGAGGCGATGATCGGATACCCGGCGCCGGGCTCGCCTTCGTCCTGGGTCCTGAGCCGTGACTCGGGGTCCATGAGGGCGAGCCGGATGCCCTCGACGTCCGCGGTCTCCATCTTGAGCCAGGTGTACCGGCTGCCGATGGCTTCGTATGTGCCGGGATCCGAGCACGCCAGCAAAGGCCAATGCCGTCGCTCGCGGACACGCTTCCTGTCGTCGTCCTTGAGGGCGTCCCAGTCGCGGCCCCGGCGCGCCACGAACCATCGGGCCAGCAGGTCCCTCAGTCCTTCCGGCAGCTTGTCGTAGGTCCTCGACATCTGGAACCCGTTCCAGTCGGTCCGCGTGACCGTCAACTCGCGCAGGTGTCCCTTCAACTCGTCCCAGAGACTCATTTCTTCCGGGGCGATGTCGAGCTTCGTCTCCTTCAGGATGCCCTTGTTGCTGTCGCAATGGGCCGGAAGAAGGACGTACGCAATCTCCCGGCTTCGATCCAGCGGACGACAGAAGTCGTGGAATCGTCGAAGGAACTCCTCCGTGGACGTTCCGGTCGATTGGGGATGTCCGTTTCCATCGAACGCGTCGCGAGGGCCGAAGACGTGGTCGCGCGCGCGTCGGATCAAGTCGAGCGGGGTCTCCGCCCCGAACAGCGCCAGGAAGTGCAGGGGCCGTTCTCCTCCGACGGTGAACTCGATTCCCGGCAGGAAGACCGGGGCCCGACCTCCATTCGACCGGTCGTCCCTTCCAAGCGCAGCGAGGAACGGCGAGAGGGCCGCGAATCCGTCCGCGGAGTTGTGGTCCGTGATGCCTACCAGGCCCAACTCCGCGCGGACGCATGCGTCGAAGAACCGTTGCGCGATCTCGCGAAGCGGCTTGTCGTCTCCCTTCCGCTTCGCGGCAACGGCGGGCTCCACGTGCTCACCGAACTGCTTCTCTCCGTCGAAAGGCGTGTGTACGTGAAGGTCGCATCTGATCCAGTGTGCCCCAGGCGGCGGCGTGGCCGGCATCCTCGTCCTCCAAGAGCGACCGTCCGCTATTCGACCCCAATCGGCGTGGGGGTGCAACCGCCGCCCGGCCGACAAGCTGCCGGCATGGCCCCTCTCTCTCCCGATCGGGCTGCCGACAGGCGCGCCGCGACCAGTTCCGCGCGGCCGGAGGTCCCGCCTTCGATCGCGCCTGCGCGCCGTTCGTCATCGCCGGGACGTGAGCTGCGCCCCCCTCACAGCTTCGTCCCGTGGTACGTCGCCTTCGGCTTGAAGGCGGTCGAGCCGCCCGCGATCCGCCACTCCGCGGTCCACCCGCACGGCGTCTCCTTCGCGCCGAACGCGTCGCACAGGAGGTCGCCCTCGGGGGCGCGGGTCGGGCAGGGGCCCGCGGACGCGAGCGTGAGCGACGGCGGGCCGACCGCGGTCACGTCCGGGGTCAGGTTCAGGCCGCGCAGGCGATCACGCAGCAGACCGGCGCCGACCGTGACGAGCGCGTCGCACGCCGCCTTCGACGACGACAGCACGTCCGTCGCGGTCAGCGCGGACACGGCGTTGGCGAAGTCGCCGCAGCACGACTTGTTCGCGAGGCACGGCTTGTTCCCCCCGCCGAGAAGTCCCTCCAGCAGCGCCTCGAACGAATCGACCGCGGGCATCCCGTCGCTCCCGTCCCCGATCGCGTTCGGCAGGAGCCACTTCTCGAGGATGAAGTCGACGAGGCTCCCGTAGGGGATGTCGAGCGACTGGGTCTCGAACGAGATCGACGCGCCTGCGAGGGTCGCTGGGACCGACACGGACGGGGCGCCCTTGACCCAGGGGATCTGCGCGAAGGAGAACTGCCCCCAGCCGCAGGAATCGTCGGTTGGCTGGCACCCGCTGCCGTACGTCCATTGCAGGCGCACGGCCGGCCACGACGCAATGACGCCGCCGTAGGCGCCCCCGGGACCGGGCACCGGCGGGAACGCGAAGGCCGCCAGGAGCTGCACGTTCCGGAGCGCGTCCGTGTAGTGGTTCGGGACGCCGCTGCCCGTCCACACCGCCGGGATCGCGGCCAGCCTGTCTCGCACCGCGACGCCGAGCTGGGTCAGCGCGGAATCGTCCGGGGCCGAAGGGTCCACGAACATCGAGGCGCAGTAGGCGTCGAGCGCGGCGTCCCGGCCCGGCGCGGCGCAGAAGAGCTTCGTGAGGTTCGCGGTCGGGTCCGACCACACGCCCGTCACCGAGTACAGGACGTCCGCCGCCGCGGGCGGCAGCCCGGTCACGAGGTCGATCGTGGTGAGGACGTCGTAGCCCGCGCCGGGGACGCAGGCGCCGAACTCCGGCACGAACCTGAACGTCCGCGCGGGCACCGCGGGCGCGTCCGGGAGGAACGCCTCCACCCGCGCGACGCCGGCGATCGGCTTCGCGATCGACGCGGCCAGCGAGGCGGACCCGTCCTCGCCGGTCGTCGCGTCCGCGCCGGCGAGCGACAGCATCCCGCCCGGGTCCTCCTTGACCCACCAGTGGACCTTCGCGCCCGCGACCGGCTTGCCCCCGCTCGTCACGCGCACATTCATCGCGCGCGGGGCGACCCAGTCCAGGTGCGCCTGGAAGACCGCCTGCCCCGCGGTCGAGTTGCCTTCGTCGTCCACCGGCTCCGCGAACCCCAGGACGGGCGCGGGGGGAGGGGGGGCCTCGTCCGGCGGCCCGGACGCCGCGTCCGGCCCGGGCTCGACGGCGTCGGGAGCGGACTCGGGGACGGGCTCGTGGGCGGGTTCGGATACGGGTTCGGATACGGGCTCGGGTACGGGATCGGGTGCGTGCTCGGGGGGAGACTCGGCGTCCGGCGGGCACGACGCGTCGCCCGTGGCGCCCTCCGTCGGGTCCTCCTCGTCCGAAAGGCAGTCACCGTCCGAGTCAGCGATCGACGACTCGACCGCGTCGATCCGGCCGTCCCCGTCGCGGTCGAGCGGCGCCGCGATCGACGGGCCGACCTCCGCGGGGTCGGACTCGTGGTCGCCGTCCGTGTCGGCCTTCTTCGGGTCGGTCCCGAGCACGTTCCGCTCGACCCCGTTCGCGAGCCCGTCCCCGTCGTCGTCCCCGTCCGGGTCGAGGCACGCGTTCGCCCAGCAGACCCCCTGCTCGCACTCCCGGTCGGCCGAGCACGCGTCCCCGGGCCGGCCGAGGCGCCGGCTCCCGCAGGCGAGCAGCGAGGCCGCGAGCAGCGAGGCGGCGATCAGCGCCGCCGCGACGACCCGCGCGATGCGCCCTTCCATGTTCCCCCTCCGCGCGCGCTACGAGGACAAGGTAGCGAACCCGCGGGGGGACAGTCAAACGAGCCGGGATCGCATGGTACGATCCGGCCGCGCTCGCGACCGGGGACGCCGGACGTGCCGAAGCTCCTGCTCATCCAGCCCACCCAGTACGGCCCGGACGGCCGGCCGTGCAGGCAGGATCGCATCTACCTGCCCGGGCTCGTGTTCCCGCTGCTCGCGGCCATCGCGCCGCGCCACTGGGAGATCGACGTCCGCATCGAGGTCGTGGACGAGATCGACTGCGACGCGGACGCGGACCTGGTCGGCATCGGGACCATGGGCTACACGATCTTCCGCGGCATCGAGATCGCGGCGGAGTTCCGGCGACGCGGAAAGCAGGTGTTCATGGGAGGCTACATGGCCTCCCTGGTGCCGACCCACGCGCTCGAGCACGTGGACTCGGTCGTGGTCGGCGACGCGGAGGTCTCTTTCCCGCGGCTGCTCGCGGACTTCGAGCGCACCGGCCGGATCGAGCGCATCTACGACCACCCGGTGGACTCGCTCGCCGGGCTCCCGGTGCCGCGGTACGACCTGCTGACCTCGAAGCCGATCGGCGGCATGCTGCCGGTGCAGGCGGGCCGCGGCTGCCCCCACCTCTGCAGCTTCTGCTCGATCGCGTGCATCTACAAGGGCCGCTACATGGCGCGCCCGCTCGACGAGGTGATCCGCGACGTGGCAGCGGTCCGCGACCTCGGGTACCGGAGCTTCTACCTGCTCGACGACAACATCGTGAGCGAGCCCCGGTTCCTGGAGGACCTGTGCAACGCCTTGATCCCGCTGAAGATGACGTGGGCGTCGCAGTGCTCGCTCCAGCTCGCCCGCAACCCGCGCCTGCTCGGCCTCGTCGCGCGGAGCGGCTGCAACATGATGAGCTTCGGGCTCGAGTCGATCGCCCAGGAGGGGCTCGACCGCCTCGGCAAGTCCTGGGTCAAGGTCGCGGAGCACGAGGCCCTTCTGAAACGTATCGAGGACGCCGGGATCCTCGCCTCGTCCGAGATGATGGTCGGGCTCGACAGCGACACGGACGCGACGATCGACGCGACGTACGAGTTCGTGGAGCGCGCCCGCATCCCGATCCCGCGCTTCTACATCCTGACCCCGGGGCCCGGGTCCGCGATGTACGACGAGATGCGCGCCGCGGGTCGCCTCGTCCACGAGGACTGGCGCCGCTACTCCGGGTCCGAGGCGGTCCACCGCCCCGAGCGCATGACGCCCGAGGCCCTGACCGAGGGCTACTGGCGCCTGAACGAGCGCGTGTTCTCGCTCGGAAGCATCCTCCGCCGCACCCTCTTCCACCCCCGCACCCTGCGCCACCCCGGCCAGCAGGCGTTCGCGTTCGGCGTGAACATGCACTACCGCAAGTACGTGAGACGGCGCGTGCCGCCCAACATCTTCTGACGCCGACCGAGGCGGCGTCAGAAGGCGCGGATGGAGCGGACCGAGGCCGCTCATCCGCGCCTCTGACCCCGGCGACTTGGGGGGCAGGAGATCAGTCCTCCGTGCGCTCGATCCTTGCACCGAGCGCGCGGAGCTTCTCGTCGACGCGTTCGTAGCCGCGATCGATCTGCCGGATGTTCTGGATCACGGACCGGCCGGACGCAGCCAGGCTCGCGATCAGCATCGCCATGCCCGCGCGGACGTCCGGGCTCTCGAGATGGGTCCCGTACAGGCGCGACGGCCCGGCCACCACGACGCGGTGCGGGTCGCACAGGATGATGGACGCGCCCATCCCGATCAGCGAGTCCACGAAGAACATGCGTCCCTCGAACATCTTCTCGAAGAACAGCACGGTCCCGGCCGACTGCGTCGCGGTCACGATCGCGATGCTCATCATGTCGGTCGGGAACTGGGGCCACGGAGCGTCGTCGATCTGCGGGATCGCGCCGTTCAGGTCGGCCTTGACCCGGAGCTGCTGGCGGCCGGGCACGAAGCAGTCGGTCCCGACGAACTCCATCTCCACGCCGAGCTTCTCGAACACCCACCGGATCTTCCGCAGGTCGCGCGGGTTCGCGCGGTGGATGGTCACCCCGTCGCCCATCGCGGCCGCGAGCCCGATGAACGACCCGACCTCCAGGTAGTCCGGCCCGATCGTGTGCGTGGTCCCGTGCAGGCGCTCGACCCCCTCGACGGTCAGCGTGTTCGTTCCGGCGCCCTGGATGTGCGCGCCCATGCCGGAGAGGAGCCGGCAGAGTCCCTGGACGTGCGGCTCGCACGCCGCGTTCTCGATGACGGTGGTCCCCCGCGCGAGCACCGCGGCCATCAGCGCGTTCTCGGTCGCGGTGACGCTCGCCTCCTCCAGGAACATCTCGCAGCCGAACAGGTCTCGCGCCTTCAGCCGGTAGGAGTCGCCGACGTGCAGCGACGCCCCGAGCGCGGTCAGCGCCTCGAAGTGCGTGTCGAGCTTGCGCCGGCCGATGACGTCGCCGCCCGGGGGGGGCAGGACGACCTCGCGCATGCGCGCCAGCATCGGGCCCGCGAAGAGCACGGACGCGCGCACGCGGCGGCACAGGTCGCGGTTCAGGTCCGGGCCCCGCAGCCCCGCCGCGGTGACCTCCAGGCGGCTCTCGCCGGTCCACTCGACCCGCGCGCCCAGGTCCGCGAGCACCTCGGCCATCACCTCGACGTCGCGGATGCGCGGGAGGTCCTCCAGCACGACCTTCTCGTCGGTCAGGAGGCACGCCGCGAGCGCGGGCAGCGCCTCGTTCTTGTTCCCGGACGGCGTGACCTCGCCCGCCAGCCGGTACCCGCCGTCGATCACGAACTTCGCCATGCTTCACACCCGCTCGAAGGCGCCGGCCGACGCCCGGAAGACGGTCGCCCCGACGATCGCCTGCCCCGGCACGATCGCCCCGGTCACGAAGCTCTGCCCCTCGTGCGCGTGCAGGAAGGCGACCACCGCCTCCTGGCGGTCCGCGTCGAGGTCCGCGAGCGCGTCGTCGAGCACGAGCACCGGCGCCTCCCCGCGTGTCTCCGCGAGCGCCGCCGCCTCGGCCGCCTTCCACGCCAGCATCACGAGCTTCCTCTGCCCCCGGCTCGCGTGTCCCTTCGCGGCGAGGCCGAGCAACTCGAACTCGACGTCGTCCGCGTGGGCACCGCGGCTAGTATAGCCGAGCGCCGAGTCGCGGACCCTGACCTCGCGCATGGCCGCGCGAAGTTGCGCCGCGGTGCCCGCGGGCGCCGCGGTCCCCTCCCGCGGCGCCCACCTGGAGGCGTACCGGATCGAGACGGGCATCGGCCCCCCCGCGAGCGGCGCGAGGATCGCGGGCAGGCGCGCCACGACCTCGGCGAGCGCCGCGCGGCGAACCGCGAGCAGCTCGGCCCCGGCCGCGGCGAGCGCCTCCTCCGTCGCGTCCATCTGCGCCTCGTCCCACGCCTCCGGCCCCGAGCGGAGCAGCGCGTTCCGCTCCCGCAGCAGGCGCGAGTGCCGGGACAGGAGCGCGGTGCGCGGCGGGTCCAGCAGGACCGCGAACCGGTCGAGCAGCGCGCGGCGGCCGTCGGGGCCGCCCTCCAGCACCGCGGGGTCGTCCGGGCTCAGGCAGGCGACCACCAGCGCGGACAGCGCGTCCCGGGCCGACCGCACCGGGCTGCCGTCGAGCGACGCCCTCCTCACCCCGGCCGCGATCGACACCTCGAGGTGGCGCCGCGCGCCGCCGGACTCGACCGCGAGCGCGAGGTGCGCCGCCTCGCCCCCGCTCGCCACGAGGTCGCTCGTCCGCGACGTCCTGAACGACCGCAGCCACGACGCGAACGCGATCGCCTCGACCAGGTTCGTCTTGCCCTGGCCGTTCGAGCCCAGGACCACGTTCAGCCCGGGGCCCGGCTCGACGACCTGTCGCGCGATGTTCCGGAAGGCGGAGATCTCGATGGAGAGGATTCGCAAGTGGCGAAACGCTACACGCGGACGGGCATGATGAGCTGGAGCACGCCTTCGTCCGAGGGGTTCGCCACGGTCGTGGCGGAGGAGAGGTCCTTGACCGACAGCAGGACATCATGGCCCGGCAGGGCGCCGAGCGCGTCGAGCAGGTAGCGGTTGTTGTACGAGATCTCGAGCGGCTCGCCCGAGTACTGGATGTCGATCTCGGTGTGAGCGTCGCCGCGCTCCGGATCCTGCGCGAGCACCTGGAGCCGGCCGCCCTCGAGCTTCAGCCGCACCAGCGGCGTCTTGTCGGCCGAGATCACGACCGCTGCCCGCTGGACCGCGCGCGCGAACTCGGTCCGGTCCACCGTGAACTTCCACTTGAAGTCGGTCGGGACCACGCGCTGGTAGTCCGGGTAGTCCAGCTCGATCTGGCGGACCAGCAGGTAGCCCGACGACACGCGGAACACCACGGCGTTCCTCTGGAACCCGGCCGCCACCTCCGTGTCCGCCTCGTCGAGGAACCGCTTCAGCTCGGCCACGCCCTTGCGGTGCACGATGACGCCGAACGCGTGCGGGGCCTGGGCCTCGCCGACCTGCCGCACGAGCCGCGCCAGCCGGTGGCCGTCCGTCGCGACCGCCTCGACCCGGGCGTTCCCGGCGAGCGGATCGACCTTCAGGAAGATGCCGTTGAGGTTCGGCCGGCCCTCGTCCGACGACATGGCGAAGCCGACGCGCTCCACCATCTCGAGCAGCATCTCGCGCGGGACCTTGACCTCGTCCGTGGTCTGCGGCTCCTGCCGGTCCGGCATGTTGTCCGGCAGGATGCCCGGAACCTTGTACTCGGTGCGGCCGGCGACCAGGTCCGCCCAGTGGTTCGGCAGGCCCTTCAGGGACACCGGAGCGTCCGGCAGCATGCGCGTCGCGTCGAACAGGCTGCGGCCGGACAGGGCCATGCGGCCCTCGATCGCGACCTTGGCCGGGAACGTCGTGACGAGCGTCACCTCGTACGACTGGGCCGTCAGCCGGACCGCGTCGGTCCCGACGGACTCCAGCAGCACGTTCGCCATCACGCTCGACAGGTTCTTCTGCTCCGGGATGCCCTGCGCCTTGCCCAGCGCCGTCGTGAAGTCCTTCTTCGCCGCCGTGAATTCCATTTTCGGGTCCACCCGTTCCAGCCGGGGGTGATCCTAATCGCAAGGGGATGCGGGAGTCAACGCGCACTGGGCCCCCCAAATCGTCGGGCCTCCTTGCCGTTTGGCGGCGGCGTGGCC
>Ga0194127_10006221_pt1 | contig 13649 bp, 12 predicted proteins | sample TA2KigC100mmetaG_FD_148624 | JGI IMG/M metagenome (GOLD analysis project Ga0194127, IMG submission 148624) | Freshwater microbial communities from Lake Tanganyika, Tanzania - TA2015036 Kigoma Deep Cast 100m | ecosystem: Environmental > Aquatic > Freshwater > Lake | place: Tanzania: Lake...
CCGCGCAGCATCGACCCGCCCCTGATCGCGATCGCCGCCGAGCCGCCCCCGCCGGGCGCGCCGCCGCCCCGCGCGCAGTCTCCGGCCCTGCTCTTCGTGCCGGGCTTGCTCTTCATGGCCCTGCTCTTCATGGCCCAGGGCATCGCCCGCGAGTTCTGGGACGAGCTCGAGCAGCGAACCCTGCACCGCAGCCTGATGACGCCAGGCGGCGCCGCGCCCTTCCTGCTCGGCAAGCTCGTCACCGGCGCCCTGCTGATGCTCGCCGTCGTCGCGATCGCGCTCGCGCTCGGGCTCGCGGCCTACGATCTGCCCGGCGCCGTCTACTTGCCGGCGCTCGTCTGGGCGACCCTTGCCGGCGTTGCTTTCCTCGCGCTCTTCTCCCTGCTCACGCTGGCGATGCCCAGCGCGCGCGCCGCCAACATGATCGGCATGGGCCTGCTCTTCCCCCTGATGATGATCGGCGGCAGCTTCTTCCCGCTCGAGGCGATGCCGCGCTGGATGGCCGCCATCGGCGCGCTCACGCCGAACGGCTGGGCCCTGCAGCGGCTGAAGGGAATCCTCAGCGGGGAACTGGCCGCGATTCCCTTCGCCGTTGGCCTGGCCGCCATGCTCGCGGTCACGGCCGCGCTCACGGCTCTGAACACCCAGCGCCTGCGCTCGCGCTTCGGAAAGGGCTAGACATGCTGCGCCAGGCGCTCTACGTGGCCCGCAAGGACATCAAGTTCATCTTCCGGGGGCGAGAGACCTGGCTCTGGGCCTTCTTCATGCCGATCGTCTTCTTCTACTTCATCGGCACGATCACGGCCGGCGGCGGCGGCTTCTCGGGCAAGAGCCGCCTCGCCCTCTGGCGCCCTGCGGACGCTGGCTATCTGGCCGATCAGCTCGAGCGGCGTCTCGTCGAGCAGGACTTCCTGCTCTTCCACCCGGCCGACTCCGACAGCTTCGCCGCCGAGCCGCGGCGCCTCAGCCTGCCGGCGGCCTTCAGCGATTCCCTCGCCGCGGGCCGCCCAGTCCAGCTCCTCTACGGCGACGACGGGGACGCTCAGGCCCGCGCCTGGCGCCGGCTGCGCGTCTCGCGCGCGGCCTACGGCCTGCTCGCGGATCTCATCGTGACGGGCGAGCAGGGCGCGGCGCCCGACAGCGCGGCGCTGGCCGCCCTCGCCGCGATGCCCCGCGCGCTCAGCGTCCAGGTCGCGGCGGCCGGCGAGCGGCGCCGCCCGCCGCGCGGCTTCGAGCAGGCGGTCCCGGGCACGATGGTGATGTTCACGGTGCTCGTCCTCGGCACGAGCGGGGCGATCCTGCTCGTCATCGAGCGGCGGCAGGGGCTGCTGAGGCGTCTCGCCTACGCGCCGCTCTCGCGCGGCAGCGTGGTGCTGGGCAAGTGGCTGGGTAAGCTGGCGCTCGGCCTCATCCAGATCGCCTTCGCGATCGTGGCCGGCAGCCTCATCTTCAAGGTGGACTGGGGCGGACAGCTCCCGGCGGTGCTGCTGGCCATGCTCGTCTATGCCGCACTGATGGCCTCCTTCGGCCTCCTGCTCGGCAGCGCGAGCCGCAGCGAGGGCCAGGCCGCCGTCGTCGGCGTGCTGGCGGCCAACCTGCTCGGCGCCCTCGGCGGCTGCTGGTGGCCGATCGAGATCACGCCGCCCTTCATGCAGAAGCTCGCCCTCTGCCTGCCCACGGGCTGGGCGATGGACGCGCTCCACCGCCTGGTCAGCTTCGGCCAGGGCCCGGCCAGCGTGCTGCCGCACGTCTTCGGCATGGCGCTGGCCGCGGCGCTGCTGCTCGCGCTCGCGGCGCGGATCTTCCGCTACGACTGATCCGGTCCCGGGCGCAGGAAGTCGACCAGCGCAGCCAGGGTCTCCTCGCTGCCCTCGCCCTCGATGAAGCCGTAGTGATCGGGCGTCACCAGGCAGCGGTAGCGCGCGCCGGGCAGCCGCCCCGCGAGACGGCGCTGGAGCCCCGGCGGCGTCGAGCGATCGCCCGCGCCCGCGAGGACGAGCGTCCCGAGGCCCGGCGCGAGTGCGCCCACGAGTCGGCTGGCGCGGGCGCGGTCCAGCCAGGGCAGCGCGACGCTGCGGATCAGCGCCCGCGGCTCCGGAACGAGGCGCGCCGTCACGGCCCGGCGCAGTGCGGCGCCCTGCCGATTCATGAAGAGGGCCGTGTAGCGCTCGACCGCGGGCAGGGCGAGACCGCCGCCGACGAGCAGCGGCAGGAAGAGCCGCGCATTGGCCGCGCTCACGGCGTGCAGGCCGGCCGGCGGGGCGGGCGCGAGCAGCGCGAGGCGCGCGAGCCGGTCGCCGAGCCGCGCCGCTGCGAGCAGGCAGACGAGCCCGCCCAGCGAGTGGCCGACGAGGGCGACGGGCGCGCCGCCGGCCGCGGCGGCCTCCGCCTCGCCGGCGACGAAGGCGACATGCTCGGCGAGCCGGGCGTGGGGGCGGCCGCGGTCGGGCAGCTCGAGGCCGCGCGCGTCGAGGCCGGCGCCGCGCAGGCCCTCGACGAGCCGTCCGCAGTGCCATACCGTGCAGAACATGCCATGCACGACGAGCGCGCGCATCAGCGCCGGCCCATCGCCGTCTAGGCCCCCGCCGGCTCGGCCGCCGGCGACGCTGCGTCCGACTCCGGTCGGGGCAGCGCATCGGGCAGTTCTTCCTCGACGCGGCGCAGCGCGGGATTGAGATAGGCGAGCAGGGAGAGCGCGGCCGTCGCCAGCCCCGAGAGGATGAACATCAGGCCGATGCCGCGGCCCGGCCCGGTGCCGAGAACGCGGCCAAGGCTGCCCGCAAGCGCGCCATCCGCGAGCAGGAGCGGCCCGAAGACGCGATCGGCCAGCGGCCCCGAGAGCAGATAGGCGAGCGGCGCCGCACCCAGCGCCACCATGCTGCGCGTGGCGAACACGCGGCCCTGCAGCGCGGGCGGCACCTTGCGCTGCCAGATCGCCTGGCTCGAGCCGTTGACGACCGGCGCGCAGGCCATGGCGAGGAAGAGCCCCGCCGTCACCAGCGACGCGCTGGGCCGCAGACCGACAAGTACGATCCCGAAGCCCAGCGCGACCAGGAAGCCGAGCACGCCGTGGATCTTGCGCCGCGGCCCGCCCCAGGCGCTGAGCGCGAGGCTCCCCGCCAGCATGCCGAGGCCGCCCACCGAGACGATGCCGCCCAGGCGCGCGGCGTCCGTGAAGCTGAGCAGCATCGGCACGGCGAGCGCGTTGACCATCCCGAGCACGAAGTTGAGCGCGGCGAAGAGGAGCAGCATGTCGCGCAGGCCGCGGCGGTCGGCGATGGCCGCCCAGCCCGCCCGCGCCTCGCGCCAGAGGCCACGGCGGACGGCGCCCTCGCCGGTCGCCGCCGGCCGCGGGATGCGCACGGCGACCAGGCTGAGCATCGCGAGCAGGAAGCTCGCGAGATCGAGCAGCAGCACGCCCGTGACCCCGATCGAGAGCAGCAGCAGCCCCGCGAGCAGCGGCGCGACGATGTTGGCCGCGGCCTGCGCGAGCTGGGCGAGGCCGCTCGCCCGCGCGAGCTGCGCCGGCGGCACCAGCAGGGTCACCGAGGCCTGCCAGGCCGGCCCCTGGAAGGCGCCGAGGCAGGCGCCCAGGGCGCTGGCGAGGAGAATGTGCCAGAGCGCCAGCAGCCCCTGCCAGTAGAGCAGGGCGAGCGCCGCCGTCCCGAGCGCGGCGCCGAGGTCGCTGAGGATCATCACGCGCCGGCGGTCCCAGCGATCGACGAGCACTCCGGCCAGCGGCGCGATGAGCACGGCGGGCAAGGTGGCGGCGAGGGCGATCAGCGCGAACTGCGTGGCCGAGCCCGTCTGCTGGTAGACCCAGACGCCCAGCGCGAAGCCGCTCAGGCCCGAGCCGAGCATCGACAGCGCCTGCCCGGCCCAGATCACGAGGAAGCTCCGCATGCCGACCGGGCGCGGCACTAGCGCAGCCAGATCCCGCTGAGCTCGAAGCGGCGGGCCGATTTCGGCTCCCAGATGAAGAGGCTGAGTTCGCGGATCGCCGTCGTGTCGAGCATCTCGTGCGGGATCGGGATGAGCAGATCGCGCGGCTCGCCCGGTGCGCAGTGGATCTCCCAGGTCCAGCCCGTGCGCTGGATGATGCCATTGCCGAGCTTGAAGAGCAGCCGCACGGGTTCGCCCTCGACGAGCTTCACGCGCACGCGTGCCTCGCGGTAGCCGCTCCAGTCGGCCGGCGAGGCCAGTCGCCAGAGCTTGCTCTTGTCCGCGTCGAGAGTGAAAGCGTAGACGGCCCCGCTATCCGTGGCGCGCTCCTCGCCGTCACGCGCGCCGTGCCAGCCGCGGCCCGGCTGACCGAGACTGGTGACCGCGCGCTCAGCGCCGCCGGTCGCCTTCTCCAGCCCGGCGAGCGTCTCCAGCCAGCGCTTGGCCTCTTCGCGCTGGCCCGCCAGCGCGCAGCCTGCCGCCTGGCGCCAGGCGAGCAGGGGGCGCGGATCGCGCGGCCAGTCGAGGGCGCTGCGCACCGGCAGCCCCTCGAGAATGTGGGTGGCGAGCGGATCCTGCCGCGCATCGAGCAGAGCGGCGTAGTCGACGTCGTCGAAGCCGTCGCGCAGCAGCTTGAGGCGGACCGCCGGCAGCGGCCCCTCTGGCCCCGGATAGTAGAGGCTGCCGTTGCCGTTCTGGCGCGGGTAGACCATGGGATCGAGCCAGGGATCGACGGTCCAGTAGTTCACGCACCAGAAGAGGAAGCCGCCGTAGCCTTCGGTCCAGATCGCCAGCGGCGAGACGCGCGCCTCGATGCCGGGGACGTCCAGGTGCAGCGCCGGCACGTCGCTGCCCGCGTTGCCGGCCGTGTAGACCCAGAGGTCCTTGCGGCTCCTGCCTGTCAGCTTGAGCCGGTGGCCGATGTCCCGGGCGTGCATCTGCGCGTCACCGAGGCGCGGGCACCAGAGGTCCACGTCGGGGAAGCCCTCTTTCGGCAACTGCGTGATCAGGTTCTTCAGGTCCGGCGCCGCGCGGTTCACCATCGCCGTGACCTCGGCCACGCCCTCGTAGGTTTCGTCGGCGAGGTAGGTGTAGAAGCGATCGAGCCAGCCCTTCTCGCGCAGGTGGTCGGCGATGGCGCGCCAGTTGCCTTCGCTGAGCGGATTGATCCTGCGTGGGCCCTCGTGTCCGAAGTGCGTCTGCCCGCGGGCCATCGCCCACTCGATTTTGGCGTCGAAGGCGCGGAAGTCGGCCTGGCGGAGGCGGCCGTCGTCGCTCAGGGTCAGCTCTGGCCGCGTGTGCACTTCGTCCGTGCCCACATGCGTCGGCATGATGCGGTGCGCGAGCATGCTCTCGTGATAGCGGCGGATCATCGCCTCGGCGGCGGGCGTGCCCCGCTCGAGCTTGTGGAAGTCGTAGAGGTAGCGCACGCGCAGCAGGAAGGAGCTGGGCAGGCTGGGCGCGAGCGGCAGCTCGAAGTCCCAGACCTCGACCGTCAGGGGCAGCCGCTTCGTCCAGCCCGTGGCGCTGAGCAGCAGCTCGCCTTGATAGCGGCCGGGCTTGGCCGCGCGGGGGACGTCGATCTCGACCCAGATCGGCTGCGCGTGCCCGGCGGGGACATCGACGCTGCGCGCCGCGAGCAGCGGGTCCGGCCACTCGCCCACGCGCAGGGTGCCGTAGTAGGGCTTCTGCGTCGTGACGTAGCCGACGAAGTCGCAGCGCAGGGTGCCGGGCGCCCAGCGCTCGCCCGCGGGACCGACGAAGGCGCCGCTCTCCGCGCGCAGCGCGCGGAGTCCCTCGGCCGGCGCGAGGACGAGCAGCTGCAGCGCTTCGCTCTCGCCGCGCGCGGCGCGGATCTCGGGCTCGCACTCGAATTGCACGAGGAAGTCCGGCGTGGGTTGCGAAGGGAGCGGCTTCGCGAGCGAACTCAGGACCCAGAGTCCGGGCTCGCCTCCGCGCGCGGCCCCCGGCATTGCGAGCAGAAGGGCGAGGCCGAGCACCCAGAGCGGACTGCAGCTCCGCGTCGTCATGCAGCCTTCCTTTCCTTGCCGGCGCCGCCCCACGCCGTCCCGGCCCCTGCTTTTGCGTGGCGGCGCGGCGCAAACGTTGCTATACTTCTCCTGTCTCGAGTCCGGCGACGCCATCGGGGAATCGAACCCCGCGCCAAGCGCCTGTGGACGCTCGCTTCAGCCGGAGCGAGATCTGGATCCTACCAGCGCGGCCACTTTCCAGTGGAGAGAAATCCATCGGGACGCTGGAGGGTTTACGAGGGGCCTCGCGGCCCCTCTCTTTTTCATCTCCCCTTGCCGGCCAGCGCCGCGAGCGCGGCTCGCGCCTTGTGTCCGGCCTCCTCCCACTCGGCCTCGGGATCGCTATCGTAGACCACGGCGCCGCCGGCGCCCACGTGCGCCTGTCCGCGCAGGAGCTGGACGCCGCGAATCACGATGCTCAAGTCCAGGCTGCCGTCGAAGCCGAGGTAGCCCTGGCAGCCCGAGTACCAGCCGCGCACGACGGGCTCGAGGCCTTCGAGGATCTGCATCGCCGCGATCTTCGGCGCGCCCGTCATCGAGCCGCCGGGGAAGGCGCTTGCAAGCAGGTCGCAGCGGTCCTGTCCCAGTGCCAGCTCGCCCTCGATCGTCGAGACCATCTGGAACACGGTCGGGTGCGCCTCGATCGCGCACAGCTCGCTGACCGCTACCGATCCCGGCGCGCAGACGCGATGCAGGTCGTTGCGCAGCAGGTCCACGATCATGACGTTCTCCGCGCGGTCCTTCGCGCTCTCGGCGAGGGCGCTGCGCAGCCGGGCGTCCTCGGTCGCGTCACGCCCCCGCGGGCGCGTGCCTTTGATCGGCCGCGCCTCGACGTGGCCGGCTGCGCTCACGCGCAGGAAGCGCTCCGGACTCGCGCCAACGAGCGCGCCCTCGGGATGGCGGAACAGGCTCGCATAGGGAGCCGGGGTCGCCGCGCGCAGGCAGCGGTAGAGCGCGAGCGGATCGGCGCTGCAGGGCAGGCTGAAGCGCGTGGTGAGGCAGAGCTCGTAGGCCTCGCCGTCGCGGATCGCCTCGCGACAGCGCTCGACTGCTGCGAGGTAGGCCGCGCGGTCAAGCGAGGCCCTCGGCAGCGCCGCGACCGGCAGCAGTGGCTTCGGCGGCGAGGGCGCAGCCAGCAAGGCCAGCGTTTCCTCGGCGAGCAACGCGGCGCGCGCCTGCGCTTCGCGGCGCGCGGCGGCCTCGCTGGGCCCGCGCGCGACGGCCAGCGCCCAGGTCTCGCCGCTCTCGCGGTCCACCGCCAGCAAGCGCTCGTGAAAGTAGAGCGCGAGGTCGGGCAGGCCGAGATCGTCCTCGGCCTGTGGCGCGATCGGCAGCAGGCGGCGGCCCAGCTCGTAGGCGAAGAGCCCGAAGGCCCCGCCGTGGACGGGCAGCGCCGGATCGCTCTCCACGCGGGGAAAGGCGGCGAGCGTGCGGCGCAGCGCGGCCAGCGGCTCCTCGCGCCAGGCGTGGTTCGCGCCGCGGCTGTGCCAGTGGAAGCGGTTCTCGCCGCCGCGGCTCACGAAGCGCGCCGTCGGCTGGCTCGCGAGCAAGGACCAGCGTCCCGGCGGTCCCGCGCTCTCGAGCAACGCGAGCGCGCCGCCGCCCAGCGAGGCCGCCAGCGCGTGCAGCGCAGCGGGCGTCAGGCGACAGTCGAGGCGTAGGGCGGCCGCAGCGGCCCGATCGGTGGCCGGCGCGGGCGGATGGGCGATCATGCGGAAGGGTCTAGCATCCCGGCCGGCCGGGCCGCCAGGGGACAAGAAACGGGGCGGGTCTGGGACCCGCCCCGCTCGTCGCTCACTCGTCTCGATGCTACCCAGCAGGAGGGAAACTCACCGGGTCTTGGAATCGCCTAGATGGCGTGTTCGATGAGCCAGTAGAGGATCGTGAAGGCCGACGCGATCAGGTTGAGGATTACGCGCAAGAGGCCGACGACGAATCCGAGTGCCATCTTCCGTCCTCCGGATGGGGGCTCTACGGGATTGGACAGGCGGGAGTTCCTGTTGGTTGCGCCCGGGGGCCGGCTTTTACCAGATTTACAGGCAGGGGCGGTCGCCCCCTCCAAGCGCAATTCGGGCAATGGCTTGCCAGACTAGCCCAGAGGCGGCGGGGGTTCGCCCACCCCGCGGAGCGCACTCCGGAAGGCCTGGTCCGCAGCCGCGGAGCCGGGCCGGAGGGCCTCGGCCGCGAGGGCGGCCAAGGCGGCCAGACCCTCGGCGTCGCCTTGCTCGGCGAAGAAGCTCCGCGCCTCTTCCAGGAGCAGGTTCCGCGAGGGATAGGCGGCGAACTCGAGGGCGCGGCGGTAGGCGGGCCTGGCTTCCGCCGGCCGCCCCAGCGCCCGCAGGCAGCGCGCCTGCAGGTGGTGCCACTCCGCGTAGCGGGCGAAGGCAGGCCGCGCCTCGGCGAGCTGCGCCAGCGCCCGCGCCGGCTGCTCCTCGAGCAGCGCGACGAGCGCCGCCAGATACTGCAGGCCCTCCTCGTCCGGGCTGCGCTCGAGTGCAGGGCGGAGGCTGGCGAGCGCGCGCCTGCCCTGGCGCTCGCCGAGCAGGAAGAGCGTGCGCGCGACGGCATCCCCGCTGGCCCGCCGCGGGTGATTGTAGGCCAACCAGTAGAGGATCAGTCCCGCCAGGCCCAGGATCGACGCGAGCCGCGCCGAGAACAGCCAGAGCAGAAAGGTCCCGCCCAGGAGGCTGAAGAAGAGACACCCCCAGGGCGTGCGCCCCGCGGGCGCCAGCAGCCCGATGGGCCAACTCCCCGGCGGCCCTGCCTCCGTGAGCGTCAGCGGCACGCCGCCTGGGTCTCCGCTCACGGGCGGCAGGCTCGCCAGCGGACGGCGCAGCAGGCCGGGCGCGATCGGGCGGGCGCGGAATGCGCGGCCGGCCACCGCTACCAGCCCCGCAGCAGCAGGCGCGGCAGGCGGCGGCGCACGAGGAAGGTGAGCAGGACGTTCAGCCCGGCCAGCCCGTACCAGACGTAGTTCGGCACGTCGATCGGCCGCTGCAGGCGCGGGTCGGCGGCCGCCGGCACCTCGATGCGGGGAGTCAGATCGACGCCGGCCAGAGCCAGCAAGGTCACCGCCGTGGCGATGGCGAGCGGCAGGGCGATCAGCAGGGCCACTCGCCAGAACGCCCTGCCCTCGGCGGCGACCCGCTGCCATCGCCGCGCTGTGGAGTAGCGTCCGAGCAGGGCTGTCCGCCAGACGGCCGCCTGGGTCGCGAGTTCGTTTGCAGGCCCGTCGTAGAGACGAGCATCCGCCAGGTGCTCGCGGAGCGTGCGCAGGTCCTCACTCATCGCTGTCTAGCTCCCGCCGCAGGCGCGCCAGGGCCCGATGGATACGGGTCTTCACCGAGCCGAGCGGCATCTCGAGCCTATCGGCCACTTCGTCCAGCTTCAAGTCCTCGAGGTAGCGCAGCGCGAGGATCTCCCGGTCACGCGGGTCGAGGAGGGCCAGCGCCCGCGCGACTTGCGCCGCGTTCTCCCGGCGGGCGAGCAGGCGCTCGGGATCGAAGTCGCCGGCAGCCGGCAGGGCTTCCGCCGCCTCGAGCGGCGCCTCGCGACTGGCGAGGCGCTTCTCTTTCTCGAGGTGGCGCAGCGCCTCCCGGTAGGTGATCCGGTAGAGCCAGGTGGACAGTCGGCTCTCGCCGCGGAACTCCGGCAGCGCTCCCAGGGCGCGATCGAAGACCCGGTAGAGCACGGCATCCTCCTCGGCCCGCAGGCGACGGAGCTGGGCGCGCACGGTGGGCTCCCAGTCGTCCAGAAAACGGGTTGCCCGCTGGCGATCCAGCGGCAGGTAGTGGGTCGCCTGCTCGCGGGCCTCGAGTTGTCCCTCGCTCACGGCAGGCGTCCCTCCGGGATCCTCTGCTGCTGGTTTGGACCGGGGCTTCATGCGTAGAGTTTCGCCCGAGCGAGCCGCCGTTGAAACCCTTTTTCGAAGGCCGGGGTCCAAGGGGTTGAACGGCAAGCGGACTCACCCGACACCAGACCACCCTGGAGGCAATCATGTTGGGCTCTCTTGGCTTCGCCTTCTTCGCCAGCGGCGAGGAAGTCCTGATCCCCATCATCGCGATCACGCTTGGCTGCAGCATTCCGATCGTCGCGATCATCGTCGAGTACTTCCAGAAGCGGACGAAGGCGCGGATCATCGAGAAGGCGATCGAGAAGGGCGTGCCGATCGAGAACCTGGCTCTGGACGAGCCGAGCGGCCCTCGCCTGCCCTATCGCAGCGGCATGGTGACCGCCGCGGTCGGCATCGGCCTCATCGTCTTCGGGTTCGGTGTCGGCGCCGCCATGCAGCAGTCCGGCGAGAACGAGTACTTCATCCCGCGGGCCGTTTTCGGGGGCGCGGGAGCGCTGGTCCTCCTCATCGGCGTGGCGCTTCTGATCAACGACCGCATGAACGCCAAGCGCTTCCTCAACGGGAACGGCAAGGGCGAGCGCAAGGACTACTAGCGGGAATCGGCGTCGGTGGCCGGCACCGGCGCCCGCGCTGCGGGCCGGAACTTCTGCCGGAACTTCTGGATGCGGCTGTTGAGCGCGTCGGCCACGTAGACCCTGTTGTCCCAGGTGACCACGATCCCCTCGGGACCGCTGAACTCGCCCGCAGCCTCGCCCTGGCCGCCCCACGTCGCGACAAAGTTGCCATTGGCGTCGAACTTCTGGACTCGGCGATTGCCCAGTCGGCGACGTAGACGAAGCCGTCGGCGTCGACCGCCACGCCGGCGGCCGTCGCACCCGTGAAGAAGATGAACTGCCCATCGGCCGAGCCGGAGCTACCCCAGGACAGCACAGCTTCGTAGGCGGGCGGCAGAGCCGCCGCCCCCCGGCTGCCTGCAGCGCAGCACCACCGAAAGCCTTTCCAGTAAAGCGTTTGGATCATGTTGATTTCAAGGTCTGATTCCTGTTAGGATACGGAGACCGCATCGCTGGGGGGCGCGGGATGCAGCCTTTTCGCGAAGTATTTTGGAATATCGAACATCAGCTGCTCTTCTACTCGCTGGCCGGTCTGGCCGGCGCGCTATTCGTTTACGGGTTCTATCGGCGCTGGCGCTTCTGGCGCAGTGGCTGGCCCGAGCGGCGTGAGGGCGGCTTCGACGCTGGACTCGTCCTGCGGCGCCTCCTCCTCGGCAGTGGCATCTTCCGCGGCGACCCGCTCGGCGGGCTCATGCACGCCGCTATCCTGTGGGGCTTCGTCCTCCTCTTCCTGGGCACCCTCCTGTCGACGATCGACCACCGGCTCGAGCACTTCCTGCGCGGCGAGGTCTACCGGGTCTACGCCTGGACGCTGGACGCGGCGGGCCTCGCCCTGCTCGGCGGCATCGCCCTCGCCTACCTGCGCCGCTACGCGATCAAGCGCGGCCGCATGGAGACGGCGCTCCTGCGCGATCATGCCGCGCTTCTCTTGCTCGCCTTCATCGCGATCTCGGGCTTCCTCGCCGAGGGCCTGCGCCTGCGCGCGGCGCCGCCGCCCTGGCCCGAGCCGGCGCCCGTGGGCGTCTGGATCGCGCAGGTTTCCGGACTCTCGGCCCCCGATGCGGCCGGAGCGCACCGCCTCTGGTGGTGGCTGCACGCGCTCGCCAGCCTGGCGCTCGTCGCCTACTTCCCCTTTTCGAAGTTCGTGCACGTCGTGGCGGCAGGCGCCAATCTCGCCCTGGCCGGGCTGCGCTCCAGCTCCTTCCTCCCCCTCGCGGAGCGCGAAGCCCTGAGGGCCGACTTCAGCCGCCGCCACCACCTGATGTTCGACGCCTGCACGCAGTGCGACCGCTGCACGAGCGTCTGCCCGAGCCACCTCGCCAGGGAGTCGCTGGCGCCGCGGCGGCTGCTCGACGCGGCGGGCGATTTCGCACGGCGCAAGGCCGGCTACGGCTTCTGGCCGCGGCGGCCGGCGAGCGCGCCGGCCAAATCCGAGGCCGTGCCCGGCGAGCAGGTCTGGCTCTGCACGACCTGCGGGCACTGCCAGGACGAGTGCCCCTCGGCGATCAGCCCCCTGGACGTCATCCGCGAGCTGCGCACGGCGCGCATCGAGTCAGGCGAAGCGGTGCCCGAGAACCTCCAGGCGATGCTCGAGTCGGTCTACAAGTTCAAGAACCCCTGGCAGGGCGCGAAGGGTAGGCGGCTGGACTGGGCGGCGGGCATCGACCTGCCCGTGCTCGGCGAGGGAGCTGCGGCCGAGCGCTGCTTCTACGTCGGCTGCACTTTCGCCTACGACACCCGGCTCCAGCAGGTCCCGCGCGCCGCGGTCAGCCTCTTCCGAGCGGCGGAGCTGCCCTTCGGCGTGCTCGGCAAGGCGGAGGTCTGCTGCGGCGAGTTCATCCGCGGCGTCGGCGAGGACGGCCTCTTCACCGAACTGGCCGGCGTGAACGCCGCGGCCTTCGCGGAACAGGGCGTCCGCGAGATCGTGACCGCCTGCCCGCACGGCTTCCACGCCTTCCGCAACGAGTACCGCCGCCTCTCGCCCGCGCCGGCCGAGCGCGCGGTGCGCCACCTCGCGGAGCTGCTCGCCGAGGCGATTGCCGCCGGCCGCCTGCCCCTGGCAGGTGGCGTAGAGCGAACGGTCACCTTCCATGACCCCTGCTTCCTCGGCCGGCGCAGCGGCGTCTACGAGGCGCCGCGCGCGGTGCTGCGCGCGATTCCCGGCCTGCGCCTCGTGGAAATGCCGCGTTCGCGCGAGAACAGCTTCTGTTGCGGCGGCGGCGGTGGGAGAATGTGGGTCGAGGCCAGCGAGGGCGAGCGCATGGCCGAGCAGCGACTGCGCGAGGCGGCGGCGACGGGCGCCGAGCTGGTCGTCACCGCCTGTCCGTTCTGCTTCAGCAACCTGGAAGACGCGGTGAAGACGGCCGGCTACGAGGGGCGCATCGCCGTGCAGGACCTGACCGAGCTCGTCGCCGAGTGCCTGCCCGGCGCAGCGCCGGCCGAGAAAGGAGCCTGATGGAGATCCTCGTCTGCGTGAAGCGCGTGCCCGACACCGCCGACGCCGATCTCGTGCTCAGCGCGGACGGCCAGGGCATTCGCGAGGAAGACCTCGCCACCGGCATCAACGAGTGGGACAACTACGCCGTCGAGGAGGCGATCCGCATCAAGGAGGCGCAGGGCGGCACGGTGACCGTGGCCACCATCGGCGACGCCGACAGCGAGGACGTGCTCCGTCGCTGCCTCGCGATGGGCGCCGACAACGCCATCCGCATCGATGACGCGCCCTTCGCCGGCAGCGATCCCCACGGCATCGCGCGCGGACTCGCCGCGCTGATCGGCAAGGGGCACTACGACCTCGTCCTCACCGGGACGCAGGCCGGCGATCAGGGATTCGGCATGACCGGGCCGCTGCTCGCAGGCCTGCTCGTCCGGCCACACGCGACGCTCGTCACCGCGCTTGCGCTCGAAGGCGCGCGCGTTCGCGTGACGCGCGAGCTCGAGGGCGGCCTCGAGGAGTCGCTACGCCTGGCTCTGCCCGCGCTGCTCACGATCCAGACCGGCATCAACGAGCCGCGCTACGTTTCGATCATGGGCATCCGCAAGGTGCGCGCGAAGGAGATCCCCGTGCTCGATCTCGCGGCGCTGGGCCTGTCGGCCGACGCGGTGGGCGCCGGCGCCAATCGCCTGCGGCGCAGGAGCCTCGCCGTGCCGCCGGCCGGCAAGCAAGCGGAGATGATCGCGGGCCGGCCCGTCGACATCGCGCGGCGCATT
>Ga0194127_10006226_pt1 | contig 13646 bp, 13 predicted proteins | sample TA2KigC100mmetaG_FD_148624 | JGI IMG/M metagenome (GOLD analysis project Ga0194127, IMG submission 148624) | Freshwater microbial communities from Lake Tanganyika, Tanzania - TA2015036 Kigoma Deep Cast 100m | ecosystem: Environmental > Aquatic > Freshwater > Lake | place: Tanzania: Lake...
TTTAATAAAACGGCAAGGCCTTCCTTTGCGATCCTCTTTAGCCTCTCATCGAGGGTTTCATCGGAATTGACCTCAAAATGGGGAAGATAAAAACTTCCGAAGGAAAAAGAGAGATTACATTTTTCTGCGATATTGATCGTGTTTTCGATGGCTTCGGGACAGTATGCAAAGAGGGACTTCATCTCTTCCGGAGACCGGAAATAGAACTGATCGCTTCCGAACTTCATCCTTTCTTTGTCATCCATCGTTTTGCCTGTTTGAATACAGAGCAGAACCTCGTGGGCCTCGCTATCGGTTTGCGCCAGGTAATGACAATCGTTTGTCGCCACCAGGGGAAATCCATGGTTTTTGCTCAGTTCGATCAACCCGCGATTGACCGCCTTTTGCTCAGGCAGACCATTCTCCATGATTTCGACGAAGAAATTCCCGTCGCCAAAGATCTCCCGGTATTGTTTCGCGGCGCGGAGCGCTTCTTCCGCATTTCCCCGGAGAAGATTGGCGCCGATCTCTCCGTGGAGACAGGCGCTCATTCCGATGAGTCCCTCGCTATACTGGGCCAGAATCTCCTTGTCGATACGCGGACGATAGTAAAATCCGTCCAAAAAGCCGGCTGTCGTCAATTTCATCAGGTTCTTGTATCCCTGCATGTTCCTGGCCAGGACGACGACATGATTCGCTGTCTCGCCGGGACCGTGACCCGCTTTGTCAAAACGACTTCTCGGAGCGACGTAGAGCTCGCAGCCGATGATGGGTTTGATCCCGTATTTATAGGCGTGTTTGTAGAAGTCGATCACTCCGTAAAGATTGCCGTGATCGGTCATGGCGACGGCGGGCATTTGATACTGTTTTGCCCTCTTGAAAAGGTCATCGAGACGGATCGTCCCGTCGAGGAGGCTGTACTGGGTATGGAGATGAAGATGGACAAAATCAGAGTGGGTCATCGCATATTTCCTTCAATCCAGCCAGTAGTTTGGCGCTTCTTTGGTGATAATGACATCGTGAACGTGGCTCTCGCGGAGCCCCGCGGAGGTAATCTTGATAAAACGGGCCTTTTCCCTCAGCTCCTTCATGGTTCTGCAGCCCACATACCCCATGCCGGCCTTGAGGCCGCCCATGAGCTGGTGGATACTTCCCGACAAAGAACCCCTGTAGGGGACCCTGCCCTCTATTCCCTCAGGAACAAGTTTAAGGTTACTTTCTATGTCATCGTGGTAATAGCGGTCTTTACTTCCAAGCTTCATGGCCTCCAGAGATCCCATCCCGCGATAGACCTTATACGTCCTTCCCTGAAACAGTATGGTTTCCCCCGGACTTTCCTCAGTTCCTGCGAAAAGACCACCGATCATGACCGTATGGGCGCCCGCCGCCAGGGCCTTGACTATGTCTCCGGAGTATTTGATCCCGCCGTCGGCGATGATGGGAACATGATGCTGTGCAGCGATCTTATATGCATCACGAATGGCGCTCATCTGCGGGACGCCAACCCCGGCAATGATCCTCGTCGTGCATATCGAACCCGGTCCGACACCGACCTTGACGGCGTCGACCCCTGCCTCAATCAAAGCCTTTGCCCCTTCCGATGTCGCCACATTCCCGGCAATCAGTTCGCAGTTTGGAAAATCGGCCTTCGTTCTGCGAACGGCATCCAGCACCCCGGATGAATGCCCATGGGACGTATCGATTACGATCACATCGGCGCCGGCCTCGAGTAAGGCGCTGACCCTCGCTTCCCTATCGACGATTCCTACCGCGGCGCCTACCCTCAGCCTCCCCAGGGAGTCCTTGCACGCCAGGGGGTATTTTTTGATTTTTTCAATGTCTTTTATGGTGATCAGACCTGTGAGCTGATACTTTTCATCTACAACAAGAAGCTTTTCGATCCGGTGTTTATGGAGCAGCTTTTTAGAGTCTTCGAGCGAAATATCCGTCGAGGAGACGGTGACCAGGTTTTCATGGGTCATGACGTTGGAAACAGGCTGGTCGAGGTCGGTTTCAAAACGGAGGTCGCGGTTCGTCAGAATACCGACCAGTTTTTTCTTTTTCACGACTGGAACGCCTGAAATCCGATAGCGGTTCATCAGTTCAAGGGCTTCATGCACCTTCTGTTCCGGTTCTATGGTAATGGGATCGACGATCATACCGCTTTCCGATTTCTTCACCTTATCCACTTCAGTGGCCTGCCGTTCGATGCTCATATTGCGATGGATGATCCCGATGCCGCCCTCCTGTGCGAGGCAAATGGCGGTCCGGGACTCGGTCACTGTATCCATGGCCGAGCTGATAATCGGGATATTCAGCGCGATGTTGCCGGTCAGCTGCGTGGTGGTGTCCACCTCTCTTGGAAGCGCATCGGACGCTGCCGGAACCAAGAGCAAGTCATCGAACGTCAACGATTCAGCCACATGATCTTCTAACATTGAACCCTCCAATTCAGTCTGGTATTAAAGCTCACCTTTCTTCAGGCGACTCTTGCCGGTTCCATTTTTTGATCAGAAACAAGGGATATGACCTCTGGTTGAAAAGGAGTCGATATTCTCCCCTTTGGGAATCATAATCGATATGCCGGCAAAACTGATAATAGGCCGGCCTGGAAAATCGCGCCTCGTGTTCGCCTTCCTTCACCTTGCAATACAATATGTGATCATCACCGATCCGCAGCGGTGCATCAAGGCTAAGCCCTTCTCTGCTCCCGTCGTTGAGCGATACATCGATGGCAGGACGATTGGAATGACGACAAAAACCTACATCAATGCTTTTTACGACATAGGGTGCATCTTCAACAACGACCCTGCAACGGTCATTTTCTATCTCTATTTGATATCGACCCTCGGGATCTCTTTTTAGATATTTATAGAAATAGTGAACGATGTCTTTCCTTTTCATTTCAGCGCCGCCGAAATACCATACCCCTTCCCTATCGATGAAAATCTCGTTAGGCGTCGTCGTGCGAATCATAGGGTTTAAAATTGTTTCCTGCTATCCAGCAGCAAAGTTACGGGTCCGTTATTGACCAGTTCAACGGACATCATGGCCTGAAATTCCCCCTCTGCGCAGCGCTTCACTTTTTCCTGCGCTTTTTTGATGAAGTAAGCGTAAAGCGGTCGCGCCCCTTCCGGATTTTCCGCCCCGGTAAAAGAAGGCCTTCTCCCTTTACGGCTATCACCCAGCAGAGTAAACTGGGAAACCACCAGCATTTCCCCTTGAATGTCGAGAAGGGAGAGATTCATCTTCCCCTCCCCGTCTGAAAAAATTCTCAGATGGATCATTTTATCGACAAGATAATCGGCATCACATTCCCGATCACCCCGCTCGATTCCAAGAAATACCAGGATTCCTTTTTCAATTCCCGATATCCTGTTTCCCCCCACCTTGATATCTGCCCGGTCTACCCTCTGAACAACGGAGCGCATCGCACATCCTTTTTTATATGAATGCATGTTAGCAATAAACACCCTCTGCTTCAAGTTATTTTCTGCTGCCCAGGTCTACCCGATCAAACAAAAAGAAGGATGTATCAGCGGATGCTTCGGATTTCCGTTACGGGCAGAGTCCAAATATCCATATATCTGCCGTATCTCGGATCCTCTTTCGGAAACAGATCCATTACCCTTGAAAAGCGGTTTTCCACCAGGACATCCCTGTTCTGTATCCTTCGGCAGATCCCGTACGTGATTTTTCTTCGCTCGTCTTCAGGCAGCAGATTCAGAAGGTTTTTGGTGGTCCAGATTTCACCGCTGCGGGCAAATTCGGATAATCGGCCTGCCGAATGGACGGAATCACCCAGGGAAATGGTTTCTGACTCGGGCGAAGCGGGGAGGGATGCCATCCACTCATGACCTTGAGCGATGCCGATGTTCAAATAAAGATCGTCATGGTATTTTTTCTTCCTGTTCCATTCGAGACTCGTTTTTTTCATCATCTCTCTCAATTCGAGCGCGGTGAGAATGGCATCTAGGAGATAGGACGAGTCTCTGTCTTTGAGAAAATAAAATACTGCCCCGTTTCCGTGATGTTTCCCATAGATGCCAAAAAATTTCTTTAAAGTAAGCGTCATCGACTTCCATATCCGCCTGATGAGGTCGATGTAGTCATCGGGCGGTAGTTCTGTGCACATTTTTCTTGCGTCTTGTATCTCGGCCACAAGAACCGAGAAATGAAGAAGGTTCAGCTCGCCTTGCCTCCAGGCCTGTTTGTCTCGCCTCGATTTTGTCTCTGCCGGGAAAGACCCCGCGTGTGTCTCTTCATAAGAAAACAACTCCCCGCTCTCGGTTCCATAATCGGATGCAGGTCTCTGAAAAAGAACAGCCCCGTTATCGACCGTCGTTTCCTTATTCTGAATATCTTCAGGAGGAAGGAGCGGCTTCTGTTCCAAAAGCCTGCATATCTCACCCATCCGGAGTCCATCCTTCTTGTACCGTTTAATCATATCAAGCGTTTCCAGGGCCGAAACAGGGAAATAACCGATCTGTTTTGCCCTGCTGATCCTGCGATCCGCTGGTCTTTTCACCTGCGGATGCGGAAGGATTCCCATCTTTATGTAATTGTTTAATGTTGCACGTGATAATCCTGATTTACTAAGAAGTTCTACACTGCTGACCTGTATATTTTCTTTCTTTTCAATTTCAATCACGCCCCACCTCCCCCTGAAGATGCCGCCACCGTGTCTTGACTAACCTATCACTGGGCATGATTTTTATACTGTATAAATTACCGATAGTCAACCGGTTTTATACTGTCTAATCTATAACATTATATACATTATAAATTATATATTATATCAAATTATTAATATTATATACTGTTTAATATAATGTATTACATTATGTATATGACTGACGAGCCATTACAAAGATTGTCTGATCGGAGTATATATGTTATGTACCGCGCATGACAATCAAGGCCCTTCTTATCAATCCATGGATCTATGATTTTTCCGCTTACGATTGCTGGAGTAAACCGATCGGTCTTCTCTATTTGGCCTCGCTTTTAAGAGCAAACGGAATCGATGTGTATTTCCTTGACTGCCTAGATCCCTTTTCGGAAGATATTCACAGTAAACGCTTGAACTTGAAATCAAAAAGGAAACGAACCGGTGAGGGAGCCTATCTCCGAGAGCTCATTCAAAAACCTGCGTTCTTGGAGGGTGTGAGACGGAATTACTACGCTTACGGAATGTCGCCCCATCATTTCCTGAGAATTCTCAAATCGATGCCCAGCCCGGATGTCGTTATGGTGACATCGGTGATGACATACTGGTATCCAGCCGTATTTGCTGCAATTCGCCTTATCCACGAGGCGCTCCCGGGTGTGCCGGTTGTCCTGGGTGGAAATTATGTCACGCTTTGTCCCGAACATGCTTCAACATCAGGGGCGGAATTTGTGTTACCCGGACCCGCCGAACGTTCGATACCCTTCTTGATGAAAAATCTCTTTCGTCATGAGATGCCTTGTCTGCCCGACCCTGATCGCCTGGATTCACTCCCCTACCCCGCTTTCGATCTTATCCGTCACAGCGATCAGGTCCCCATCATGGCTTCGCGCGGCTGTCCTTACAACTGCAGTTACTGCGCATCCAAGCTGATCAATGACCGATTCAGGAGAAGAGACCCGCTCCGGGTAGCCGATGAAATCGAACACTGGTATTCGCGTCTGGATATACGACACTTTTCGTTCTATGACGACGCCCTTCTTGTCGATCCTTCCGCCATGGCGCTCCCCTTGTTGAAAGAATTGATTCGAAGACACCTGCCGGTTTCCTTTCATTGTCCCAACGGACTTCACCTTCGGGATATCACGTTTGAGATCGGTGATTTGATGTTCAGGGCGGGTTTCAGAACCATCCGGTTCGGGTTTGAGTCGTCGGATCGTCTCCGCCAGATATCGACGGGGGGTAAAGTCGATAACCGGGAATTGATGGAAGCGGTTCATTGCCTGAAACGCGCCGGCTATACTGACGATGCGATCGGGGTGTATGTGCTTTGCGGTTTGCCGGGACAATCGGCTCAAGAAGTGATGGAAAGTATCCGCTTTGTTCGATCCAGCGGGGCACGACCCATTATAACCGAGTATTCACCGATCCCCGGAACCGAGCTCTGGAAGGAGGCCGTGAATGCCTCGCCCTACCCTATTGCAGATGAGCCGATCTTCCAAAATAACACCTTTCTCCCCTGCCGGAACGACTCGCTCACCTATGATACGTACCAAGCGCTTAAACTCATGTGCCGAAAAAAGACCGGGGATCTACCGGGCGATGGCTCACAAATGGTTCTTGATGAGCATGGTTGACGGGTCGAGAAGCAGATCGGCCATGGTGGAAGCGGAAGCAAGACCCTTGATCGCTTTGATATGGATGTTCGCGTGTTCGGTTTGAAGCTCCAGTATGAGATCAAACAGGTCGGCCAGCGGCAGAAAAGAGGGGGGAAGTCCCTCTCGGCCCGGTTTTTCATTGCTGTGCGCATGAACGGTGAACCAGACATGCATCCCGCCCTTCATGGCCAACGCCTTCAAGGCCACTAGGGCAGGCCGCATGGGTGAATCAAAGTGGAAACCGTCGATGATGATCATCTCCGGTTTGAATATTCCCTGCTCGGTAATGTCGTTCAGTCTTTCTTCAAGCTTAGGGACAGTGAAACTCTCCACACGGAAGGTCATGATGAATCGGTGGGGCAATATGGAATCCCAGAGTTTGTTGGTCTTTGCCCCTTCAAATTGACTTGCGAGATGATTGAACAGCTCCCCGTACCAGAGCGTGACTTTATTAACAGGGTCCTGCAGGCTCACGTGGAGAACGTTCCGGCCTCTGAGCATGCTGTTCAGCGCCAGTTGGACAAGAAGCGCTGTTTTTCCGACACCCGCATGGGCAAGAACAGCACCGAATTTTCCGGCGGAGAGGATGTCTTCTGTTTCAAAACCCAGATGCCCGAGCGGATGACGAAGGATCAACTCTTGTTTTATCATATCGGTATTCCTGTGTTTGAGTTTCATTGTCCGCCCTGCAGGCCAGGGGATGACGTGAACGGATGACCCTGATCTCATGCCGCGCTTTTTTTCCTCGATGCCACTTCTTCGGCGATCTGCTCCGCGATTGACTGCGGCACTTGCCTGTAGAGGGCAAACTCCATGGTGTACTGGGCTTTTCCCTGGGTGGCGGATCTCAATACCGTTGAAAAACCGAACATCTCGGCCAGGGGCACTTGTGCTTCGACGACAGTCATGACCCCTTCGTCCTGTGCACCGACGATCATTCCCCGCCGTTGATTGAGAAGCCCCATCACCGCCCCTTGAAATTCGGTCGGAGACTCCACCACCACCTTCATGATCGGCTCGTGGACCACCGGTTTGGCCTTCATGTACCCTTCCCGGAAGGCCCCTCGGGCGGCTGCCTGAAAAGCCATGTCGGAGGAATCCACGGCATGCGATGCACCGTCGTTGATGGCAACCTTCACCCCGGTCACCGGAAATTCCATTTTGGGACCCTTGAGGATGCTCTGCCGGAAGCCCTTTTCGCACGCGGCGATGAATTGGGTGGGAATGGCGCCTCCCCTGACTTCGTTGACGAACAGGAAATCTTCCGGGCCGTCCGTGATCGGTTCCATGTAGCCGGCCACCCGACCGTACTGACCGGAACCTCCGGTTTGTTTCTTATGGGTATAGTTGAATTCCGCCTTCTGGGTGATCGTTTCACGATAGGCTACCCTTGGCTTTCCCGTCTCCACTTCTGCACTGTATTCCCGTTTCATCCGCTCGACATAGATCTCAAGATGGAGTTCACCCATCCCCTCGATGATCGTTTCACTGGTCTCGTCATCGATATGGGTGCGGAATGTGGGATCCTCCTTCGTAAAACGGTTCAAGGCCTTGGACATATTGATCTGGGATTTGTTGTCCTTGGGAAAGATGGCCAGCGAGATGACCGGTTCCGGAACGAACATCGAGGTCATCGTTATATTCCTGCCCGGGGAGACAAAGGTATCGCCGGAAGCGCATTCGATTCCAAAGAGCGCCCCGATATAGCCGGAGGAGATCGCCTCGATATCCTCCATTTGATCGGCATGCATGCGGACCACGCGTCCGACTTTCACCTTCTTCCCGGTTCTGGAATTGACGATCACAGACCCTTTGGCCAATGTTCCCTGGTAGACCCGTACATAGGTGAGTTGACCGTAATGGCCGTCTTCGAGTTTAAAAGCCAGGGCCACGATCGGTTTGGAGGGATCGGTTTCCAGGATGATCGCGGCTTCGTTGTTGTCGAGGTCGAGAGCGGTATTTTCAACATCCGCCGGACAGGGAAGATAGCCGGTCACGGCATCCAAAAGCGGCTGAACCCCTTTGTTCTTGTAGGCCGATCCGACCAAAACAGGCGTCAACTTCCTCTCCAGGGTCCCCCGGCGAAGGGCTTCGATGATAAGAGGGTCTTGAATCGGCTCCTCCGCCAGGACGGCCTCCATCAGTTCGTCGGAAAACATGGTGGCGGCATCGATCATCTCTTCGCGTCTCTTGCGAGCCTCATCCAGCAGCCCCGGCGGGATCTCCTCGGTCCGGACACGCTCTCCATTGTCACCATCGAAATAGATGGCCTTCATGGCGATAAGATCGATCACGCCGCTGAAGTCCGTTTCCAGTCCGATCGGGATCTGCAGGGCGACGGCGTTATGGCCCAGTTTGCTGCGAAGCTGACCGATGACGCGGAAGGGGTCGGCGCCGCTCCGGTCGCATTTGTTGATGAATGCGATGCAGGGGACCTTGTAGCGTTTCATCTGCAGATCCACGGTGATCGATTGTGATTGAACGCCTCCGACGGAACACAGGACAAGAACAGCGCCGTCCAGCACCCGGAGGGAGCGTTCGACCTCGATCGTAAAATCCACATGTCCCGGTGTGTCGATGATGTTGATTTCGTGTCCCTGCCACTGGCAGAATGTGGCTGCCGAAGCGATGGTGATGCCCCGCTCCCTTTCCAGTTCCATGGAGTCCATGGTAGCGCCGATACCGTCTTTACCCTTGACATCATGGATGGCGTGAATGCGCTTGGTATAAAAAAGTATCCGCTCGGTCAGGGTGGTTTTCCCCGAGTCGATATGGGCGCTGATTCCGATGTTCCTCACATTCTCAAGCTTGTTCGTCATACGCTTTCCTTCGAGCGGCAAATGACCGGATGGTCACTCGCGTGTCATTAAACATAATAATATATATTATAATATGGTGATTGTCAAGAAATTTCAGTTCTTGCCATGGAGGATTTCTCTGAGTGCCTCGGAAAGAAGCGTCACATTTTCCCTGCGGCTGGAGAAACCCATCAACCCCACCCGCCAGATCTTCCCCTTCAGAGGACCGAAACCGCCTGCGATATCGATGTTGTAACCTTCTCGAAGCCGCGTGCGGATAGCCGCATCGTCAACGCCGTCGGGGACACAGACCGTGCTCAGAGACGGCAGGCGGTGTTCACGCGGTACAAAGAGCCTAAGCCCCAGATTCTCCATCTTCTCCCACAAATACTCGGCGATCGCCTGATGGCGGAACCAGCGGTCTTCCAATCCCTCCTCCAAGACGAGCCGAAGCCCCTCACGCAGTCCATAGTGTAGGGTTGTGGAGGGGGTGTGATGGTATACCCGTTCATTGCTCCAGTATTTTTCGATCATCGTCAGGTCGAGATACCAGTTGGGCACCCTGGTCTTCCGTCCGCGGAGAACCTCGCGGGCACGCTCACCGGCGGTAAAGGGGGAGAGACCGGGAGGACAGCCCAGGCATTTCTGCGAGGCGCTGAACGCGATATCAATCCCCCAGGCGTCGATATTCAAGGGGATACCGCTCAGTGAAGTGACGCAGTCGATCAGGAAAAGGGCGCCGTGGCGATGCACGATATCCCCGATGCCCTGCAGCGGCTGGAGGGCGCCGGTGGATGTTTCCGCATGGATCAACGCCAGGAGCTTGACCGGTTTGTTGCCGATGAGCGCCGCCTCGATCTCCTCTTCCGTGAACACGCCGCCCCAGGGTTTTTCGGGGCGTTTCACATCGGCGCCATAGAGCCGCGCCATCTCACACATTCGCTCGCTGAAATAGCCATTGCAACCGATGACGACCCTATCCCCCGGCTCCACAAAATTGCAGAAGGCAGTTTCCATTCCCGCACTGCCTGTCCCGGACATCGGGAAGGTCAAGGTGTTGTCGGTCTGGAACACTTTCCTGAGCAGGGTTTGTTCTTCATCCATCAGGTTGAGCCATTCCGGATCAAGGTAGCCGACCAGCGCAGCAGCCATTGTACGGAGGACGCGGGGATGAACGGCGCTGGGACCGGGGCCAAGAAGGAGCCGGTGCGGCACATTTAGATCATTGATTGCAAGAGCCATAATAGGACCTCATCATGAATGTGAATGAAGACATCCGATCTATCAGACAACCATCGGCCTCAAAAATACCGCCACCCAGAATATTACTACCACCCAGGATATGGTGAACACAAAGCGAATGTCGCATACGACGGTAAGGGAGACGATGTCAAGAATAAATTGCTGGCCCGTATTCCTCTGTCCGTCGAAGAATATCTTTCTTGACAAAACCATCTTTTCTTTTTAGTGATACCGATCCGCTATGACACATCAATAAACAGGAGGATCCGGTATGAACGAAACGATTAAAATCTATACGCTCAGCACATGCGGCCACTGCAAGGCTGCAAAAAAATTCCTGAACGACCATGGAATAGCATATACCTGCACCGATGTGGACCTGCTTGCCGGCGACGAAAGGAAAACGGCGATTGATGAGGTCAAAAAATACAACCCGGCCTGCAGTTTCCCTACACTTCTGATCGGAGGAAAGGTCATTGTCGGATTCAATGAGCCTTCCATCCGGGAGGCCCTGGGGATATGAGTGCTGTCGAGGAGCTCTACGCATCCCTGAAACGCATCCAGGAGCCGAAGGGATACTTTTTCAGCCGGGATCGGGAGAAGGTGTTCGATATCCTGGCCGGACTTCTCGTCAATCGTCAGCGGTACGGGTATATGTGTTGCCCCTGCCGGCTCGCATCCGGCGACCGGGAGCAGGATCGGGATATCCTCTGTCCCTGCGTTTACCGAGAAGAGGACATCAAGGAGTACGGGAGCTGTTATTGCAATCTGTATGTCTCCTCCGCTTGGAACGAAGGAAAAATCCCGGTTGTATACGTTCCCGAGCGGAGACCTCCGGGGAAATTCAATTTCGGATAATCCGCTGTCCATAAGGAGAACACCGATGTCCCTGAACTGGAACTTCCCCTATCCGTCGCAAAGGATGCCAATTTTTGCCCGGAATGTGGTGGCGACATCACAACCGCTCGCCTCCCAGGCGGGGATGCAGATGCTGGTGCGCGGCGGTAATGCCGTCGACGCGGCACTTGCGACCGCGATCACCTTGACCGTTGTCGAGCCGACAAGCAACGGTATCGGCAGCGACGCCTTTGCCATCGTCTGGGATGGAAGGGAACTGCACGGTCTGAACGGTTCCGGCCGCTCGCCGCGAGCCTGGTCTCTCTCCCGCTTCTCCGGTAAGGCACGCATGCCCGAGCTCGGCTGGGATACAGTAACGGTACCCGGCGCTGTCGATGCCTGGATCTCTCTCTCCCGCAGATTCGGTAAACTCCCCTTTGCCGATCTGTTTGAACCGGCGATTCGTTACGCGGCCGACGGTTTTCTCGTTACACCGATCACCGCGGCGAAATGGTCCGCCGCGCCGCAACTGTACGCCGACTTCCCCGATTTTGCACCGACCTTTCTTCCCGGCGGCCGTGCGCCCCTCGCGGGTGAGGTATTCCGGTCTCGAGCAATGGCGGAGACCCTGAGGGACATTGCGGAGTCCGGCGGCGAATCCTTTTACCGAGGAGCGCTGGCCGGAAAAATCGCCACCCACGCAGCGAAGACCGGCGGCGCCATAACGCTGAACGATCTTGACGAACACCGCTCGGAGTGGGTAAAAACCCTCTCGCAGGAATGGCAGGGAGTCACTCTCCACGAACTTCCCCCCAACGGCCAGGGGCTGATCGTGCTGATCGCTCTGGGTCTCCTGGAACATCTCGCTATCGACCAGTATCCCGTTGATTCCGCCGATGGCATTCACCTTCAGATCGAGGCGATGAAAATGGCCTTTGCCGTCTCGAAGCAGCAGATCGCCGATCCGAACTGGATGAAGGTGCAACCCGCCTCGCTCCTCGATCGGCCGTTTCTGAAGCAGAAGGCTCGCAGCATCCAGCTCGAGCGCGCGCAGTATCCGGACTCTTCACCACCCTCCGATGGCGGGACGGTCTATCTGACGGCTGCCGATCAAGAGGGGATGATGGTCTCTTACATCCAGTCCAACTATCAGGGGTTTGGTTCCGGAATTGTCATTCCAGGCACCGGGATCAGCATCCAGAATCGCGGCCGCGGATTCTCGCTGGAAAAAGGGCATCCGAATTGTGTCGCAGGGGGTAAGCGCCCTTTCCACACGATCATTCCGGGATTTGTGATGAAAGAAGGGGCTCCGTTGATGGGTTTCGGCGTCATGGGCGCCCACATGCAGGCCCAGGGACACGTGCAGATGATGGTTCGCATCATTGCAGGCGGTCAAAATCCTCAAGCCGCAGCAGATGCCCCCCGCTGGTATGTCACCGAGGAGTCGCTTCTGGCGCTGGAGAAGGCATTCAGCCCTTCCATCAGAGCGGAGCTTGAAAGAAGGGGTCATCTCCTGGCGCCGGAGACGCCGACATCCGTCTTCGGCGGCGCTCAGCTCATCTACCGTCTGCAGGATGGCTACTGCGCCGCATCGGACCCGCGAAAAGACGGCCAGGCCGTCGGTTTTTAGTTCTATTCAACGAAATCCCTCACTCCCGACCGTCAACGGTGATAGCGATGGTTTCCGATGGTTTCGATGTAAAAAAGGAATGGAGCGAGGCCGTCAAGGAGGGACTTTCTGCCGCCTGGCCCGTTTGTCTGGGGTATATCGCCATCGGTCTGGCATTCGGTGTGATCGCCCGAAAGACAGGGCTCCGGCCTTTGGAGATCGGACTGATGTCCCTTATTGTGTATGCCGGAAGTTCACAATTCATCGCGGCAGCCATGTTGGGGGCCGAGGCCGGTCTTCTCCCTATCGTTCTCACAACGTTTTCTGTCAATCTACGACATCTCCTGATGAGCTCCTCGCTATCCCCCTATCTGAGAAACCTCTCAGGAAGTCGGCTCTCCTTGTTTGCCTATGGGGTAACGGACGAGAGCTTCGCCATGAACATGAACCGCTTCCAGGATGGGAAATGGGGGTGGCGCGAGGCCCTTGTCGTTAATCATTCAACCAACCTCGTCTGGATTTTAAGCACCGTAGCCGGGGGCGTTGGCGGGCAATTTATACCCGCGGGGGCCTTCGGCATCGATTATGCCCTTACGGCGATGTTCATTTGTCTGCTTGTCTTTCAATTGCGCAGCATTCATCATATCCTGGTTGCCCTCTTCTCGGGCGTCCTGGCGGTTATCCTTTGCTTGATGCTTCCAGGAAACAGCTATGTCCTGATCGCTGCGTTTTTTTCCGCCAGCATCGGTCTTTTGCTTCGAAAGTCAGCGTGGTTCGGGACCAGGGCGAAGGAGAGCAGATGAACGGTGAAATTATCCCGATCATCATCGGCATGGGAATCGTCACCTATATTC
>Ga0194127_10006227_pt1 | contig 13643 bp, 17 predicted proteins | sample TA2KigC100mmetaG_FD_148624 | JGI IMG/M metagenome (GOLD analysis project Ga0194127, IMG submission 148624) | Freshwater microbial communities from Lake Tanganyika, Tanzania - TA2015036 Kigoma Deep Cast 100m | ecosystem: Environmental > Aquatic > Freshwater > Lake | place: Tanzania: Lake...
AGCAACCTATAACCTGCGACGACTTTGCAGCCTGAAAACCTGCGGAATTTTGGCCTTTTAACGACCAAGCTGCGCCTGAAATGCACCAAAAAGGGCATTTCAGGATAAAAACCACTGAAAAGTGGGCAATTTTTTGCCCTGATGCATGGGGATCAAGATTCCTATATGTCGTTGGTCAAAGCAACGGCTGATTTTCAAAGTAAATCGAGGTGCCCTCCAGTATTCGATGGCTACAATAATACAGGCTTTCAAATTTTTCCTGTTGTCGCCACCATAAAATTTTTACTCTCAAGATATTTGGAGAAAGGTAAAAACAACATAACTATCGATGATATTGGAAATTACCTCATTGCAAACGAAGTAACTGGTTTAGAAAACTTAGAATTTTACAACAAATTAAAACCGAATAAATTTCAGGGAGACCTCAGGCAAACACGAGAACTGATAAGATTTATCAGCCAATTCTCGTTTCTAAAATGGAGCAATCCGCACCTTTATCTTGAAGCGGCTAATATTGAAGAAGTGTTTCAAATTGAAAAATTGCTTATACCAGAAACACACCCTAGGCAAATAATCGCAGGGGCAGAAATTTTGAACCTAGGCTCAAATTTTATGGGAACAGCCTTTAGCGATTTGGCCATAAACCAAGTAAATGTAATTGATACTGAATTTACTGAAGGCAGTAAAACTCGTGTAACACATCTGCGTACAGAAAGAAGTGTAAAGCTAAAAGACTTTTATTTTTCAAATGTCTCAAACCCAAATATTTGCGATATGTGCGGGATGGACACGGTTAAAAGGTATCCTTGGTCTGATCGTATTATTGAATTACATCATTTGCTACCGTTATGCTCACCTGTAAAGGTTGAAAATACAAAAACGTCAATAAAGGATATTGTGGGAATTTGCCCATCTTGTCATCGAGCTACCCACAAATTTTATAGTAACTGGTTGAAGACCAAAGGACTGAAAGATTTTCAAAGCTATGACGAAGCTCGAAGCATCTACTATCAAGCCAAACAAGAAATTGTATTAATATGAACAACGCTGCTATTAAAACCTTTGTTGCACCTACATTATTTGATAAATTAATTTTTCCCGATAAAAAAGTTCAGCAACAAATTGATCTACTTAAGGATTGTATCAAAACGGAAACCCCTTTGCCCAATGCATTAAAAACGATGGGAAAGTCTTATGACGATTTAATTTACGCTAATAATCATAAACCAACATTGCAAGATGGCCGGTATTTCACGTTAGATGACTTTGCAGAACGACCAAATGGAATTCCCGTGATCAGTTTTTTTTCTGGTGCTGGCGGACTCGATCTTGGTTTAGAGGCTGCTGGTTTTTCTCATTCCTTATTGCTTGAAAAGCAAGCGCTCTTTTGTGAGACCTTAAAATTCAATCGTCCAAAATGGGAAATTAATGATGGAGATATATCAGAAACAGATCATATGATTGAAGCGGTCTCAAAATGTATCGGCAATAAAAAAAATTTTGATGGTTTATTTGTTGGGGGCCCCCCTTGCCAGCCTTTTTCTATCGCTGCTAACCAACGATTCAAAAAGAATGACGATAATTTCAAGCGTGTTGGTTTTGCCCATGAAACAAACGGAAATTTACTTTTTGATTATATTGCTCTTATTAAGTATTTTAGGCCAAGAGTTTTTCTTATCGAGAATGTGCCTGGGCTTATTGAGTTAGATAATGGTCAACAACTAGCAAAAGCTTATCAAGAACTTAGTGCTTGTGGATACTTAATAAACCAACCTTTAATATTTAAAGCGGACTCCTATCTTGTACCCCAACAACGCACTCGGTTATTTATCATAGGCAACCGAATTGGCAAAGAATTTATTTCACCCATACCCAGCAATAAGCCTTTGTCTGTTGGCCAAGTATTTAATCTGAAAATAGTAGGTACTGAGAACCATGTCACTCGCGAACATACGGCAGAATCCGTTTTACGCTATATGATGTTGAATTTCGGTAGCCGCGATAAATTAGGCCGTGTTGACCGCCTAGACCCGCGTTTCCCGTCAAAGACAGTCATAGCGGGTGGCAATTCTGGTGGAGGCAGGTCTCATTTGCACCCATACATTCCAAGAACACTTTCTGTGCGTGAAAGCGCACGAATCCAAACATTCCCAGATAGCTATGTTTTTAAAGGTTCTGTTGCGAGGCAGTTTACTCAAGTAGGTAATGCTGTTCCTCCCATTTTAGGGGCACAACTTGGTAAAGCTATTTTCAATAGCTTTTTCTGCAGCAATTAAACTGTAGTAAATTTACTTTAAATCGACATTACAAAATATCGTGCAACAACCAGCTAACATTCACTTATACAAAATCCTCATCCTGGATTTCGGCTCGCAGTACACCCAATTAATCGCCCGGCGCATCCGTGAAATCGGGGTGTATTGCGAGATTTATTCCTGCGAATCTTCAAACGATGAAATCAGACAATTCAACCCCAACGGCATCGTGCTATCGGGCGGGCCGGAGACGGTGACCAATACGGACACGCCGCGCGCGCCACAGATTGTGTTCGACTTAGGCATTCCGGTTTTAGGCATTTGTTACGGTATGCAAACGATGGCGGAACAATTGGGCGGCAAGGTGGAAAGCTCTAGCCACCGCGAATTCGGCTATGCGCAAATCCGGGCGCGAGGACATTCCACGTTATTAATGGGTATCGAGGATCACCTGTCGCCGGAAGGTTACGGCTTGCTGGATGTGTGGATGAGCCACGGCGACCGCGTGGTGGACTTGCCGCAGGGTTTTAAACTGATCGCCAGTTCCGACGGTGCGCCGATTGCCGGTATTGCCGACGAGGTACGCAGTTTTTATGCGCTGCAATTCCATCCTGAAGTCACTCATACCAAGCAAGGCAAGCGCATTCTGTCTCGTTTTGTGTTGGATATTTGCGGCTGCGAGGCGTTGTGGACTTCCGCCAGCATTATCGACGACAGCATTAATGCCGTACGCGTTAAAGTGGGCGACGATCACGTTATTTTAGGATTATCCGGCGGAGTGGATTCCTCAGTAGTCGCCGCTTTGCTGCATAAGGCTATCGGCGACCAGCTTACCTGCGTGTTCGTTGATACCGGCCTGTTGCGCCTGCAAGAGGGCGATCAGGTGATGGCAACGTTTGCTCAGCACATGGGCGTAAAGGTTATCCGCGTCAACGCCGAGCAGCGTTATCTGGAGAAGCTCAAAGGCGTAGACGACCCCGAACGCAAGCGCAAAATCATCGGCAACCTGTTCATCGAAATCTTCGACGAGGAAGCCGCCAAATTGACCGATGCCAAGTGGCTGGCGCAAGGCACGATTTACCCGGACGTGATCGAATCCGCCGGGGCGAAAAGCGGCAAGGCGCACTTGATTAAATCGCACCATAATGTCGGCGGACTGCCCGAAAACATGACGTTGAAACTGGTCGAACCCTTGCGTGAATTGTTTAAGGATGAAGTCCGCAACATCGGCTTAGAACTCGGCTTACCGTCGGAAATGGTGTTCCGTCATCCCTTCCCCGGCCCCGGTTTGGGCGTACGGATTTTAGGCGAAGTCAAAAAAGACTACGCCGATTTACTGCGTAAGGCCGATGCGATTTTTATCGAAGAACTGTATCACCACGACCTGTACCACAAAGTCAGCCAAGCCTTTGCCGTATTTTTGCCGGTGAAATCGGTTGGGGTAATGGGCGACGGTCGCCGCTACGATTACGTCATCGCCCTCCGTGCCGTGGAAACCATCGACTTCATGACCGCCCGCTGGGCGCACTTGCCTTACGACTTCCTGGATTTGGTGTCGCGGCGGATTATTAACGAAGTCAGCGGGATAAGCCGCGTCACTTATGACATCTCCGGCAAGCCGCCTGCGACGATTGAGTGGGAATAGTTTATTGCTTGTAAGTCATTGATATATAATGTTATTTTAGTTACAAATTTGTTATGACATTGATTGAATTTGATGTACAATCAACGACATAGAGAATTCGCGGTGTGACGAACTGAGACTATTGAAAACAATAGTTTCAGTTCAAAAACCTCAGTTTTCTTTAAAGGAGAACACTGAGTGTCTGATAACAAACAAAAACAAACCAATCCAGAGCGATCAAAGAAAGACGCTTTTGATATTTTGGGGAAAAAAGTCAAAATCTACCGAACTGCTTCGAAAGTTTGGCAATTACAAATATGGGTCCCTGAAGAAAAGCGGTATGTTCGGGAATCACTTCGCACTGAAGACAAAGAAATCGCTATTAAAAAAGCGGAAGACCGTTTTGTTTTTTACCGGTCAAAAGTCCTACAACAAGAAAAAATATTCTCTGTTGCTGCTAATGAAATGCGTGACAGGTATTTAGATCATATTGAAAAGCTTGTTGAATCGAGACAACTATCACGCGGTCGAGCTAACAACATAAAAACATACACAAAACACTATCTTGATTTTGTAGGAAAATCCAGCAAAATACAAAACATTGATCCAAAGAAATTCAGAGAATATTTTCCATTTAGACGCCAGAAGAAGGCTGATATTTTGGCAACTGTTGTAAGAAATGAAATCATTTCAATTAAGCAAATGTACAGATACGCAATGGACATCGGCTTGATTAATCAAAACTATAAAATCGATTTTGGCTCAATTAAAATCCCTAAGGATGAATCTATACGTGATTCTTATACGGTTAATGAATATAATCAACTAATTTCCATATCAAAAAACTGGCATAAGTCAAAAACCACTGAGGGTGATGAGGATAAATATTACCGACGCTTGATTAATGATTTCATATTATTGATGGCGAATGGCGGATTCAGAACTGGTGAATTAAGACTTCTGAAGTGGAAAGATATAAAGAGAATATATCATACTGATAATAATTCTTATGCCGAGATAACAATAAGAGCGGAGAATACTAAAACGAGAAAGTCTAGAACTTTTGAAATGCGACGTGGTGATGTTTTTGAGCGCATACGCAATTATTCTAAATTCACAGAAAAGGAAGACTTTGTATTCTCTGATTATCAAGACAACAAGGAGTTAGATAAAACACGACTTTACAAGTACTTTAATAAACTAACTGATGATGTTAAGAAAAAATACCCTGATTTCGATGACAACAAAGATTTATATTGTTTGCGGCATTTTTTTATAAGTATTCGGATAGAAGCTGGAAGTTTTAATGTTTATGATATTGCTAAAATATGTGGCACAAGTTTAGTCCAAATCCAAAAGCATTATGATGCTGTGACATCACTTGTAACCAGCAAGAAAATGAACAAAAGTTTATTGAGATTTGACAACAAGGGTAATGTAGTAGTTGATGATTTATTATAAAAAATCATTTTTAATGCGATCTAGCATATCCAAAGCCAATAACAACTTTGATTTAATCCGGAATCGCAAAGCTACTCGAATATGATCTAGTGTCATACAGCGCAATTCCTGTATTACAACTCAGAATCCGAGCCACGTATCGTTCAATGGCGAATGTTCCTTGAGTAATTTGTTCCGGAGATACACCGACAAACTGATCCTGATCAAATCCGAAAAGTTCATGTCCTGTCTCTGTGAGAGAAAGGTTTCTGATTGACTCAAAAGAACCTCATCAATCCGTACAGTTATCATCCTGCTCATGGTGCGACTGTGATGGTGATTTTCTTGCCGGAGTAGCTCTTTAGTACATCTGATATGATTTCGTCCAGGTCGCGTTTAGTCGCAGTAATGGCGTAAGTAGCGATTACTTTACCGGATTTGGTTGTCGTTGTTTTGGTCATGAATAAATTTCCTCAACTAGGTTTTTTTTATGTGTGCTTATCCAAGAGAAAATGATTGACCTGATCAGCAAGGATTTGGACATATGTTCCTCTCTGGATGCTGCCAGGAGCAGTTCTGCGAATTTCTCATCTGAGACAAAACTAATATTTTTCATTCATAATCCCAAGTGATGAGGTGACATATGTAGCAGCGATCAATTGGTCACTTAGCAGGTCAATTTTCTGTGACAACTTCTCAAGTTGTGACAATTGAGAATCAGTTGGTCGTATGGTGATCTGCTTCAATCTGGAGTTCAAATTTTTTGATTTAAGCATAAGTCCAACGCCAGCTACTGTTCTAAAATTTTCATCGATTGAATCTTTGTTTGTATTTGGATGTGGATATTGGTTTAACTGGATAAATTCTTTATAAGTTTTCATTAGTAGTCTTCCATACGCGTTATTAAGGCATTTGTGTATCTATGTATCTGCTGTTTATAGAATATCTTCTGGTCTTCTGTCAGATCAGGGTTGTTCTTTAGTTCATCTAGGTAATACTTCATTATTTGTTCTAAGTTAGTTTCCATACTTGTATGTCCTCTGTTTGGTTTCTATTGGTTTTTTAGGCAAGACTAATCATCAAGTTCTCACGTGAGATCCTGACAGTTTGGTGACCTAGCTAAAGAGCGGAATCTGTAGAGCTTTATAGGTCTAAGCACTGCCTAGTGTGGAAGGCAGTGCTATCATTTTTCAAAAGATAACCAGTAATTTGGCTATGGTTTTCATCACAATCGCGAATATCGGCAAAACCAGAGCGCCAATATTTCGTTATCAATTCTTTGAACTCACTGGTTTCCAATCGATCTGGGATTCTAATATGACAATGAATGTGTGGGTTTGTTATAGAATCACCAGCAATAACAGAAGCCATCTCTACTTCTTTTCCATATCTACGAAAAGCATTTTTGTAAATGTCTCTAGAAAGTAACTTTTTGAAAGTATTGAACTCACCTAAAACTTTGTTTTGATTTGGTTCGAATCTGAAAGTTAGCGTTACAAACAATGATCTGTCCCATTGAGAGGCTCTATCCGCTACCCAGTTCTTGGTTTCGTAAATGAGAGTGGACACTGAGTTTCGTATGTCCGAGATAATCTCAATACACACGTCAAGATTAGAATCTGACGTCATCAGTGATCGAATAAGCTCACAACATTTCTTGTTTTGAGCGATATGATCTTTCTCTAAAGCAATGTTGATTAGGTGACGTTTTTCTTCTGGTGGCATAAAAAATACTAGTAATCTGTTCTTTACTAGTATTTATTTTTCGGTAAAATCAAAAATGCGTTTTTGACGGGGTTTTTTAATGGAAATGATGAGTTTTACGGAAATAAAACGTAATCCGAACATCACTGTTTTTTCTATAAAACGGAATGCGGGCAATGATTGGAATGTTTTTTTTACGATCACGGTCAAGACCGATAACGGTGTTTATTGCGAAGAAAATCTCGTTAAAACACAGCGCGGACAAGCGAGGGATTTCAAGACATTAGACAATGCGGTTCGATTTGTTGAGTCTTGTGGGAAGACAAACAAGGTAACTGTTTTATTTGACTAACTGAGCGATGAAAAACTTACTACATTTTTCTGTTTTATTGCTTTTACTGTTCACTAAGGGTGTAGCACTAAGTGATGATGCTAGTGACTTTGAGAAGTATAAAAAATCATGTGATGGTGGGGATGCTGTAGGGTGTTATAACTTGGGGGTTTCGTACGCGAAGGGTCGAGGCGTAAAACAAGATTATTTCACAGCAGCAGAACTGTATAAAAAATCATGTGATGCTGGGTATGCTGGAGGGTGTTATAACTTGGGGATTATGTACGAGAATGGTCAAGGCGTAAAACAGGATTATTTCACAGCAGTAGAACTGTATAAAAAATCATGTGATGCTAGGGATGCTTTTGGGTGTAATAATCTGGGGACTATGTACGAGAATGGTCGAGGCGTAAAGCAGGATTATTTCAAAGCAGTTGAGCTGTATAAAAAAGCATGTGATGGTGGGCTTGCTGTAGGGTGTTCTAATCTGGGGACTATGTACGCGAATGGTCAAGGCGTAAAACAAGATTATTTCACAGCAGAAGAACTGTTTAAAAAATCATGTGATGGTGGGCATGCTACAGGGTGTTATAACTTGGGGAATGTGTACGCCAAAGGTAAAGGCGTAAGACAGGATTATTTCACAGCAGTAGAACTGTTTAAAAAATCATGTGATGGTGGGGTTGCTGTAGGGTGTTCTAATCTGGGGACTATGTACGAGAATGGTCGAGGCGTAAAGCAGGATTATTTCAAAGCAGTTGAGCTGTATAAAAAAGCATGTGATGGTGGGGTTGCTGTAGGGTGTTCTAATCTGGGGGCTATGTACGCGAATGGTCAAGGCGTAAAACAAGATTATTTCACAGCAGAAGAACTGTATAAAAAATCTTGCGATGGTGGGAATGCTTTCGGGTGTGTTGTTTTGGGGGATGTGTACGCCAAAGGTAAAGGCGTAAAACAGGATTATCTCAAAGCAGCATATCTGTTTAAAAAAGCATGCGATGGTGGGAATGCTGAAGGGTGTTATAACTTGGGGTATATGTACGAGATGGGTGAAGGCGTTCGCCAAAGTCGTGAAAAAGCACGTGAATTGTTTGGAAAAGCATGTGATTTGAAAGACCAAAAGGGTTGTGACAGTTACGCGAGACTTAGTAGATAAACTTATGAGTCTGGATGCTGATGGGTTTGGGTATCGAGTGATTATTTGATAATCAAGGTCAGGACGTGATGAAAAACTTACTACAGATTTCGGTGTTCTTACTTTTACTGTTTACTAAAGGTGTAGCACTAGGTGATGATGCTAGTGACTTTGAGAAGTATAAAAAATCATGTGATGGTGGGGATGCTGTAGGGTGTTATAACTTGGGTGTTATGTACGACAAAGGTAAAGGCGTAAAACAGGATTATTTCACAGCAGCAGAACTGTATAAAAAATCATGTGATGCTGGGTATGCTGGAGGGTGTTTTAATCTGGGGGTTATGTACGCTGAAGGTCAAGGCGTACAACAGGATTATTTCACAGCAGTAGAACTGTATAAAAAATCATGTGATGCTAGGGATGCTTTTGGGTGTAATAATCTGGGGACTATGTACGAGAATGGTCGAGGCGTAAAGCAGGATTATTTCAAAGCAGTTGAGCTGTATAAAAAAGCATGTGATGGTGGGGTTGCTGTAGGGTGTTCTAATCTGGGGGCTATGTACGCGAATGGTCAAGGTGTAAAACAGGACTATTTCACAGCAGCAGAACTGTTTAAAAAATCATGTGATGGTGGGGATGGTGGAGGGTGTAATAATTTGGGGGTTATGTACGAGCATGGTCAAGGCGTTCGCAAAAGTCGTGAAAAAGCACGTGAATTGTTTGGAAAAGCATGTGATTTGAAAGACCAAAAGGGTTGTGACAGTTACGCGAGACTTAGTAGATAAACTTATGAGTCTGGATGCTGATGGAACTGGGTATAGAGTGATTATTTGATCAGTTGGTACACATACGCTCGTGTGATTCCGTACTTCTCAGCGATCTCGGTTTTCGCCATTCCTGCGTTGAAATCTACTTTCAGGAACTCTAGTTGCTCGGGAGTTAGTTTCACTTTACGTCCTTTGTATTTTCCCTTCTCTTTCGCAATCGCGATTCCCTCTCTCTGACGTTCGAGAATAATACTTCTCTCAAATGTCGCGAATCCAGCAAGAATCGTCAGCATCAGATCTGAGTAAAGATCGCTTTTTGTCCCGTCAAAAACAAGATTCTCTTTGTGAAACTTGATCGAACATTTCTTTGCTTTGATCTCATGAACAATCTGAAGGATGTCAGCAGTGTTTCTTCCAACACGATCAAGTGAGTGGACATTCACTTCGTCCCCGTCACGGAGATTTTCCATCATCAAATTGAATTTTGGACGATTCAAATCTTTGCCGGATGCTTTGTCAATGTATTCGCGGTCACAAGGAACATTGAGTAATTGGCGTTCCGTGTTCTGGAGAACAGTCGAGACGCGAAGGTAGTTGAAAATCATTTAATCACCTGTATAGATTACATCTAAGATGTAATTATACAAGTGTATAAAAAATATGTAAACAACTTTAATTACACACTGTTTCTGTGATTTCTTCGTGTGTAATTAGGCTGTAATCTATCTATACAACTGAATCGCTCGCTTCACTTCGCGCCAGTCCGGTAGATTTGCTCTGATGAGTTCTGGATTTACTCCAGGCATTCTTGAAATCGCTTTGTCTGTGACTTCTGAAATCTCATCGGGAAGTACATCAAAATTGATTTTGTGACACCTGGAGTAAATCGCAGGGGTCAAGACAGTTTCTATCGGATTTTTCTCACATGTATTCACACAAATGATAATCAAGCTTCTCATCGAGGATGGTGATAAGACTCGGTCAAAGATAATCTTAAAGTAATCCTGTCGAGTGGCAGTGAAGTTGTGGAACTCGTCCAGAATCGCCGCCTTCTCAAAAACCTTGTCATCTGGGTACAGAGTGCGATATCTGAGAATCACGGTGAGATCTTGAACAACAGACGCAGCCGTAGAACGATCGGCTGCGTGTGAAACGCTGTCTAGGTAGTTTGTTTCACCGGCTACCTGCGCACAAAGAAATCTAGCGAATGAAGTTTTCCCTGCCGCAGGTTTTCCGAAGAAGCAAAGCACGTTCGGGATTCTTAAAGGATTTTCGAGAAGGAACCGAAGCTCCTTCTCTAACCGATCACTGAAAATGAAGTCGTTCACACTGCCTCCTTTTCATAGTCAATACTTTCTAAAGTGCCGTTTGTGTAAGTTTCTTTGCTTGCTACCTGCCCGTTCTCGTGCCACGTAGTAACAAGACCTTCAAAGTTGCCGTTCTTGTAAGTTGCTTCTAGTTCTATTTGACCGTTTTCGTACCAGTCAGTAGCAATGCCTTCTACTTTGCCATTTCTGTACGTTGTCTTGCTTGCTACCTGTCCATTCTCGTGCCACGTAGTAACAAGACCTTCCGCTTTGCCTTTTCTGTACGTTCCTTGCCTTTTTAGTTGTCCATTTTCGTACCAGTCAGTAGCAATGCCTTCTGCTTTGCCATTTCTGTACGTTGCTTCTTGATGTATTTGCCCATTCGCGTGCCACGCAGTAACAGGACCGTTCAACTGTGTATTTTCTGCTTTCATATAGAACTCAGTGAAAGTGCCGTTTTTAAATGTGTTCATCAATGTAAATCCTCACTTATATAGTGCCGTCAAAATCCCGTTTTTCCCTTTGAAACCCAGTCAATCTCGACGACGGGATTAGTTTATCCAAAAGAAATTGTATAATCACGACGCCATATTTCCGTTAGCAAAGGTGTTCACAAAATGACTTACAAAGTGCCATATTTCATTGTCCAAAAGCATCGCGTCCGGTTCGGGAGATCGAAAGCAGAGAAAGCGACTGAACCATTCAAGGACAGCGTTTATTTCCTCTGGTTTGAGTTTCTCAAACGGAGTGAGAAGTACAGACTCTGTTGTGAACGGGGCGGTGAAGGTGATCTATCAGATATATATGCTGACTTCGGTGACATCTACAACGTAGATTTCAAAACTTGGTGGCAGAAAGACTCAAGAGGAGCGAGATTGTTTGCTGAAGAATCAGGAACAGATTCAATGAGAATTATTCGTGGGGAAGATGAACTGAATCTTTCCGAGGATGTATTGAACGTCTGTATCCCGCTCGATTATTCATCTAAGTTCATCCATACGAAACTCCGAAAAATGCTTGTTGCTGCTGGTCACACGGGTAAGAAGGGCGAGAAGTTCAACAAAATAAGTACGGCAAAATACAAAGTGGTCGGGAGGGTCGATGTCAATTCTCTGAAAAAGATGCTCGCTGTTTTTGACGCCCGACGAGATTATCCAGATATGAAGCTGTATGAGATTTCAAGGATGTGTAAGGTCGGCTCTTGGTGGAAGAAAGAAGATTGTTCTGATCAGAGAAACATTCTTGCGACTACTGTAACAAGATATTCGAGAAAAGGTGAGAATGTTATTCTTGCGGTTGAGAAGGGTGAATTTCCAAATGTTCGTGGACACAAAATCATTGATTAATAATCAAATTAGCTAAATTTTCTTAATAAAATGAGCGGTGATATAGTTAAATTTTTCTCAACGAGAATTCTTAGCATGGTAAAATTGTCTCTCACTGAGACAATTTTTAGAAAAAATCATGACAATCGTTTCTATTGAAAAAGCGTCATCTCTTGTCGGGAAGTCCTCTAAAACAATATATCGTCATATACAAACCGGCAAACTAAGCAGAACCGCCGAAGGCGTAGATATATCCGAATTGATTCGTGTATATGGATTCTTAAAAAATAACGCCGAGAACGCATCCACGGACGTCCAAATGAATTCTTCGACGGGTAGTGACGAATATTCGTCGCTTCGTCGTGAAATCGATTTTCTGAAAGCAGAAATTGAGTCTTTGAAGGAAGACAAACTTTTGGCTCATGAACGAGAAAAAAAACTTTTTCTGATCATTGAGTCAAGGTTATCAGCACCGGATTCAAAGGAATATTCCTCATTTATGAGTTCAATCTTGAAAAAGTGGTTTTAACTGAATACCGCTATAAATTGAAGTGGATTGCTTTTAAAAATTAAATTTAAAACTCTTTTTTTTCATTTTTTCATTTTTTATATTTTTTAGCGTACTCTAACACTTTGTTTTAAAAAAGAAAAAAACAGTTTCGCGCTACAAATTTGATGTGAATTGCTACAAATTTGATGTTTAGTGCTACAAATTTTATGTTTAGTGCTACAAATTTTATGTATATGTCTACATATTTTTTATGATGTAGCAGATAGTGGTGTAATGTATTACTACATCCGAGAAAAGGAGTAGCTGTGAATAGCAGTCTGGTCGTGGTGAAAGACAATAAAATTATTCAAGCGTCATATAAATTGACTCTAGTTGAGCAACGGATAATTTTGTCGGCAATAGCAAAAATTGATTCTACAAAGGCATTAAATGAGTCTCAAGGATTCACTATTTCTGTTTCAGAAATACATGACTTATTTATGGAGTCTAAAAGTTCTGCGTATAGTGAGATAAAAAAAGCGGTAAATCGGCTTTACAGAAGATCAATAATTTTGGATGGTGAAGGGTCAGAGCGGCGATGGATTTATGAAAAGCAATATCATGAAAATAAAGCATCTGTAACGTTGTTCTTTTCCCCGACGATTATCCCGTATTTAACTCAACTAAAGGATAGCTTTACAAAATATAAACTGGAGTACATCTCGGAATTTCGTAGTTCGTATTCAATTCGGATCTATGAATTGCTGGTTCAGTGGACTTCAAAGGGTGAAAGAGAAATCCAAATCGAGGACTTAAAAAGGATTCTTGATGTATCCGACAAATATTCGCGTCCGGCAAACTTCATCGCTAGGGTAATTCAACCGGCAATTGAGGATATCAATCAATCAAGTAATTTACATGTTTCATTTGGAACAAGAAAGTCGGGGCGGTTAATAACGCATATCCAGTTTTTATTTGGAATAAAAGCAGAGGTTGATCAGAAAAAACGAATTGCTCCTATAAAATCAACAAAACTTACAATGGAGCAATTCGTCAGAGATAATCCAAAAAAGACATTGGGCAAATCACGGGATGAGGTCATTAAAATGATGAATAATAAACATTAACCCGTAATACATGTATTACAACTCAGAATCCGAGCCACGTATCGTTCAATGGCGAATGTTCCTTGAGTAATTTGTTCCGGAGATACACCGACAAACTGATCCTGATCAAATCCGAAAAGTTCATGTCCTGTCTCTGTG
>Ga0194127_10006232_pt1 | contig 13634 bp, 13 predicted proteins | sample TA2KigC100mmetaG_FD_148624 | JGI IMG/M metagenome (GOLD analysis project Ga0194127, IMG submission 148624) | Freshwater microbial communities from Lake Tanganyika, Tanzania - TA2015036 Kigoma Deep Cast 100m | ecosystem: Environmental > Aquatic > Freshwater > Lake | place: Tanzania: Lake...
CCCCGTGAACGTCCGCTCGTAGGAAAAATCGTAGTAGAAACCGTTGTCCACCACCGGCCCGATGGTCACCTGAGCGCTGGGGAACAGGTTCTTCACGGCCTGCGCCAGCAAATGGGCCGTCGAATGACGAATCACCTCGATACCCTCGGGGTCACGCCCCGTCACGATCGCAACCGCGGCATCGTTTTCGATCAGGCAGGACAGATCAACCAACGCGTCATTGACGCGCGCCGCCAATGCTGACTTGGCGAGACCCGCACCGATCGACTCGGCCACCTGCATAGCCGAAACAGGCCGATCGAACTCCCGGCGCGAACCATCGGGTAACGTAATCACGGGCATGAAAAAACCTCGCCGATAAAAAAAGCACCGCGTTGCGATGCTTTTTGAATTTGGTAGGCGCGATTGGACTCGAACCAACGACCCCCACCATGTCAAGGTGGTGCTCTAACCAACTGAGCTACGCGCCTGCAATCTAGCTCGTCATTATAGTGAATTTTTTCATTCAGTAAAGCACTCGCTTCAGTAAACTTCTTCCCCCATGGCGCCTCCATGTCCATCCATCCTCTCCCCGTTCAGCCAAACACCCGCAATCTGCGCAGTTGCCAAGGCAACACGACCAGCCCCACCATGACGAGTACGCACCACTTATAGGCGTCAACCGGCACTGGATTGATCTCCATGATCGTCAACGACTGCACCAACACCACCAGCAGCACCGCAACCGTCACGCTGAATATACAGATAATTGATCTGCGCCCTCTCCACAGCCTTGGCAACGGCCTCCCGCATGACCTGAACCCGCTCCCGATCGTTAGTGGCGGTCTTGAGTCGATAGACATCGAGATCATCTGCCTTGAAGCCATTCATAAACCTTGCCTCATAGTGTCTTGTGAATGCCCGCCGATGTAGCGAGACCTGTTTGTATGAACTGAAGCCAGATTGACCGTCTTCTCAACCCGAAGTATTCGTAGTCAGGATGAACATCCCGCAAGCCAATTTAAACATCTCAATCCTCGGGTTTTTATGATGCGTCGATGCTATCCTTCACCCAATACTCATCAAGATGTCGGACGGAGCGCGATCATGTTATTTCGTCGCGGGCGCGAAAGCGAAAATGTCGAGGACCGTCGTGGCCAGGGCGCGGGGGGTGGATTTCCTGTCGGCCGGCGTGGCATCGGCGTTGGAACCCTCCTACTGATGGTGGTCGCCGCCTATTTCGGGATCGATCCACGCCTCGTGTTGACACTGCTTGACGCGGGATCCCCGCCGCCCGTTCAAACCTCGACCCCGGCACAAAAATCCTCGACGAATGATCCGCAATCCCGCTTTGTCTCCATGGTGCTGGCGGATACCGAGGACACCTGGACCGAACTGTTCCAGCGCGCCGGACTGCGTTATGAGTATCCCAAGCTGGTATTGTTCAGCGGCATGACGCCCACCACCTGCGGCATGGGCCAAGCCGCCATGGGGCCATTCTACTGCCCGCCCGACCGAAAGGTGTTCATCGACCTGCGATTTTACGATGACCTCAAGCGGCGGTTTGGCGCGCCGGGCGATTTCGCCCAAGCCTATGTCATTGCCCATGAGGTAGGCCATCACGTCCAGAATCTACTGGGAATCGCCGACAAGGTCTCCGCCGCCCAGCGGCGCATGGGCCAGACTCAAGCCAACCAACTCTCGATCCGCATGGAACTGCAAGCCGATTGCTTCGCGGGTGTCTGGGCCAACAATGCGCATCGGGCCCGGCAGATTCTCGAACAGGGCGACATCGAAGAAGGCTTGCGCGCCGCCAGCGCCATCGGCGACGACCAGATACAGAAACGCAGCCAGGGTTATGTGGCGCCGGAGAGCTTCACCCATGGTACGTCGGCCCAGCGGGTTGAATGGTTCAAGCGCGGCCTGACCACGGGACACATGAACGCCTGCGATACCTTCGGCGCCGACCGCATCTGAAAGGCGCGGCCGATTGCAACCCTTCAGAAAACCGGATACTTGAACCCCCTTGAGCGGGTATATCCGAGACTTAGACACAGCGGATTACCCGCTGGGCCCCGGGACGTCCACCACGCCACACACAAGCCCCGATCCTTCAGTGATTCGCAAAATTCCTCCCACTGATGAACGGATCTTGCGGAACCCGCGGAGTCATCCATGAAGCGTTCACCCGACCCCCCGCGTCAGAGATTGAGCACACCCCGTTTTGAACCCGGGCGGGTCTGCGCCACTCCCGGGTTGCTCGGCGTCGTTTCACAGGACTACTGCGTCGAGTGCCTGGAGCGTCATCTCCGGGGTGATTGGGGCATTGTTTGCGCCGAAGACGCGGCGGCGAACGAACAGGCACTCATCGAAGGCAGCCGAATTTTCTCCGTCTATCCGCTCAATCCCGATCATGCTTATGGCGAGGGCATTAGGGGCAATCGTTTGTATATCATCACGGAAGCGGATCGCAGCTACACCACCCTCATGTTGCCGGACGAATATTGAAATCCCCCACGGCCCCGCTTCCGACCATGATCTGCCTAGGGTTGTAAATGCCCGCGTAAAAAAGCCTGCAACTCGGCGTAATGCTCGTCGGACTCCGGCAGACCGAAGTACTTCAGATAATCCGCGTGGGAAATGCCCTCATAGACATGCAGATCCGCGACGACGCCCGCACGCCTCAACTTGCGATGCATGAGCACGGTATCACTGAGCAGTAAATCACGGGTGCCACTGATCAGATAAGTCGGTGGAAAGCCCGCGACATCGGCCTGGATCGGCGAGAGATGGGGATCGTCATAAGGCTGGCCGGCGGCGTACAACTTGACCGCCTCGGTCACAAAACCTTCCCAGGTCAGGCGTGAATCGACACCCTCGTTCAGGAAACGGCTGTCCCCGGCGGCCTGATTCAGGTCGACGGCGGGTGTACCGACCATCAGCGCGCCAGGCAGCGGCAGCCCCAATTCCCTGGCGCGGAGGGTAGCCACCAGGGTCAAATGGCCCCCGGCGGAAGTGCCTCCCATCACCATGCGGGCAGGATTACGTGATTTCAGCAGCTCCCGCCACACGCCCACGATGTCGTCCATGGCAGCCGGCGCGGGAAAATCCGGCGGCATCCGGTAATCGACCGAAACCACGGGCATACCCAGCTTGGCGGCGATCTGCATGCCTTCACCGGCGCCCGCCAGTCCCCCGCTCAGCATCCAGCCGCCGCCATGGATATGCAGAAAAAGATGCTGTGCATGCTCTGATGCGACACGCGGAGGATCGATACGCCAAACCTTCACCCCGGCCATCCGGTCTTCGTGGACGGCCACGCCCGTGTCCTTGGCGACCGCCCTGGCGGCGTCGGCGGTGACCGCGTCCCTGGCGGCGACCCAGGTCTTCCACCCCGCCTTCGTGGCCGGCAGGTTCGCTTTGAGCGCCGACAGATTCGGCGCGGGCATATCCCCCAACTGCCGGCGCAGCGCCTCGCTGGCGTGTGCGGGCGGCGGCAGGATACGCGGGCCGACCGTCCAGCCCCCCATCTCCAGCGCTGTAACGGACCCCGCAAGCAGAACCAGAAACAGGAAGACCGGCGGTTTGATGTTCATCAAAAAAGCCCTCGCTCAAGGGGTTGAGAGTTGGCGGAGGATGGCGTCAGATTGGTGATAGTCCACCCCGATCGGTCGCCACTGGCCATCGGTTTCCAGCATCAGTGCCGGAAAATCACTGACGCCCCGTTCCCGGGTCATCGTGATTTGCCGCGCCAGTTCCACCTGGGTTTCCGGATGGTCGAGTAAAAACCCGAAGCGCTCGGTATCCAGGCCCAGTTCCCCGGCCAAAGCGATCAGGGTAGGCCGGTCGGACGGATTGAGCGCCCGTTGATAATAGGCCCGCTGAATGGCCTCGATCATGGGCTGCTCCAAACCCCCCAGGCGAGTGGCCGCAATCACCGCCCGACAGGCCCGGTAGGTGGAACGTCGGGGCGTTTGCACGTCCCAGTAGCTGAAATCGAAAACCGTCCCGGGAACCTTGACCTCTATGCTGCGCCAGATGGCCTGAAGCCGCTCCCTCATTGCCTGGGGCATTGGCTCATCCGTGTCCGGAGCCAACCCGCCCAGCACCCGAACCAGCCGGATGCCCTCCGGTAACCGCGCCTCGACGCGCCGCAGCACGGGCCTGAAGGCCCAGCACCAACTGCACATCGGGTCATGAAAATAATAAAGGTATGATTCTAGCCACATGGTATTGTCATTCTACAGCCCTGTATGTTGAACCCGGAGATACCGGGACTCAAGCCGGAATCGCGTCGCGGCCCGAATGCCCCCACGGAAGCCGGTCGTCAGGTGATCGCGAATTGCTGGGCCAAGGTCTGGAAATTCCGACATCACGAAGTAGACGCTTTCGGCTGGCCCGGGTGGACAGTTCTTCAGTAAATTCAAGGCTTTCACGACGTGGAAAGATGCACCACAATCCCCGATACAGACGGTGCTGTTAGAAGGTCGGTCACCACAATCCCCAGCGCTGGGCTGTTGGCCCGGATCGGTTTACGCACTGAACAATCGCCGGCCATCACCGCGCCGCTCTCGAGGCTTCGGCAAGCAAGATTCACAGCATTCCGGCCAGGCTACAGCAGCCACCGCGGCAAGTCGTGTGGCTGATCGGCCAGCGTCGACCAAGTGGAATGACGACTGAACCATACCGGTTACACTATCGGTCATTCAGGACAGCCAGCGAGGAGAAACCATGAACACGTCATGTAGAGGAATTGCCATCATTCTGACGTCCGCCGCCCTGGTCGGTTGCGGGCCGTCCGTGGGCGTCGGCATGATGCCCATGGGCGGTGTCGGCATGATGCCGATGGGCGGTTTTGCCTACGGGGGCGGCTGGGGACATTCCACCAATGTGGCAGTCATCAATAACCGCACCACGGATGTGTATGCCTCGAATCGCACGAACAATACCTTTGTGCGCGAGAACCAGAATAATTTCTATCACCCCGGACGCTTCCGGTAAGGAGACGCTCTATGAATCGTTTTGTGATTGCCTTGCTGACGACGCTGGCCGCCCCAGTCATTGCCTCTGAAACCGAGATCATCGGCAGGCTGGACCCCGCCTGGAAAGAAATGGAAGCCCGGGTTGCCCGCCTGCTCGGTCAGACCGGTCAGCACCAGTTGCTGGATATGGCCTATGCCCAGGTGGCGGTGGATGCCTGTCCAGGTCTGAGACTCAAGGAAAAGGCTTACGAGGAAGGTTTCAGCCGGCTGGCGGGTAGCGTAAAGCGAGGCCCCGCCGAACAGCGGAAATTCGAGAATGAAATGATGGCGGATTTTGGCGTCTACACCGGACTCGTATTGGCCGAGAGCTTTCTGGACAAGTCCGGATTCTGCCTGGGGGTCGGCAAGATTAAGGACCATTCGGGCGGTCCTAGTCGGTTCTGGACCAACCAGTAACTCGTGAGCCCCCACCGGCGTGCAATGATGGGCCGCGCGGTAGCTTTCCCAGTCATCGTGCACCTAAAAACGGATTTCAGGTGCGGCGACCTGAAAATTACTGCCCGCTAGCGGTTCCCTGCCCCGATCAGCGATTATCCGACCGGGCGGTATCCCGCAGGTTCCGGAATCACATGCAGGACCGCGGCATTCCGCTCCGGAGAGTCATGGCCAAGTCCGTGCGGCGACCTGGCGCATGGCGCCGCCAAGCGCATCAATGCCCTGACTCCTCGCTAACGCCAGGGATGACTTTTTTTACCAGCGGCATCAGCAGCAAGGCCGACAGAAATACCAAAGCCAGCAGATGGAACAGGGAATTGATGGTCATCACCTCGGCTTCACGCATCAGGAGACCACGAACCTGTTTGAGAGCCGCCAGTTCAGGATCGGCTACCCCGGCGCTGGCCAGGCGCTCGGTCAGCCCCTCGATCAGGTTTTGCGCATGGGGAGAACCGGGGGTGACGGCCTCGCGCAACTTGGCGTAGTGCGCCTTGTTCCACTGAATCATCAGCGTATTGGCCACCGCCAGGCCGATTGCGCCGCCCAGATTGCGCATCAGGTTATAGAGACCACTGGCGTTTTTAACCTCTTCGGGCGGCAGCGTACCGAGGGCGAGGGAGTTGATGGGCAAAAAGCAGAACATCAGCGCAAACCCGCGCAAAGCCTGGGGCCAGAAAAACTCCCAGTAGCCATCCTCATGGGTCAGGTTGCCATTGAGCCAGCAACCAACCCCATAGGCGAGCAGTCCGGTGGCCAACATGAGCCGTGAATCCATCACCTTGGCCAAGGGGCCGGCGACGAACGCGGAAACGAACTGGAACATCCCGGCAACCATGATGTACTGGCCAATTTGCAGGCTGTTGAGTCCCTTGACCGTGGCCAGATAGACTGGCATCAAAAAAATGATGGTGTAGAGACCGATCCCGAGGATGAAGCTGAACAGGCAACCCACCGCAAAGTTGAAGTCACGGAAGGCCCAGAGATCGACGATGGGATTGGCGATGGTCAGTTCGCGGTAGAGCATGGCCAGGCCCGCCGCCAGCGCCACCAAGCTGAAGCCGACAATTTCGCGGCTCTCGAGCCACTCCTTGCGCACCCCCTCCTCCAGGACGAACTGCATCGAGCCCAGAAATACCACGATATAGAAGATGCCGCGAAAGTCGATTTTATCGAGCAGATCCCACTCTGGCGCATCCACCCGCACGAACAGCCAGACCAGCAGCGTCACCAGGAACCCGGGCAGCAGATTGACGATGAACAGCGCCTTCCAGGACACGGCATCCGTCAGGTAACCGCCTAAAACCGGACCCGCCGTCGGGGCCACGGTGACCACCAGACCGACCACGATGACCATGGACGGTTGCAGCCGTGGCGGGAACAGGGTGTAGATCACGGCGAAAACGGACGGGATCATCGCCCCGCCGAACAGGCCTTGCAGTCCACGAAAGACGATCATGGAATCGAGATCCCAGGCCAGCGCGCAGAGCAGGCTCATCAGCGTGAACCCGGCGCAGGACAGGCTGAACAGGATGCGGGTGGAGAGCGCTCGGCCCAACCAGCCCGACAAGGGGATGATCACCACCTCGGCGATCAGGTAGGCAGTCTGCACCCAGGTAATCTCGTCCTGGGTGGCGGAGAGTCCCGCCTGTATCTGCTCCAGCGAACTGGCGACGATCTGTATGTCGAGGATCGCCATGAAGATGCCGAACACCATGGCGATGAAACCCACCCATTCCTGGATGCTCAGCGTTCGCTCGCCCCGGACAATCGGAGCGGGCACGGTCTCCGCCGCAGTATCGCGCACGGCGTCGGAATCCGCGGCCATGGGGAGTTAGCGTACCTTGACCTTGGCGACCGCGGATAATCCCGGACGCAATTGGCTACTGTACAGGCCGGACTCAAAGACGATCTTGACCGGAACCCGGCGCACGATCTTGGTGAAATTGCCGGTGGCGTTCTCAGGCGGCAGCAGGCTGAATTCGGAGCCGGATGCCGGAGCGAAGCTGTCCACATGGCCCCGCCATCTTGCATCGGGGTAGGCGTCGACCCTGATCTCGACCGGTTGTCCCGGCCGCATGAGCTCGATCTGGGTTTCCTTGAAATTGGCCTCCACGTAGAGCCCCTGATCGGGAATCAGATAGGCCAGTACATTGCCGGGCTTGACCAGTTGCCCTACCTGAACGCTGCGGTTACCGATGGCGCCTGCGATGGGCGCATGAAGCCGAGTATGCGCGAGAGCGATGCGGGCCATCTCCAGCGAGGCTTCTATGGACCTGATGCGGGCGCGCGTTTCACTAATGCGGGCGTCGATGGCGCCCTGCTGGCGTTCCGCCTCCTCGTGGGTCGACAGAACCTTGTCGCGCATGGCCCGCGCCTGTTTCAGCGCGGCTTCCGCCGAGTCATGGGTCTGGGTGGACACCGCACCCTCCCTGACCAGATTGCCAAAGCGCTTCAAATCCTTCTCCGCGCGTTCGAGATCAGCCTCGGCGTTGGCGATATCGGCGCGTTGTTCCCGAATGCGGCTCTGCTGTACCTGCTTGTCGGTCTCCAGACTGCGGATTTGGGCCAGTTGCACCTGGATCTGCGCCTCGCCCTCGGCCACTCTGGCCTTGAAATCGGCATCATCGATGACCACCAGCAGGTCGCCGGGTTGCACCTTCTGATTGTTCTCGAAATGCACGCTCTTCACATAACCCGACTCGCGCGGACTGATGAGGGCCATGTGGGCCTTCAGATAGGTATTGTCGGTACTTTCGTAGGGATGAACGGCTGTCCGCCAGTAATGGAACCCCCCGGCCGCGGCCACCGCCAGCAACACCAGTGTCGGAAGAAGTTTGGGTATGCGCATGAGACCGGATTGATTTAACTGAACGGTTTAGTTTATGTTAAACGACAAATCCCAATCGATGCAAAAGCCCTGGACTCCTCCCCGATGAAAACCCTTTCCCAACCCAAGCGTCAGGCCATCCTGGACGCCGCCCGTCAGGCGTTCCTGACCAGGGGCTATAGCGGCGCGAGCATGGAGGCCATCGCCGAGGCGGCGCCGGTCTCCAAACCCACACTCTACAGTCACTTCGGCGGCAAACATGAATTGTTCGTGGCCGTCATTGCCGATCAGTGTCAATCCCTGTTCAGCACCCTGGCGGCAGCGCCGCGGGTTCAATCCGATCCGGTGGAAGGTCTGAAGACTATCGCCGCCGCTTTCGTGGATCTGCTCTACGCGGAGGAATCGTTGTCACTGTACCGACTATTGATCGCCGAACATGCCTTCTTTCCTGAACTGGGCCGGCAAGTCTATGAAGCCAGCGCGGCGCCCATGATCGCGCTGCTGTCGGACTACCTGGTCAAGCTCGACCGGCGCGGTCTGCTGGCGATCAAGGACGCCGACCTCTCCAGCGGTTTACTGTTTGGAATGTTGCAGGGCGTGACACATTTCCGCTGCCTGATGGGCGTGCGGACGGGCTTATCCGAAACGGAAAAACGGCAATTGGTCGATTCGGCCGTAGACTTGTTTCTGGGAGGACATCAGCCATGAAGCACAAAATTCCCTGGCCGTTTCTTGCCCTTGCGGGCCTGAGCGCCTGCGCGGTAGGGCCTGACTATCGCGAGCCCGCGCCGATCGTACCGGATCGCTGGCTGGCGTCGCCCAACCACCCCCATGATCTGAAACCCATCGCCGAGAAGTCGCTGATAATCTGGTGGAGCACTTTCAAGGATCCGGAACTGGACCGAATCATGGCACAGGCCCGCCAGGGCAACCTGGACTTGAAGATTGCCTTCACCCGCATCGAACAGGCGCGGGCGGAGCGGCTGGCCAACCGGGCGGCCCTGTTTCCCCAGATAGGCGCGGCCGGCGTGGCATCCCGCTTCGATCATCTGATACCGGGCCAGAGTCTCATGGGTTCGGGGGGCCTGAATTATTTTCTGACAGGTTTTGACGCCATCTGGGAAATCGATCTCTTCGGTCGACTGCGCCGCAAGCTGGAGGCCGCCAGCGCCCAGACGGAAAGCGCCACCGAAGACTATCGCCAGGCTTGGGTGCTGCTGTCCGCCGAGGTTGCCCGGACCTACACCGAATACCGCAACCTGCAAAATCAATTGCGCATCACCCAGGCCAATCTGGACTCGCAGCGGCATACCCTGGAGTTGACGGAACAGTTGTTCCGCGAAGGCGTGGGCACGCGCTATGACGTTTCCCGCGCGCGAGCTCAGACCGAATCCACCGAGGCCGGCATTCCGGCGCTGGAGGGACAGATCACGACGGCGCGACATCAGCTCGAACTGCTCGTCGGGGCCAAGCCGGGAGCTTTGCAAATGCGCCTGGCTGAACCCGGCGATGTACCGACCAGCTCAACACGGGCACTGTTAACCACCCCTGCCGCCACGCTGCGATATCGACCGGATATTCGCGGGGCCGAACGCCGGCTGGCGGCGGCCACCGCCACCCAGGGCGCGGCCTTCGCCGAACTGTTCCCCAAAATTTCCATCGCCGCCTTCGCCGGCCTGCAGAACTCCGATCTGGAAAATTTGTTTCGCTCTTCCTCCTTCGCCTGGGCCAGTGGCAGCGCCATCACCCAGCCGATCTTCAATTTTGGCCGCATCCGCGCGGGCATCGACCTGGCCGACGCGCGACAGAAGGAAGCCTGGCTGAGTTATGAAAAGGCCGTGCTGGAGGCCCTGCGGGAAACCGAAGCGTCCATGGCGCAGTTCCTCAAGGAAGAGCAGCGCCGGCAAAAACTGGCCGCATCCGTCGAAGATCTGCGGGAGTCACACCGGCTGGCGGAACTGCGCTACCGCGAGGGTGTTGCGACCTTTCTGGACGTGCTCGACGCCGAGCGCGCGCTATACCGTGAGGAACTGGAACTCGCCGACTCGCGGGCCAGAACCGCCACCTTCCTGATTGCCCTCTACAAGGCGCTGGGCGGCGCCGGACAACTGGAGGTCCAAACTGTCGAAGAACCCATCCGACCCTGGGGATGATCGATGACGCGCTCACGACGGCTGTTCACATGCGGCAGGGCGGATGCCCAAAGCAGGATGGCGGAATCACGGAGAGTAGGCAAAAGAACCGGCTCAACATGCGACTGGCTGACCCTTCGCACAGCGTCTGTCGCTAAGTCATCCATACCCGTGACAGGGTTGGGTCCGACTATAATGATCATCCCGGGTCGCTAGGACGAAACCAGAAGCAGGCGCCCCAACCGGCATTCAATCACCCAACCGCGAGACAGGATATACCGTTTCATGTGGATTTCCCATAACAGTGCGAGCGCTTTCCCGGCCGATGCGTGCTACAGGAACAGCCTTTTCGGCCTGTTTACGGGCCTATTTATCTGCACATTCCTGTTAAACCCCGCGTTTGCCTCGCCATCGGACACCAGCGCACCGCAAGCCGTGCAAGAACTCCATGACGCATGGGCGGAAGTGTTTTACCGCGTGCCCACCCGGCAGCAACCCCCCAAGCTGGAGATATTCCTGGCCCAAACCAAGACACTGGTCCAGCGTTACCCCCAGGCCGCGGAGCCATTACTGATGCAGGCGCTGGTATTGTGCTCCCTGGCAGCCGCCGATGGCGGCTTGGGCGCGCTGGGGAAGGTCAAGGAGGCCCGGGAAGCCGTGAGCAAAGCCCTGGCCCTGAATCCCATGGCCATGGAAGGTAGCGGATATGTCATTCTGGGCAATCTTTACTATCGACTGCCCGGCTGGCCCATTTCGTTTGGCGACAACAAGCTGGCGCGGGTCAACCTGGAAACCGCCATCCGTCTCTTTCCCGACGAACTGGATACCAACTACTTCTACGGCGACTTCCTGCTAGAGCAAGGCGAGTTCCAACGGGCGCTGCCCTACCTGGAAAAGGCCGACCGAGCGCCGGTCCGCGACCATTCCCGACTATCCGACCTCAAGCTCAAGGAAGAGTTGAAGCAAGCCCTCAAGGACGCCCGCGAGCAACACTCGAAGCGCGCCAATTTTTTCAGCCAGTTCCTGTCGATTTTCCAGAAGAAATCGCGCAATTAAAGCATTGGACGATTGTCGCTTCGGGGCTGATCCACACCCAATCACGTCGACCGCAGGTCCATTATCGGGATCGGGACCGCCAACAACCACTTGGAGAGCAGGAGTTTACTTGTGAACTATGAATACGGTCTGACGCTGCTGGTTTCAGCGCTGCTCGTCTGGGTTTGGCTGTTTTACCTCTGGCAACGGCGCGCCATCCGCCAGCGACCCTACCCGGTCGAACCCGCCATCTACCCGTCACTCAGCATCATCCGCCCCATCAAGGGTCTGGACAGTGGGGTGGAGGAGAACCTCCAGGCGGCATTCGATCATGGCTATCGGGGAAAGGTTGAAACGCTCTTTGTTTTCGATGACCAGAACGAGCCCACCCTGCCGTTGGTTGAGAAGATCCTGGACGAGCGAAGCCGGACCCACCAGGCACACGATGTACGCATCATCTTTTCCGGCCAGCCGCCCGCCAACCGCACGGGCAAGCTGAATGCCATGATCCATGGCCTCGAAGCCGCGCGCGGCGAGCTGATTGCGTTCGTCGATTCCGATATTCGTCAGGACCGGGAAGACTTGCCGGTCCTGGTGGCGACCCTGCTGGCCGACGACAGGGCCGGCTCGGCCTTCCCGACCGTCATTTCCACGCAGCCACCGCGTACCGTGGGAGATGTCGGCTATGCCCTGATGATCAACGGACTCTATGAACCGGCGGCCCTGGCCACGGCGCATCTGCTGGGCGGGGCGCTGCCCTTCATCATGGGCCACATCATGGTGTTCAAGCGCGAGGCCATCCAGGCGATCGGCGGGCTCGAAGCCGCCGAGGGCCAACTGGTCGATGATATGTTCATCGGCCGGCGCCTCAACGAATTCGGCTATCGCAACAAGATTTCCCCCAAACCGGCGACCATCATCCAGCAGGACCTGAGCGTGAATGAGTTCGTGCAGATTCTCATCCGCTGGATTGCTTTTTCCATGTCCGGATTACCCCTGCTGACCTGCAAACTGCCACACTGGCTGACGGGCATGGCTTTCTGGCTGGGGTTCATCGCCGCCCTCATCGGCCTGGGCGCCGGCAACCTGCCGCTGACGCTGTTGGCTACCTGCGCCCCGCTATCCGTGGCGGCCACCATCAACGACCTGCATCAGCGCATGGCCCATGACAAGCTGCCCTGGAAGTATGCTTGGGGTTCACTGATCATCTGGCTGGCGGCGCCCCTGATCTATTTCCAGATCTGGATCCGGCGCGAGATCAACTGGCGTGGCCGTCGCTACCGGCTCGATATGCATTCGCGCCTGAGCTGAACGCGGGCCAGGGTCAGTCGGCCCAGGGCGGTTGCTCGCCGCGGCGGCTAAAGGGGGTCTCGACGGAACCTCGGGAATCAACATGAGCGCCAGCCCGATCGGCGATAATGGGCGCTCCCGAGTTTAACCCCAGCGCCCCCATGAATCCGTCGCCGCAATCATCCCCCACTTTCCGGGATAAGCTGTTCACAATCATTTTCGAGGCCGATACTCGCGCCGGTCGTCGTTTCGATCAATGGCTGCTCTATGCGATCCTGCTCTCCCTGCTGGTCGTCATGTTGGACAGCGTGGAAAGCATTTCCCGGAGGTACACCGCGACCTTCACCGCCCTGGAGTGGGTCTTCACCCTGCTGTTCAGCCTGGAATACCTGACCCGGCTCTATTGCGCGAGAAGACGCTGGCGCTATGCGCTCAGCTTTTATGGACTGGTTGACATCCTGTCGATCCTGCCCACGTACTTGGCCCTGTTCGTACCCGAACTCGACGCCCTGCTGGCGGTGCGTATCCTCCGCATGTTGCGGGTTTTCAGGGTGTTCAAGCTCACCGCCTATCTTGCCGAGGTGACCCTGCTTGCCGCGGCGCTGCGGGCGAGTCGACGCAAGATCATGGTCTTCCTGTCCGTCGTCCTGATGGTCGTGATGGTGATGGGAACGGTGATGTACGTGATCGAGGGCCCCCGAAACGGCTATACCAGCATACCGGTATCCATCTACTGGGCGATCACCACCATGACCACGGTGGGATTTGGCGACATCGCCCCGAAAACCGACCTGGGGCGTTTCATTGCTTCGCTGATGATGTTGATGGGCTGGGGCACTCTGGCCGTGCCGACCGGCATCGTGACCACCGAATTGGCCTTCACCCAACGACCCC
>Ga0194127_10006234_pt1 | contig 13633 bp, 12 predicted proteins | sample TA2KigC100mmetaG_FD_148624 | JGI IMG/M metagenome (GOLD analysis project Ga0194127, IMG submission 148624) | Freshwater microbial communities from Lake Tanganyika, Tanzania - TA2015036 Kigoma Deep Cast 100m | ecosystem: Environmental > Aquatic > Freshwater > Lake | place: Tanzania: Lake...
GCCATCCTCGCGCCATGCGCCGCCTCGCCACCGTCCTGCTGCTGCTGTTCGCCGGTGCCTGCAGTGCGCCGCCGCCCCTCCCCGTCGACCCCGCGCTGACCGGCGACGTCGAGGAAGCGCTTCGTGAACTCGGCCCCGGAGTGCGCGCCGGCCTCTGGCTGTCGCGCCCGGGTGCCGCACCGGGCTACGCGCTCGCGCCGGAGGCGCCGATGCCCACGGCGAGCTCGATCAAGGCCGCGTTCCTCGTCGAACTGTTCGCCGCGCGCGCCGGCGCGCTCGACGCGCCGTTGCCGGGCGCCGACGCGGTGCTCGCGGACGACCGGCACCCGGCCATCGCGCACCTGCCGGCCGCGCAGCAAGAGACCGCGCGGGCGGCGCTCACGGGAGTCACGGTGCGGCGCCTCGGCGAGGCGATGATCACGGGCAAGGGCGTCGACAACGTGACCTACAACGTCGCCGCCAACCTCGTGATCGCTTGCTTCGGCGGCCCGCGCACGCTGCAGGAACGGCTGCACGCGCGCGATCCCTCGTGGCGGGGGCTCTTCGTGCGCCGCTACATGCTGGCCGACCGCACCGTGCACGGCGACAACGAGGCGACGCCGGCTTCGCTCGCGGCCGTGCACGGCATGCTCGCCGGCGGTGCTTTGCCGGGCGTCGAGCCGAGCGCGGTGGCCGCGGCGCGCGCGGTGCTCGCGGCGGGCGCCGATCCGGCCGGGCGCGCCCTGTTCCAGAAGGGCGGCGATCTCGACAGCGAGCCGGTGACCCGCGTCGACGCGGGCTTCCGGCAGGGGCCGGACGGGGCGGTGGTCTACGTCGTCATGCTGGCGCAGGGCGGCGTGCCGGAGCCCCAGCGCAGGGTCGCCGGCCAGCAACTCGGCCGCGCCGCGCGCGCGATCGCGCAGCGGCTGCTGGCCGCCGCGCCGTGAGGGCCGGCGGTCACGGTGCGCTGGCGGGAGACCTTTCGTGGCGCGGCGTGGTCAGCACCTTCGATCTTCAGGCGACATCGACCTCGAATCCGCAACTGGGGCACTTCTTCTTTCCAGCGCTCTTGAAGCGACCCATATTCTGGACCACGCCTGTGGAACGGAGCGCATCGATGTAGCGGGCATGATCTGCCACCCCGGTAGGGCTTCGTGCTGTTCGATGATGGGCCAGCGCCGAGAAGTAGTGGACCCTGTGAAGCTCTACTCTCCCGACCTTGGATCCGGCGATGTAGAGGCAGCGCTCCAGGAGTCGTCGCAGGTCCAGCCACTTCGTTGATCTTGGCGAACCAGTTGTCGCGAAGTCCCCGGCAGCGTCCCGCAACGAGTGGTAGACGTTGAACCCGTCGACGAGGAAGTCGAGACGAAGCGGCGTCACAGAAAAAGGCCCGCAGGACGCATCCTGCGGGTGGCCAGCGTTCCCGAAGGTTCGCTGGTGGGGATGCGCGCCTTATCGGCATGATGTTGCTGGATGTCAACCGCCCTGGCCTGGTCGTGGCTGTGGCGTTCTTGGCCGGAGTAGCACAAGTGTAATCTTGGTCGATACTCATGGCTCGTACGGCTCGGCAACGTTCCTGATCTCTGACCTGGTTCCTGACCTGCGAACCCGATCACGGTCGATCTTGCCTCGACCGTCTTCTTCGCCCGCGTGACCACCGAGCCAAACCCCGTCTCCCTCCCCTTCTCCGCCACGTCGAGAACACCCCGCCCGATCGCGGGGAAGCTGCTGGCCGCCGCGCCGTGAGGGCCGGCGGTCACGGTGCGCTGGCGATCGGGACGCCGCGGCGCCGCAGCCGGAAGACCCGCAGCGCGAGCACCAGCAGCGTGACCGCGGTCAGCGGGATCACGAACTGCAGCATCACCGTGGCGTAGCCCTCCTTCGCCTCGTGCTTCGTCGCGTCGAGCACCAGGAAGACCGTGTAGGCGCCGTAGTAGAGCAGGAACAGCGCCCCCTCCCAGCGCGGGATCATGCGGCCGCGCGCGAAGATCGGCAGGCACGCGACGGCGACCGCGATCATCACCGGCAGATCGAACGCGACCATCGACGGGATCACCGTGAGGCCGCTCGGCGACACGAGGCCCGACAGCCCGAGCACGCTCAGGATGTTGAACAGGTTGCTGCCGACCACGTTGCCGACCGCGATGTCGCGTTCGCCGCGGATCGCGGCGAGGATCGAGGTGGCGACCTCGGGCAGCGAAGTGCCCGCCGCGACGATCGTCAGCGCGACGACGACTTCGCTGATGCCGGCCCAGCGCGCGAACACCACGGCGCCCTCGACGAGCCAGTTCGAGCCGAGCACGAGCAGACCGAGGCCGGCGACGACGAGGACGATGCTCTGCCACACGGGAGCGCGCCGGACCGCCTCGCCGCCGAACTCGGCTTCGTACTCGGCCGCGACCGCGGCGTTCTCGCGGCGGCTCGCGCGCACGATCCAGACCGTGTAGACGACGATGCCGGCGAACAGGAGCGCGCTGTCGAGCCGTCCCAGCCCGCCGTCGAGCGACAGCAGCAACAGGACGACCGACACCAGGATCATCAGCGGCACGTCGCGGCGCACGAGATCCTGCGCGACCAGCAGCGGCGTGATCAGCGCCGACGCACCGAGGATGAACAGCACGTTGAAGATGTTGCTGCCGACGACGTTGCCGACCGCCATGTCGGCCTGGCCGAGCCAGGCGGCCCGCACGCTGACGGCCAGTTCCGGCGAGCTCGTGCCGAACGCGACGACGGTGAGGCCGATCACCAGCGAGGAGACGCCCGCCGCGGCCGCGAGCCGTGCGGCGCCCTTGACGAGCCAGTCGGCGCCGAGCACGAGCAGACCGAGGCCGGCGAAGAACAGGACGATGGTGATCCAGTCCATGGACAGGCGAACGACGCTAGCGCCGCGCCGGCCGCGGTCACGCCGAACCGGAGGATTCGCGCTGCCCCGGCGGCGCGGCGCCCCGCTACCCTGAACGCATGCCACCTTCGTGTTTCCTGACCGGCGCCGCCGGGTTCGTCGGCCGCCACCTCGTGCCGAAGCTCGCGACCGGCTACCGGCTGCGCCTGCTGCTGCGGCCCGGGCAGCAGACGACGCACCTGCGCGGCATCGACCACGAACGGATCGACGGCCGGCTCGAGGACCGCGAGGCGCTCGCGGCCGGCGTGCGCGGCGCCGACCTCGTCGTGCACCTCGCGGCGCTGGTGTCGTTCCGGCCCGAGGACCGCGCGGCGATGTTCTCCGTCAACGCCGAGGGCACCGCGGCGCTCGCCGGGCTGGCGCGCGCCGCCGGCGTGCGGCGCTTGCTGCACGTGTCGACGATCTCCGCGGTCGCCTGCCGCGACCGGCCCGAGGCCGTCGACGAGACGGCGCCCTACAACTTCGGCCCGCTCCGCATCGGCTACTGCGACAGCAAACACGCGGCCGAACGGGCCGTGCTCGCCGAGGTCGCGCGCGGCCTCGACGCCGTGATCGTGAACCCGCCGTCGATGTACGGCGCGGGCGACCGGCGCAAGGGCGACGACTCGCTGCTGGCCGCGGTGCTGCGGGGCCGGATCCGCTTCTGCCCGCCGGGCGGTCTCAACGTCGCGAACGTCGCGGACGTCTGCGACGGCATGCTCGCCGCGATCGCGCGCGGCCGCAGCGGCGAACGCTACCTGCTCGGCGGCGAGAACCTGGGCGGCGCGCAGCTGCTGCAGCGCGTCGCGGCGATCGCGGGCGCGCGGGCGCCGCGCCGCACGCCGCCGGCGGCGCTCGTGCGGGCGGCCGCCGGACTCGTGCGCGGCGTGGAGGCGCTGTTCGGCAGCCGGCCGCCGCTGACCAGCGAGATCCTGAAGCTCGCGGCGCGGTTCCTGTGGTACCGCAGCGACAAGGCCGAACGCGAACTCGGCTGGCGAGCCGGTCCGGTCGATGCCGGCATCGCCGCAGCGCTGCGCGAACTGCGCGGCACCGGGGGGCGCGCGGCAGATTTCGGGGATTCCGTGTAACCGCTGGCGCGCGCGGGACACAGAGCGCGGTGCACGGTGGGCGTCGCGGGTCGCGCCCGCCGTGTTCCTTCCCGGCCCGCGACGGGGCACCAGCCCCGAGGAGAGTCCCATGATCGCACGTTCGTCGGCCCTGGCCCTGCTCACGGCCACGGTCTCGTTCCCGCTCGCCGCCCAGGAGCACTGCCCCTACCAGCAGGCGCATCACGTCGAGGCGGACCTGCAGTTCGGCCCGGCGATGGGCTGCGGTGGGGTCAAGTGGCAGTTCGGCAACGTCGCCGTGTCGACCGAGAAGCAGGGCTGCCCGCTGTTCGTCGTCTACACGCCGCCGCACGACGTCGCGGTGCCGAGCACGCGCCCCGTCTACGTCGACAGCATCGCCCTGCAGCCGATCACGCAGGTGTTCTTCCAGTGCACCCAGGAGTGGTTCCTGTTCTTCCCGATCGGCTCCGCGTGCGCGTTCGACCGGCAGATCAACGTGGGCACGGTGAGCCTGCTCGTCACGCGCGCGTGCCGGGAATCGCGGGCGCCGTGATCCCCCGGTCATGCCACTAGGGAGCTGGCGGCGCGCCGTGCGCCGCCGCTTCCGCCCGCCGCGCGGGCCTCCCCCGATCCGGAGCGTGCCATGACCGACCGTGTCCGTTCGAACCGTATCCCCAGCCACCTGGCCTGGTTCCTGCTGCTGCCGTTGCTGCTCGGCGCCGTGCTCGCCGTGCTCGCGCTGCGCGAGCCGGGCGGGCCCCGGCCTGCTCCGCCGCCGGCCCGTCCGGCGCTTCCGGCGGAGCCGACCCTGCTCGCCGGCAGCCCGGTCGCCGCCGCGGCCGCGGCGGAGGCCGAACGGGCCGATGCGACCCCGGCACCGCAAGGCCGGCCCCGGCCCGACTTCGCCGCCGCGATCGACCGCCTCGCCGCGCTGGGCGAGGCCACCGCCGCCAGCGCCGCCGCCGACGAGATCGCCGCGGCGCGGGCCAGCGACGCCGAGGCCCGGCGGAAGTTCGCCGAGTTGATGACCGCGTTCCCGGACGCCGGCGAGCGCGCGGTCGACCTGCTGACGACGATCGCCGCCGACGCGCCGTCCGACCGCGACCGTTCGCGCCGCGCCGTGCTGCGGGTGGTGCTCGCGACCGAGTGCGCGCGCCGCGACGAGGCGGGCGACCGCGAGCGGCTGGACGCGCTCGTGCACGGCCTGCTCGCGGCGCTGCCGCAGAACGATCCCACCGCCGAGGTGGGCGCCGCGGTGCTCGACCACCGGCCCTGGCTGCGGCTGTGCCACGAGGCAGCCGTGCTCGGCCTCGTCGACCTCGCGGGCAGCGACCGGTTCCCGCGCGGCATCGCGACGCGGCTGTTGCTGACGCTGTGGGACAACCTGCAGCGGCACGGCGAGCGCAGTTCGGCCGACCTCGCGGGCCTCGCGATGGTGCTGCTCGCGGACGCCGATCCGAGCAAGCGCACGGCCGCCTGCCGGCAGCTGCTCGGCGATCCCCGGCACCGGCACGTCGTGCTCGCGTGGCTGCGCGAACGCCGCGACCTCGCGGTCGCCGCCGAGATCAGCGGCATCGCCGCGCGCGAACTGCCGCCGGCCGAGGCGCTGGCCGTGCTGCGCGAGGTGGGTGCTCTGCTGCCGAGCCAGCCCAACGCCTACCTGGCGCTCGGCCACCGGGCCCCCGACCTGCTCGCGGACAGCTACCGCGAACTGCTGGCGGCCGACACGCATGCTGCCGTGCGCGCCGACCTCGTCGCGGGCCTCGCGATGGCGGACCCGGCCAAGGCGCTGCCCATCGTCGAACTCGCCCAGGCCAGCGACCCAGCGCCGGCCGTGCGCGTGCAGGCGATGCTGACGCTGACCGCCGCTGCCGCGGCGACGCACGGCGAGGCCGCCTGCACGCGCGCGCTCGACGACCCGGCGGTGGCCAGCGACCCGGGCGCGCTGGCGGCCGTGGTGTTCGCGCTGCAGAACCTCGAGGCCGCGGGCGACATCAACGCCGTCGATCGGCTGGGCCAGCGCCTGCGGCGCACGCCGCTGCGCGAGGATTCGCGGCTCGCCCTCGAGCAGTTGCTGGCGCGGGCCCTGCCGGGCGGCCAGACGTCCGACGCGCGGACCGGGGGCCGCTGACCCGGGACCGCCGACCCGGGGCCGGGGGCGGGCGGTCCCGGCGCGCCCGGGAGCTACTTCTTCTTCTCGACGTGCTTCGTGTGCTTGCGCAGCCGCGGCGAGTACTTCTTGAGTTCCAGCTTGGCGGTGCCGGGCTTCTTGAAGATCGTGTAGTTGCGGTCGCCGGTCTCCTCGCAGACGAGGAACACGATCTCTTTCTTCTTCTTGGGCTTGGCCATGGCGCGGTCGTGGGAGGGCGAAGCAGCGTAGCGACGGACCCGGACCGCGCAAGGACCTGCCGCGCCCCATGGCACGGGCGCGCCGGTGCGGGCGTCAGTCGTGCTCGAGCACGATCACCGGCATCTGGCCGTGGAACGGCAGCCACGGCGACCAGGTCGCCGCGCCCGGGAAGTAGACGCAGCCGCAGCGGTTGCCGACGCCGATCTGGTTCAGCACGAGCGCGACGCCGTTCGCCACCGACAGCGGCAGGCCGGGCCTGGCGAGATCGATCCAGGCCGCCTGCACGCCCAGGTGCAGCCCCGCCGTCGCGTAGCTCGCCGCCAGCGGGAAACTCGTGTCGAAGCGGCCGAATGCGTCGGCGAGGCCACCCCAGGAGGCGTCGAGCGGCGCCCACTGGTGGCAGGCCGCGAGCCCCGGCGACAGCGGGCCCAGCGAGCCGCCCCAGCCGAACCACGTCGCCGACGCGGCCCGCGACTCCGGCGACAGGCCGGTCCATGCGTAGACGAAGCTGCCGGGTGCGACCCCGAGGAGGCGCAGGTCCGCCGTGCCACCGACGCGCGGCCCCGCCGCGCCCGTCCAGACGAGTTCCGTGGGCTCGGCCCGCGTCGTGCAGCTGCCGGCGCCGACCGTGACCGCGTAGCCGGTCTCGACGCCGCCGTCGAACCAGACGGCGTCGACCCAGTGGTCCGCGCCAACCTGCAGCGGCGCGTCGCCCGCCTCGAACTCGAGGAACAGCGTGCCCGCGACGACCGGCAGCGGCGGGCTGAACGGCAGCACGAGGAACTCCTCGCCGATGCTGGTGCCGGCCCCCGGCGCGGCCGTCGCCGGCACGGCCACCGGAGCCGGGCCGAACAGCACCTGCGGGTTCGCGGGCCGGTTCAGCGCCAGGTCCTGCGTGAAGTTCACGGCCTGCTGCGGCTGGAAGCCGCCGCGCACCGTCAGCGTGCGCTGCAGCGCCGGGTAGGCGGGCTCGCCGAGGAAGGTCGGCCGGCGCAGCCGCAGGCCGTGGATCGTGCGGCCCACGAACCCGGCCGGCAGCAGCGGGCTGTCGACGCGCACCTGCAGCGTGCCGTGGCTCCAGCGCAGGGGCAGCGACAGCGCCGCGTTGCCGGGCAGCACCTGGCAGGCCGCGGGCAGCGTCGAACGGTTCTGCGCGGGGAGCGTGCCAAGGCACAGGGTCAGCAGCAGCGAGGGAAAGCGTGGCATCGTGTGCTCGGGGGAGGAATCCGGCCATGCCATCGGCAGACCGCGGTGCTGGACCCAAGCGCCCCGCCCACTCCGGGGCCGCGCCGCTCCGCCGGCCCGCCGGGAAAGAGAAAGGGCCCGGTTCCCGCCGGGCCCTTCCTGGGGTCGTCCGCAACTCGACCCACCCTGCTTCCCTCAGTCCCCCGTGCTATCGGCCGGCCCTGGGTCCGGACCTGAGCCGCACTCCGCCGCCCGGCCCCCGGCCGCCGCGATTCCGCGGTTGCGCCGGCCCCGGGCCGTGCGCGACCATCGGTCCTCCCCGGCGAGGAACCATGAGCCACCACGACTTCCGGTTCGAGCGCGGCAGCGACGGCGTCGCCGTGCTGACCTTCGACCGCCCCGAGACGCTGAACTCGCTGACGTTCGCGATCTACGGCCAGCTCGAGCGGCTGTTCCGTGAACTCGACGACGACGAGACCGTGAAGGCGGTGGTGCTGACCGGCCACGGCCGCGGCTTCTGCAGCGGCGCGAGCGTCGAGGAGGTCCTCGGCCCGCTGCTCGAGTCCGAACTCGACGCGGCGCTCGCGTTCACGCGCATGACCAGCGCCGTGGTGCGCAACATGCTGCGCCTGCAGAAACCGATCGTCGCCGCGATCAACGGCATCGCCGCCGGTGCCGGCGCGATGCTCGCGCTCGCGAGCGACCTGCGCGTGATGGCCGAGACGGCGAAGTTCGCGTTCCTGTTCACGAGGGTCGGCCTCGCGGGCGCCGACATGGGCGGGGCGTGGCTGCTGCCCAAGGTCGTCGGCACCGGCCGCGCGATGGAGATCCTGCTGCTCGGCGACAAACTGTCCGCCGAGGAGTGCCACCGCCTGGGCCTCGCCAACCGCGTCGTGCCCGCCGACGAGGTGCTCGCCGCGGCGCTGGCGCTGGCGCGGCGGCTCGCCGCGGGTCCGAGCCTCGCGCTCGCGATGACCAAGCAGCTGGTCTGGAACGAGTGGCCGATGGACCTCGACGCCGCGCTCGAGCAGGAGGCACAGGCGCAGGCCCTGCTGCTGCGCGCGCACGACCACCGCGAGTTCTACAAGGCCTGGATGGAGCAGCGCGAGCCGCGCTTCCTCGGCCGCTGAACCGGCGGCCGGCGCTACTTCGCCGACGAACGCCCGTTCGTGAAGGCGAGGCGCACGACCGCGACGTCCTCCCAGTTGCGCGCGCCGACGCCGCCCGGCACGTCCTGCATGGTCCGGAAGCGCGTCTCGATCATGTGGTCGCGGATCTCCGGGCAGGTCTGGATCAGCCGGCGCAGCACCTGCAGCCGCCGCTCGCACAGCTGCACGGAGGTGACCACCTCGCCGCGGCTGTTCGCGCCGATCGGCAGCTCCGGCGTCTCGATGGTGACCTGGACGTCGGAGGCGAACGTCAGCGACGCGACGACCGCGCGGCGCAGCCAGGCCTGCACGCCGCGTTTGACCTCGGCCGGCGAGTTGGCCTCGAAGAGGTCCGACATCGGTGCGGTCAGCGAGACCGTGTCGTCGCTCTGGTTGTACTTCAGCGACCTGCCGGTCACCTCCTCGTACTCGGGCAGCACCTCCTTCAGGAACTCGCGCATCTCGCCGCTCTGCGCGGTCAGCAGCGGCACGGCGTGCATCACGTCGCCGCCGCCGGTCTGGTTCTCGAAGATGCCGGTGTCCTTCGTCTTGCCATCGCCCGCGATGTGGAAGGCCCACCGCACCGAGGCCCGCAGCTGCTGCAGCTTCGTCAGCTCGACCGAACCGAGCGCGTAGAGCACGACGAACAGCGCGAACAGCAGCGTCATCATGTCCGCGTAGGACACGAGCCAGCGCTCGTGGTTGACGTGCTCTTCGTGCTTGTGCTTCCTGGCCATGGCGGCGCGGCGCGACTAGTGCTTCTTGTCCTTGCCGCCGCCGTGGCCGCCCAGGTAGACCCTGAGCCTGCTGCGCAGGGCGCCCGGCGCGGCGCAGGACTGGATGCCGACGACGCCCTCGAGCACCATGCTCTTCAGCAGCTGCTCGTGCTCGACGTGGCGCTTCAGCTTGAACGACATCGGCAGGCAGACGACGTTCGCGAAACCGACGCCGTAGACCGTCGCGACGAACGCGACGGCGATGCCGGGGCCGATCAGGGACGGCTGGTCGAGCACGCTCATCACGTGCATCAGACCGAGCACGGCGCCGAGCACGCCGATCGTCGGCGCGAGCGCGCCCCAGGTCTCCCAGAACTTCAGTCCTGCCTTCGCGTCCTCCTCGGCGATGTGCATGTCGACCTCGACGATCTCGCGGATCGCCTCGGCCGAGCTGCCGTCGATCGCGAGCGTCAGGCACTTGACGAGGAACGGGTCGCCCTGGCCGCCGTTCGCGTAGGTCTCGAGCGCGAGCAGGCCCTCGCGGCGCGCGAGGTTCGCGAGCTCGAGGATCTTCTCCATCAGCCCGTGGAAGTCGTACTTCGCGCCCAGGAACACCCACTTCAGCGCGCGGAGCGCGAACGGCAGGTCGGACGGCAACGTCGCGACCATCGTCGCGCCGAGCGAGCCGACGACCACGATCAGGAACGCCGTGAGCTGCAACAGGGCGCTCGGATGGCCCCCCTCGAGGACCATGCCGCCGACGATCCCCACGAAGGCGGCCACCACGCCGACGATGCTGAAGAAGTCCATTGCCGCGATTCCCCTGTTGCGCCGAGGCGACTGCTCCTCGGATTCTCGGCCGCCGCAACGTCCGCTTGAGGCGGCCGTTGTGGCGGCCTTCCCGCCGACGCCCCACCCGGACCACGGAACCCATGGCCCAACTCACCCCCGCCGATCTCGCCGCGATCAACCTGCTGCGCCAGGCGATGAAGGACAACTTCCGCAAGACCTTCACGGGGGCGAGCTTCGTGCCGAAGGGCGAGCAGCTGGCCCAGGCCGCCGGCGAGGCGACCGACGCCGTCGTCGAGATCGTCGACAACGTCTGCGGGGAGATCGTCTCGATCCAGGGCTACGAGAGCTTCAAGAAGGGCTTCACGGCGGTCGCGCAGCCCGGGCCGTTCCTGATGACGGTGTTGCAGAAGCTGACGGGCATGGACGACGGCAAGTCGATCCTCGAGGCGATCGGGCCCCACACCCTCGCCGGCTTCTTCGAGGCCGTCGCGCCGTTCTACGGCGTGATCGGTTCGGGCGTCGCGACCGTGAAGCACTTCTACAAGGCCATCGACGACCTGACGAAGTCCTGGGCCGGCCAGGAGGCCCTGCCGGCCGTGCAGGCCGGCGCCCCCGAGAAGGCGCTGGCGTCGGTCGCGGTGCTGCTGAAGCGCCGCTCCAACGACCACTTCGCGCAGGGCGCGGTCAAGGCGGTCGAGACCGCGGTCAACGGCGCGCTGATCGGTTCGGGCATCGCCTCCGCCGCCTCGACCGGCGTCTCGCTGGGCGCCAAGATCGCGACGCTCGCGGTGATCATCCGCCGCCGCGTGCTCGAGTACAAGGAGGTGCAGAAGGGCAAGCAGGCGCTCGGGAACGCGGCCGACCTGACGCCCAAGGTGTTCGAGGCCTGCCCGCTGCTCGGCTGCTACCTGCTGACCAACAGCAACACGAGCGACCTCGTGATGAGCTGCTTCGCCCAGGGCACGGTCACGCCCGACTGGCAGAAGCAGGTCGAGAAGAACAAGAAGCAGATCGACCCGCTGATCGCCGCCGCGCGCGAGTTCATCGGCGAGTCGCTGTTCCTGTGCAAGGGCCCCGGCATCACCACGCGCGCGACCGCGAAGGACAACCGGCCGTGGATCGAGCGCTTCTGGATCGGGCGCTACGGCGCGACGGGCAAGGGCTACCGGGTCATCGCCGGCGGCAAGAAGGTCGTCGCGAAGGTGGAGGTCGTGAAGGACGTCGCGACCGACACGCTGCGCACCGCCTACAAGAAGACGCTCGAGCTGATGCTCGAGGGCAAGCAGGAGGGCAAGTAGCGGCGCGCGGTCTCACTTCTTCTTCGGCGGCGCGGGCGCCTTGCCGCCCTTCTGCTTCTTCGCGGCCTCGGCCTCCTGCCGCCGCCGCTCCTCCTCGAGCTTCAGCACCGCCGCGGCCGCCTGCTGCCGCCGCAGCGCGATCCACGGCGCGGTCTCGCTGCGCGGGGCCGACGCGAGCGCCTGCTCGAACAGCAGGAGCGCTGCGGCGGGATCCGCCTCGCCGTCCGCCCTGCGCACGCCCTCGGCGTAGTCCAGGTACTGCCGCGCCCAGCGCGCGTCCGGATGCTCCTTGCGCAGCGCCTCGATGCGCGCGCCGAGTTCGGGCCACTTCTGCTGTTCGACGAGCGCCTGCAGTTCGTCGCGCACGCGCTCGAAGGACGGCTTCGCCGCGGCGTCGCGCGCGATCGCGTCGAACTCGGCCTTGCATCCCAACGAGCCGTCGCGGTCGGTGCCGACGATCTCGAGCACCTCGCGGAAGTGGACCGTCGCGACGATGTCGTCGTCGAGGTTGCGCAGGCCCTCGGCCAGCGCCTTCACGCGTTCGATTCCGCCGCAGGTCGCCGCGCGCTGCAGCGCCGCGACCGCGCTCTCGTGGGCCGCCTGCTTCGCCGCGATCCACTCGAGCAGACCCTTGTGGCCGCCCGGCAGCCAGCCGGTCTTCGCGAACGCACGCCCCGCGCCGTCCGCGAGCCACAGCATCGGCAGCCGCCGGCTCGGGTACTTCGTCAGCAGCCAGGCGTTCTGCCTCTTCAGCACCTCGGGGACCTGACTCGCGTCCTGCGGATAGTCGAACCGCGCGAGCACGCAGGTCTTCGCGGCGGCGGTCGCGAACTCGGGCCGCGCGAGCACTTCCTGCTCGAGCCGCACGTCCGAGCCGTCGGCCGCGGGCCCCTGGAAGACCATCAGCAGGGTCAGTTGGCGGTTCCGCGCGTGGGAACGCGCGGTCTCGAAGTCCTGCACAAACGGCGAGGCGGTCGGCGGTTTCGCGGCAGCGGCGGCGGGCGCTTGCGCCAGCACGGTGAGGGGCAGCAGCAGGGGAACGGCGAACCGGGCGGCTCTGTGCATGGTGCTCCGGTGGGGCATCCGGCGAGCGGCGATTCTACCGCGGCGCGCGCGACGTCTTTCAGTAGAGCGCCAGCGTCGTGCCGTCGGCCCAGCGGCGCGCGGGCTGCGGGCAGCGCCGTTCGCGGCCGAACCACGTGCGCAGTGCCGGCGCGCCGCGCGCGAGGTTGCCGGCGCCGAGCGCGACGAGGCGCGGGAGTCGGGGTGCGAGCGTGGTGATGGCCGCGATCCTGCGGTGCAGCCCGCAGCCAGGGCACGCCCGGCCGGCTCGTATCGCCGGGGGCGACGTTCCATTCACGCAGACGTTCGAGTTCGTGGTCCGCCGACGCCGGCGCGCCTCATCGGCCGACGACGAGCGCGGCCGCGTCGGAGATCGCGGCGCCGAGCGCATTGCCCGCGCCCGGATCGAGCACGAGCGCCTGCTGATGGAGGCGCAGACCGACCAGCGCGGAGCCGGCCGGGATCGACAGTTCGTAGCGCGCACGATTGCCGCTGCCGATGACGAACGTGACCGCGTCGTCGCTCGTGTAGGCCGTGCAGCCCGGCATGCCGAGCCCCGCGAGCGACAGCGGCAGCGGGCCGAAACGCGACGCGGTCGCGCTGAGGCCGGTGAACATCAGCGCGACGTCCGCGGGCAGGTGGTCGAGCGCCACGGTCAGCACGGTGCCGATGCGCGGCAGGTCGAGCGGCACGAGGGCCGCCGCCGGCATGCTGCCCGCGCAGCCGAGGCCGGTCCGCACGTAGGCGGCCGGCGGACCGTAGCGCACCACGGTGGCCCACGCGCTGGCCGAGGCCTGCAGGGCCGCCAGTCCGGGCGGCAGGACGCCCAGATCGCACTGGCGCGCGCCGTTGCGACCCCAGGCGACGACCGAGCCGTCCGAACGCCGTCCGATCGAGTGGTCGGCCCCCGGACCCGAGGCGATTCCGACCCAGGCCAGTCCCGGCGGCGACGCCGGGATGTTGCACTGCCCGTGCACGTTGTCGCCCCACGCGACGAGCGCGCCGTCGGAGCGGCGGCCGAGGCTGTGCCGGCGTCCCGCGGCGATCTGCACCCAGGTGAGACCCGGTGGCAGTGCGGGCACGTTGCACTGGCCAGCCCCGTTCTCGCCGAACGCGAGCACGCGGCCGTCGGCGAGGCGCAGCAGGCTGTGGGGG
>Ga0194127_10006236_pt1 | contig 13631 bp, 10 predicted proteins | sample TA2KigC100mmetaG_FD_148624 | JGI IMG/M metagenome (GOLD analysis project Ga0194127, IMG submission 148624) | Freshwater microbial communities from Lake Tanganyika, Tanzania - TA2015036 Kigoma Deep Cast 100m | ecosystem: Environmental > Aquatic > Freshwater > Lake | place: Tanzania: Lake...
AGCGCTTCCAGCCGTGCGAACTGAGCATCGGTCAGCCAAAACAAATCGCGAATCATGAGCCGCCTCCTGTCGGAAGCAATGAATCACGAACGCCAGCCGTTGAGAACCTTTATGGGTCCGGAGCCTAGATTAGCCCGCCGCTTTGGGTCGTCAGCCGAAATGCAAACCGAGATACGACCGGCATTCGCACGGACTCGACCAAACGCAGACGCGCTCAATCTCAAAACCGTAAAGCGCGCTTTGCGCAAAAAAAATCTCCGCTATTTCACGAGCCGCGCTCCATGGCGAAGTGGCGAAACAAGTGAATCGTTCGAACGCGCGTGCCCTCGCCCCGCTTGCGGGGAGAGCGGAAACGCGTGCTAAGGCAGGCGGCGCAGCGCCTCGACGAGATGGCCGACCTGCGTGGTCGTCGAGACGCCGGCTTCATTTTCTTCGAGCAGGATGAAATCGGCGCCGGCGAGATTTTCATCGAGTTCCTCGGGAATGGCTTTCAACCGCTCGCCGTTCGACGCGTCGCCCGGCGCGCGGCGGTAATGACCGAGTTCGATTTTGTTGTCCTCGGTCCGCATATAGAACCAATAATCGATTTGCGGCGGACAGGGCGCGAGCGTCGCCGCCGCCAGCGCCTGATGCAGAAAGCTGCCGCCAAGCGCAAGCAGGCGCGGCGCTCGCGCGCAATCGCCCTTTTCCCCTGCCCTGCCGATCGCCGCCGTCGGATAAGATGCGTCGGGCCACAGGAGATTCAAAAGGTCGAGCAGGTCGCGGTCGGTGCCGACGGCTTCCGGCGCCGGCGCTGAGGTAAAGTCGAGCACGCCGACCGGAGACGCCGGCTGCGCGCGCGTCACGTCGCGCATCGCGAGCGCGCCGCCGACGCTGTTCCAATGCGAACCGCCGCGCGGAAAGAGCGCAATCGGTTGTTTGGATTTTTCCGCCGTCATGAGCGCCGCGCCGTCGACATAGCGCACATGCGATTCATCGAGCGCCGCGCGATATGGCGCAAGCTTGTCCGGCATCGCCGTCGCATGCGCCGCGCATGGCGCGGACTTCGGCAGATCTTCCGCATAGCGCGCCGCTTTGGACGGAGAAATCAGATAGACGAAGCTCTTCCCGCGCGCCTGCGCCATGTCCTGAATGTCGCGCAGCGCCGAAGACCATGCGGCAAGGCGCGCAGGATCGAAGCGGCCATCTCTGGCGCAAAATTCGTTGATATAGATGTCCTCATAGAGTTGGCCGTTGCGGCCGATCAACACGCCGGGCGCCGCCGAGCCGCCAAAAAGCGAGAAGACAAGCTGATTTTTCGCGCGCACGGAAATCGGAAAAACCGGCGACATTCGGCCGAGATTCGCAGACACCGCCTTTTGCGTTTCCCCTGAAAGAAAGGCGTCGAGCGTCCACGGCGCGGGCTTTGGCTTCGCGACGCCGGCGAGCGGCCAGGCGCTGCGGATGCGCAGCTTCGGCCAATCGCGTTCGACAGCGAAGTTCCACAAATTGGCGAGAAAAAGAAAGGCGATGAATCCCGCGCATCCAAAGATCGGCAGCCGCGAGAAAGTGAGCGACTTCAAAAAGGCGCGCACGACAGGAACTGACGCGGACGACGACGCCCCAAAATCCGCTTGATCCTTCTCGACGCGTTTATCCATCTCAGCTCGATCGCCCGTCCGCTTCAAAAGCGGAAGTAGATGAACGGCTTGAAGGGATCGGCAAGACCCTTCGCCAATGCCGCAAGAAAAAGAACGGACAGCGCGCTGTTCGACGCCATGGCGTAACGCTGCGCCGCGCTGGCCCAATCGAAGTCCTTGACATAAAGCGACAGCCGCTGCGCGACGCAGATCGCCGCGGCGATCAGCGCCACGACGACATATTCTTCGGGAATGACGATCTCCGCGCCGGATTGCGCCCATGGATTCGCCATCAACGCCAGCAGCGCGCCCGCTTGCTTGAGAGACGTCGCGCGAAAGAATGTCCAGCCGACGATCACGACGATCATCGTGACGATATTGGCGCACCAATCCGGCAAACGTTGCAGGCTTTTCACCAGAAACAGCCGGTCGAGCACGAGGAACACGCCATTATAAGCTCCCCAGGCGATATAGGTCCAAGCGGCGCCGTGCCAAACGCCTGAGGCGAAAAAACAGATCCACAGATTGAGATAGGTCCGCGCTTCGCCGCGCCGATTGCCGCCGAGCGGAAAATACAGATATTCGCGAATCCAGCTCGTCAGCGAAATATGCCAGCGGCGCCAGAAATCGGTGATGCTCGTCGCGACATAGGGCATGTTGAAATTTTCAAGAAGCCGGAAACCGAACATGCGCGCGAGCCCGATCGCCATGTCCGAATAGCCGGAGAAATCGAAATAGATCTGGAAGGTGAAGAAGAGCACGCCCGCCCAGGCTTGCGTGAAGCCGAGAGAACCGATGTCGCGCGAAAAAATAAGGTCTGCCCCGCTCGCCAGCGTATCGGCGAAGAGCAGCTTCTTCACGACGCCGAGCATGAAGCGCGAGAAGCCGATGACGAAATCATCGACGTCTGCGTGCGGCATCGCCTCAAATTGCCGCGCGACGTCGTGATATTTGATGATCGGTCCGGCGAGAAGCTTCGGGAAGAAAAAGACATAGAGGCTATAGAGCAGCGGCCCGCGCGCCGGCGCGGTGACGCCGCGGTAGACATCGACGAGGTAGGTGATCTTTTCGAAGACGATGAAGCTGACGCCGATCGGCAGCGCGATCTGGGGAATATTGATCCCCGGCAGCGTCAACGCCTTTAAGAGCGCATCGAGATTGAGCGCGAGAAATCCGGTATATTTGTAGTAGACGAGGATCGCGAGATTGGCGACGACGCCAAGCGCAAGCCAGAGCTTGCGCTGTTTTTGCTCCGACGACGCGACGATCATTCGCGCCGCATAAAGATCGAGCGCGACCGACGCGAAGACGAGAAAAATGAAGACCGGCTCGCTCCAGGCGTAGAAGATCACGCTGGCCGCAAACAGGATGATCGCCCGCCTCAGGCGGACTTCTCCGAAAAACAGATAGATGAGGTAAACCGCCGGGCCAAACAGGAACAGGAACAGCGGCTCGTAGAAAAGCATGATTGTCCTGCGTTCGTCGGCGCGCCGGCGCGAGCGCTAAGGCCTGCGGCTTCTATCAAAAGCCCGGCAAAGGGGCAAGAAAGCGCTCGGCAAACGAAAGTTGCGACTTCGCGTCGTCAAGTCTAACATATCTTTATTGAAATGATTTTCTAAGGAGCGGCACATGCGCCTGATTTTCTTCATGGCAACGCTCATCCTTGGGATTGACCTATCGTTCACATTTGGCGCCAGCGCCCAATCGCGATTTTTCACCTTCGAACGTGGCGTCGATCGGCCCGGGCGCGATTACAAAAATATCGCTTCGCCGGGAGCCGCGCAGTGCAGCTTCTCCTGCCAAGCGGAAAACCAATGCCGTGCATGGACCTATGTTCGCCCAGGCATACAGGGGCCGTCCGGCCGATGCTGGCTGAAAACGGCGGTTCCGCAGGCGACCCGCAACGGTTGTTGCACATCCGGCAAAAGAACGTCTGGCACCGTCCCGATCGATTAGTCGTGGCGGACCGAAAATAGACTGGGCGTCACCCGACCGCGACTCGCCATCGGCGCGGCCTTGCGTGCGGGTGGCCTTGCGCCTATCAACCCGTCATGGCCGACGATTTTTCGCCGAAGTCCGACTTCCTACGGGCGCTCATCGAGCGCGGCTTCGTTCATCAATGCTCCGATTTCGAGGGCCTCGACGAGAAGGCGCGATCGGGGACGCTTGCCGCCTATATCGGTTTCGACTGCACGGCGCCGTCGCTCCATGTCGGGTCGCTGCTGCCGATCATGATGCTCGCCTGGCTGCAGCGCACTGGTGGCAGGCCTTTGCCGCTGATGGGCGGCGGCACCACGCGGGTCGGCGATCCGTCCGGCAAGGACGAGAGCCGCAAGCTGCTCACCGTCGAACAGATCGACGCGAACAAGACGTCGATCAGGATCGTCTTCGAGCGCTTCCTCAAATTCGGCGATCGCGCGACTGACGCGCTGATGCTCGACAACGCCGATTGGCTGGCGGGCCTGAATTATATCGATTTCCTGCGCGACGTCGGCCGCCATTTCTCCGTCAACCGCATGCTGACCATGGATTCGGTGAAGCTGCGGCTCGAACGCGAGCATGAGCTCTCCTTCATCGAGTTCAACTACATGTGCCTGCAGGCCTATGATTTCGTCGAGATCAACAGACGCTATGGCGCGCTGCTGCAGATGGGCGGCTCCGATCAATGGGGCAATATCGTCACCGGCCTCGATCTCGGACGGCGCATGGGCTGTCCGCAGCTCTATGCGCTCACTTCACCGCTGCTCACGACATCGTCGGGCGCCAAGATGGGCAAGACCGCGGCGGGCGCGGTCTGGCTCAACGCCGACATGCTGTCGCCCTATGACTATTGGCAGTATTGGCGCAATACGGAAGACGCCGACGTCGCCCGTTTCCTGAAGCTCTTCACCTTCCTGCCGATGGAAGAGATCGCTCGCCTCGCGACGCTGCAAGGCGCCGAGATCAACGACGCGAAGAAGACGCTCGCGACCGAAGCGACGGCGCTGATTCATGGCCGCGCGGCTGCGGATCAAGCGGCGGAAACGGCGCGCGCGACCTTCGAGGAAGGCGCGCTGGCGTTGTCGCTTCCAAAGGTCGCCGTGTCGGCGGAGGAGATCGCCGTCGGGCTCGGCGTGCTGACCGCCTTCGTCAAGGCGGGACTTGTCGCCTCGACCGGCGAGGCGCGCCGTCAGATCAAGGCCGGCGGCTTGCGCGTCAATGACGCGCCGGTGACGGACGAACGCGGAATCATCGGCGAAGCTGAGTTTGCAAGCGAGGGCGTCGTCAAACTCTCGCTCGGCAAGAAGAAGCACGTGCTGCTTGAAAAGCAATAGCTGCGCGGACTCGTTAACGCCGCCAACCGGCTCCAATTATATCATTTCGATAAACTTCGTTGGGTCGCATCGGTTAGAGTCTTGTCGGTAGAGGACAATATGTTCGGCACCAATCGTTCGGAGAACCCGGCAAGGAAGCTCCATACGATAAGCAAGGCGAGAGATTCATTGGGCAGAACATATTTCCAAGCCAAGCCTTCTACTGTCGACGCATTTTTATCCTCGGGATTGGGCTGGACTGACTGATGCCACTTTACCTCGCGAAATCCCAGCTCTTCAAACTTCGGGAAGAGATTGCCCGCAATCAGACCTGACTGAAGAAAAAAGAAAACGAATAGCGCCCCGCTCATTCCGACAATGCCCCGAAAAAGAAGGTACAGCGGACGCTTCGCTTCTGCTAGCGCATCCAAACTCAAATTATTCGCGTCACTCTGCAGAGAACTGAGACGCCAAAAGAACGCGCCAAACAACCCAGCCGAAAGCGCGGTAAACAGCGGCAACCACTCCCACGCTTCTGCATCGAATTTTTTTCCGAAGAGAGAAAGAAGGTAAAGAGCCAAATAAGGGGCGACAAATAGCAGCGCAGCGCCGAAAACAAATATCGTCGCAAGTCTGATTGCGCCGATCTGAAGCGGACGTGCAGAGAATTTCCGCTGCGAGGCCCAATGCAACTCCTCCAAGGCGTCCAACAGCAGCATCCGAGCGCGCTGTACCGAGCCTGCGTCGGATTTTAGCTTAAATGTAACGCCGGCGTTGCCGCCGTCTCCATTTTCCTTCTCCAGAAGTTCGGCCTTCCCTCGGTCGAAGGATTCCTTCAGCTTGCTGGCACTCGGCAATCCCTCATCAATGGCTTGTCTGGTGCGTCGGGCCAATTCCGAGAAGAGCGCCTCCTGTGGCTGAATTAGCGCAATCATCCGTTCGAGTTGATAAGCCTTGTTCCAAAGCTCATGCGTTGAATAGCGGATTTTCTCAGAAGCTGACGGTGAAAAATCTTTCAAGCCCTCAGCAATCATTTTTGCCAACCTCGAAGAATCTGTACCATTCATCAAACTTGGAACTGCCGCCCTCAACCGAACTTCGATCATGCTCAAATGCAGAGCCAGCATAGGATCAATTCCACTGCAACTTGCGGTATTGAAAAGCGGTCTCTGGAGCAGCTCTGTTATGTTCTCGGGATGATCGGAGTCGCGCCCCCTAGTCGTATTGTCTGTCATTGCCGTAACACCTTGCTGAAAGACAGTTATTTTGATCTGGTTCTCAAAAATTGACAAGCTAATTGATGGATATGTCTATAGGCCCGTTCGCCGACGCGAAAGCATAATTTCCCCGCTACCGCTCCTGGGGCATGCGCGCGGTGCCGTCGATGACGCCCATGATCTTGCGCATCAGGCCGGGCGCGATCGCCGACAGCGGATTAACATTGATCGACGGCGACGATAGCGCGCCGTAAAGGCGATAGCTCAGGCCGAAGACGCCTTCATGCTGTCCCCCGGCGAGCACCACGCCAACGACCGGAATGTTCGACAACAGACTGTTCAATGCATAGGCCGGCACATAGGTGCCGACGAGATCGAGCTTCTCGTGCTGGAAGTCGATATAGCCATCGAAAGTGAGGCCGATCTCGGGACCCGACAGCACGCCGTCGCGCACGGCGAGCTGTCCGCCAGACCAACCGAAGCCGCTTTCAAGTCTACCGACGCGGACGAGATCCGGGTCGAAGCGGTAATTGCCGCGATCATCAGTTCGGCCCGTTCCGCTTTGCGCCATCAGCTGGCGCACGGTCGGCTCGCCGCGCACATAGAAATCGCGGACGCGCAATGCGCCGTCGGCGCGATTCTGGCCAAGTTGTACGGTCGCGCTCAGCGCGCCGCTGTCCATCTTTCGATAGATGTCGAGGAAAGAGAGAAGCGAGCCGCCGTCGTTCGTCGCAATTTCCATCTGCGACTGGCCGTTGGCGCTGCGATCCATGGTCGCCGTCAGCTGCTCCCGACCGAATGCGCCGGTCAGCGCCACCATGCGCGGCTTGCCGGCGCGCCGCTCCATTTTCAGTTCGACGTTGGAGAGAATTTGCTTGTTGTGGCCGGTGACGATCGGCGACTTGAAGTCGAGATCGAGGTCGTCGATCGTTCCTTTGCCGCCGCGATCGGCGCGCACCAGCCCTTGCAGCATCGGCCGTGCGTCAAAATTCGCGCCGCGCGCGACGATCTTTATGGTCTCGCCGCTGCGCTGGGCGTCGATGCGCATGTCGTCCCCGGGCGAGAGCCGCGCCTGCGTGAGATGGACGGCGCGGAAGGCGCCGTCGCGGCCGAATTCGATCACGCCCTGCGCCTGAGTCGGTCCCGCATCGAACACGAATTGTTCGAGCGCCATCGCCTCGCCGCGGCGCATCAGGTTGAACGACGCTTTCGCCGGCTTCCCCGCCGGCTTCACCAGTCCTGGGAGCGGATTGTCGAAATTCGTGCGGGTGAGATCGAGTTCGATCTGGGTCTCAACGTTCTCGACCGGAATGGGCGTGCGTATCGTCGCCAGGATCGGGCCGTTGACGCCGGCGATGGCGTAGCCCGCGCGCTGGCGGGCCGCGTCGTCAAAGGTGAAGGCGACAAGGGCTTGGGCGGCCCCTTTGTCGCCAAAGGGCCGGCGTACGTCGAGAGTCGCCGGGGCGTTGAAGATGCGGCCGCTTCCGTTGACGCGCAATCCGACCCGATCGGCGACGACGCGCAGCGTCCCGCCCTCCAGTTTCTCTTTTCCGATCAGATTGTCGACCACGAGGTTCGACGTCGTCGCATCTATGGCGAAAGTCGTCGCCTCGTCGCGGGCGCCGGAGCCCGTCTCGAAGTCTACGCGCAGGCGTCCTTCGATCGTCCCTTTCAGCGCGCCGGTCGCGACAGGAATGGACGCATGTTCGGCGATCGCCGGCAAGGTGAGAATGTCAGCGACGGCTTCAACGTCGCCGGCGACATCGACTTCGACCATGGCGGGCGTCGGGCGCAGCGCGCTGTCGGCGATGAGGAAGCGGCCTGAGGACAGCGTTAGGCGCCGATTTGGCCCCGTCTCCATGACGCCTGAAGTCGCGGCGAACGACACTGTCTGTCCGGTGAGGCGCAGGCGTCCGTTGATGCCGTTGAGCGGCGCCATACCCGGTAGAATATCAGTGACGGCGCCTTCGACAATATCGGCTTCGGCGAGCAGAGATTGATCCGGCGGCGCCTGCTCGTAACGCATCGCCGTCAGCGCCGCGCCATTAAAATCGGCTGTGTACTGGCCCCGCTTCAACACGCCTCTTGGCACATGGTCGACGAACCAGGTGCGCACCGACGGCGCGACATGGGTCGGCCACAGGCGCGACATTTCGCTTATCTGCGTATCCTCGACGCTCATTTTGAGCGTGATGCGAATATCGTCACGCCAACTCAATGCGCCGCTGAGGTCGATATGCGTGTGCGGCCCAGCAAAGGCGAATTTGTCGAAAACGATCTGGCGTTCGTCGTGAAAGAGGCGCGCATTGAGCACGCCGCTGTCGATCCGAACGCTCTTCTCGCCTGCACGCTCGGGCGCCACCGCCGTCGGCGCCTTCAGGCGGAGCCCGATCGTCCATGGCCCGTCGAGGCTTGCCGCGTCGGCAATGCTGGTCGTCCCAACGGGCGGGCGCGCGTCGCCGACGATCGCCATGTCGAAACCGCCTGCTTTAAATACGATCGGCGCAATCGCCAGTTTTTGCCCTGCCCTATCCCAGGTCGCGACGGCGGCGATCTTCTCTATCATCACCGGCTCGTGGTCCGGTTCGTCGAAGCGGAAATAGCCGCGGCCCATCTCCGCCTGACCAGAGGCTTCGAGAATCTCATCGCCGGCGCCGAGGGCGAATCGCAGATCGAAGGAGAAGGGGGAATCGGTGTCGAAGCGCGCGGTTCGGAATCCGCCGGCAAGCGCGATCTCGTCGATCGACAGATCGCGAAACTGCGCATGAAAGTCGCGCCGTCCTCCCGGGGAGCCCTTCGCGACGGCGACCGCCGTCCAACGCCCTGAGGGTCCTATGGCGCTCGCTGAAAAGCGCATGCCGCTGCCGCCCTTGTCGAGACTGAGAGCGACGTCGTCATAGCGAATGACGCGATCGATCGTACGATCGTCGATGATGAGCCGGCCGTGCGCGACCCCGAGACGATCGAGCGCGCCGATCGGACTGTTCGGGCTGGTGGCGAGATCCATGAGCGCCCGCAACGCCCCCGCCGCGTCGCGCAATAAAGTCGCGCGCTTGGCGCCCGCCCCCGCCTGCGCGATTCTCGGCGCCTGCGCCGAGAGGGGATGAGCGCCAGCAGAAATCGCCACCGCGCCGTCCTGATCGACGGAAAGCCGCAAATCAAGATCGAGCACCTCCAGCCGTCGCAGCTTTACGCGGCCGATCAACAAAGACTGGAGGTCAAGCGCCAGTTCCGCTCGCGGCGCCGCGACGATCGGACGGCCGTCCTTCTTGACAACGAAATCGTCGACCGAGAGCGTGGGGCCGTGATCGCCGTTGCCGATCGAGGCGGTGGCGAGAGAAAAATCGTATCGGTCGCCTGCGAGTTCGTTGAGCGATTTGACGATGTGCGGCGCGAGCCAGCCAAAGGTAATCGAGCCCTGCGAGAGCAGCAGGAAAAAGCCGCCGAACGTCACCGCGCAAAGCAGCGCGGCCGCCAGCCCGCTCATCAGGACCAGGCGCGGAAGACGTCCGCCGCGCGACGCCCGAAAACGCGGCCGCCACACGGCGCGACAGGCCCGCATCATTGCGCGCCGCGCCATGTCGACGACGGCGTCGCCGCTAGGCTTGCGCCCCGTCCTGTCGGTCAATTGGCCTCGCTCTCGGCTCTCGGCAGTCTCGGCGTAGAAAATGAAACCGGTCTTGCCGGCTGGCGCCTAGTCTGCATTCTAAGGGCTGATTTTAGCTGCGGATGCGACGAAAGGAAGGCGCCATGAGCACGACCATCGGGAAGGCGGGAGCCTCCCTCAGGGCCGAGGGTCTGAAGGAAGGCGACCCAGCGCCCGCCTTCGATCTGCCCGGCGCCGGCGGGGAGAAGCTCTCGCTCGCCGCGCTCAAGGGAAAGAAGGTCGTGCTCTATTTCTATCCCAAGGACGACACCTCCGGCTGCACCAAGGAAGCCATCGATTTCAATTCCTTACGCGACAAATTCGCCAAGGTGAAGACCGTCGTCGTGGGTATGTCGCCGGACCCGGTCAAGAGCCACGATAAGTTTCGCGCCAAATATGACCTCTCGCTGCCGCTCGCGTCGGACGAGAACAAAGAGGCGCTCGGCGCTTATGGCGTGTGGGTCGAGAAGAGCATGTATGGCCGCAAATACATGGGAGTCGAGCGCACGACGGTTCTGATCGGCCCCGACGGCCGCATCGCCAAAATCTGGCGCAAGGTGAAGGTCCCGGGCCATGCGGAAGAAGTTCTGGCGGCGGCCAAGGCGCTGTGAGCCCCTTCGCCCACCGATCGGTTAGTTGTGCTCGTGTTCGGCCGCGGGAGGAGGCGCGTCGGTCGGCGTCGCCGCGCCGGACGCCTTCTTGGCGATGAGCTTCGCCATATCCTCGGCCCCCTTCTTCGCCGAGGCAGAATCCGGCTTCGCCGCCAGCGCCGCCTCGTAATCGGCCTTGGCGCGGGCAAAGTCTTTCTTGGCGCGCCACGCGTTGGCGCGATTGACCAGCGCGCTGAAGTAGTGGGCGTCAACTTTCAACGCGGCGTCGAAATCGGCGATCGCCTTGTCGAAGTCGCCCTTGGCGTAATGGCAGGCGCCGCGCCCGTTGCGGGCCGCGACGAGTTTCGAATCGCGCCTAAGCGCCTCGGAAAAGGCGGCGATAGCGCGATCGTGATCGCCCTTGGCGTGGTGAAGAGCGCCGACTGTGAGGAGCGGCGCCGTCGATTTCGGGTCGGCTTTCGCCGCCTCTTCGAGACTGGCGAGAGCCTTCTCGACATCGCCTTTCGCCCGCCAGATTTGAGCGCGCGCCAGAAGCGACGCGGCGCTCTTCCTGTCGAGCACGATCGCCCGATCATAGTCGGCGAGCGCATTATCGAGATCGCCCTTGGCGTGATAGGCGGCGCCGCGCGCCGCAAATATCACCGACGATTTGGGGTCGATCTCCAAAGCCTTGCCGAAATCCTCGAAGGCGTGGGTGAAATCGCCCTTGGCCTGATAGGCGCCGGCGCGATTGACATAGGCCGCCGCCTGGTTGTGCGGATTCTCCTTCGCGATCTCCTGAATGACCTGCGTGCATCCGGCGATGCGCGCATCGGGATCGGCGGCTCGGCATTGGCCCCAGCCCGGGCTGACGCCCCGCTTATGCGCGGCGAGAGCCGGCGCGCCGATCAGCGCCGAGGAAAGGATGATGGCCGCTGTAATCCGCGCCCGCGCGGCCGCTCGCGCAGCGGAATTGTGACGTTCACTCATGTGCTGGACGTGGCTCCCCGATAGAGTGGCGGCGCATGCTACCGTAAGAGGCGCCGCCCGCAACTCAGAAATATCGCTTTTATGACGGTGGGAGCCGGCTCCGCGTTCAAAAGGCGAATTCCATCCTTGGCGCTTGCACGATTTAGCCTTGAACGGAGGCGAACCTGCCGCAGACCGGCCGACGCGCTTAGGGCTTCAGGCCGAACACAAAAACGTTTAAAACAAAACTCAAATGAGTCTCCTCGCCACCAATGCGGAACTGGTTGCGGTCTGCGACCGCTTCGCCCAGCACCCCTTCGTCACCGTTGACACCGAATTCCTGCGGGAAACAACATTTTGGCCGCGGGTATGCGTCATCCAGCTCGCCTCGCCGGAAGAGGCGGTGGCGATCGACGCCCTTGCAGAAGACCTTGACCTTACGCCCTTTTTCGGACTGATGGCCGATCCGGACGTCGTCAAGGTGTTCCATGCCGCGCGTCAGGATCTCGAGATCATCTGGCGCCTCGCCCGCCTCATTCCAGCGCCACTTTTCGACACTCAGGTCGCGGCCATGGTCTGCGGATTTGGCGAGCAAGCCTCCTATCTTGAGCTCGTTAAGGCGATCACGCGGGCCAGTCTCGACAAATCTTCGCGTTTCACCGACTGGTCGCGTCGTCCGCTGTCGGACGCGCAAATCGACTATGCGATCGCCGACGTCACCCATCTTCGCGACATTTACGCGGCCTTGCAGGCACGGCTCGAACGTTCCAACCGCCTCGAATGGCTGGCGGACGAGATGGAGACGCTCACCTCGCCGGCGACTTACGAGCAGCATCCGGAAAACGCATGGGAGCGCCTGCGCCACCGGGCGCGCAAGCCCCGCGACCTTGCCGTTCTGATGGAGCTCGCCGCTTGGCGCGAGCTGGAGGCGCAAACGCGCGATGTGCCGCGTTCGCGGGTCCTCAAGGACGACGTGCTGATAGAAATCGCGCTCGCCGCGCCGCCTTCGATCGAGGCGCTGGGCAATCTGCGCTCCTTCCCCAAGGGAATGGAGCGTTCCCGCGCAGGAGCGGACATTATCGCTGCTGTTGAGCGCGGCGTCGCCCGCGATCCCGCCACGGTGCCGCGCATTGAGCGCGACCGGCGCAACTCAAACGGCGCGACGGTGGAGTTGCTGAAGGTGCTGCTGCGTCAGGTGGCGGAAGAAACGGGCGTCGCCGCCAAGATGATCGCAACCGTCGACGATCTCGAGGCCATCGCTCACGACGATCATGCCGACGTCCAGGCGATGAAGGGCTGGCGGCGCGCGATCTTCGGAGAGAAGGCGCTGGAGCTAAAGCGCGGTCGGCTCGCGCTTGCGGTGGAAAACGGCCGGGTCGTGACCTTCGACTGGCAGGAGGCCGCCGCGCCGGCAACCGCCGAGTAATAAGGGGTATTTTATACCGCAGCGCAAAAATTAGTCATTTGCGCACGCGTGCCGACGTTGAGATGACCAAAATTTTATCTTACTAAAAAATTATTTAATTTCATAAGCTTAAAAAGTGTTGATCCTGCTTTTTCGCACGGTGTTATTGTCATGGTGCGATGCAGTATCCACCTTCTGTCCGAGCGGGGCGCGCTGTGCCTAAGCGCAATGGCGCGTCCTTGCTTCGAAGATGGAAGGATTGAGACATGACCACAGGAAATCGAATTGTCGCGGCGGCGTTCGGCGGAGCGCTATGCCTTGCAGCAAGCTCGGGCCTGTCCGCCGCCGACGCTTCCGTGACGATGAAGCCACTGATGGCGGCGAGCTTTGACGCCGGGTCAAAGCATGTCGTGAGCTATTTCGCCTCGGGCGACAACGGCTGCCGCCTGACGATGATGGTGATCGACTCGGCGCTGGACGACGAGCCGACGCCCGCGACGCAGGCGACGCGGCTTGTTTTCACCGTCGCCCGCGGCAAGGTCGCGCATTTTGACTCGGCCGTGGGCGGGTCCTTGCGCTTCAGCTGCGCGCCCGGCGCCGAGTCCATGCGGGTGGACAAGCTTGATCGAGTCGCGGCGCATCCCGCGGCCGAATAGAATCGCTCTGCAGCGGCGGCGCATATTGCGCCGCCGCATCGTGGCGCCATCGAAACCCTGGAATCGTTGGCTGCTGGACATTGCGCCCGCTATGAGGGCTCGCGACTATGGGGATGTCCCGATCATTGTTGAAAAAGGAGGAGCGGCGTTGCTCGCCTTGAGCCGTTAGGCTCGGGGTGCTGATTCCACGAAAGGAAGCAACGCCATGCAGGAACATACCACATCGACCGCGATTC
>Ga0194127_10006245_pt1 | contig 13622 bp, 11 predicted proteins | sample TA2KigC100mmetaG_FD_148624 | JGI IMG/M metagenome (GOLD analysis project Ga0194127, IMG submission 148624) | Freshwater microbial communities from Lake Tanganyika, Tanzania - TA2015036 Kigoma Deep Cast 100m | ecosystem: Environmental > Aquatic > Freshwater > Lake | place: Tanzania: Lake...
GAAAGATGATGCTGCCAGGACTCATGTCTGGCTTCTCAGTGCAGGCGTCCCCTGCCAGCCCGCCTCCCGCGCAGGAAAGCAGCGAGGAAGCGCAGATGACCGCTGGCTCTGGCCGGAGGCTCTGCGCCTGCTTCGATACTACCACCCCACTTGGGCGCTTTTCGAGAATCCTCCTGGAATCGGAGACGTGGGCCTCTCCGGAATTCTCGCTCAAGTGGAAGCTGAAGGCTACGAAGTGCGGGGCCACAGTATTCCAGCTTGCGCCGTCGGTGCGCCGCACAGACGCGAGCGGTACTGGATCGTGGCCCACGCCAGCACACCGGGACACCAGGAGCGAGGAGTGCAGCCCTGCATTCGAGGCGGCGCGGAACCAGGAGCCACGGGGGAAGCCGCTGACCTGGGCCTGCAAGACGGCCTGGACCACACCCCAGAAGCACGACATGACAGGCAGGAGCGACGGGCAGAAGGCAATTCACGGGACGAAACATGGATGTGCCTACCTTGTTCAGGACGCGAAGAGGGCGCATGGGCCGATTTCGTCTGGCTGCCTTGCGCGGACGGAAAAGTTCGGCGTGCGCCTGGCGACTCTTTCAGCCTGGTTGATGGGCTACACCGCAGCGTACTTGGCGCTCTGGGCAACAGCATCGTCCCGCAAGTCGCCCAAGCCCTGATCGCCGCGATGATCCAAGCCGAGGAGGCCGCATGAGCCCTCGCAAGACCAAGCCCGGCCGCGCGGCCTACATGCGCGACTACCGCGCCAGACAGCGCCGCGCCAAGGAGCGCGCCCGCCCGGGCCGTGGCCACATCTACTCGCAGCGCAGCAACACGGGATTCCGGTGCGTCCACTTCCACATCAGGACTAACGAAGTACATGCCATCTTTGGCAACGAACGCAAGAAGGTCTCAGTTGACGAGCACGGGATAGAACACGCCCTATACCTGGCGGTTAAGTGGCGGCTTGAAAGAGTGCGCATGTTTTACCATGTTCATCACAACGACATCTGTGACGCGCTGGATGTAGTAGCAAGGGAGGGGAGGAGGTTGCACCGATGGCTGGCAGCTGCGGACGCTTCGCCGTCCTGGTCCGAGACGGACGAGTCGTGATCGTGGACCGCATCCACAACCGCGTGGTCGGGCAGGCGGGCTCCGTCGTGACCGCCCAGGCCGCCGCCGACCTCGCCAACGCCTCCGAGGCTGCCGCCAAGCTCATGCGCCGCGCCCTGCCCGCCGCCTGATCAAGCCCCAAATCTTTTTCTCTTCGCCCGCCCCTGTGCGGGTTTTTCTTGCGCGTTTGGGTGGTGTTTGCTATCATCGCGGTGCGGTGTTTGATGGCAAACCAATCACAAAGCGAAAGGAGAAATGATGGGTGGCCGACTCTTCATGGTCGGTATCACGGTCCTGCAGGGGGAGCGGGACCTGATCGACCAAGCCGCCGCCGCTGCTGGCGGCTACAAGCGGACAACGTGGGCGAGGGCTGTGCTGTTAGACCAGGCGCGCCAGGCCGTGGTGCGGTCGCAGCAGGGCCACTTCCCCACAGCCCTCCCCCCCGACATCGCCGAACGGGTGCGCCGGCTCATGCGCACCTACTCCCACCCCCCAGGGAGCGTCCCATCCATCCACGGCATGACGGACCTGATCATGCGCGCCGGACTGGCCGCCCTGGAAGTCGGGCAGGTGCCGCTATGACGAAGCACGTCCCCATGCCCCAGAAGCCCAAGGCGCCCCACAGCGCCGGGGTCATGACCGTTCCTGCATCGGACTACGTGTACTTGATGCAGAGGAAAGAAGACGCCGCAGTCCTCTCGGAGCGACTGGTCAGCCTGTGCCGAGCCTACAAGGGCGAGGTGCAAGGCTTTGTCCTGAAGGCATACATCACTCCGGAGGAAGGAGTCGCCTGGGTGGCGCGCTTCTGCGAGCGCGCGAGCGTAGACAAAGGAGTCGTCCTGTGACAACGACGACCAATTCGTCCACGAGCCTGGGGTACATGACCAAGCATTGCCCCAAGGCCTACCGGCTGCACATGGCCGGTCAGCGCGGCGACGCGTCGGTGTTTCAGGTGGGTGTGGCGGCCCACGCCGTCCTGGAGGAGATCGGCAAGCGCCGCCTGGCCGAGCCCGCCCACATCAAGGCGGTGGCCGACGACGTGGCCCAAATCCTAATGTCTCACGGGCGGGACTACTTCGGGATCCCCGAGCCGCCCGTGCCCGCCGATCAGGCCCTGGCCGGCCGCGACCTCGCGCTGGCCTACCTGGAGACGCACGTGCTCCCGGACGGGGAGTACGAGAGGGCGCTCTACATGGACATCAATGACGGCGCCACCACGTACCGCGTGCGCTCCCTAATCGACGTGGTGTTCGAGGAGGACCGGGGCGACGAGGAGTTCAGCGGCCCCTGTCTCGTCGTGAGGGACTTCAAGAGCGCGTGGACCGCCAACGACGACGAGCTGGAGACCCTGCAGCGCAAGATGCAGGCCGTGATCGCCTGGGGGAAGCTGGGGCGCGAGGATCTGCTGGGCCTGGTGCTGGAGGTGGAGAACCTGCGCACCGGGCGCACCCACTCCCGGACGATCTGGATGGACGAGGAGGGGGAGATGCTGCTGGCGGGGTGGCGGGCCGACATCCTGATCCTGTGCCGCGCCGCGGAGCAGGCTCTGGATGACCCTGACGCTTGCCCGGCCGCGCCAGGCATCGGCTGCCTGTCCTGCCCGTTCAGCGCCACGTGCGAGGAATGCGCCGAGGCGGCGATGCGCCCCGCCGCGACGGTTGAGGAGCAGGCCGTCAAGTGGCTGGCCATGAAGACCGTCCTCGCCAACGTGACCAGGGTTCTTAAAGAGCGCCTCAAGGATGCAGAGCCTGTCACTGTCCCGGGCGGAACCGTCGGCTTCCAGCGAAAGGAGCGCGACGAGCCGGTGGCGGACGCCTACGCGAAGGTGCTCTCGGAGTGGCACGAGCGCCTTGGGCACGACATCCCGCCCGAAGAGGTGGCCCACAAGCTCCCGGCGCAGCTGACGCTGCTCATGACGCTGAAGCCAGGCAAGACGGCGCTGGAGGCCGTGGCCAAGAACCTCTACCCCGAGCGCACCCAGGTTGATGACCGGCGCGCCTTTCTGCGCACCCTGGTTGAGCCGGTGGCGGTGGCCGAGTTCGGGGAGAAGAAGGCATGACCAGCCGCTACACGGGGATCGCCGGACTGGAAGGGCGAGACCCCATTGGGGTCGTGTTGAGCATCGGCAAGAAGAAGGACGGCACAGGCTTCCCCATCGAGCGCGACCGCTTCCACCTCGTCCAACCCCGCGAGGAGTCCGGCGTGCGCCACCCGCACCCGGCCTATGCCGCCTTCAACGCGGCGGCACCGGAGAAGCGGTGCATCGTCCGCGGCAACCTGGTCCACGCCAATCGGGCGGACTGCTTCAGCTACAACCTGCGCGCCCAGGTGCTGGACCGCAAGGCGCACCCCGACCGGCGCCCGTGCTGCGAGGGGGACGGCAAGCACGCCATCCGCTGGACGGGGCCAGGGCCGGACGACTTCACGAAGGTCCAGTGCCCGAACAAACTGTGCCCTTACAGCCAAGGGGACAACCCGCCGTGCAAACCGTTCGCGCGCCTGCTGTTCCGCCTGCGCTGGCCGGAGGGAAACCCGCTCCCGTGCCTGTTGGCGAAATACACGACCGGCGCCTGGAACACCACGGCGAACCTCGTGGGCTTCTTCGACTACATCGAGGGGACCGCGCGGCAGTTGGGCATGGCAGACTACAAGCTCTTCGGCTTCCCGTTCGTGCTGACGTTGACCCAGCAGACGCGGCCCAGCCAGAAGACCAAGTTCCCGGTGGTCACGATCAGCCCCGATGACGTGGACCCCATCGCCTTCTTCGCCTCGCAGGTTGAGCGGCGCCAGGCGCTGACCGCCTACCAGCCGGAGACGCTGATCGAGGCGACCCCGGAGGTCGAGTACGAGGACGTGAGGTCCATCAGCCGCGGCGGCGCCGACTTGCCGCCCGCCGTCCTGTGTGACGGGAGCGGACTGATCCCGGTCCAGGGCAGCGTCGAGGCCAGGGAGTGCCCGGGGTGCTCCATGTGTGCGAAGCGCCCATGACCGGCCAGTGCCACTTCGGAGACGTGTTCGACGTGCTTCCCCGCCTGGCCGGGCTCGGTGCGCGGTGCTGCGTCACCTCGCCGCCATACTGGGGCCTGCGCGACTACAAGGCCGATGGACAGCTCGGGTTGGAGCCGACGCCGGAGGAGTACGTTGCGAAGATGGTGGCCGTGTTCCGCGAGGTGCGGCGGGTGCTGAAGGACGACGGGACGCTGTGGCTGAATCTTGGCGATACATATGCGAACACGCCGGTTGGGAAGTTCAATGGTGGCGGGTTCGTAGATGTTTCGGCAAGGACGGGCGGTCGAGACATGAGCGGGGTCGCAACAAGCGGCTCTATCAATAAGTGGAAGGCTTCAGGTCTAAAGCAGAAAGACCTCGTAGGCATCCCGTGGCGCGTGGCTTTCGCGCTTCAGGCTGACGGCTGGTGGCTGCGCCAGGACATCATCTGGCACAAGCCGAACCCGATGCCTGAGAGCGTGACGGATCGCTGCACAAAGGCGCACGAGTACCTGTTTCTGCTGGCGAAGTCGGAGCGGTACTACTACAACGCGGAGGCTGTGTCTGAGCCCGTTGCGCCATCGTCGATTGAGCGACTATCTCAAGCCGGGATCCAGAGCCAGGCTGGGAGTGATCGTGTCCCTGGGAAAACAAACGGGCCGATGAAGGCGGCACCGCCGCGATTTGGCGGAAGCAAGTATGGTGATGACGAGACAGAGCAGACGCGCACGAAATCAGGCAACGAGTGGTTGCTGACATCCACCCGCAACCGCCGATCCGTCTGGACGGTCGCCACGCAGCCCTACTCCCGCGCCCACTTCGCCACCTTCCCGCCCGACCTCATCAAGCCGTGCATCCTGGCCGGGAGCGCACCGGGCGACATCGTGCTGGACCCGTTTCTCGGCAGCGGCACCACAGCGATGGTGGCGCAATCCCTCGGCCGCCGATGGGTGGGAGTCGAACTGAATGAGACGTACAAAGCCCTGCAAGACGAACGCATTAGCCAGTACGGACTGGCATTCAACACAAATGAGGAGACCCCATGATCACCAAGTTTGAAGTCACCAACATCAAGGCCATCAAGAAGGCGTCCTTCTCCCCCACCGGCAACCTGATCGCCCTGTCCGGCCCGTGCATGCGCGGCAAGTCCAGCCTGGCCGACGCCGCGGTCTTCCTGCTCTCCGGCGACCAGCAGCCGCCCGTGCGCACCGGCGAGGATGCGGGCCAGATCACGGCCACACTGCGCGGAGGCTACATCGTCGAGCGCCGCCTCACGGCCGATGGCAAGAAGTCCCTGGCCATCTACAAGATCGACGAGGGGACGGGCAAGCGCATGAAGATGAGCCGCCCCGCCGAGGTCTTGTCCACCCTGCTGGGCGGGATCCCCGTGGACGTGGACGACGTGCTGGACATGAACCCCCAGGAAGCCGTGACGCTGTTCCTGCGCCTGCAAGGCGAGGAGAAGGTGGCGGCCCTGGCGGCCCTGCGCCAGCGCGAGAAGCTCCACTACGACGCCCGCGGCGAGGCCACGGCCGATGCCAAGAAGTACCGCGCCGCCGCCGAGGTCATCATCGTCCCCGATGACATCCCGACCGAGATGCAGGTCGAGATGGCCCGCAAGCACCTGGACGAGGCCAACGCCCTTGTCGCCCAGGCGCTGGCCAGCGAGGCCGAGCACGTGAGGCTGCGCCAGGAAGCGGTGAAGGCCGATGATGCCTACCAGAAGGCCATTGCGGCCGTGCGCGACCTGGAGGCGCGCCTGGCCAACACCAAGACCGCCCTCTCGGAGGCCTCCATGTGTTCCGACGCTGCAATGAGGGCCGTATCTGAGTTCAAGGTCATGGAGCGCCCCGATGTGGCCGCCGTGCAGAAGGATCTGAGCGAACTGCTGGCCAAGCGCGAGGGCATCCGCCTTCGCCAGCAGAAGGAGGAGCTGCTGCGCAAGGCGGATGAGCACGCCTCGCAAGCCAACTCGGACGACCTGCTGGTGCAGGAGGCGCGCCGCTCCATCCGCGAACTCTTCTCCGGCCTGGGGTGCGTGCGTTGGGACATCGAGACGAACCAGCTGCAGGGCCTGAACGGCACCGGCCAGTGGGTGGCGTTTGGCGACCTGAGCGACAGCGAGGGTATCGTGGACATGGCCAACATCCTGGCCGGCGGCGGCGCGCCCTTCGTGCGCATTCGCCACGGGGCCGAGCTGGACCGCCAGCAGATGGAGCGGCTGGTGGCCATCGCCGAGCACTTCCCCGACACCGACTTCTGGGTGGAGATCGTGCGGTACGACGGCGACGAGCTGATCCTGGAGGGGGCCGAGGTCGAGGCGCTGGAGTGCGGGCCGGTGGCTCCGGCGCCGATCACCGTGGAGGCGGGGGCACTCAGCGATGAGGACCGCGCCGCCATCGAGCGTCAGATGGGCGATCCGTCCGCGGCGGTCGAGATTCAGAAGCCCCCGGCGCCCCCGGACGCCTTCGTGCTTCCCCTTGGCGTGGTGGTCAAGAAGATCGGGGTGACGATTACCGGCGGGCCAGTTCCCCAGTCCGACGAGGACGCGCCGCCGCCCATGTCCACGGACCCGAACCAGGGGAGCCTGCTGTGAGCCCGTTCGGCAAGCACCTCAAGCCGCCCAGGCACCGCCACACGCCCGGGACGATGAACAAGATGGAGGAGGACTTTGCCCTCGCGCTGCGCCTGCGCCTGCGGGCCGGCGAGATCGAGGCGTGGAAGTTCGAGCCCATGACCTTCGTGCTGACCCGCATCAACGGTGGCGTCCGCTACACGCCCGACTTTCTGGTGGTCTACCGTGACCACGTGGCCCTCTACGAGGTCAAGGGCCACTGGGAGGACGACGCCCGCGCCAAGATCAAGATGGCCGCTGAGATGTTCCCATGGTTTAAGTGGGTCGCCGTGACCCGCGAGCCCAAGAAACTCGGCGGCGGATGGGTCGAAGAAGTGTTCGAGTAGCCAAGGAGGACTGATGAACCTGCACGAGCTGATCAACCTGGTCCCGGGCCTGGCCGGGGCCGCGGCGAACGAGATCAACAAGATGACCAGCCACCTCGCCGACGACTCGCACAACAGCGGGTGTGCCCTCGTCATCAAGATCGGCTTCGAGCCGGACCCCAACGACGAGACGGCCTACCGCTCAGTAGGATCGGTGAAGGCCGAGTTCCCCAAGCTCACGCGCCAGGGGAAGGTGGTCCTGCGGGACGGCGAGCTGGAGAACGCCCCCGTGGACACAGGCCAGGAAGAGCTGGACCTGGACAAGTAGACCGGCCGGCAACCCCACAGAGAGAAGAGGCCCGCTCGCGCGGGCCTCTCTCGTCCCATCTGATCCTACCGTCGCGGGCCACTGTTGAGCCCGCGGCTTCGTCTCTTGGCGGTCAGCGTAGACGGCCTTGACAGGCTACGCGCCTTAGCCTTCCCCGACTTCGGCCTCTCGGTCTGCGGAGCCAGGGCGTTGGTGATCCTTTCGGACACAACGGGGATTTGTCCTGTTGGCAGGAATCCAGTAAGGAACCGCACGATGGGACGATAGCTTCCCTTGGTGCCGAGCAGGGCCTCGGACTTCCCGGGAGACCTGTAGGGCACGCCGCCGGTGGCCTCGTAGGCGAAGCGCGCCCCGGCCTGGTAGAGGGACTTGCCCCCTTCAGACAGCATGGACAGCGGGGCCGCCATCGACTCGACCAGCGGGCGCCCCCACATCAGCGACCGGATCATGTCCGGAAGCAGGGGGATGAACGCCGTCAGGCCGGACCTGTCCAGTGCTCCCATGATCTGATTCATCCAGTGCAGCGCGGGCGAGTTCTCCTCGTCCTTCTCCTCTCGCTCCTTGCTGCTCGAACTGGCCCACCTCGCCCGCAGCGCCATCACGGCCCACGAGATGGCCGTCCCCAGAAGAGACAGCGTGATCAACTGGCCCGGCCGCCCGCGCCGCGCCTCGAACACGGCGCGCGAGAGCACTTGATCGCGGAAGGTGAAGTTGAAGCTCTTGAGCATGGCGAACATGCGACGGGTGAAGCGGTGGTCGCTCATCCACGCCGGCTTGCTGCTCCCCGTTGGGCGCATGTTGGACTGATCCACCCCGCGGACCAGGGCGCGCGCCACGGCCTCGTCGATGTGCCCCTGCGCGTCCTCAATCCCCGCCTGGCGGATGCGCAGCACGTCCTCCTCGGTCATGCCCATCTGGCGGCGCCACTCGTCCAGGCGCGTGTTCTGCGGGGTCCAGTCCTTCACGATGGCCTTGATGTAGTTCAGCGCCGTGTTCGTCGCCCAGATGCGGTTAAGGCGTGTCAGCGGCTCCAACAGGTTGGCCATGTAGAACAGGTTGAGCGCCTTGTTGGACAGCCCCTCGCCCATGAGGATCTCGCCCAGCATGTTCTGGGTCATGAGGCGCCCGCTGATCCCCAGCGCCCGGCTGTACTCGCGGCCCTTCGTCTTGAGCAGCTGCCGGAGCCCGGGCGTGAAATCGGCGATGGTCTGGCCGGCGCCCTTCACGGCGTTCCAGATCCCGAAGCGCGCCGGGTTGGCCGCCAGTTCGCTCAGGTTCGTGAAGAAGGCCATCTTCATGATCTTGAACGTGGTCACGACGATGAGAGCCGTCCCGACCTTGCGCATCAGGCGCGATGCCGTCTGCTCGCTGGCCCCCAGGCGCCCGGCCCACACGTCTCCGGCCGTCTGCACGGCCAGGATGTCGTCGTGGCTCGCGCCCTCGGCGCGCATCTTCTTGATCGCCGCCTTGACCCTGGCCCCGCCCTTCCCGAACGCCCGGTTGTACTCGGCCGACCGCACGCCGCGGGTGATGTGCTCGGTCAGCATCTTCGTCGGCCCCTGCACCAGCCAGTACTCCAACGGGCTGTCCAGCACGTTGCCGATCTTGCGCCTGCGGGTGAACCCCGGCGCCGGCCGGTGGCTGAAGTTGCGCACCGACATTCCAGGCAGGATCACCACGTCGCTGGCGCTGATGTCGCTGCGGTGCTGCGTGATCTTGGTCACGACCTCGACGGCCGCCTGCTGCGCGGCGCCGTGCCCCGTCTCGAAGCGCACCACGAAGCCGGATTGCGGGTTGTTCGGGTCGGCCAGCTCCACGCGCACGTTGGCCCAGCGCGGATACATCACGCCATCCACGTCCACCTGCTCGGCCCTCTTGCGCGCCGCCACGCGGTCGGCCTCCGGGATGGTCTGGTAGACCGAGTTGCTCGTGTAGGTGTTCGGGTTCGTCGTGAAGTGGTCGGCGAAGTCGCGGATGGCCGCCTGCGGCTCCAGGCCGATGCGCAGATCGTCCCACACCTGCGGGAAGTAGTCCGGCCCCATCGCCTCCCGGGCCTCGCGCGTGATCAGCCCGTTCTCTTCCAGGTAGTCGCCGAAGCGGTCCAGCAACTGGCGGATCAGGCGCGCCGTGTCCATGATCTCCGGCGCCGTCTGGCGCTGCCAGTCGCCGTGCCGCGCGATGTAAACCGCCTCTTCGAGGTCGTTGTCGCTCAACTTGTGGCGGTTCAGGATGACGTTGAGCCCCTCCAGGCCGGGGAGGTCGCGCCCTTCCAGGAACTGCCCCATCCGGCGCGCCTGGCCGTTGTACATGGTGTCTTCGAAGAGCGCGCCGGTCTCGTACTTGATCACGTCATGGGGCGCCTGGCCGCGGTTGGCGAGGTCGATCAGGAAGGGGTACTTCTTGGCCAGCTTCCGCAGGTGGCGGTCCACGCTGTCGGTGACGACGCGGTAGGCCTGCCGCACCGCGCGGCCCATCTGCACCGCCTCATTGGCCAGGCCCGGGCCGGCCACCGCCTGCACCTGGGACGGGCTGATCCTGGAGATCTTCCAGACCGTGCCCTCCATGCCGTAACCGGCGAAGGGGCCGCCCGTCCGCAGCGCCGTGTGCGCTTCGAGGATCAGGCTGTCGATCTGCGCCTCCAGCCGGTTCCCAAAGCCCATCTTGGCCAGCCAGGCGCGCACCTGGATTTTCATAGCCTCCCACGCCCGGGCGACCATGTTGTCCGAGTTCAGCGCCTTCCGGTCTTCGGCCAGCTTGGCGACGATCTCGCGCGCTTCCCCGCGCGGGTCGTCGGCGAAGGCGTAGTTCCCGTCCTCGTCGGTGTAGTCCTCGCGGAGGCCGTCCATGATCGCGCGGATGCGCGGGCTCGCCCCGTCGCGGCGCACCGCCGCGGAGATGTCGTCCACCGCCTGCCAGTAGGCCGCGCCCAGCGCCTCCGGCCCCGCGTGCCCCAGGATCTCGTGGGCCAGCGCGATCTCCAGCTGATCGGCGGGGGTGTTCTCGGCGATGACGCCGACGAGGCCCTTGTGGTGAAAGCCCCATGCGTTGTCGGGGACGTGGTGCCCCAGAGCGGCGGATGCTTCCTCGGTGGTGGCGAAGATCTCGACGCGCACCCCGCGGCTGGCCAGGCGCTGACGCAGCCTCGCCGTACTGTCCAGCATCTCCACGTGTTGGGCGCCCAGCCCCTCGTCTGCCCGCAGGAAGCTCGGGCGACCGGTCGTCTGGTCGGCGAAGCGCACCACCACGCCCAGGCCGCGCAGCGGCGCCACCAGGTCTTGCGGGTCGGCCACCCGGATCACCCAGGCCTTGCGCTGCTTGTCGAACCGGATGGCCCCACGCACGCGCTCGGCGGTCGCCTTCAACTCGTCCTTGATCTTGAAGGTGGCCGGCCCCTGCACCACCACTTCGGTGATCCCGCCCACCGTGCGGTCGCTGATCCGCGCCACCGTCTCCGCGGGCGCCACGGCCGGGGCACCCTCCTCCTCGGCGGCGATGTCCAGTTGGTCAGACAGCACGCCGGTCTGGATGAGGCGCAGCTTGTCGAGCTTGTCCTTCAGCACGTGAGCCCGCCGGGAGTCGGACAGGCTTTCGGGGGATGGCATGAAGACGACGTTGGCCGGGCTGGCGGTGTTCCGGCGGGACACGCGCCCCAGGATCTGGTCGAACTGGTCCCCTGCCCAGTTGGTGGTGGCGATGATCATGGTGCGCGGCCGGTCGCCGGCCACGTCGTCCAAGTTCACGCCCGTGCCGCCCGACTGCGGCGTCATCAGCGCCACCTGGGCGCGCCCGGACTGCAGGTCGGCGATGGCCCGGGACTTGTCCCCGTCACCGTAGATGCGCGCCACGCGCACGCCCTGCTGTTCCAGCGCCGCCGCCAGGTTCGAGACCAAACCCGTCGTCGTGAAGTCAGCGCCCTTCAGGTCGCTTGGGTTGACGTTCTCACCCACCACGATCACCGTGCGCCCGGCCTTAAGCTCCTCCTGCACGCGCGCCATGACCGGCCCGGTCTTGAAGGTCTCGGCCAGGCGCCCCAGCTCGCCAATTCGTTGGCCGGCCAGGCTCATGCGCCAGCGCGGGCTGCGGGCCTCCTCGATCTGTGCCTGCCAGTAGTCGTCCACCGCCTCCTGCAGGTCCAGGAACTCCTCGGGCATCTGCTCGATGGGATCGGTCATGATCTCGCCGTAGAACGGGTACTCGCGCCGGATCATCGCCCCATTCTTCACGGCCTCGCCCCGCAGGCGCGCCAACTCCTGGTTGACGCGGGCGGCGTTGTACCCCGGCTTGAGCACCGGGTAGAACCCCACAACCTTCCCGGTCTCATCCCGCCGCTCCATGATGCGGAAGCCCAGCGCGTCCTGGACCTCCAGCTCGGACATCCCGCTGATCTCGGCCAGGAAGTAGGCGGCGTTGAAGGCCTTGTCCATCGGCGTTGCCGTGGCATAGACCTTGAAGGGGGCCTTGACCTGGGCAGCGGCGAAGGACCGGCTGCTGTCGGCGTTCTTGAGGTTGTGCGCCTCGTCGAAGATGACCGCCGCGTAGTCGCCCCGGCCGATCTTGCCCGCGCGCAGGTCGTCGTAGGTCCCGACCTGGATGGTCTTTCCCAGCGTGATGCCCATGGTGCGGCTGTCGTCGGTGAAGCTCCCGGCGATCACCTGCTTGTTCTGGGTCACGATCAGCACCGGCTTCCCGCCGCGCTGCGCCATCTGGTCGGCGATGGCCAGGATTTCCCGGGTCTTGCCCACGCCGGTCCCGTCCGCCAGCAGGAAGGCTGGGCCGCCCTCGGACTGGCGCCGCAGCGCCAGGTTGACGGCGTACTGCTGATCCTCGCCGAGCCCGCCCTTGTAGCTGGCGCCGTCCACCACCTTCGGTAAGGTGTTCGGTGACGGCAGCGCGTCCTGGTCCTGCGTGACGAGGCCCGGGCGGCCGGTCTCTTGTGCGGGGGCCGAGGCCTGGGGGGTGACGTAATCTTGCGGGTTGTACGCGGCGTCTTCAGGGAGTCCGAGCGCGGAGGCGACAGCCTTGCCGCCAACCTCTCCCACCAGGTTTACAACACTCTTGTTCCCCTTTTCCCAGAACACGTCTCCGGCGATTGTTGCTTTCTTCCACCCAGCGATTACTGTCCCGTTTGGAACACGGATAAGCAATTCGCGGAACGCGCTTAGATGCCTCTGTGTTTCCTCTTCGGCTCTCGCAAAAGACTCTTGAATTGTGGCAGCTTGGGCCGGGCTCGCCGCGGGCGGTTTGGGCACGTTCGGAGTTGCAGTGCCCACGGCCGGCGCGGAGAGCCCGCGGGGCTTGGCCGGAGTCGGGTTTGCCGTTTCGACGACACGATACCCATAAGCGGCACGATCCTTGATCGCCTCCTCTTGGGTGTTGTGGGCCGTGTGTCCGGTCGGTTCCCCGTCCATGAAATGCGTGGCCTGCCACTTCCCGGGGAGGCTTGCACTTGGCGTCACAATGACATGCTGGTCTGGGCGATCAGGGTTGACCATCATCACCCCGCGCGCCCCGGCCGCCTTGTCGGCCTCCCCCTGCTTCATCGCCTGAAAGGCCTCGTGGTCGCGCTTGATCCTGGCAACGGCCTCGTTCTTGATGTCTTCCGGGCTGGTCATCCCCGCCGTGTCCAGGCCCGGGTAGTAGCGCAGCGCCTCGTACCAGCCCCGCAGGTGCGGCTTGACCGCATCCCCCAGCGCCCCGATCATCTGCGCCGTGAAGTCGGCAAAGCTGCGCGCCCCCGCCTCGAAGTAGTAGCCGGCAAGCTGGATGCCCGCGCTCATCAGCTCCGGGTCCACGCCGACGTTCACCTGGCCGAGCTTCTTCTTCAGGATCTCCAGCGCCGCGTCGGCGCGCTCCTTCGTGAAGAGGGTGTTGGAAGCGCCAAAACCGCCCGTGGCGGCCTTCCCAGCTCGGAACCCCTGCGCCGCCGAATTGGCGACCCCGCCGCCCGCGATGTCCGGCCAGTGGGACTTGCCTTCCTTCGCCGCCTTGTATCCAGCCATCCACGCATAGGAACTGGCGGATCCTGGGGCGGTGTCGTCCGGGACCAGGGGTCCGATTTCCACCACGTCATCCCGGGACAGCTCGTAATCGGCATACCAGGGATTCGTTGGATTCATGTCGTAGACCTGCGTGTGGTCGTAGGTCCACTTTGCCCGATTCTCGCCCGTGGCGGCTGGGGGGGTATCAGGGGCCGGGGGAGCCGCAGATCGTTCAGCAGCGGCAGGCTGGGGCTGCGCAGCGGGCGTTTCCGGCAAGGTCCCCC
>Ga0194127_10006247_pt1 | contig 13620 bp, 12 predicted proteins | sample TA2KigC100mmetaG_FD_148624 | JGI IMG/M metagenome (GOLD analysis project Ga0194127, IMG submission 148624) | Freshwater microbial communities from Lake Tanganyika, Tanzania - TA2015036 Kigoma Deep Cast 100m | ecosystem: Environmental > Aquatic > Freshwater > Lake | place: Tanzania: Lake...
ATCTCCGTCTTCACATGCGTACCCTGGATAAACCCAGCGCTCGCTACCCCACCTACCACCACCGACACTCCCACCACCAACGCTCCTAACAATCCCTTCCCTTTCATCGCTTCTCCTTTACCTCCTAGTTACTAAAAGTAAATAACTAAACTAAGTAAAATAAAACTACTTAGATACATGTGGACACGTACCTGACTTTGTACAAATTGTTTCAAGAGGTACACCACAGGTTTCGCAGTCACCGGCTTTTTCAACTTGCGGTGCATACCTTCCTTTTATAGTAGTGAAACCTTTACCCGGTTCTGGGGTTTCTTTGCTGCACTTTGGACATTTAAATAATGTCCTAGCCCAAATCTTTTTACTTGTAATATCATCACCACATTCATCACAAGCGCCAGGTGCAGGCAAACATACACCGTACTTCTTACAATTGGTATTAACACAACTATATGCTATTTTCTGACATGCCCAGCAGGTTGGTAAATCGGTATGTGTTTTATCTCCTGCTGCACGATGTTTAGCAAAATCCCATATATAGCCAATTTCCGAGCACTCGTTAAACTCTCTAACATCTTTACATGCATCGCACCAGTAAGCTTCCAAAATCTGCCTCTTGTCACAAGGTTTATCCCATGCTGCAAAAACGGTTTGAGCTAAAAAAGCAAACACACTAAAAATACCAATTACTCCCAAAGTACTCTTCTTCATATCCATATTCACCCCCTTTCGTAACTATTAGTAAAATTTAACAATTTAAAAACGCACTCCTAAATTTAGAAAGCTAAAAGACCGTAGCACAATTTGTACCAAAACAATCCATACACCGTAATTTCTCTTAACATAACCTTAGAAGAGCATATTACAGAAATTTAATTTCATAATTAATAGGTAGTAGTTGTAATTAGCGCTGGCTGATATTTGCCACAGCTAATTAACTAAACCATATTTTTGCAACCTATATCGAAAAGTTCCTCTTGTTAAACCTAACAATTTGGCTGCTTTTGTTTTATTGTTTTTGCTTTTTTCAAGCGCTTGCGTAACTAATTGCTTTTCTAAGGCATCCAACGATAGTCCATTTGGTGGAATATCAAATTGAAGAAAAGTCGCGATCTGATTGTGTCTCTCTTTTTCAATGATATAAGAACTCTTTACTATGGAAACAGGAAGATGCTCGGCTGTTATAACATTCCCTTTACATAATATTACAGCACGCTCAATGACATTTTGTAATTCTCTAACGTTGCCTTCCCATTTATGCAACATAAATATTTTTTCAACTTCTTTCCCCAACGAAATTGGAGCTTTTCCCATTTTAATTGAAAACTTTTTTAGGAAGTGCCTACTTAGTGGTAAGATATCCTCTATTCTATCCCTTAACGGCGGCAACGTTATAGGGAAAACGCTGATTCTATAGTATAAATCTTCTCTAAACTTTCCTGCTTTAACCAAATCTTCAAGGTTTTTATTGGTAGCACAAATAATTCTAACATCTACTTTTATTGTTTCAGTGCCACCTAAACGTTCTAACTCTTTTGCCTCAACAACACGCAACACCTTTGCTTGAATAGCAGCACTCATCTCCGATATTTCGTCCAAGAAAAAAGTCCCGCCTGCCGCTAATTCAATACGTCCTTTTTTTGTCTTTTCCGCACCGGTAAATGCACCCTTTTCATAACCAAAGAGTTCACTTTCCAATAAATTTTCCGGTATTGCGGCACAATTCAGTACGATAAGCGGTCCGCCTGCCCTGTTACTATTGTAGTGTATTGCACGCGCAATTAATTCTTTTCCAGTTCCACTTTCGCCTGTTATCAATACAGTAGAATCAGTTTTGGACACATCGCCAACTAACCTTAAAGCATCACATACTTGTGGAGAGTTACCAATAATATTTTCAAAATTGTACTGTGATTCAAGGGCTTGACGGAGATATTTGTTTTCAATTGTCAAAGAGCTTATCTTCAAGGCTCTTTTTACGGCTAGTTTAAGAATGTCATTTTCGAAGGGTGTTGTAAGATAATCAAAGACACCCTCCTTCATAACATCTATTGCAGATTCAACTGAGCCATATGCGGTAAGAACAATTACAGGAAGATCTGGCGACTTGTTTTTGATTGCTTTCAGAAAGTCTAATCTTCCTACTTCAGGTACTTTTAGGTCTGTTATGAGAAGATGAAAACGTTCTTTGTCAAGATAATCTAAAGTTGTTACACAATTGCTTGTTGTAACAACTTTAGTATCTTTCATTTCATCAAATACCATAGCAAGCACTCTTCGCATGCGTTCTTCATCATCTGCAATTAAAACCCTGTAAGTCATGTTATTTTGTAAACCAAAAGCACTAATAGTACTTTCTCTAAATAATTTCAGACTTTACAGCAACAAATTGCTTGCTAGGATTATTTCAATAATGTAATCAAATAGCCCAAACGAGAAGTGCTGAAAACATCAGGCCAACCATGATTAGCCCTGTGATCAAAATTGGAACTGCAAACAGCCTGGTCAGAAAACTTACAAACAAAGACGGTGGGGCAATTTTAAGATTATCCAATTGTCGTTGGCGTTCTAGCCTTTTATACTGGTTTAAACGCTCGTGTTTAAACTCTTCCTCAGTTATTCTGCCCGTAAAAATCGCTTCGTCAACAGGCATTTTTTCCGGAAGTAAATGAGTATGGAAAAAATGGATTGTGAAGATAAAACCAGCTGCAAGAATAGCTTCATATCTGTGAATTATTAAGGCGATACTAGGAAGATCGATTATGCCTGCTACCGAAACCGGAATAATTTTAGTGAATTGCACCGGGAACCATAATATTAACCCTGTAAGTGCCATTACGAGAGTTCCCCACATTAGAGATAAATACTCAAATTTCTCCCAATATATCCAGCAATCAAAATTAGGACGCTTCCCGATACCAAGGAACCATTTGATGTCTCCAATTATATCAAAGACATCCCTTGGCTGAATAAGGAGTGAATTAGGTCCCCAGAAAAATCCCTTTTTCTTTTGTACTGATATACTATAAAAGAGATATATGAAGTGTATAAATGCGGCAAAAAAAGTGATAAGCGCACAAACACGATGGATGTAACCGGCGGTGGGATATCCGCCAAATAACTCATAAAGCCATCTTGCCCAGCCATATCCCCTGAATGCTAATGGCATCCCTGTTAGAACAAGACCAAAAAAACTAATGATTATCAAAAAATGGCAAAATCTGTGAAAAAGGCGAAACCTAATATAATTAGTGTTGCTCGTCATCACCATGCTCCTTTCTCCTGTATTCGTCTCGAACTACTGCAAACCAACTTAATAAGGAATGGAGTCCGAATGCGGAAAACGTAAACGCCAGTATTCCCACATACATTACAAATACTATACATAATATTGTTTGCGGGTTTTTGATAACTTTTTTAAGATTTCCAGGATCACTTCGGGCATTTTTTACAGCAGCAAGTAAGGTTTTGTAATATTTAATATTTTTAATCTGTGGATGTTCAACGTGCTTGACAAAACTTGCATTTGCATTTGCATGGCAGTTACCGCATGTTTCTATAATTCTTTCTTTCCCTACCTTTGATTCTGGATCTGATGAATTTAATATTTTGTGCTTACCGTGACAATCAAAACACACAGGCACATCAGTTGTCGTGTGACCTAACGTTGCAACCTGGCCATGTGCATTATTCTTGTAACTATTTAGATAATCCTGATGACAAGAACCGCAAGCGTCAATCGTTAACTTTCTGTGAAGAGGATCGGTTCCCCTTGGAACATCCCTGGGAGATTTTTCCCCTACGGATGTATAGTGATATGATAAACCAGAATGACAGTCCTTGCACGTAGGCACATCCTTGTTGTTCTCTCGCATCAATTTTACATGGGTGCTCTGCAGATATTCTTCGGCAGGATCATCATGACAAAAAGTAATACAATCCACTGGTTTTAGATTTGGCTTATGACCTTCAGTCACATCCTTTCCATCTAAATCCTGATGACAGTCGGTGCAGAAAAAGTCCTCACCACCATGTGCTGACGCCTTAAAAGTGGCTTCGTCGATTAACATCGATAATACTTTGATTTCCCCAGTTACAGGGTCTATTTTTGCCTTTTCTGCAACCTTTAATTTGTCAGGTTTTGTATGACACTCAATACACGGACCATTATCGCCTGCAAGTAACAATGCAGGCGATAATGTAACGATAGTCACACACACTACTAAAAATGCTGGTATTTGAATTTTCTTTAAGCCTGATATTACTTCTGTCATCAAGCTTTTTTTTGGCTTATAAACCATTTACGGAATCCTCCTCAGCTATAACTCTTAAGCTTAAAGAGTTATTCCTTTTTCTTTGGTTTTAACGGCGTATTAAGAATTTCATCCTTTGGTAATAAGGATGCCCACTTCTTCTTATCTTCAGCAGACATCTTTTTTATTACATCATCAATTTCATCATTGTCGCGATGATCGTCTTTCTTAAAAGCGTCTTTATAATCCATAACTTTATCTGTTTTTGGGCATTTGTTCTTGTCATCTTTGCTTTCCCAATGACACTTCAGGCACTGCTCCTTTACCGTTGCAGGACCATTGATTCCGGCAACAATAAGACCAGCGTCGTATTGTACTTTTCTTGCAGTAAGCGGGTCTTTCTTTAACAATTCTTTAAATGCATCTTTACCCTTACCTTCATAGTTTTCTTTTAACTTTTTATACTCTGAACCTGCACCATGACAGGCCTCGCATTGCACATTAGGTAAATATTTCTTGCCGGCCTCCGCTATCTTTTCACCGTATGCAGTCCCATGACATTTTAAACAATCCGGATTTTCCGCATCTGGTGTTCCTTTTAACCTCTTTTCCCAAGTATTGGAATGTAATCTTTCTTTATATTCTTCTCCCTCGAAACAACCCTTACCCATGTGACATTTACAGCCGCTATTGCCTGTATACTCTGCCCCAAAAGATAAGTTAGATAGTGAAAAACTTAATGAACAAACAGAAACTACAATACCCCCCACCAAAAAACTCACCATCCGACCACCGAACATTTAAAATCTCCTTTCCAATCTCAAGAAATAAATAACAAATACAAAACAATCTATTAACTATAACACGCTTATTTTACGTCCGAAACATCTTGTATTTACAATCTATATCGATTGTCTTATAAAACATCTATGCAACGTAAATCGAACACGGACAATATTCTAACTGTTTGACAACTGAGAATGTTGTGTTTCAATTTTTAAGAGCCAATAAGTTAGCATGCTTTTCAAATGGTGTCAAGAAAAAATTCTCTTACCTGTTTAAATTAATGTTAGTTTTTTGATAAAAAATTTTCTACAAAATTGGTGTTAATATTCCCATTTGCAAATTGAGGATGCGTTATTAAGTCCAAACTTAATGGGATGGTCGTTTTAATACCCTCAATGACATATTCGCTTAACGCCCTTCTCATGCAAGCAATCGCTTCTTCCCTTGTTTTTTGGTAAACTATTAGCTTTGATATTAATGAATCATAGTATGGAGGCATTTCATAACCAGCATGCACATGTGAATCAACCCTTACTCCCCTTCCACCTGGGTGATAGTATGTTGTAATCTTTCCCGGTTGAGGTCTAAACCCATTGTGAGGGTCTTCTGCATAAACCCGGCATTCTATTGCTACGCCCTCATTATGAATTTTTTTCTGTTTTACATTCAATCTTTCCCCGCAGGCAATCCTTATTTGCTGCTTCACCAAATCGATACCAGTCACCATTTCTGTAACAGGATGCTCAACCTGCAGGCGAGTATTTACTTCTATAAAATAAAAATTACCCAACTTATCCACCAAAAACTCAACAGTACCTGCATTTGTGTAATTTACAGCCTTTGCAAGCTTGATTGCTGCCTTGCATATTTCTTCTCGCAAGCGCTCAGATATGTGAGGAGAAGGCGACTCTTCGATAAGTTTTTGATGCCTGCGCTGTAAGGTACAGTCCCTTTCCCCCAAGTGAATGATGTTGCCGTAATTATCGCCAAATATTTGAACCTCGACATGGCGCGTATCTTCAATATACTTTTCTATATAGATAGAAGAGTCTTTAAATGCAGCCTCTGCCTCACGCTGTGCAATTGCCAGTGAATTTACAAGACTTATATCATTGTGCGCCACACGCATGCCTCGCCCGCCGCCGCCGGAAGAAGCCTTGATAATTACGGGATATCCAATCTTGTGTGCAACATCAAGCGCTTGTTGCTGACTTTTTATAACAGATTCACTACCAGGAACTACCGGCACTTTATGAGCGATGGCAATTCTTCGAGCCTCGGTTTTATTTCCGAGTTTTTTCAGTATTTCTGACCTTGGGCCTATGAATACTATATTAGAAGATTCGCAAACCTCTGCAAAGTGGCCCACCTCTGACAAAAAACCATATCCTGGATGAATTGCCTCAATATCCGTTATCTCTGCCGCGCTAATTATACTGGGAATATTCAAATAACTGCTCTCGGCATCGGCAGGACCAACACATACGGTGATGTCTGCATGTTTTAAGTATGCTGCATTTTCATCGGCCTTTGAACATATGGCAACTGTTTCTATCCCCATTTCGCGGCAAGCCCTGATAATTCTTAATGCAATCTCACCTCTATTTGCGATCATTATCCTTGAAAACATAGTTCGAATATCCGCTATTTATTACGCTCCGTATACAAAATCCAATCAATCCTCTTTTGTCGTGGGTCTAACACGAAATAGTGGTTGACCATATTCTATAGCCTCACCATCACTCACAATAATTTCAACAATTTCACCTACGGTTTCAGCCTTCACTTCATTCATTATTTTCATTGCTTCAATTATACAGACAACGGTCTCTTCATTTACAAAATCTCCCGCATTAACACACGGGTCAGCGCCAGGAGCGCTTGCCCTGTAAAATGTTCCTACCATAGGTGAAATAATTTCTACAAAATTTTCACTTTCCTTTGATAGCGCATGAGGCGGGGGTTCCTGCTCTAATCTGGAAGGGTGGATTGAAGGGGTCATCACCGGTGAGATTGCATGAGTATATCCAATCTCGCTCTTTTTGAGTCTTATTTTATTTGCATCCTCCTGAATTTCAATCTCAGATAAGTCGTTTTCATTCATAATTGAAATCAATTGCTTTACCTTGTCTATAATGCTCATTACCGTTTCCTTTGTGGAGTTTTCTATTTAATTATGAAACAGGAAAGCCAACAAAAACAATCAATATGTATTGAATAAAGAGGGAATATCCCTTGTTAAGTATGAATGTAGCAAAAAAGAAAAAGGATTGGATCTATATGATGGGTTACACTGAATAGTTTTTTCAATGGTTATATGAGATTTTTGCAAAGAGATTCTAAAGGTTTAATTTTATGTTACTATTTCTGTTAATCTTTTAGGCGCATGACTTAAAACAGCGCATCCCTGAGGAGTTACTAATACAATATCCTCTATTCTAATGCCTCCCCATCCTGGGATATAAACACCCGGTTCTATTGTAAATACCATACCTGCTTCTAATATTTCTTTGCTTCTCGCATTAATCGTGGGGCATTCATGAACCGCAAGTCCGACACCGTGCCCTAACCCATGCCCAAAGTACTTTCCAAACCCTTTTTTTGTTATATAATCCCTTGCCACGCGGTCAACATCTTTTGACTTTCGCCCTGGTTTTACACTATCAATGGCGAAACATTGTGCATCCAATACAATCTGATATATCTTCTTAAATTTTTGGGATATTCTATCTATGAAACTAATTCTTGTCAAGTCGGAATTATAAAACTGAAAACTGGCACCCCAGTCTATTAAGACGGCATCTTCAGCTTGTATTTTTCTATTTGTTGCATGTGCGTGTGGCTGTGAGGCACGTGCACCTGCAGCGCAAATTATTTCAAAAGAACTTTTCTCTCCACCCTGCTTTCTTATTTCAAACTCTAGAATATCCGCTAAATTCTTTTCAGTTAGCCCTGCTTTTACTTTTTTTCTAATGTTGCTATATGCCTTTTCGGCAATATCGATAGCGGTCTGTATTATTTTTATTTCTTCCTGTGTTTTTCGCTTTCTATAGTTCTCAATAATTCCTTGAGTAGGTATAAAACGAATTCCCTGTACATTATTCTTTATTTCACTATATTGATTAAATGTAATATATAAAGACTCTATATAGAGCTTTTTAATATTAAGCTGCTTTAATTTTTTACAAATTGTCTTTATTAAAGAGACTTTTCTTTCTATTATCCTGATCCAGGGAATATCGCGCTGCGCTTGTTCTAAATACCTAAAATCAGTAAATAAATAATCATTCTTTTGTGTAATTAAAAGAATGCTTTCGGAACCGGTAAATCCCGTAACATACCGGATATTTATTTCATTCGTAATTAAAAAGGCATCTACTTTATCTTCTTTTAATTTTTCCTTTAGTTTGTCTAAACAATACATAGCGCTGCCGATGGCTTATCTTTTCTCTTTCTTAATTCTTTCCATTAACTTCTCAATTGACAACTTAAATTGTTTATCGTTTTCTATTTGTTCGTTCACCTTTTTTATAGCAAACATTACTGTAGAATGTTTCTTGCTGCTAAAGTAATTTCCAATTTGTTGATAAGACCAATCAAGGAGTGTTTTTATCAAATACATACACACTTGACGCGGAAATGCTATAGATTTTGTTTTTTTATTCGAGTGAAGGTCGGTACGCGATATGTTGAAATAAGTAAGCACGGATTCTTCAATCTCATTGATTTTAATAATCTTTCCTTCATTACAAAAGAACTCACTGAACACTTCATTTGCTAACCGGAGGTCTATCTTCTTCTCATTAAATTTTGCATGGGCAGACAGTGTTATCAATGCGCTCTCAACCTCTCTCACATTATCATTAAATTTTTCTGCAATGAATTCCAATACATCTTCAGGGAAACATACGTCAAATTTTGCCGCTTTCGATCTCAAAATTAAAAGCCTTGTAGCGTACTCAGGTTTATCTATTTTGACAACCATACCCGACATAAATCGACTCGCAAGGTTTTCTTTTAACTGGCCTATCATTTTAGGATGCGCATCACTCGCCAATATGATCTTTTTGGATAATTCATACAGGGTATTAAAGGTATGCAAAAATTCTTCTTGCGTACTTTGCTTGTTAGAAAGGAAATGAACATCATCTATGAGAAACATGTCGGCATTTCTAAACTTTTGCCTAAATGCTTCGATTTTTCCCTTTTGTAACGAATAAATAAATTCATTTGTCCACTTCTCCGCCGACATATATATTGCATTTACATGTTGTTCTTCTTTAACCTTATTCGAAACCCCCTGGAGAATATGGGTTTTCCCAACGCCGACAGTACCATGGATAAAAAGAGGATTAAAGGCAGGATATTTGTCTTTAACCATCTCGAGGGCCGCAGTATAAGCAAGCCTGTTGTTAGGACCGACCACAAAATCTTCCAACTTCAGAATTCTATTCACCTGTGAATGGTTTTTGCTGCTGTCGGCTTTATTTTCAGTTAAAGGAGTGACATTTGTGGTCGAAACATTTTCCCCTTCACTACTTTTCACGACAGAAAATCTTATATCAAAATCTTTATTATCTACTAATCTTCCAATTCCTTCTCTCAATACTCCTGTAAAATTATCTTGTAACCACACTTGGGTAAAAACATTCGGTACTATGATATTCGCATAATTATCACTGAAAGATTCAAGGCGGGTGTTTTTGAACCATAAATTGAATCGCAAAGGACCTACTCTTTCTCGAATATTTTGAAGAACGTCGTCCCAGACTTTTGAATAAGATTCCATATTCCCCTTACTATAATTACTTGAGAATAAAATTGAACTGGAAATGAATGAAAACTATTTTTGAAGGAGGGCGATATTAACAGAACAATTTCTGTGTGTCAAAACAAAAAGAAGTTCTCATTAATAGAATTTTTTTGGCATGTAAGAAAGTAGTACGTAACAGTTCAATCAATAACCTAATTAAAAAAATTCACTGACTTCTGATAGTTGTGAAATAAATCTCTAAAAAAATTATTTACCATTTTCATTTTTCATTAATAGAAACGTTATGTTTGTAATTGTATAACAGATTAAAACTTAGAAAAATGCAATTTCACATTGTTCATAAATTGTTCACAATTAAAAAACAAAAACTCAATCATCTCTATTTTGATTTGTTTTCGACAGAAAATTAAATTGTTGATAAATTGTGGATTATTAGTTAATGATTGAAAATATATTCATATTTAAGCTATTGAAAATGATATACATATTGCAATACGTATTTGTTCTTATTCAAAATATCAGAATGTTAATAACTAATATCGGCTGCTAATGTATTTATTTTTTGTGAAAAAAAACGTTGTCACTTTAAACAGTATTTTGAACGAAAATTTATTGTGGAAATCCGGTTCCGGTTCTTGTGTGGTGAATTTTTGATTGAGATTCACCATGAGAATGGAAAAGAAGAGAGAAAGGGGATGTGTTCTCGTTATGTTTTCTGTATTTCGATGGCTCGTTTATGCGAACTCATTTCACATTTTTCTTCAACTCTGAAATGTAAGCAGGTAGTTGCTTATAGAGATACTTCTTCTTGCGAGGCTTTCTTTCTGATATGACATAACCTGCAAGTATAGGCACAGCTATCGTAGCATCGCTATATATTACCACGTGATTTTTTACTTCTTCACTCCGTATCTTGCCCCAAGATATAGCCTCGGTTGGGGTTGCCCCTGAGAGTCCACCCCATTGAGGCGCATCAGTGGTGATTTGAATGAAATAATCATGCCCACCTTTATTAATATCCAATATCTGCGCTAGTGTAGGCTGCGTCTGCATGTAGAAATTTTTAGGAGAACCGCCGCCAATGCTGATTACGCCATTCTTTTTACTGTTGAAAACAATGGCAGTGGATTGAAGGACATCAAGATCAGTGTCAATGATTATACTTTCACCCTGAAGTTTGAGATACGACAGGTTCATTCCGATCGACGAATCACCGGGTGAAGAGACAAATATGGGCACATGGTGTTTGGCTGCCTGAGCCACAAAACTCAACCGAGGTGACGGAGTATCTGTAAGAACGGCCTTACCTAAATTGTAGTGAAAATCGGCTGTGGAAATTGGCTCAACGGTGGATATTTTTCTGGCCACATCCTGGATGAATTTATCTGTTTTAAGCAATAACTCATCTGTAATAAAGATATCATAAATGCGTTCAATGCCCGCCTCATAAAGCTCTGAATCGTCTACTCTAAAATCTCCCTGGTGTATAGGTAAATTCAAAGCGAAATGAAGATCGTGGTAGAGATTCGCCCCTGTTGAAATGATGAAATCCACAAAACCGTTTTCTATAAGAGAAATGAGTATGCCTCCCATGCCTGTGGGAGTCATGGCGCCTGAAAGGGTTAAACCGACAGTGGCGTTATCGTCAAGCATGTGGCAATACAACTTGCACGCCTCTGCCAGACGTCCTGCATTAAATGCCCCCGCTCGACTATACTCATTCACAAGGTCTGTAACCTTCATACCCTTTTTTATGATCTGTGGAGAAATCCGTGGTTTACACAGGTACTTATGTTGCAACTGGCATTGTTTAGATTTTTTTGACATGGATATTTGTTTTTTCCTTATTATTTGGTAGTAACGAGAAAGCGCATCTCAATATCATTCTTATAAAATTTTAAATAACGAGGTGAGAGTATATAAAACTATTACAACTCAGTCAATGAAAAAGGACAAACTTTCAGATAGTGTCAAAGACTATATTGGGTCATATATCTTATTTCGCCAATAACATCTTCAACAGTTACACCTTCTAAACAAATTTGCGAAAAACAATTCCTTCTCGTATCAAAGGAACATGGACTGCATGGAGATTTCTTATAAAGGATTTTTACCCGCTCTCCACGTGGTCCCCATATCCCTGGATTAGTAGGCCCGAATATAGTTATTGCAGGAGTACCTACGGCAGCAGCCACATGAGTAATACCTGAATCATTTCCTACAAAGACATTACTTCGTTTTATTATAGCGGCTAAAATAGGCAATGGAAGCTGGTCGGCGAGAATAATATTATCTCTTACTTTAGCTCTTAACTCTTCAACTATCCCGGTATCCGCTTGACCTGAGATGAGGAGAATTTGTGCATCCATCTCCTTCTTGAGCCACAATATTAATTCAACATAACGATCTACAGCCCAGCATTTTTGTCGACTGCCACTCCCTGGATGCATGGCAACCAACAATTTTTTTGGATCAACAACTCTCTCGTTTAGAAATTTCTCACCAAGAAGTACATCCTCATCTCTTAAGAATATTTTAGGAATTTTATTAGAATGAGGTACGCCCAACAAATCCAAACATCTTAAGAAATGGTCGATTACATGAATATCCTCTCCTTCAGAAGGAACCGGTTCATGATGAATGACATGCTTTGCACCTGCCGCCCTCAGGTTATTAATCATGATTTGTTCTCTATCCGAAACAAAGGAAATAATCAAATCCACGTTGCTCAATTTGTTTATTAATGACGCAGGCACGTTGGAATTCTTCGTGAAGAGATGAGCGATATCCGTCTGATCAAACCGGCTAATCGTATCAGCGTAGAAGCGCCCTTTTACAATTTCCAGGAAGGATGAATAGCCCATAATATCAATCCGGGCATTTTTGAAATATTTACGAATGGCTTCAAAGGTGGGCAGCGTAACAATCAGATCACCAAGGGCGCCGGGTCGGATGATTAAGATGTTTTGTATCGAAGATTTAATGTTTAAACAAGACGTAGGAGGTTTGGAATTGATGGTTGTGTAGTTAAAAATATTTCAATAGATTTTGTTTGTTTTGCTTCGGAATGAAGCACCGTGCGAATTATAAACCTTCTTTCTTCTTTTTTATCATTTCGGTAACCTGATCGAAGAACTTAGGGTTGCCGTCAGCCGCCGCTCTTTTTTTAGCTTCTTCTTGTATCTTTTTAACGTCGAAGATATGCCCCATGCATTCTTCTGCTGATTTACACCATTCTATACAGGTAGGAACTTTATCCTTAAAAATTTCAGTGCCGCATTTATGGCAATCGGCCTTCTCCTCATCACTCCACATCTCTACTGTAGCGCCGCAATTATGGCATTTACGCTCAATCGGTGTAGGAGTAGTATTCCGTATGCTTCCAGGGCATCTTACCTTACCCATTCTATAATCTCCTTAAATTCTCTGAAAGATATTTGCTTTGAAATAATAAACAAAATTTTAAGTTAAATAGTTTCTCAGGTCAAGAATTTTATAGAAGCAAAACGTTTTACAAGTTGACAATGATTTCTTACTTTTATATCATCAAGCCGTTTCCAATAACAAATGTTCGCTGTGTTTATGGATAAAAACAAATCAAAACACGACATCTCAAGCCTCGTTGTAAAATACCAGCGGCTCGTTGATACTGGCAAGCTAAAGGATTATAACGAGGCACAGACTGTTAATGAATTCATCCTCCCCATGTTTCAATTCCTCGGATGGGACATTCATAACCTACATGCCGATGAGGTAACACCGGAAGAACGCATCTCAAAAGGACGTGTTGACTGGGCATTCAGGATTGAC
>Ga0194127_10006253_pt1 | contig 13611 bp, 10 predicted proteins | sample TA2KigC100mmetaG_FD_148624 | JGI IMG/M metagenome (GOLD analysis project Ga0194127, IMG submission 148624) | Freshwater microbial communities from Lake Tanganyika, Tanzania - TA2015036 Kigoma Deep Cast 100m | ecosystem: Environmental > Aquatic > Freshwater > Lake | place: Tanzania: Lake...
AAAATGGTTGGCCTCTCGGGTTGCGGCGACCGGAGACGGGATCATAACGGCCCCGGGGGCGGCGGGGCTCAGTCGCCCAGCAGTTCGTCGACGCGCACGAAGCGGTAGCCGCGCGCGCGCAGCGCGTCGAGCAGGGCACCGAGCTCACCGTGCATCTTGTCGGCACGGGCCGAGCCGAGGTGGAGCAGCAGCAGGAAGCCGTCGAGCCCGTCCGGTTCGCGGGCCTCGTAGGCGAGCACGTCGCCGCGGATGCGGGCCGAGGGCACGAAGCCGCGCTCGCCCTCGGGAACGTAGTCGCGGTTGGAGCCCGAGCCCGGAGTGAAGTTGCACAGCCGGACCCCGATCGCCGCGGCCCACGCGACGTGCGCTTCGTTGAACCACTCGTAGGGCGGGATGAACCAGACCGGCTGCCCGGGCGGCAGCGCGCCGAGCGCGCGCAGTTCGGCGAGGTTCTGCTGCAGGTCGGCGCGGAAGGTCGGCTCGTCGACGAGCGAGCGTCGCCGATCGTCCCACGCGCAGTAGAGCAGGTGGCCGTGCGAGTGCGGCCCGACGTAGTGGCCCGCGGCGAGCATGCGCGGCACCGCGGCGCGCAGCTCGGACTGCGCGAGAAAGGCCCCGGTCACGAAGAACGAAGCGGGCAGGCCGCGCGCGGCCAGTGCGTCGAGGATCACCGCCGTGCCCTCGCCGAACTCGCTGCCGGTGAACACGAACGCGAGGGCCTTCGCACCGCGGTCGCCGCGCACGGGGGCGCCGTGGTCGAACGTCCAGCGCGCCGGCGCGCCGGCACAGGCGGCGGCGAGCAGGGCCGCGGCGAAGCCGCACCGGCGCGTCGGTAGCATGGCGGAATGGTAGCCCTCGGCCTGCCGTTCACCGCGTCGCGCTGGCTCGCCCTGTTCGCCCTCGCGGCCTGTGCCGCTGCGCCCGCGCTCCCGCCCGCGCCCGCAGCCGCACCCGCACCGCGCGGCGAAGCGTGGCTCCGCGTCAATCTCGTCGGCTACCTGCCCGGCGACCCGAAGGTCGCGGTCCTGTCGGCCGACGAACCGTGGCGCGGCACGTTCGCGGTCGGCGACTTCACGGGCACGATCGGTCCCGACCTCGGGCCGTGGGGGCCGTTCGCGCACAATCACCGGCTCGACTTCAGCGCGCTCGTCACCCCGGGCACCTACACGATCACGATCGGCAGCCTGCGCTCGCCGCCGTTCTGCATCGGCGACGACGCCTATGCCGCCGTGATCCCGGCCCTGCGCGAGTTCCTGCGCCTGCAGCGCTGCGGCGACAACCCGATCACCGGCGAACGGTGCCACCAGCAGGACGGTATCGACGTGTCGAGCGGCGAACGCGTCGACCTCGTCGGCGGCTGGCACGACGCCGGCGACCGGCTCAAGCACATGATCACGACGACCTACTGCACGGCCGCGCTGCAACTCGCCGGCGAGCGCGAGGAGGCCGAGCACGGTGCGCGCCTCGTCGCGAAGCTGCACCCGGACCCCGACACGATCTACGTGCAGATCGGCGACGACCGCGACCACCTGCCGCCGCTGACCCTCTGGCACCTCGATCGGTCCGACTACGGCCACGGCCCCGGCGGCGCGCGTTCGGCCTGGCCCGCGACCGGCGCGCCGCAGGGACCCAAGCACAAGAACGCGTCGACCGGCGTCGCGAACCTCGCCGGCCGCACCGCGGCGGCGCTGGCGCTGTGCGGCCGCGTCGACCTCGCGCGCTCGGCGCTCGAGCTCGCGCTGCGCAAGCCCGGCGTGGCGATGTCGGTGCCGGTGCGCGCGCCCTACTACTACGGCGAGAGCTCGTGGCACGACGACGTCGAGTGGGGGGCGATCGAGCTGTTCGTCGTCACCGGCGAACGGCGCTACCTCGAGCTCGCGATCGAGCACGCGCGTGCGGCCGGGGCGAGCGAGTGGATGGGTGCGGACGGCCACGGCCACTACGAGTTCTTCCCCTACGTCAATCTCGCCCATTGCCGCCTGCATGCGCACGCGCCCGCCGACGTGCAGGGCGAGCTCGCCGGTTTCTACCGGCAGGGTCTCGAGCGCGTGCGGCAGCGCGCGGCGCAGAACCCGTACGACCTCGGCACCGCGCTGGTCTGGTGCTCGACCAACGACGCCATCGCGGTTGCCACGCAGGCGCTGCTCTACGAGCGCATGAGCGGCGATCCGCGCTACCGCGTCCTCGGCACCGCGGCGCGCGACTGGCTCTTCGGCCGCAACCCGTGGGGCGTCTCGTTCGTCTGCGGCGTGCCCGCGGGCGGCGACGCGGCGAGCCAGCCGCACCACCCGTTCTGGAAGCTGCTCGGGCGTCTGCCGAAGGGCGGCCTCGTCGACGGCCCGGTCACGCGCGCGATCAACGCGAGCTTGAAGTTCGCCGACTTCGGCGAGGATCGCCTGGCCCGCTTCCAGTCCGACGTCGCGGTCTACCACGACGTGTTCGCCGACTTCTCGACCAACGAGCCGATCCTGGACGGCACCGTGTCGCTGCTCTACCTGCTGAGCCTGCAGGGTCCCGCGGCGGGTCGCTGAGGGGCCGGGTCGGCGCCGGACCCTGGCGTCGCAGCACAGGCGAACTTCCCGGAACCCCGGTGGCCGCCGCGCAGACGGCCGTCCGCTCGCCCTCGCGCGGGTATCGTGCCGGAATGCTGCGCCGAAGCCTGCTGCTGGCCGTGATGTTCGTCGCCTCGCTGCCGCTGGCCCAGGAACCGCCCGCGCCGTCGCTGCAGCGCCAGTTCACCGTGCCGCTGCGCGACGGTCGCGTGCAGGCCGACGAGTTCGTGGGCGCGCTGTTCACCGCCTACGAACTCGACGGCGAGGCGCTGCGCGTGCCCGCCGTGCGGATCGACCTGCGCGGCACGACGGGGCTCCTGCTGCTCGCCGGCAGCCGGAAGCTGCTGCTCGACACGGTGCGTTTCCGCCGCGACTTCGCGCAGGCACAACTGCTCGTGACGATCGACCGCGAACGCGCGCGCGAGGTGCGGCGCGACCTGCGCGCGGCCCTCGCGCAGTTCGCGGGGCGGCTCGCCGGCGAGGACGCCAGCGCCCGCCGCTACGAACTCGCGCTGCCGCAGTCGCTGGACCCCGCGCGCCCGCTGTGCGTGCTCGTGCACGGCGTCGAGAGCGATCCCGGCATGTGGGACGACCTGCGCGCCTTCCTCGGGGCCGAGGGCCGGCGCGTGCAGGTCGCGACCTTCGCCTATCCCAACGACGAGGCCGTGGAACGTAGCGCCGCCGAACTGTCGGCGCGCCTGCGCGCACTCGGCCCGCAGCCGGTCGCGCTCGTCGGCCACAGCCTCGGCGGGCTCGTCGCGCGCGCGGTCGTCGAGGATCCGGCCCTCGATCCCGGCAACGTGCGCACGCTGGTCCTCACGGGCGTGCCGAACGGCGGCTCCAACCTGGCCGGCTTCCGGATCGGGCTCGAGGCGGCCGCCGTGCTGCGGGACGCCGGCGGTGCCGAGACCTACGCGCGCGAACTGCTCGCTGCGGTCGTCGACCACTGGCGGGACGGGCTCGGCGAAGCGGGCGGCGATCTGTTCCCCGGTTCGGTCTGCCTCGCGCGGCTCGCGGCCCGCGAACGCAATCCGAAGGTCGACTACCACCTCGTGCTCGGCACGCGTTCGGTGCTGCGCGAAGAACAGCTCGCCGAGGTGCAGAAGGCCGTTCGGGCGGCACTCGGTGACCGCAGTCTCGCGAAGGTCGTGCGGCCGAAACTCGAGCGCTGGCTCGCCGACCTCGACGAACTGCGCGACGGCGCGGGTGACGGGGCGGTCAGCGTCGCGCGCGGCCGGCTGCCGGGCGTCGAGCCCGTGCTCGTGCCGCTCGACCACCTCGGGCTCGTGCGCCTGCGCGGCCTGCTCGGGCGGGTCGAGAAACCCGACGAGCACCCGGTGTTCGTGCGCATCGCCGAATGGGTGACGGCGGCGAAGAAGTGAGGCCGGCGCGCTGACGGGCACGGCATCGGGGAACGCAGCTCGGCGGCCGGATCCGCTCGATGGCGGGCAGCGGCGCGGCCGATCAGGGAGCCTGCCCGCTGTCCCCGGCCGATCACCCCGACGACAATCCACGCCATGAAGCTCGACAAGATCCTGTTCCTCGCGGCCCTGCTCGGCGCTGGCTGCAGCAACGGCGGCGGCGGCGCCCCGGCCGCGGGCGAGATCGCCCTGTGCCTGACCGACGCGGCGAGCGACGAACTCGCGCAGTTCGAGGTCGACGTCCGCAACATCGTGTTCACCTCCCGCAGCGGCGCCATGGTCAGCGTGCTGCCGCGCGCGACGCGCGTCGACTTCGTGCAGCTCGAGTCCGTGGCCGAACTCGTGGTCGCGCGCGGCCTCGAGGCGGGGGTCTACACGAGGATCGCGCTGACCCTCGACTTCCAGGGCGCCGAGGTGCTGCTGCACGGGCAGACCGTGCCGGCGACGGGGCGCGACGCGAACGGGGACGTGCTGGCGGGGCCCGTCGAGGTGGTGATCGACCTCGCGGCCGGCTCGCAGCCGACGGTGGGCTCGCTGCGGCGGCACCTCTACGTGCTCGACCTCGACCTCGACCAGAGCGTCGCCGTGAACAGCGCGGCGAACGAGGTGACCTTCAGCCCGGCGATCGACGTCGCGGTCGACCCGAGCGCGCCGAAACCGATCGCGACGACGGGCATCCTGCGCAGCGTCGACCCGGTCGCGGGCTCGTTCACGGTCGAGCGGCGGTCGACCGACGGCGTCGTGGTCTGCACCTTCACCGTGCGCACCGCGAGCACCACCGTGTTCCAGCTCGACGGCGCGGTGTCGGTGGGCGCCGCGGGCCTCGGTTCGCTCGCGGCGCACCTCGGCGGCCGCGTCTTCGTGCAGGGCACCCTCGACGCAGAGACCATCGTTCTCGACGCGCTCGCGGTCGAGAGCGGCACGGGCGTGCCGGGCAACGGCCAGGACTGGGTGCTGGGCCACGTGGTCTCGCGCACCGGCGGGGCGGGCGTCGATCCGACGCTGGCGGTGCTCGGCCACTCGGTCGACTTCGGCCCCGGCACGCGCCGCTACGGCACGCTGCACACGGTGAACCTCTCGAAGGCGAACACCAAGGTGCTGCGGCGCGGCACCGGCAACGCACTCGACAGCGACGCGGTGAACGTCGGCCAGCTCGTGTGGGTGTTCGGCGACCTGACCGGCACGAACCTCGACGCCAGCGGCTCGACGGGCGTCGCGCGGCTGCTGGTCACGTCGCTCTACGGCATCGCCGCCGGACCCGCGACCGGCGACCTGCTGACGCTGAACCTCACGCGCATCGGGCTCCTGCCGCGGGCGTCGTTCGCGTTCACGGTCAGCGGCCAGCCGCAGGCCGATCCCGACGCGTTCACGGTCGACGTCACGGGCCTCGCCACGGCCGGCCTCGGCAGCGGCTCGCGCGTGCGCGTGCTCGGCTGGATCGCCGCGGTGGGCGCCGCCGGCGCCGATGCGACGGCGCTGTCGCTGGTCGATCGCACGACGGCGGGCAAGGTGCTGTTCTGCCAGTGGTCGCCGGCTTCGACCGGGGCGATCGCCGGCACCTCGGCGACCGCGATCACGCTCGACGTCGCCAACGCGCTGATCGCGGCGGTCGGTGACGGGTTCGCGCCGGTCGCCCTCCAGCCAGCACCGCCTCCGACGATCCGCCCCGCGCTGGGTCTGGGCTTCTACACGCTGGTCGAAGGCCGGGCGGTCGAGCTGCACTTCGGCTGGAACGCGTTCCAGCAGGCGCTCGCGGCGCGCGCGGCGACCGACCCGGTGTTCCGGATCGGCGCCGCCGGCACCTACGCGGCGACGACGCAGGTGTTCACCGCGCTCGCGGTCACGGTCGTGTTCCACTGATCCGCGAGCTCGTGCGCCTGCGCGCTGGCCCTAGAGGTTGACGACGCGGCCGATCAGGTGGACCTCGGTGCCGGCCCAGGCTTGCTGTAGTTCGACGGTGAGGGCGGAATTCACCGGCAGGGCGATCGGCGTCGCCAAGGCAGCGTGGACCGCATGGCTCGTCCCCTGATAGGCGGTGGCAACCGCAAACCGGCGACCCGTCGAGTCACGGATCCACGCCGTGAAGGCCGTCGCAAACTGAGGCGTCACCAGTTCGATGTCCGTCACGAGCACGCGCAGCCACGCGTGCTCGGTGTCCATCACCTGGTTGCCGTCGACGTCGACGAGCACGTCGGCGGTCGTCTCCGAGTTCCCGAACGTGTGGTGCCAGGACCAGATGTTCGCGGGATCGACCGTCGTGCGGATCGCGCTGCCGTAGGGGATGTCCATCTGGAACGGCGAACTGTGCACGGTGCGCCCGACGTAGACGACGGCGGATGCCGACAGCATCGATGTGGCAAGGACCAGCAGGGCAGTCTTCAGCATGGGAGCCTCCAGGAAGAGATCTACAGGTGGTCAAACAACTCGGCTGCCGTTGCGCTCGCCCCGGGCATGGCGAAGGAATGCCCTCGACAGAACGCCGGCGCGCGGCCGCAGCAGCAGGATCACGAACAGCCCGGCGAGCACGATCAGCAGCACCCTCGGATCCACGTACGGCCTCCGCGCCCCGTCCGGGCATCCCTCACGGGATCAGGTTCACCGTGAACGTGCCGCCCGACATCACCGCACCCGTCGGCGACAGCGCCTGCACGCGATACACGTAGCTGCCGAGCAGCGCCGCGGGCAGCGGCGACGGCACCGGGATCTGCTGCGGCCAGTTCGGCAGCATGAACGCGGGCGGCAGCATCACGCTGCCGTGCACCATGACGAACGTCAGCAGCGCGCCGGGGAACTCGAGTTCGCTGTGGTAGGCGAACGGCTGCCAGTTCATCGCCGTGCTCGCGATCGTCTCGGTCCACACGACCGTCTGCCCCGCGCGGTAGGTGCCGAGCGGCGGCGGCACCAGCGAGATCTCGACCAGCGGCCGGCGCCGGAACACGAAGTTGCCGAGGGTCTGGTCCCAGTTCGTGACGCCGAGGTCGGCCGCCTCGCTCCACGTGTAGTCGAGCAGCAGCGACGTCTGCGGCGCCTGCGCCAGCGCCAGCGTGCCGGTCGCGCGGTGGAACGCGTACTGGTTCGGCAACAGCGGCACGCCGTCGGCGACCACCTGCTGCAGCGACTCGACGGGGCGCTGCGCGAAGCCGAACAGCTTCCGCGTGCCGTTCACCGTCTTCGCCTCGCCGGTCACCACGCGCAGGCCGTCCCCGTTCACGTCGGCGTCGAAGATCGCCTCGACGACGCTGGTGCCGGTCGTCTCCCACGTCGGCGCCAGCGGCAGCGTGCCGCCCGCGTTGCGGTAGATCACCGTCCGCGTCCACCAGCCGCCGGCGACGAGGTCGAGGTCGCCGTCGCGGTCGAAGTCGAGCAGGTGGATGCCCGACGTGTAGCCGTTGTAGAACACGTTCGAACGCCACCACGGCGTCGTCGTGAACGTGGTGCCGAGGTTGCGGTAGACCTTGAAGCGGCCCGAGCCGCCGATCTGGCTGTTGTCGGAGACGCAGAGGTCCGGCAGGCCGTCGCCGTCGACGTCGCCGCAGATCAGCGAGTTGCCCTCCTGCGAACTGCCGCCGTCGGTCGACGTCCAGGCCGGCGTGCCTGCGAGCACGCCGCCGTTGTTGCGGTAGAGCCGGTTGCCGCCGCGCGCGCCCGCCGCGACGAGGTCGAGGTCGCCGTCCAGGTCGACGTCGCACCACGCGACGTCCATCGCGTAACCGAGGACGCCCGAGGTCCAGCCCGGCGCCGCCTGCAGCACGCCGCCCACGTTGAAGTAGACGCGGTCGCGCACCGCGGGGCCTTGGTAGGACTCGCCGGCCGCCACCGCGAGGTCGAGGTCGCCGTCGCCGTCGACGTCGCCGAGCGCGCAGCTGAACGAGTTCACGAGGTCGCCCGAGGTCCACGACGGCGAGCTCGCGAGCGTGCCTTGGTTGTTCAGGTAGAGCTTGACGCGGTTTGCCGAGCCGAAGCCCGAGGGGCCGATGTAGACCGAGACGGCGACGTCGGGCCAGCCGTCGCCGTTGACGTCGCCGACGTCGAGGTGGCCGTGGTAGTCGATGTCGGCTGACTGCCAGTCGGGATTGACCGGGAACACGCCGTTGCCGCGATTGCGGTAGACGGCGACGCGCTGGCGCAGGATGTCGTTGCCGTTGGCGACGACGAGGTCGGGCCAGCCGTCGCGGTCGATGTCGGCGAAGGCGCCGCCCGTGGTGACGCCGGGCGTGTCGGTCTCGTGGCTGGGCACGAGCGGGAACGGGATCGGCGTCTGCGCGAGCGCGGCGGCGCCGGCGAGGGACGCGAGCAGGGTGATGTGCGGATGCATGGGTGTGGCTCTGGGTTCAGTGTACTTGCTGGAGCAGAAGCGGTTTGCCGTCGGGACCGAGCACGCGCAGGCAGAAGCCGAAGTCGCCGGCACCCTGGTCGATCCGCAGCAGGATCGTGTTGGGCCCCTCGTGCAGGTGGACCTGCACCTTGTCCTCGTCGACGGTGACGCCGCGGGCGACCTGGTGGTTGTGCACGAGCTTGCCGTCGAGCCAGAGTGCGACGCCGTCGTCGCTGCCGAGCGCGAGCGTCGCGTCGGTGGCAGCGGGCACTTGCAGCGTGCAGAACGCGAACGCCGACACGTTGTCGCGCGGCTTCAGGAAGCCGAGGTCGACGAGCCCGTCGGCATCCTCGGTCGTGCGCAATTGCCAGCGCAGCTGCCGGTCGCCCTGCGCGACGGCGGCCTGCAGGTCGGGCGGTTGGTCGCCGAACGGATGCGTGCCGAGTTCGGCCTTGCTGCCGGCGCCGGGCCACGGGCCGAGCACGTGCCATCGGGCGACGAAGCCGCGCGCGCGCAGCAGCGGGGCGGTGTCGACGCCGTGCCGCTGCAGCAGCTGCAGCGCCTGGTTGCGGCGGTTCTTGTTGTTGGTCGCGGCGAACGTGTCCTGCAGCACCGCGATCGCCTGGGCCTTGCCGGCCTCGGGCAGCGCCCTGGCGATCTGCAGCCGCGCCTCGAGCACGTGCTCGCGCAGGCTCGCTTCGCCGGCGAGCGGCTCGAGCGCCACCAGCGACTCGGCGGCCCCGAGCCGGCCCGTGCGCGCGATCGCGTCGCGCAGCAGTTCGATGTCGCCGCCGGCGGCGAGCATGCGGTGCAGCAGGCGCAACGCGCCGTCGCGGTCGCCTTCCTGCTGGCGCCGCGTGGCGCACGAAGACAGACCGCGCGCGGCGGCGGCGCGCACGGCACCGTCCTCGTCGCCGGCAGCCGTGAACAGCGCGTCCTCGTCCTCGTCTTCGGCTTCGCCGGTCAGCGCGATCACCTCGACCGCCGCGCAGCGCACGGTCGCCGCTTCGTGCGCGAGGTCCTCGCGCGCGAGTTCCAGCGCGCGCGCGTGGTGCCGGTCGGCCAGCGCCAGCAGGATGCCGGCGCGCACCGCCGGGGACGCCTCCGGATGCGCCGCGAACAGCGCCGCATCGGCGTTGGTGTCGGCCGCGAGCGCTTCGCGCGCCGCGTGGCGCACGGCCGCGTCGGCGTCGCCCAGGGCGGCGATCAGCCCGGGCAGGTCCTCGGCGTTGCCGGCGAGCGCAGCCGCCGCTGCTGCGCGCACGTCCGCGGCCTCGTGCCGCAGCAGTTGGCGCCAGACATGGTGGTACGGAACCGCCGAGCCGCCGCTCGCGGCGTGGAGCTGGTACCAGCGCAGATAGTCGACGGCGGCCCCGGGCAGGTCGCGCACGACCGCGTTGTTCATGATCGCACCCGCGCTGGCATCCTGGCACTCGGCCAGGGCGGCGCGGATCGCGGGCAGTTCCTCCGGCGGGGCACTGTTCAGCAGCCTGGCGAGGGGCGGGTAGGCCCTGCCGATGCGCCGCGCGCCGGCGATCTTGACGAACGCTGCGCGCGGCGCCTTGCCGGGATCCGCGAGCCGCTCGAGCACGAGCCGGTCGGCGGCATCGCCGGGGATCTGCTGCAGCGCCCACAGGGCACCGTCGCGGTGGTCGTCGCGGTCGAGGTGCACACCGAGGCGGGCCACGCTGCCGTTGTCGACGGCGACGAGGCCGACCATGCGCAGCAGCTCGCCGCCGGCCTGCTGCGGCAGTGGCGGTTCGGCCTCGGCGAGGTCGAGCAGCGCCTTGGCCAGCGCCGTGCGCGCCGCGCGGTCCAGCGCGGTCGTCGCGTCGGTGAGGCGCCACAGCGCGCGCGTCGCCGCGGCCACGCGCAGCGTGCTCGCTTCGTCGCCGCCGCCGGGCTGGGCCAGCAGGACGCCGATCGCGGGCACCGCCGCCGGGCCGCAGCGGACCACGCCGGCGATCGCGGCGTCGCGCGGGCCGGCCGGTCCGTCCCGCAGTGCCGCGACGAGGCGCGCGAGGTCCGGTTCCGGCCCCTGGGCGCCCTGCATGGCGGCCGGCGAGGCACAGCCGAGCACGATCACGAACGAGAACGACGGCAGCGTGCGCATCAGTACCTCCACTCGCCGCGCATCGGGCGGCTCCGCATGCGATTCGCGGCGTCGTCGCCGACGAACTCCTCCGTCGCGGGATTCCACTGCAGGCGGCGGCCGAGCCGCATCGCCACGTTGCCGAGGTGGCAGACGGTCGCCGAGCGGTGGCTCGCTTCGACGTTCGAGATCGGGTCGCGCCGGCTGCGCAGACAGTCGAGCCAGTCGCCGTGGTGGTCGCGGCTCTCGGGCAGCACGATCGGCATCGTGCCGGCCTTGCTGTCGAGGAAAACCTTCGGCTCGCTGCGGATCGTGCCGCGCGAGACGAACACCGAGCCCTGGCTGCCGCGGAACGTGACGCCGTTCTCGCCGGCACCGTGCACCTTGACCACCAAGCCGCCCGGGTAGGTGTAGCGCACGTCGAACTCGGTCGCGGTCTCGAAGAAGTTGTCGGCCGGGTGCACGCCGGTCGCTTCGACGGCCACGGGCCCCGACAGTTCGGTGCCGAGTCCCCACTGCGCGATGTCGATGTGGTGCGCGCCCCAGTCGGTCAGCTTGCCGCCCGAGTATTCGTAGAACCAACGGAACTGGTAGTGGCAGCGCCGTTCGTTGTAGGGGCGCAGCGGTGCGGGCCCGAGCCACAGGTCCCAATCGAGGTGCGGCGGCGGCGCGCTGTCCGGGTGCCATGCCGACGTGGGGCCGGGCCCGATGCAGACGTCGACTTCCTGCAGCGTGCCGAGCTTGCCGTTCTGCACGAGTTCGCAGGCATGGCGGAACTGGCTCGACGAACGCTGCTGCGTGCCGGTCTGGAACACGCGCCGGTGCCGCCGTGCCGCGTCGCTGATCGCGCGGCCGTCGGCGATCGTCAGCGACAGCGGCTTCTCGCAGTAGACGTCCTTGGGGGCCTCGCACGCGTGCACCGCGTGCAGCGCGTGCCAGTGGTCGGGCGACGCGATCAGCACCACGTCGATGTCGCGGTGGTCGAGCAGGCGGCGGTAGTCGCGGTAGCCCTTCGCCTTGCCGCCCGCGCGCTGCACCGCGCGGTCGAGGTGCTGCTGGTCGGGATCGGCGAATCCGACCACGTCGAACGCGCCCATCGACTGGAGCTTCGGCAGGTGGTGGCCGTAGCCGAGGTCGCCGGCGCCGATCAGGCCGAGCCCGAGACGTTCGGCAGGGCGCGCGCGCGGTGCCATCGCGCGCAGCGGGGCCACGGTGAAGGCGGCGGCGCCGGCGGCGGCGCCGGCGAGAAAGTCCCGGCGGTGCATGGGCATGCGGATCCTGCGGGCAAGGCCCTGGGAAGGCGGGCATTGTCGCGCGCGGCCGCGCCGCGTGGGTCAGCCGAAAGGGGTAGATCAGAGCCGGTGGGACGGCTCGAACGCGCGCAGCGCCTGGATCTCCGGCGCGAGGTCGCGCAGGAGCCCGTCGGCGACGTCGTAGATCCAACCGTGCACGCGCACCGACCGGCCGGCCGCGGCCTGCAGCACCGGCGACTCGCGCACGTGCACGACCTGCACGGCGACGTTGAGTTCGCACAGCCGCCGCACGCGCGCCGCGGCGTCCGGCAAGCGTTCGAGCTCGAGGCGGTAGAACCGCGCGATGTCGCGCACGTGCCGGATCCAGTGGTCGACGACGCGGCCGCTGCCGGGCTGCAGCGCCGCCGTGACGCCGCCGCAGGCGTAGTGGCCGCAGACGATGATGTCCTGCACGCCGAGCACGTTCACCGCGTAGTCGAGCACCGCGAGGCAGTTGAGGTCGGTGTGCACGACGAGGTTGGCGACGTTGCGGTGCACGAACACCTGGCCGGGGTCGAGGCCGGTGATCTGGTTGGCGGGCACGCGGCTGTCGGCGCAGCCGATCCACAGGAAGCGTGGGTTCTGCTGCAGCGCGAGCGAACGGAAGAAGTCGGGTCGCTCGCGCTCCATGCGGTCGCGCCAGGCGCGGTTGTTGGCGAGCAACTGGTCGGTGCCGTTCATGCCGCGATGCTACCTGCGGGCCGCGCGACCTCGCAGCGCAACCGGTAGACTGCGCGAATGCGCCCCACGCGCCGCGAGTTCCTGGCCGCCGCCGCGGCCGTCCCGTTCGTCCGCCTGCCGCAGGATCCCGCCGGGGCACCGCAGCTGCCGCCACCGCCGCCACCGCCGCCGCTGCCGAAGCGCAAGCTCGGCCGCACCGGTCTCGAACTGCCGATCCTGGGGCTCGGCACCGCGCCGCTCGGCATGCTGGCCGACGACCAGGAGGAGCCGACCGTCGCCGTGGTGCGGCGCGCCTACGAACTCGGCGTGCGCTACTTCGACACCGCGCCGTCCTACGACGCGCACCGCTCCGAGCGGCGGCTGGCCAAGGGCATCGCGGGCAAGCGCGACGCCGTGGTGCTGGCGACCAAGTCGTTCCTGGTGCCGAAGGAGAAAGCGCTCGAGGAACTCGAGTCGAGCCTGAAGGTGCTCGGCACCGACCGCGTCGACGTGTTCCAGGTGCACGCGGTCGGCGACGCCGAGGACCGCGACCGCAAGCTCGACCCGGAGAAGGGCACGCTCGCGGCGGCGGTCGCGGCGCAGAAGGCGGGCAAGTGCCGGTTCGTCGGGCTGACGGGCCACGCCGAGCCCGAGGTGATCGCGGCGGCGCTCGAGCGCTTCGCGTTCGACACGCTGCTGGTGCCCGTGAACTGCGCCGACCCGCTGTGGGTGTCGTTCGTGAAGCACGTGCTGCCGGTGGCCAGGGCGAAGGGCACGGCGGTCGTCGCGATGAAGGTGTTCGCCTTCGGCAAGCTGCTCGAGACAGGCGTGGTCACGATCGCCGAGTGCCTGCGTTGGACGCTGTCGCAGGACGTCGCGCTCGCGGTGCCGGGCTGCCGCACCGTCGCGGAGCTCGAGGCGGACGCGGCGGCGGTGCGTGCGTTCACGCCGATGGGGGTGGAGGAGCAGCGGGCGCTGACGGCGCGGCTCGGCGCGCACCCGGGCAACTCGCTCGAGTGGTACAAGAAGGACCGCGCGGAGCAGAAGAAGTAGGGCCGGCGCGGCCGGCCGCACGGCCGTCAGTAGACGAGCGTCACCACCGGATTGCTGGCCTGCAGTCCGGTCAGCGGGCCGTAGGCGACCGCCTGCCAGTCGAGGCGGACGCCGAGCAATCCGGCTGCGCCGGGGACGGCGATGCTGCTGCTGATCGGGGCGCCCTGCTGCACGCCGATGGCCTGGTAGACGTGCACGGCGGGGTCGATCCAGAAGGCGTCGGGGG
>Ga0194127_10006255_pt1 | contig 13606 bp, 10 predicted proteins | sample TA2KigC100mmetaG_FD_148624 | JGI IMG/M metagenome (GOLD analysis project Ga0194127, IMG submission 148624) | Freshwater microbial communities from Lake Tanganyika, Tanzania - TA2015036 Kigoma Deep Cast 100m | ecosystem: Environmental > Aquatic > Freshwater > Lake | place: Tanzania: Lake...
CCGCCCAGCCGCAATCCCCGCAGGACCCGAGTCAGCCGATGAGCGATGCCGGCGAACAGCTCGGGGACCAGGAGCCCGAGGCGAACCAGAGCCAGCGCGAGGCCGCGCGCCGCTTGCTCAAGCTCTACTGGAAGCTCGTCCAGGCCCAGGCCGGCATGAGCTCCCAGACCAACACGGCGGCACTCGAAGCGCTCGAGGACGCCACGCGCGATGCGCTCGAGGTCTCCCTGCGCGAAGAAGCCCACGAGGAGGAGACGGCGCGCCACCTGCGCCAGGGCCGGCGCCCGGATCGCCTGCGCGAGGCCGCGCGCCGGCAGATGGGTCTCTACCAGTCGATGGAGCAGGTGCGCGAGGCGATGAGCGAGGCGGCCAAGCTCACCTTCGGGGTCAGCCGCGAGGCCCTGCGCCAGAGCCAGGAGGCGCTCGAGGCGATGGCGGAGAGCGTCGCCGAGCTGGAGGCGGGCGAGGCGGAGGCGGGCGTCGCGAGCGCCGGCCGCTCGGTGGGGCATCTCAACGTCGCCGTCGTCGAGTTGCTGCGCGGCACGCGCATGCAGGGCGCCGGCACCGGCGCTTGCCCCAACCCGGGCTCCGCCATGCAGGAGCTGATGCGTCGCCAGGAGAAGCTGAACCAGGAGAGCCGCGGCCAGGCGGACCGGCAGGGCGGCGGCCTCTCGCTCGAGCAGCGCGCCGGCATGGCGCGCCTGAAGGCCGAGCAGCGCGCGATCCGCGAGGGCGTCGAGGAGATGATGGGCCAGGACGCCGACCAGCTGCTCGGGCGTCTGGACAAGATCGTCGAGGACATGCAGGAAGTGGAGCGCGACCTCGAGGCCGGCCGCCTGGACGCCGAGACGCTGCGCCGGCAGGAGAAGATCTTCGAACGCCTGCTCGACGCCCAGCGCTCCGTGCAGCGGCGCGACTTCAAGCCGGAGCGTCGCAGCGAGTCCGCCGGCGAGCTGGCTCCGCTCTGGCCCGATGCCGAGGACGGCCGCGATCCCCTGGCCAAGCTGCGCGAGGAGATCCGCCGCGGCCTCGGCGAGGCGGCCCCGCCCGAGTACGAGGAGCTGATCCAGGAGTACTACCGCTCGCTGCTGGAGCGCCAGGACAGCGCCGAGCCCCTGCCATGAGACCGCCGCCGCCCGCTTCCCGCGCGCCGCGCCGCGCACTCGCCTTCGCCCTGCTCGCCGGGCTCGCGCTGCTGCCCACCCGCGCCGCGCTCGCCCAGGGCACGCTGGAACCGGTGCCCCGCCCGGCGCCGCAGTCCCTGCGGCCGGTGCGTCCCTCCGATCCGCAGTCGAACCTGGCGCGCGAGATGCTCCAGGCCCAGCAACTCATGAAGCGCGACCCCGAGGCGGCGCACGCGCAGCTCGAACCCCTGCTTGCCCGCCACCCGGAGCACGCCGAGCTGCAGTACCTCGTCGCGCGCGCCTGCCGGCTCACGGGGCGCCTCGCGCCGGCCGAGCGGCTCCTGCGCTCGCTGCGCGAGCGCTACCCCGAGGCGCAGGGCTATCTCGGCGAGCTGGCCCTGGTCCTCCTGCGCGCGGGCAAGGATGAGGAGGCGAAGGCGCTGCTCGCCGAGCTCTATCGCCAGGGCCCCCCGCGGGCCGGCTCCTACGAAGCGGCGGCGAGCCTGCTCCTCGATCAGAGTCGCCCGGACCTCGTCGAGGCGATCTACCGCGAGGGCCTCCTTGCGCTGCCGCTGGCCGACGAGGGGGGCCGCCTGCGGCTCGTCCGTCGCCTGCTCGAGCTGTACAACCTGACCGACCAGCCCCTGCACACCCTGCGCCTGCTCGCCGAGACGAGCGCCCAGCTCAAGGAGCCGGGCCTGCGCGAGGCCCTGCTCGACGAGGGCGAGCGCTTCCTCGCCGAGGCGCCGGAGCCCGCGCGTCTCCTGCCCCTGGCCGACAGCCTCGCGGCCGGACCCAGCGCACCGCGGCTGGCGCCGCTGCTCCGGCAGATCTACCTCGCCGTCGGCGACCACGCGCGCTTCGCCGATGAGGTGCTGCGCGCCCCGCAGCCCGCCGGCGCCCGCGCGCACTGGCTCTACGGCGAGGGCTTGCGCTGCCTCGAGGACAGCGATCGCGGCGGGCCGGACGCGGCCGCGCGGCGGCGCGCCGCCGCCGATCGCCTCTTCAGCGCCGGCCTGGCAGAGGCCAGAACCTCGCCGTCCCTGCGGGCGATGCTGCACTACCAGCTCGCGCGCCTGCGCCTGGAGGAGGACGCCGAGGCCCGCCTGCGCGGCACGCCGCCAACGCCCGCGGCCACGGCCGCCCTGCGCGCCCTCCTCGCCGACCTGCGGCGTGAGCAGCCCGGCGGCGAGTGGGCGACGCGCGCCCTCATCGACGAGCTGCACCTGCTGCGGGATCGCCTGGGCGAGGCGGCCGCCGCCGATTCGCTGCTGCGAGCCTGGCTGCTCGAGCCCGAGCGGGGTCGCTCGCCGATCATCGAGGCGGCGCTCGAGCTGGAGCTGGGGGAGAACCTGCTGGCCGCCGGCCGCTTCGCCGAAGCCAAGGGCCACTACGAGAGTCTGCTGCGGCCCGAGCGGGGCGGCGAGACGCAGCCCGGCCTGATCGCCTGGGCGCGCTTCCGCAGCGCGGAGCTGCTCCTGCTCGCCGGCGACGCGCAGGCCGCGCAGGACAGCCTTGCCGCACTGGCCGAGACCGATCCCGGCGCGGCGCTCGCCAACGACGCCCTCGACCTCGCGCTGCTGCTGGCCGAGGCCGCCAACTGGCCCGAGAGCGTGCGCGCGCGCCTGCTCGCCGCCTGCCAGCAGGAGTTCGGCGGCGATCCCGCCGGCGCGGCCGCGCTGCTGCTCGGCTTCGCGGCCGAGTACCCCGAGGACGAGGCGAGCCCGGCCCTGCTCTACCGCGCCGGGCAGCTCGAGCTGCGCGCGCTGCGCGGCGCGGCGGCGCTCGCGGCCTGGCTCTTGCTGGCCGACCGGCATCCTGACGACCAGCGCGCACCCCAGGCCCTCGAGCAGGCGGCGCGCCTGGCGCTGCGCCTGGGCGACGCGCCGCGCGCGCGCACCCTGCTCGCGCGCATCCTCGCGGAGCACCCGGACTTTCGCCTCCGGCCCAGCCTGCGGGATCTTCAAGATCTGCTCAAGGAGAACGCATGAGACGGCTCCTCCCGCTCCTGCTCGCGCTGGTCGCCGGCGCCCCGGCCGCCCGCGGCGATCTGCTGGTGCCCATGGACCTGGAGCAGACCGATCACCTGCGCGCCTACGGCCTCGCCTACCACCGCCTGCAGCAGCAGGAGACGGCGCTCTGGCTGCTCAACTACCGCGGCGGCTCCTTCCTGCTCACCGACTCGGAAGCCGCGCGGCGGGAGGCCGTGCGCCTCGGCGTGCGCGTGGAGCCCGTCAGCGAGGGCCAGCGCGCGGCGATCTTCGGCACGATCGAGAAGAGCAACATGGAGAAGGTGGTGCTCGAGAAGGCGCCCGAGGTTGCCATCTACAGCCCGCCCACGGCGCAGCCCTGGGACGACGCCGTGATGATGGCGCTCGCCTACGCCGAGATCCCCTACACGGTGGTCTACGACCAGGAGGTGCTGGCCGGGCGCCTCGCCGACTTCGACTGGCTGCACCTGCACCACGAGGACTTCACGGGGCAGTACGGCAAGTTCCTCGCGCTCTACGGCAGCACGCCCTGGTACCAGCGCGACAAGCTGGTCTCGGAGCAGATGGCGGCGGCCGCGGGCTTCCCGAGCGTGAGCGAGCACAAGAAGGCGGTCGCGCGGGCGATCCGCGCCTACGTCGAGCGGGGCGGCTTCCTCTTCTCGATGTGCAGCGCGACGGACAGCATCGACATCGCGCTGGCGGCCGAGGGCGTGGACATCGTGGCGGCCGAGTTCGACGGCGATCCGCCGGATCCCGACTGCCAGGAGCGCCTCGACTACACGCGCGGTTTCTGCTTCAAGGACTACCAGCTGATCACGAGCCCGATGGTCTACGAGTTCAGCGACGTCGACGCCACGAACACGGCCCGCCTGCGCGGCCGCGGCGGCGACTACTTCACGCTCTTCGAGTTCTCGGCCAAATTCGATCCCGTGCCGACGATGCTCGTGCAGAACCACGTCGCCGTCGTCGAGGGCTTCATGGGCCAGACGACGAGCTACTACCAGCGCTTCCTGCAGGAGCACGTCACCGTGCTCGGCGAGGTGGAGGGCGCCGGCGAGCTGCGCTACATCCACGGCTCGCGCGGGCAGGGCACCTTCACCTTCCTCGGCGGGCATGACCCCGAGGATTACGAGCACCGCGTCGGCGATCCGCCGACCGACCTCAGCCTGCACGTGCACTCGCCGGGCTACCGGCTGATCCTCAACAACGTGCTCTTCCCGGCGGCCGAGAAGAAGGAGCGGAAGACCTAGGCGGCCTCCCGCCCAGTGTTGGACGCTAGGAGCAAGCGTATCTACGTGAAGGGAGGTGGCGAGTCATGAACACACGGGTCATGCTCGGGTCGGCGATCCTGCTCACTACCCTGGTGCTCTTCGCTGGATGCGGGGGCGGGGACTCACCGTCGGGGCCGGGGAACGGCGGCTCGACACCCAACATCACGAGCATTCTTCCCTCGGGGGCGGCGCCGGGAATCCCGATCCAGATCAAGGGCGCGAACTTCGACAGCGCTCCAGGTACGGTCACGGTGGGGGGCTCGGCAGCCACGGTCGCGTCCTGGAGTCCGACAGAAGTCGCGTGCACGATTCCGCAGGGACTCCCGCAGGTCATCGGGATCAGCGTCGAGTTGACGACAGCCGCGGGCAAGACGGCGCAGTCGACCATCGACATCACCCCACCCCACACGTACCGGGTGACGGACACCTCGGCCATGGACCACTACCCGTGCTGGTCGGGGGGCGGGGACTGGATCTACTTCAGCTCAGTGCTCCCAGGTAGCTCGAACTGGGACATCTATCGGATACCCGCCACCGGTGGCGTGGCGACACGGGTCACCTTCGATGACGAGCCGGACTTCTACCCCGATATGAACTTCAGCTCGGGGGAACTTGCGTGGAGCTCGCAGATGACTCACGTCAACAACTCCGACAACGACTACGAGGTCTTCTATGGATTCCCGGACTGCCTCCAACCGGGGTCGGGGTGCACGATCAGCATGCTCACTCGCAACACCTCGCGCGATCTCGATCCGGCCTGGGCGCGCACCGTCCACGCGGGCTATGAGCTCGCGTACACACATGAAGACACCCTCCCGTCTGGGAGTTTCGCCGCCTGGAAGGTCTGGCTCCATTCGAACACCGGCACCGTCGAACTGACCGAGGGCCGGCAACCGGGCTTCTCGCCCGACGGGACCTGGGTGGTGTTCAACCATGAGGACAACATCTACAAGGTGCCCACCACCGGGGGAACGCCGGAGCAGCTCACCGACACCGACCACGACTGGTATCCGAACTGGGGACCCGATGACCGCATCGTGTTCCAGCGAACCAACGGCGCCACCGCCGAGGACATCTTCGTGATGAACGCCGACGGGTCCGGCGTTGCGCCCATGGTGAACACGCCCAACTACGAGTACTGTCCCAGCTGGTCGCCCGACGGGAAGAAAGTCGTCTACTACGCCAACGTCATGGGGCAGTTTAACATCTACGTCTACGTGGTGCCCTGACGAGCGGTGACAGCGGCGGCGATCGACATGGCGGACGTGACGGTGCTCGCGGCGTCCTACGGTACGCAGGAGGGCGCCGCCGCCTACGACAACGACTGCGACGTGGGGCCGACGGACTCGCATCTGGGTGACGGCATCCCCGAGACGGACAGCCGGGTCAACTTCGAGGACCTGATGATCGTCGCCCTGACCTACGACGACGGCTCGCCGCAGCCGGCGGCGACGGGCACGGCAATGGCGCGACTGACCTGGTACCGGCTCGACGAGTACCGCTGGGCCTTGGGTCTGCTCGAGCCCTGCCGGGACCTGAAGGGCCTGAGCCTGCGTCTGGACCTGCCGGCCGCGGTCACGGTCGCGGTGACGGCAGGCCCCCTGCTGGCCGAGCAGGAAGGCCCGTACTTCCTGAAGGGCGGCGAGGACCTGAGCGTCGGCCTGGCCATGCTGGGTCCGGAGACGACGATCCGCGGCGAGGGCGAGCGGCTGCGCGTCGAGTTCTCGGCGCCGCTGTTGCCGGATCCGCCGGAGATCGTCTGCCGCAGCGCAAGCAACGAGGCGGTGGAGTTCACGCTGGAGGAGACGGCGATCGCCGAGCTGCCGACGCGCTACCAGCTGGTGGGCAACTCGCCGAATCCCTTCAACCCGAAGACGAGCATCCGCTTCGATCTGGTGGACGCGCAGGCGGTCCGCCTGGCGATCTTCGATCTGAGCGGGCGCTGCGTGCGGATGCTGCTGGACGAGTCGCTGCCCGCGGGCGCCCATGCCGTGGCCTGGGACGGCCGCGACGCTGCCGGACAGGCGCTGCCTTCCGGCGTGTATCTGTACCGCATCGAAGCCGGACCGCTCCGCGAGACGGCCAAGATGCTGTTGCTTAGGTAGGAGCCGCGATTCACTTAGAGGGGGGGGGCGTGCTGCGCCCCTCCACCCGAAGCCCGTCGGGATCAGCCTTGTCGGCGGCGGCCCAGACGATCGACTGGCCGCACATCCGGGATGGGGACGGGTCAACGACAGGGAGTCATCTTACTCGGCCAGCCTTGCCGCAAACCTTCGCTGGATCCGTCCTGGTTGCGCGCTCCGTGCGGCGCGCGCATAGAGGACCAGGAGGGAATCCAGGTCGAGGCATCTTCTAGCATTCGTGCTTGCATCCTTCACCCTGCTTGCGCTCGGCTGCTCCGAACTCGAGCGGCCGGCGCCGCTTGTGCCCGCGGGCGAGGGATCGGTCGCCGCGATCGATGCCGAGGCCCTGGCCTGGGATCTCCCCGCAGGTGACGCCCCGCTCCTCAGGAGCGGGGCGTTTCAGCGATTGACTGGCCGGGCCAGGCCGACCATGCTCGCTCCATCCCGAACGGAGGGGAGGAGATGAAGCGATGGGGATGGGTGCTGCTGGCGATGGTGTTCGCGTTCCCGGTTCTTGCGGCGGAATCAGCGCCGCCGCCGATGCAACCGGCGCTGCTGGTCATCGATGTGCAGAACGCCTTCCTGCCCTACATGGCCGAGCAGGACAAGCGCATCGCGCCGCTCACCGTCAACGGCGCGATCTGACTCCTCCGCACGCACGAGTTCCCGGTGATCCGCGTCTCCCACACGGACCCGAACTGGGGCCCGGCGCCGGACCCTGAAGGCGATGCTGGACGGCGCGCAGCTCGCGGAGGCCGCGGCCGGCAAGGACTGACAGGGCGACTCCGCGCGCAATCTGCCGCGCGCGGAGCGCCGGGGCGGCCCCGGTCTGCACCAGCGACCTCGACTACCAGAAGTAGTCCCCGAAAGCCTGCATCGCCAGGGCCTGCGCGAAGAGCAGCACGGAGAGCAGGCGCGCCGGGCGCTCCCGGGCAATGGCCGGCGCCGCCAGGATCGGCAGCAGGAGCAGCGGCAGGATGAACAGGCAGCCGCGCGCCGTCTCGCCGGTCTTGTAAGCGCCGGCAAGGAGCGCGCCGGCGAGACTGAGCAGACCGCCGCGCGTCCACTCTCGCCACTCGCCCCGCCGGGCCCGCCAGCCTTGCCAGGCGAGCGCGATCGCGAAGGGCCCGAGGAAGAGCAGGATCTCCGCCACGTCCTCCACGCGCGTTGAGACATAGGATAGGGGATCGGCGAGCAGGAGCCAGCCCTCGCGATTGTCCAGGCGCGCAGCGCTGATGCCGGCCTGCCAGTAGTCGAAGCCGACGAGGGGCCGCAGCGCCGTGAGCGCCAGCCCCGCCGCAAGCGCGAGCAGCGCGCTGCGCCAGAGCGTGCGCCGGCTGCGCAGCTCCACCCAGGCCAGCACCGGCAGCAGGTAGAGGAAGGCGAAGGTCAGCCAGGCCGCGACGAGCAGCCAGGCGAAGGCAGCCAGGAGCCGGGGCCAGGCGCGCTCCGGCTCGAAGCAGCGCAGGCAGCCGAGGAAGCAGCCTGCGATCAGGGCGTCCAGGCTGGCGACCGCGTAGATCTGCACTGCGGGCAGCAGGAAGAAGAGCCAGGTGCCGAGAGCAGCGCGCTCGGCGTCGAGGAAGCGGCCGAGGAAGCCGTGGAGGAGCCAGCCGCCGAGCAGCAGCGAGCCGAGGGCGAGCGCGAGGCCGATCAGGGCCGGCGCCGTGAGCAGGCGCGCGAGCGCCCAGAAGAGCAGCAGGGCGCCGGGCGGATGCGTGGCCGCGTGATTGCGCAGCCGCGGCTGGATGGCGTTGAAATCGTGGAGGGCCTCGCCGGGGCCGCTCAGCTCGATCGCCGCGTGGTAGTACTGGACGCCGATGCCGTCCGAGAGCCCGGCGATCGGCCTGGCGTAGCCGCCTTCCCAACCCTGGCCAAGTGCGGAGGCGAGCACGATCAGGCTGCCGCCGCCAACCACGGCGAAGCGGCCCCGCCGCCAGAGCTCGAACCTCAGGGCGATGGTGAAGAGCGCCGCCGCCGCCGCGAAGCCCAGCCAGTGGGCCGGGGCCGGCCAGCGCGGCTTGAAGATGCTCAGCGGCCAGTAGTGGGCGGCGTTGAAGTGGGTGACTTGCTTCCCGAGAAAGACGGCGCCCACGCCTGCCGCCCAGGCAGCGAGGAACAGCGCGGCTTGGCGCAGCAGGGTCCGGAACGTCACCGGCGATGCCTCCCGGGGCCAGGCGCAGATTCTTAGCAGGGGCTCGCCGCAGGGTCCAGCGCTCTCGGCGCCGCGGTCCCCGGGGAACCGCGGCGCCCGGCCTTCCCAGTGCTGGGAGTCCGCGTCGCTGACGCAGTCTGCGCGCGCGGTCGCGCTACCTGAGCAGCGCCAGCTTCCACTGCCCGGCGGCCTGCCCGTCGGCGACGAGCGCCGCCAGGTAGAGCCCGGAAGGCAGCGCACGGCCCTGCGCGTCGCGGCCGTCCCAGGCCGCGCTGTGCCGCCCGGCGTCCAGCGGGCCGGCAAGCAGGCTGCGCAGGCGCCGTCCGGCGAGATCGTAGATGGTCAGCTCCACCCGCGCGGCCGCGGGCAGGGTGAAGGCGAGTGTCGTCTGCGGGTTGAAGGGATTCGGGAAGGCGTTCAGCGCGCAGGCCGCCGGTGCCGTCCCGACGGCCGACTCGTCGCTGCACTGCGGCAGGAAGATCTCGAGGCGACCCCACTCCGCAGCCTGGTAGACCCGGCCCGCGCCCAGCGCCACCGCGCGCGGCTGGGCGCTCGTGGCGCCGGTACCGATCAGGCGCGGCGCGGTCGGCGCGGCGATGTCCACCACCTGCAGACCCGTGTAGGGGCTGGCCACGTAGAGCAGCTCGCCGTCGACGGCCATGTCGTAGGCGTCCCCGGGCAGGACGTAGTCGCAGACCCAGCTCGGTGCCGCGGGATCGGCGACGTCGATCACCTGGAGGCCCACGCCAGCACGGGCCATGTAGACGTAGTGCGAATGGCGGGCGATGCCGCCCGGTTCGCCGCCCACCCAGTCGCTGCCCACCACGATCGGGTTCTGCGGATCGCTGACGTCCAGGATGTGCAGGCCCTGGTTCCAGCCCGCCACGTAGAGCAGCGGATACTCGGCGACGATCTGGCCGGGCATCCACATGGACCACTCGGTGGAGATGTGCACCGGGTTGGCCGGGTCGCTGATGTCGACGATCCACACGCCATCCCAGCTCACCGAGACGTAGGCGTAGTCGCCGTGCACCGCCAGTCCGTTGACGATGTCGGTGAGGGGCAGCGAGCCCAGCAGGGCCGGCGCGCCCGGATCGCCGATGTCCACGACGTAGAAGCGGAACGAGTTGTCGGTCACGAGGGCGAGCTCGCCGGCGAGGGCTACGTGATAGGCCGTTTGGTCGGTGGCCAGTTCGCCCAGGAGCACGGGCGCGTCCGGGTCCGCCAGATCGAGGATCTGCAGCCCCGGCCCGCCGTGGGTGACGTAGGCGAGCCCGCCCTGGATCGCGATGTCCGTGGGGCCCCAGCCGGGGCAGGTCCAGCTCGCCGTCTGCAGCGAGAAGGTGGGCTGGCTCAGGTCGACGACCTGAAGACCGCCGATGCCGGCCGCCACCCAGTCGATGCCTTCTCCGATCGCGACGCCGAAGGCACCCTCGCCCGCGAAGACCCCGATGCCGAGACCCACGCGGCAGGCGAGGGCGGGCGCCGCGGGTGTGGAGACATCGATCACGTGCAAGCCCTGCGCGTGCGCGATGTGCACGTAGGGCCACTCGACTTCGAGCCGGCGGTCGTAGACGAACTCCTCGTTGAGGTCCAGGCTGCCGACTTCGAGCGGCGCGGCCGGAGTCGTCAGGTCGATCACGTGCAGGCCCGAGGTATCGCCGAGCAGGTAGGCGTGCGTACCCTCGACGGCGACGTCGCTCGTGTAGCCCGGAGAGGGCAGCGAACCGAGAAGCGCCGGCGCCGCCGCGTTGCCGACGTCGACGACCGCGATCCCGTAACTGCCGACGGCGAGGCAGGCCAGGTTACCCTGGACGGCCACCCTGGTCGGATAGCCGGCGATGGGGACGCTACCGACGATCGCAGCGGATGCCGGTACCGCGATGTCGACGACCTTCAGCCCGGCGTGGTCGGCGACGTAGGCGTAGTGGCCCGCGATCGCGACACCGAAGACGTAGCTGCCGGTTGCGACCGTGCGCACGAGGGAGGGCGCCGCCGGATCGCTGACATCGAAAACCTGCAGGCCGGCCTGCCAGTCGGCAACGTAGGCGTGGCCGCTGGCGTAGGCCACGTCGTCAGCATAGTCGGCCGTCGGCAGGGTGGCGAGGAGCTGGGGCCAGGCCGGATCCTGGAGATCGACGACCTTGAAGCCGTACTCGCCGCAGGCGAAGTAGCCGGTGTCGCTGGCCACGGCGACGGCGCGGGCGCCGTAGACGTTCACGCTGCCCATGACGTGGGGGGTGTCGGCGTAGTCCCCGCAATCCTGGGCGAGGGCCAGGCCGATGCCCAGGCCGGCGACGAGGCTGATGGCGAGCAAGAGACTGAGCGGCGGGCTAGAGCTGGGGTGGCGCATGCGATCCTCCTTCGGCGACTGTGATGGCCACAGTCTCGCCGAAGGCCGTTACGCGGGCGTTACGCCGGCTCCGGAATCGGGATTGGCGAACCGCTGCCGGCCGGCTAGGATGCCGCCTCGGGAGGAGCGGCATGCACATCACTCCAGACGAGGAGCGCCGCATCGAGGCGGCGGCCGAGCAACTCGAAGCGCGAACCGGCGTGCAGGTGCTCGCGGCCGTCATCGGCAAGGCGGACCACTACCCGGAGGTCCCCTGGAAGGCCTTCGCGCTGACCACGGCGCTCGCCGTGCTCGCGCTCGCCGACGACGCGGCGGCCGGCGAGAGCGAGCCCGCGCTCTTCGAGGGCCCCGACCTGTCGATCATGGAGCGCATCCTGATCGGCGCCTTCGTCCTCTTCATTGTCTACCTCGTGGGCTTCCCGATCGCGAAGCTGCTCGTCTCGCGCGCCTCCTGGTACGGCACGGCGCGCAAGGCGCTGAAGACGAAGGGCACGGCCAGGATCGGCGGTTTCACCTTCGGCGGCAGCGGTTCGGGTGGCGGCTCGCGCAGTTCTGGAGCTCGGGTAGCAGCGGCTTCTCGGGCGGCGGCGGCCGCTCGGGCGGGGGCGGGGCCTCGGGAGGCTGGTAGGGGCGAGGACGGCGGGAGGGGACTTGCTCGCAGCTTGACACACCATGATATCCTGGTATAATCACCAGCGTTCACTGGTAAAGGGGGCGCATGCAAGCCCAGGCGCAGAAGCTCTTCGGAAGTCGCCGACGCACGGAGACGCTCATCCTGCTCGCCCTGCTCGGCGAGAGCCACGCAAGTGAACTCGCGGCATTGCTGGGGGCGAGGCTCTTCGCCGTGCAGACCATCCTGGCCGCTCTCGAGAAGGAGGGCATCGTGGCGAGTCGCCTCGTGGGCCGCGCGCGGCGAACCGAGCTCGATCCGCGTCACTTCGCCCACCGGGAGCTGAAAGCCCTGCTGCTGCGCCTCGCGCAAGCCGAGCCGGAGCTGCAGGCGACGGCCGCGGCGCGCCGCAGCCGGCCGCGCCGCCCGGGCAAGGTGCAGTGAGCATCACCGCCGAGAGCAGCCTGCGCGAGGTGGCCTTCGCAGTCTGTACCGCGCTCCATCAGGCGGGCAGCACGGCCGTGCTCACCGGCGGCAGCGCGGCGACCGTCTACGCCGAAGGGGCCTATCAGTCGCGCGATCTCGACTTCGTGCTCACCGTCGCCGCCCCCGGGGGCGCCGAGGTGCTCGCGGCTCTCGGCTACCGCCTCGTCGGGAACGTCTACCACCACGCAGCGAATCCTCTCACGCTCGACTTCCCACCGGGCCCCCTGATGGTCGGCGGGGAGATCACCCGCGCCTGGGACACCTTGCACGAGGGCGCGGCGCTGCTGCACATCCTGAAGCCGACGGACTGCTGCCGGGATCGCCTCGCCGGCTTCCTCTTCTGGAACGACCGCGGCAGCCTCGCGCAGGCGCTCGCCGTCGCGCGCGCACAGCGCGAACGCATCGAACTGCCGGTGATTCGCGCCTGGTGCGAGCGCGAGGGACAACTGGAGAAGTTCGCCGAGTTCGTCGCCGCGGCGGAGTGACCACGTGTACAAAACCCGCCGCCTGAGGCCGACGGCTAGCGCGCCAGCGCCTTCGCGGCGGCGCTGCGCCCGGCGGCGGTCAAGTGGAGCCGCTCGGCCGTCCGCGTGATCAGGCCGCCCCGCTCGGCGAGCGCCACCACGCGCGCCGTGAAGGTCGGCGTCCAGCCGACGTGGGCCCCCTGCAGATGGTCGACGCGCGACTCCTCCGCCTCGTCCGCGTCGCCCTCGTGCTGCGCGAGGTGGATGGCGAGCATCGTCTGCGCGAACTCCCACTTCTGACGCCGGCGGCGGGCCAGCTCGGCGAGCAGCCCGCGCCGCGGCGCGGCGAGGTAGACGACCGCGAAGACGAGCCCGCTGGCCACGGCCATCGCGCCGGCGATCGAGGCATCGAGCGCGATGGCCCCCGCGTAGCCGAGCGCCGCGGCCAGCGCGCCGAGGGCGCCGGCGATCAGGAGCAGCAGGCCGAGCCGGTCCGTGAGCAGGTAGGCCGCGGCCGGCGGCGCGATCATCAGGGCGACGAGCAGGATCAGGCCCACCGCGTCGAAGGCGCCCACCGCCGTCAGCGAGACGAGCGTCACGAGCCCGTAGTGGATGAGCGCCGGCGAGAGGCCAAGCGTGGCGGCCAGCCCGGCGTCGAAGGTGGCCAGCTTCAGCTCCTTGAAGAAGAGCGTCACCGCCGCCAGGTTGATCAGGGTGATGCCGCCCATCACCCAGAGATGCCGGGGGCCGAGGTCGCGCCCCGCCACGACGAGGCGGTCGAAGGGCGCGAAGGCCAGCTCGCCGAGCAGCACGGCGTCCGTGTCCAGGTGCACATTGCCCGCATGGCGCGTGATCAGGACGATGCCCAGGCTGAAGAGGGCCGGGAAGACGAGGCCGATCGCTGCGTCCTCCTTGAGCCGGCCGCTGCGGTGGAGCAGCTCGACGAGCACGACCGTGAGCACGCCCGTCGCCGCGGCGGCGAGCACGAGCCAGGGCGAACTGAGATCCTTGACCACGAAGAAGGCGATC
>Ga0194127_10006259_pt1 | contig 13602 bp, 11 predicted proteins | sample TA2KigC100mmetaG_FD_148624 | JGI IMG/M metagenome (GOLD analysis project Ga0194127, IMG submission 148624) | Freshwater microbial communities from Lake Tanganyika, Tanzania - TA2015036 Kigoma Deep Cast 100m | ecosystem: Environmental > Aquatic > Freshwater > Lake | place: Tanzania: Lake...
GCAAGATGCGCACGCGGTCGCCCACGCGCACATCACCGCTGGTGATCTGGCCGGCGAAGCCGCGGAAATCGAGGTTCGGCCGCAGTACGACCTGGACCGGCATGCGGAAGGGATCCGCGTCGCCGGGGCCGGGCAGCTCGACGCCTTCGAGCAGGTCCAAGAGCGCCGGGCCCTCGAACCACGGCATCACATCGGATCGCCGGACGACGCCCTCGCCCGTGAGCGCACTCACCGGGAGCGCGACCGCATGCTCGATCCCGAGTCGAGCGCAGAAGCCGAGGAACTCGGCCTCGATCTCGCGGAACCGTGATTCGTCCCAGCCGACGAGGTCCATCTTGTTCACGGCGGCCACCACATGCCGGATGCCGAGCATGGCCGCGATCGTGGCGTGCCGGCGCGTTTGCGTGGTCACGCCCGAGCGCGCATCGATCAGGCTGATCGCCAGCTGGCAGTGGCTCGCGCCGGTCGCCATGTTGCGCGTGTACTGCTCGTGACCCGGGCAGTCGGCAATGATGAAGGCCCGGCGCGCGGTCGTGAAGTACCGCCACGCGACATCGATGGTGATCCCCTGCTCGCGCTCGGCCTTGAGGCCATCGACGACGAGCGCCAGGTCGAGCCCGCCGCCAGTCGTGCCGTGCACGCGGCTGTCGGCCTCGAGCGCCTTCAAGTGATCCTCGTAGATGCGCCCGGTGTCGTGCAGGAGGCGGCCGATGAGCGTGCTCTTGCCATCGTCCACATTGCCGCACGTCAGCACGCGCAGCAGCTGCAGCCGCTCGTACCGCTCAAGCCATCCGTGCAAGTCCTCGCCGGCGGTGAAGGTGGGAAGCGTCATCAGAAGTAACCCTCGCGCTTCTTCTCTTCCATGCTGCCGCTCTGGTCGTGGTCGATGAGGCGCCCCTGCCGCTCGCTCGTGCGCGCCAGCAGCATCTCCTCGATGACCTTCTCGAGCGTGTCCGCATCGCTCTCGATCGCGCCTGACAGCGGGTAGCAGCCGAGCGTGCGGAATCGCACGCGGCGCTGCACGACGCGCTCACTGGGCTTCAGCGGCAGGCGCTCGTCGTCGACCATGATCAGCGCACCGTCACGCTCAACGACCGGTCGCTCGCGTGCGAGGTAGAGATCGACGACGGGCAGGCGGTGCTTCCACACATAGAGCCAGACATCGAGCTCGGTCCAGTTGGAGAGCGGGAACACGCGCATGCTCTCGCCGGGATGCACGCGCGGGTTGTAGAGCGACCAGAGTTCCGGCCGCTGTCCCTTCGGGTCCCAGCGATGGTTCGCATCGCGGAAGGAGAAGATCCGCTCCTTCGCGCGGCTCTTCTCCTCGTCGCGGCGCGCGCCGCCGATCGCGGCGTCGAAACGGCCGGCCGAGAGCGCCTGGCGGAGCGCGACCGTCTTCATGACATCGGTGTGGACCTTGCTGCCGTGGGTGACCGGCGAAATGCCCTGCGCGAGCCCATCCCGGTTGATGTGCACCTGCAGGTCGAGCCCAAGCCGTGCGGCGGTCGCATCACGGAACGCGATCATCTCGCGGAACTTCCAGGTGGTGTCGATGTGCAGCACGGGGAACGGCAGGCGCCCGGGCGCGAAGGCCTTCAGGGCCAGGTGCAGCAGTACGGTCGAATCCTTGCCGATCGAGTACATCAAGACCGGGCGCTCGTAGCTCGCCGCCGTCTCGCGCAGGATGTGGATCGCCTCGGCTTCGAGTTCCTCCAGATGGGTCAGGCCATGCGCCATGGAGCCGAAGCCTAGACGATGTGCTAGCGTCCGCGCACCGATGGATCGCGCCTCGCCCAACGTCGTCTGGCAGCATGGATCCGTAGCGCCCGCGGAGCGCGCTGCGTCGCTGGGCCGACGCGGCTGCACGCTCTGGATGACCGGCCTCAGCGGCTCGGGCAAGAGCACGATCGCGCTGGCTGCCGAGCGCGCTTTGCTCGCTGCCGGACTGCCCGCGCTCGTCCTGGACGGCGACAACCTTCGACACGGACTCAGTGCCGGGCTTGGCTTCGATGAAGCCGGCCGCGCCGAAGCCGTGCGCCGCGCCGGCGAGGCTGCGCTTCTGGTCGCTGCGTCGGGCGCCGTCGCCATCGTGAGCCTGGTCAGCCCCTACGAGGCCGACCGTGCGCGCGTGCGGGCACGCCACGACGCAAGCGCAGTGGCCTTCGCCGTCGTCCATGTCGATGTGCCGCTCGCCATTGCGGAAGCGCGTGATCCCAAAGGGCTCTACAGGCGCGCACGGGCCGGTGAGCTCGAACGCTTCACTGGCGTGAGCGATCCGTACGAGGCCCCGGAGTCACCCGACCTTCGCCTGGCCACCGACACTGCCTCGATCGACTCGTGCGCGGCCGCGGTGGTTGCGCTTGCGCAGCGATTGGCCCGCCCTGTGTGAACAGCCGGGTGCAGTCACGCGGGGTATTCTCCGACCATGGCCTTCGCCGCACGACTCGAGCAGCTTCGTTCCGACATCACCGCCCAGGGCGAACGCGTCCTTGGGTGCTGCTCGCTCGCCACCGAGTGCTACTTCGAGCACGATCAGGCGAAGGCGAATGCGGTCATCACCGCGGACGATGCCATCGACAAGGCCGATGTCGAGATCGAGCGCGCAAGCATCCCTCTGCTGCAGATGGGCAACTCCGACGAGTACCAGGTCCGCAGCGTGCTCACGATCGTCAAGGTCAACAACGAGCTTGAGCGCATCGCCGATTGCGCGGTGAACATCGCCGAGCAGGTCGCCGGGCAGGCCCGCATGGACGAGCGGATCCCCCCAACCTTCCGCGTGATGGCCAACAGCGTGCTCGGCATGCTGCGCGATGCCAACCGCTCCCTTGTGACCGGGAATCCCGACCTTGCGAGACAGGTGCTGCTGTTCGATGACACCGTCGATCGGTTCAAGAACGAGATCCTCCTGCACGCACAGGAGCAGGTCGCGCTGGGGCAGTTCAGCGTGCGCTTTGCCTTCCAACTGACGAGCGTGACCCGCAGCGTGGAGCGCATCGCCGACCACTGCACGAACATCTGCGAGCAGGTGATCTATGTCGAAACCGGCAAGATCGTCCGCCACCGTCCCGAAGGCTGGTCGGAGCCCGAGCGCCCGCAGCCATGACCACGCTGACAGCACGATTGGAACGGGCCCGCGAGCGGCTCGCGGACCATGGTCAGGAGCATGTGCTGCACCATGCAGCAAGCCTCGATCCGGTACGGCTCGGTCGCCTGCTCGACCAGATCGATGCGCTCTCGCTCGAGCAGGTCGATGCCCTCGCTGCCGCCCTCGATGAGGACGGCGGCTTCGTCCTGCCGGCCGATCTCGCGCCCGCCACGATCGTGCGCCGCTCGCCGCTCGATGCGCAGTGGACCGCGCATGGCGAAGCGCTCGTGCGTGCAGGCAAGGTCGCGTGCTTCATGGTGGCCGGCGGCCAGGGCACCCGCCTGGGCTGGGATGCGCCCAAGGGCACCTTCCCCGCCACGCCGATCACGCAGGCCCCGCTCTTCCAGGTCTTCGCCGAGCAGATCCTCGCCGCGCGGCAGCGCTTTGGCGCGATGATCCGCTGGTACATCATGACGAGCCCCATGAACGACGCGCCCACGCGCGCGTTCTTCGCGAGCCATGGTCACTTCGGGCTTGGGGCGGACACGATCATGTTCTTCCCGCAGGGAACGCTGCCTTCGCTGACCCTCGATGGCAAGCTGCTGCTCGCCGAGGCCGACGAAATCGCCGTGAATCCCGATGGCCACGGCGGCTCGTTGCGCGCCTTGCGCCACTCGGGTGCGCTCGATGACATGCGCGCGCACGGCATCGAGCACATCAGCTACTTCCAGGTCGACAACCCGCTGGTGCACGCGGTCGATCCACGCTTCGTGGGCGTGCACGCCGCGCACCCTGCGTCCAGCGGGGAGATGACCAGCAAGTCGGTCGCCAAGCGCGATGCCGCCGAGAAGGTCGGGGTGTTCTGCGCCGCTGGCGGCCAGACCATGGTCGTCGAGTACAGCGATCTGCCGGCTGCCCTCGCCGCCGAGCGCGATGACTCCGGCCGCCTTCGCTTCGACGCCGGGAGCATCGCGATCCACATGCTGTCGCGTGAGTTCGTCGAGCGCCTGACCGCGCACGGACTGGCGCTGCCCCTGCACAAGGCGCGCAAGAAGGTGCCGCACATCGGCCACGACGGCACCCGGGTCGAGCCCACCGCACCGAACGCCATCAAGATGGAGACGTTCGTCTTTGATGCGATCCCCATGGCCCGCTCGAGCGTGGTCCTCGAGACGGATCGCGCAGAGGAGTTCGCCCCGATCAAGAACGCCGACGGCGACGACAGCCCCGTCACGAGCATCGCCGCACAGAGCGCTCGTGCTGCGCGCTGGCTGGAGGCGGCTGGCTGGGCGATCCCCCGCTCTGCCAATGGCGCACCTGATTGCACCATCGAGCTCTCGCCCTTGACGGCATCCTGCGAAGCGGCGTGCGCCCGGCTTGCTGCACGCGCGATCGAACGCGGCGCGCGTCTGGTGATCACGCCAGCCTGATGTCGCGGATCAGGAGCTGGGGCGTTCGACGCCCGTTCCACTCGTTGATGTTGGCTTCGGCAAGCACATCGCACGGCACGCCGCGGCGCAGCCGCGAGGCCAGGTCGCCGGCTCCGAACCACACGGCATCGATCCTCGCGCCATCCTGGGCAAGCGGCATGCGAAGGTGCGGGCTGCCGGGCTTCATGTGCCCTGCATCGGCCGCAAGACGGCAGCCTTGGAACAAGAAGACCGGCATGGGATTGGACTGGCCGAACGGCCCGCAGGCCTGCAGTGCATCGATCGTGGTGCAGTTGACTTCGCCGATGGTGGCGATCGCATCCCATGGCAGCGACGCCTTGAGCGATCGCCCGGCGAGCGCAGCCGCAGCATCGGCACGGAGGGCCGCAGCGAACGCATCGAACGCACCAGCACGGACCGTGGCGCCTGCAGCCATGGGGTGACCGCCGCCTTGCTCGAGCCATTCGCCGCAGCGACCGATGGCCGCACCGATGTCCCAGCCCGGCACGGAGCGGCCACTGCACTTGACCCGACCGTCGGGCTGCAGATGCCCAAGCAGCGCGGGGCGCCCGGTGCGCTCGATGACCTTGGCGGCCACGATGCCCACGAGCGCGTGCGGCCACTCAGCGTTGGCGAGCACGACCGCGGTCGGATCGCCCCGGTCGAGCCCCTCGCGCTTGATCGTGGCCAGCACCTGCTCGCTGATCTGCTCCTGCACCACCCTGCGCTCGGCGTTGAGCTTGAGGAGTTCATCGATGATGGCCGACGCTCGATCGCGCGCGCCGGGCTCGCTCGCCGTCAGCCCAAGCAGCTCGGCACAGACGCCCGCGTGCCCCATGCGGCCCGCGGCATTGAGGACTGGCGCGATCCCGAAGGCCACGCCCTGGCTGTTGACCTTGCCGAAATCGGCTACTCGTCCGGAAATGACGCGAAGTCCCGGCAGATCCGTGGACCGGAACCACTCGAGCCCCTGCCGGATGATGATGCGAGTCTCGCCATGGATGGGGATGACATCGGCCACGCTGGCGATCGCAGCCAGCGGCAAGAGCTGCGCAAGTTGCTTGCGCAGATCGGCGTTCATGCTCTCGCCCGCGTGCAGGCGCATGAGCTCGCAGCAGACCTTCCATGTGACGGCGCACGCACACAGGTCGGGATTGCCGTAGTCGCCCCCCGGCCGCTGCGGATGCACGATGACCGTGGCCGCAGGAAGCACCCCATCCGCACGCAGCCCGTGGTGATCCAGCACCGCGACCTCGGCACCGGCTGCTCGCAGCGCGGCAACCTGTGCCACGGCAGTGATGCCGCAGTCGACCGTCAGGACCAGCGACGGCCGATGCGCCAGCACGCGAGCGACCGCATCGTCGGTCAGGCCGTAACCATCGGCACGGTGCGGGATCTCGATGATCAGATCGACGCCCGGCGCGATCGCCCGCAGGGCATGGCGCAGGGTGGCGGCAGCAGCCGTGCCATCGACGTCATAGTCGCCAAGCACCACGATGCGCCGGCCGGCACGAACATGGTCGAGGATCAGGACCGCGGCATCGGTGGCCCCGGGCAACTCGCGCGCTGGTCGCAGGTCGCCCAACCCCGCCTTCACGTAACGATCCTGCTCTGAAGCGCTGATCCCCCGCGCCGCCATGAGCCGCTGCGCCAGCGTGCCGCCGGACGCCGCGGCACCACGCATGACCCATGCAGAGCGAAGCCCGCTCGATCCAGATGGCATGTCGGTGGTCATGGTCACGACGGGAGCCTATCGGGCCAACGCGCGGACCCACGAATCGTGACCATCGATCGCGCACCATGGCTACGATCCCCGCCATGGCGCATCGCTACAAGACGATCCTGCTCTTCGGCGCCCCCGGCGCCGGCAAGGGCACGCAAGGCAAGATCCTCGGTCACATCCCCGGCTTCTTTCACCAAGCCTGCGGCGATGTCTTCCGCGCGCTCGACATGACGAGCGACCTTGGCAAGCAGTTCCTGCAGTACTCCGGCCGCGGCGAGCTTGTGCCGGATCACCTCACCATCGAGATGTGGCGGCAGAACATCCACGCACAGACCGTGCTGAGCCTCTACAAGCCACACGAGGATGTGCTGGTGCTCGATGGCATTCCGCGCAATGTGACTCAGGCGAAGGAAATGGAGCAGTACATCGAGGTGCTCGAGATCATCCACCTCAAGTGCAGCGATGTCGACAAGATGGTGGCCCGCATGCGCCGGCGCGCACTCAAGGAGAACCGCATCGACGACGCCGATGAAAAGGTCATCCGCCGCCGCTTCGAGGTCTACGAGCGCGAAACCCGGCCCGTCCTGGACTGCTATCCCCCATCCATCATCCGGGAGGTCGAGGCCATCGGCTCGCCCGCGAATGTGCTTCAGCATGTCCTCGAGGTCGTCGTCCCTGTGCAGGATGCGCACTTCAGGAACCCGCTCGGCGCGCAGTGATCCGCGGGTGCGCGCCGCCCTGCGATCAGGGGACCGAGGCGTGATGTGATCCGGAATCCCTTCGTCCGGATGCACCGCACAGCGCCTGATCGCGCTCACTCAGGCTTGGGCAGGATGGGCTGGGGCTTTGGTGTGGCGGGCTCCTGCTTGGGCTTGGATGGCGTGCCGAATCCACCATGCCGCTGCGAATCGCGCAGCACCTGCTCAAGATGCGCGATCTGCGCCTCGAGCAGCGCACGCACCTTCTCGTCGGTGGTGGCCTCGAGCGTGTTGCGGAGCTGATTGATGGCCATCTTGGGGTTCACGCTCGTGCCCGCAGGCTGGCGGCCGCCGGCCACGACCGTGCTGCCCACGAAACCGGGCGGCAAGCTGGGCTCGACCGGCATGAGCTGCAGCGAGGAACGCTCGCGTTCCTCGCGCATGACCGTATCGAAGGCGTTGCGACGGCTCGCCGGTCGAAGCGCATTGCGAGGATTCGTCCGCTCGAGTGCCGCGAAATCACCGAGCTCGACATCGAGTTCGAGCCGTTCCGCCTTGGCTGGCTGCTGCACAGCGACCGCAGCGGCACCGCCGGGTCCACCGCGAACCACCGACAGCCGCAACCGCTCACCCGGGCCGCGTCGCTGCACAACCGTAACCAGTCCATCGTTGTTGGGTGTTGGCATGCCATCGATCGCCTCGATCACATCGCCCACGCGCAGCACGCGCGATGCCGGGAAGCCCTCGTGCACCTGCGTCACGAGCACACCACCGAGTCCTTGGCCCATGGTGATCCCGATCGCTCCGCGAGGCTTCGACTCCCACCTCAGCCAGAGCGCCTCTTCGAGTCGTGAGCGCTGCTCAAGCGAAAGCGATGGCTCATCAAGAGCCCTGCGCAGCTCCTGCATGGTCCATGCACCGCTCGATGCTTCCTTCGAGGCCGCCTCGCGCACCGACCACGCCGGGTCATCCATGCGCGTCACGATGGCACGGAGCGCAGCCGGCAGCTCGGCGGCGCGCGGAGCATCGCGACCGACTGTGGAGCGGGCCAGCGCGAGGTTTGCATCATCGGCCATGCGCACGCCGGGACCGAGCACGATCCCGCCTTGGCGCATGACTTGGGCCTGCGCGAGCGCACGGAGCACTTCGGCATCGCGTTCCAGTTCACGCGCTTCCTCACGGGCGCGCTCGTCCACCACGCCTTGCTGGCGCCCGAAGGCATCTCCCGGCAGGGGCTTGCCTGCGTCCTGCGCCAAGAGGGCGCAACAAAAAGCAACAACCAAGGGTGCGTGCATTACTTGCACAAGGTAGCGATTCCAGCCGCGGCTTCCTCGATCCGTTGCGTCTTGCGGTCGACGAATTCCAGCATGGCGCGGCCGTCAATGTGACCGAAGGCGCCCCTGCGCGCCACAGGCGCCACCACTTCGGCGATGGCAGCCTGGATCATGAGCGGGGCGATCGATACGGAGGTGCCCTTGGGTGGCTTGCGTACGCTGCGGTAGCCGCGCACGATGGCACGCAGGCAGTGCTCGTTGAAGCGCGGCTCCCAACGGGCTGGATCGCTGCCGACGACCGGCGGCAGCCCGAACTGCAGGGCGGCGTTGGCCAGGTCGCTCACGATCGGCGCCATGCGAGCGGAGTCAAAGTCGATGATGGCCACGACGGTCGCGCCATCGAGCAGCACATTGCCCGGGTGGTAGTCGGAGTGCGTGACGCCGGAGAGCTCCGGCCACTCGTGGCTGGCCGCGCGTTCGTATCGTGCAAGCAGCGCCGCGCACACAGCCCGCTCGGCGGGCCCCGTCGCCTTGGACTCGATCCTCCGAAGGGCCCCGGGCACCGACGCATTACGGCAGTAGTTCGAGGCAGGCGCCGCATCGCTGGCGGTCAAGCCAGCAAGTGCATCGTGCAGCCGCGCCAAGGCCGCCCCCACGGCTGTGGCCTGGTCATGCCGGTGCGTAAAACGGTGACCCGCAACGAACCCCTGCACTTCGTAGATGTACGGGCCCTCGAGGAAGAAGGGCTCATCCTCGGCAGTCGTCATCAACGGTGCACAGGGCACACCCTGCTGCAGCGCATGGCGATGGACCCCGCTCGCGTACCGGATGCGATCAAGGCCTGCGGCATCCAGCTCCCGTCGCTTGAGGAGGTAGTTGCCGTTCACGCACGTCGCCACGAGCTTGGCCGCCTTGCGTGATCCGGCCGGAAGGTCGGCGAGCGACTTCAGGCCCCCGATCCCGAAGACCTCCAGTACCCGGACGATCTCGCTCGTGCTGAAGGACGCCCGTGCGTCACTCGGCATTCTGCGCCTGCTCTTTGATCCGGTCGATGCACGCCTTGATCTCGACGATCCGGCGGCTGATCTCGACATCGCTGGATTTGCTTGCGATGGTGTTCGCCTCGCGAAGCATTTCCTGTGCGAGGAAGTCGAGCGTTCGGCCCGCGGGCTCGGCATGCTGGGGCGAGATGAGCCGCGCGAACTGGTCGAGGTGGCCGCCGAGGCGATTCACTTCCTCGGCAATGTCGCTGCGCTCGGCAAAGACCGCCACCTCTCGGATGATGTCCTCTTCGCGAACCGAGGCGCCGGCATCGGCCAGGAGCGTCGCCATGCGCGTGCGCAGGCGCTCCTGATACGCCTGCACGACCTGTGGCGAGCGCTCGGCGATTTCCGCCAGTCGCTCACGGATCGTGACGCCTAAGTCGGCGAGCGTGGCAGCGAGCGCCTGGCCCTCGGTCGCGCGCATCGCCAGCAGACGATCGCAGGCCTGATCGAGCAGCTTGGTCAGCACGCCGCGTGCACGGTCGGCACGATCCTGAGCGCCGACGGTGATGACGACCCCCGGCAGGTCGAGCAGCGCCGATGGGTCGAGTCGCGCGGCCTGCTCCTGCGGGAGCACAGCTCGCAACTGGGCCATGTACGCCTCAAGCGCCGCACCATCGATGCGGCCAACGCGATCGGCGGCGCTTTCGGCCACGCGCACCGTGACCATCACGCTGCCGCGCGAGATGCGCTTGCCGAGCTGGGATTCCAGGTCAGCCTCGAGCGCGCCCAAGGCATCGGGCACGCGCATGGTGGCCTTGAAAAACTTGTTGTTGACACTGCGTACCTCGACGCTGAACGAATCGCCTTCGGCGTCTGCCGAGGCCACGCCGAAGCCAGTCATCGAGCGGATCATGCAGTGAATCCCCGGTTATGGCGTGACAGGCGCAGGTTCTGCGGCGGGCGCGGGTGCAGGCGCAGGTTCTGCAGCGGGCACGGGCGCGGGTGCAGGTTCTGCTGCGGGCACGGGCGCGGGTGCAGGTTCTGCTGCGGGCGCGGGTGCAGGCTCAGGAGCTGGCACAACCGGAGTCGTTGCAGGCGCATCACTCGCGGGCGCTGGAAAATTCGTCGGCGGAGGTACAGGTGTCAGGGTTCCGGGGACCGTGACCGGCGTGTCCGTCGCAGGCGCGGCTTCAGCCTCGGGGGCCGTGGGTTCAGCGGCGGCCGTCTTGCGCGTGTTCGACAGCGCGTTCAGCCCCATCGCAAGCACGAGCCACACGACGAAGCAGCTCACCGTGGTGACCGTCAATGCGTCGCCGGTGCGACCGCCGAACACGCTCTCCGTGCCGCCCGAGCCGCCACCAAAGGCCTGCGACAAGCCGCCGCCTTGCGGGCGTTGCACCAGGATCACGAGGACCATGGCGATGCTCACGAAGATGAAGAGAAGCAGGAGGATGCCGAAGAACCATTCCATCAGTCAGTGCCTTCCTTGGGGTTGCCCCCGAGCCGCCGCGGTCCGGACCACCTGCGCGAAGTCGCCGGCCTTTAGGCTGGCGCCACCGATCAGGCCACCGTCGATGCCGGGGTCCGCAAGGATCGCAGCCGCATTGGCCGCGTTCAGGGATCCGCCATAGACGATGCGCACCGCTTGGGCGAGTTCCGGAGAATACAGGATCCCGAGTTCGCGTCGGATCATTCGATGCGCCTCGGCCGCATCCTGAGGCGTGGCGCTCACGCCGGTGCCGATGGCCCAGACTGGCTCATAAGCGATCACCACATCCTGCATCTGCTCCGCAAGGATCGATGCGCAGGCCGCGCGAAGCTGGCGCGCCGTGACTTGGTGGGCCTGCCCAGCCTTGCGCTCCTCCAGCGTCTCCCCCACGCAGAGCACGGCATGCAGTCCGCTCTCAAGCGCCATCTCGAGCTTCTCCGCCACGACCCGGTCGCTCTCGCCGTGATCCCGCCGCCGCTCAGAGTGACCAATAATCGCCCATGTCGCACCGATCTCCTTGAGCATCTCGGCACTGATGTCGCCGGTGTGGGCGCCGTTGGCTTCGCTGCTGACATCCTGCGCACCGAGACCGACCGCCGCATCGCCGAGCGCCGAGCGCACGGGGATCAAGAAGCACGCCGGCGGAAAGACCACCACATCGCACGCACGAGCCGCATCGCCGACCTCGGTCACGGTGGCGGCCGCAAGCGCGGGCGCTGACTCCGCACCGGTGTTCATCTTCCAGTTGCCGCCAACGAAGGGACGCCGCATGGCATGAGTGTACGAAGCGGGACAGTCCACCGCTTCTACACTCCACCCCCCATGCGCGCCTCCGAGATCCGCAAGGCCTACATCGACTTCTTCGTCCAGAAGGCCGGCCACACCTTCGCCCCCTCGAGTCCGGTCGTTCCCTATGACGATCCGACGCTGCTCTTCACCAACGCGGGGATGAACCAGTTCAAGGATGTCTTCCTCGGTCGCGGCTCGCGCCCCTACACGCGCGCGGTGAACACGCAGAAGTGCATTCGCGCCGGCGGCAAGCACAACGACCTCGAGGACGTGGGCAAGGACGTCTACCACCACACCTTCTTCGAGATGCTCGGCAACTGGTCCTTCGGCGACTACTTCAAGAAGGAGTCGATTGAGTGGGGCTGGGACTTGCTCACGCGCGTCTATGGCCTTCCGGCCGAGCGTCTCTATGCGACCTACTTCGGCGGCAATCCCAAGGCCGGGCTCGAGCCGGACGAGGAAGCCCGCGCGCTGTGGTGCCAGTTCCTACCGCCAAGCCGCGTGCTGCCTGGCAACATGAAGGACAACTTCTGGGAGATGGGTGATCAGGGACCGTGCGGTCCCTGCAGCGAGATCCACTTCGATCGCATCGGCGGCCGCGACGCCGCCGCGCTCGTGAACTCAGGCGATCCTGATGTCCTCGAAATCTGGAACCATGTCTTCATCCAGTTCAACCGCGAGCCTGATGGTTCGCTCAAGCCGCTGCCCGCGAAGCACGTGGACACTGGCATGGGCCTCGAGCGTCTGGTGAGCGTGATCCAGGGCAAGCGCTCCAACTACGACACCGACCTGTGGTCGCCGATCTTCGAGGCGATCCGTGGCGAAACCGGCGCGCGCGCCTACGGCGGCGTGCTCACCGATCATGTGGACATCGCGTACCGCGTGATCGCCGACCATGTGCGCTGCCTCACCGTCGCCGCGTGCGACGGCGCCGGCCCGGGCAACGAAGGCCGCAACTACGTGCTGCGCCGCATCCTGCGCCGCGCCGCGCGTCACGGCCGCCAGACCCTTGGTCGCAAGGATCCCTTCATCTACCGACTCGTGCCAGCCGTGGCCGCCACGCTCGGCGAGGCGTTCCCCGAGATCGCGACCAAGTGGGGCACCGCAGCCGACATCATCCGCGACGAGGAGGAGACCTTCGGCCGCACGCTCGACCGCGGGCTGGCCCTGTTCGGCGAGGCCGTCGAACGCGCCAAGGCCACGACCCCGGCCACGATTGCCGCTGCCGATGCCTTCCGGCTGCACGACACCTGGGGCTTCCCCATCGACCTCACGCAGGTCATGGCCGAGGAACGCGGACTCGCCGTCGACGCGGCAGGCTACGAACGCCTGATGGAACAAGCCCGCGAAACCAGCCGGCGCGGTGCGGACGGCGACGAAGCGCTGCACTTCCCGCCCGATGCGATCGCCAAGCTCGCCACGCTGGGCGTGATGCAGACCGACGACAGCACGAAGTACGCACCCAAGCCCATGACCGCGCGCATCCGCGCGATCTGGGATGGCCGCGAGTTCGTGCAAGCGACCGGCAGCACGGACTGCGCGCTGGTCCTCGACCGTACGCCGTTTTATGCCGAGAGCGGCGGCCAGGAAGGCGACCACGGTTCGATTCATGGCACCAACGATGGCGCCTTCGACGTGCGCGATGCGCAATCCATGGGCGGCTACGTGCTGCACATCGGACGCACCACCAGCGGCACGCTGCGCGTGAACGACGACATCACGGTGCAGATCGCTGCGCAGCGGCGCACCGCACTGGCGCAGAACCACACCGGCACGCACCTGCTGAACCTTGCCCTGCGCGAGGTGGCGGGCGATGATGTGGAGCAGCGCGGATCGCTCGTCGCGCAGGATCGACTGCGCTTTGACTACGCCGCGCGCAAGGCGCTCACGCCCGAGCAGGTGAAGCAGGTCGAGGATCGCGTGCGCGCGTGCATCGATCAGGGCCTGGCCGTGCATGCGCAGACGGCGCCGCTCGAGGCGGCCCGCGCGGTGCAGGGTGTTCGGGCGGTGTTCGGCGAGCGCTACCCGGATCCCGTGCGCGTGGTGAGCATCGGCGCTCCGGTCGATGCGCTGCTCGCCGCGCCCGGCGACGCGGCCTGGCGCATGCAGAGCACCGAGTTCTGCGGGG
>Ga0194127_10006264_pt1 | contig 13596 bp, 16 predicted proteins | sample TA2KigC100mmetaG_FD_148624 | JGI IMG/M metagenome (GOLD analysis project Ga0194127, IMG submission 148624) | Freshwater microbial communities from Lake Tanganyika, Tanzania - TA2015036 Kigoma Deep Cast 100m | ecosystem: Environmental > Aquatic > Freshwater > Lake | place: Tanzania: Lake...
GGGGACGGCCAACGACTGCAGACTGTGCCACGAGGAGTCGACGTGCCGGACCTGCCACGAGGCGACGCCGCCCGAGAACCACAGCGAGCACTTCCGCCGCCGCGGCCACGGCCTGCTGGCGAGCATGGACCGGCAGAACTGCGCCGCCTGCCACCGCTCCGACTCCTGCGACGCGTGCCACCAGGACACCAGGCCGGTCGGCCACAGCGGCCAGTGGGCCAGGGGAGCGAACACCCACTGCGTCGGCTGCCACCTGCCGATCCAGGACAACCAGTGCTTCACGTGCCACCGCACGCCGCCGGCGCACGCCACCGCGCCCACGATGCCGCCGACGCACGCGCCCGGCATGAACTGCCGCCAGTGCCACGGCAACGGGCAACCGCTGCTGCACGTCGACAAGGGCGACGACTGCGGCCTCTGCCACCGCTGACGCGAGCGGGGTTCGGCCGCGGACCCCGTTCTGCGCGGCCGCCGGATACGGACCTGCGCCTGCCTGGCATGCGCACTGGTTGGCTACGCACTAGCTCCCGTCAACCTGCGCCGTGAGTCGTAGCAGCGACCCACGCTGCCCCGGGTACAGGAGCGGTTCGCGCGATGCCGCCGCGGGGCCCTTCCGGCCCTTCGCCAGGCCGCGACCCGGAGGTCCCCTGAAAGCCATCCCGTTTGCCGGTTGCCTCTTGTCGGTGCTCGCCGCGTGCGGCCACGAGCACGGCGAAGCGCGCTACCCCGGCGTGGTCAAGGCGGCCCTGCAGTCGCCCGGCGAGAAGATCGAGGTGCCGCCACCGCCGTTCACCGAGGGCGCGTTCCCCTGCTCGGATTGCCACGACCCGTCGCTGCCGGTGAATCGCGAGCGGCGCAAGCTCGAGATGGCGCACCAGGAGATCGTGCTGCAGCACGACGAGGAGCACCGCTGGTGCCTCGACTGCCACTCGGCCGAGAACCGCGACAAGCTGCATCTCGCCAGCGGCGAACTGGTCGACTTCACCGAGTCCTACCGCCTGTGCGGCCAGTGCCACGGCGACAAGCACCGCGACTGGCGCGCCGGCGTGCACGGCCGCCGGATCGGCCAGTGGAACGGCCACAAGTCCTACCTCCTGTGCGTGCACTGCCACTCGTCGCACGCGCCGAAGTTCGAACCCAAACCGCCCCAACCCGCCCCGGTCCGCCCCGAGGCGCTGGGGCGCGGAGTCGTACGGTGACGAAGACCACTCCCTCCCGTCGCGAGTTCCTGTGCGCGCTGGGCGGCTGCGCCGCCGCCGCCACGGCCGCGGGCTGCTCGGATCTCACCCACACGAGCTGGTTCCGGTCGGCCTTCCGCGAGCTGGGCGACGACGAGAAGAAGGCGATCGTCGCCGACCTCGAGCGGGAGCACGCGGTGAAGTACGGCAAGCCGGTGAAGGTCGGCACCGAGGGGCCGCTCCCGGACGTCGAGTTCGGCTACGCGCTCGACATCTCGCGCTGCATCGGCTGCCGGCGCTGCGTCTACTCCTGCGTCGACGAGAACAACCAGAGCCGCGACCCGCAGCTGCACTGGATCCGCGTGCTCGAGATGGACAAGGAGAAGGGCATCGACTTCGCGCACGCCAACGCCTACTACGAGGCGGAGAAGGTCCCGCGCGACGGCCACTTCTACCTGCCGGTCGCCTGCCAGCAGTGCCGCAACGCCCCGTGCGTGCGGGCGTGCCCGGTCGGCGCGACGTGGATGGAGAAGGACGGCATCGTCGTGATCGACTACGACTGGTGCATCGGCTGCCGCTGCTGCATGTCGGCCTGCCCCTACGGCGCGCGCCACTTCAACTACGGCGAGCCGCACGTGCCGCCCGAGCAGCTGAACCCGGACACGCACTACCTCGGCAACCGGCCGCGCACGAAGGGCGTCGTCGAGAAGTGCACGTTCTGCATCCAGCGCGTGCGCAAGGGCCGCTATCCCGCCTGCGTCGAGGTCTGCCCGGTGGGCGCGCGCAAGTTCGGCAACCTGCTCGACCCGGACTCGGAGGTCCGCTACGTGCTCGAACACAAGCGCGTCTACGTGCTCAAGGCCGAACTGAACACGCGGCCGAAGTTCTTCTACTTCTACGGACTCTGAGGCGGCCTTGGCGACCCTCCGACGATTCTGGCAGTTCGCGCTGGCCAGCCTACACATCGTGCTGCGCGGCAACGTCTACTACTGGATCTGGATCGCGGCGCTCCTGCTGCTGATCGGTGCCGGCGCCGTGGCCTACGCCCACCAGCTGCAGGCGGGGTTGATCGCGACGAACATGCGCGACCAGGTCTCGTGGGCGTTCTACATCGGCAACTTCACGTTCCTCGTCGGCGTCGCCGCCGCGGCCGTGCTGCTGGTGATCCCGGCCTACGTCTACGACTGGAAGCCGATCAAGGAGGTCGTGATCCTCGGCGAACTGCTGGCGATCGCGTCGATCGTGATGTGCGGCCTGTTCGTCACGGTCGACATCGGCCGCCCGGAGCGGTTCTGGCACCTGCTCCCGGGCCTCGGCTCGCTGAACGTGCCGCAGTCGCTGCTCGCGTGGGACGTGCTCGTGCTGAACGGCTACCTGGTGCTGAACCTGGTGATCGTCACCTACATGCTGTTCTCGCTCTACCGCGGGCGGCATCCGGCCAAGAAGGTGTTCCTGCCGCTGGTGCTGTTCTCGATCCCGGCGGCGATCGCGATCCACACCGTCACCGCGTTCCTCTACAACGGCCTGCCCGCGCGCCCGTTCTGGAACGCGTCGATCCTGGCGCCGCGCTTCATCGCCTCGGCGCTGTGCTCCGGCCCGGCGGTGCTGCTGATCCTGATGCAGCTGCTGCGGCGGTTCACCAGGTTCGACATCGACGACCGCGCGATCTGGAAGGTGGCCGAGCTGATGGCCTACACGATGTTCCTGAACCTCTTCCTGCTCGGCGCCGAGGTCTTCAAGGACGTCTACTCCGACACCGAGCACCTCGTGCACATGCGCTACATGTTCGTCGGTCTCGGCGAGCACCGGGCGATCGTGCCCTACATGTGGTTCTCGGTGTTCTGCTCGATCGCGGCGTTCCTGCTGTTCCTGATCCCGAAGACGCGGCGCAACCCGCTGACGCTGAACCTGGGCTGCGTGTTGATCTGGATCGGCGTCTACCTCGAGAAGGGCATGGGGCTGGTGATCCCCGGCATGACGCCCGACACGCTCGGCGAGATCTACGAGTACTTCCCCTCGAACGTGGAGCTCTGGGTCGCCGCCGGCATCTTCGCGGTCGGCTTCCTGCTGTTCACGCTGATGGTCAAGGTCGCGACGCCGATCATGCTCGGCGAACTGCACGCGAGCGACGTGCAGGGCATCGGCCACGCCGACGAACCGGCGCACGAACCGGTGCGCTGAGTCGCCGCCCGCCGGCGCCGACGGGCGCATCGGCCCCCCGCTCCGTTGCGGCCACGCCCGTCGACGACGACGGCCACACTCCTCCTGGGAGCGTGGCCGTGGCAGGCAACGGTGCAGCGGGATCGCCGCCGTGCGGCAAGGTCCGGTGCTACTCAGGGCCCGGTGCTACTTGGCGTCCTTCTTCTCGGCCTTGCACTTCTCGCAGTCGGGCGCGCAGCCCTCGCGCAGCTTCTTGATGTCCTCTTCGCTGCGCTTCTGGCGCGGGTCGAGGTGCTCGATCTTGGCCATGCTCTCCTTGATGCAGAACGGCGGCTTGAAGGTCGGGCTCTCGGGGTTGTGGCAGGTCTTGCAGAGGTCCGCGGAGCGGCCGCTCTTGATCTCCGCCTCGGTGACCGGCGACGGCGCGGCGTCCTTCTTCATCGCCTCGGCCATGCGCGTCTTCTGGTGCGTCTCGCCCGGGCCGTGGCAGCTCTCGCACTGCACGCCCAGTTCGGGCTTGAAGCCCTTCTTGATCTCCTTCTCCGTCAGGCCGTAGGCCGTGACGTGGCACTTGAGGCACTTCTCGCTCTTCTGCGCGTCCTCGATGCCGGCCTTCTTCGCGATCTCCTTGGCCTTGTCGCTGGCCAGGGTCTCGAACGCCTTGGCGTGCGGGCTCTTCGACCAGATGCCGTGGGCGTCCCCCTTCTCGGCGCCGGCGTGGCAGCTCTTGCAGACCTGCGCGCCGATGTACTTGCCGCCCTTGGGCAGGGCCGTGTCGGGTTCGGAGGTGGAACCCACGGGCAGGAACAGGAGTCCCGCGCCGAGGGAGAGAACGGAGACGAGGGTTGCGACCGGGTTCATTTCGGAGGTCCTTCCGGATCTGGGGATGCCGTCCGCGCCAAGAGCGCGAGAGGCGCGAGCATGTTAGGCACCGCGCTCCGCGGGGCAAGAGCGCGCGCGCGATGCACCGGTCCCGTCAGCCCTGCTGGTGGCGCGAACTGTCGGGCGGGAAGCCGAACTGGATCGGGTCCTTGCCCGGCTGGTAGTCGCAGAAGCGCTGGTGCTCCGCGGTACAGATCTCTTGCACGTCGCCGAAACAGTACGGGCACGTCGCGTGCTCGTGCAGCGGCAGCCGGCGCTCGAGGCGCCGGCAGTGGATCGACGGTTCGTCGGGCAGCTTCGGTTGTTCGGTCACGGTCGTTCTCCCCCGGCGGCGTGCCGGCGCAGGTCGTCCCAGTTCTCGCGGATCGCCGCCGCGATCGCCTCGAGGTCGATCAGGTCGCCGCGGAAGCGGCCCTGGCGCGCGAAGTACTGCTCCAGCGCGCCCCGGTCGAGTTCGGGTTCGACGTCGACGCGCACGCGCCGGCCGTCGAACACCGTGTAGACCGGGTAGAGGCCCGAGCGCACGGCGAGCCGCACGAGTTCGATGCCGTCGGCGGGCTCCGACTTCCAACCGGTCGGGCACGGCGACAGCACGTGCAGGAAGCGGAAGCCCCTGCGGCCCACCGCGTCCTGGAACTTCGCGAACGCGTCCTCGGGGTGCGCGAGCGAGACCGCGGCGGCGTACGGGATCCGGTGCGCGGCCATGATGCCGAGCGCGTCCTTCTTCTGCTGCAGCTTGCCGCCCGGCGTCGTCGAGGTGCGCGCGCCGAGCGGCGTCGCCGAACTGCGCTGGCCGCCCGTGTTGCCGTAGATCTCGTTGTCGTAGCAGATGTAGAGCAGGTCCTCGTCGCGTTCGGCGGCGGCCGACAGCGTCGCCATGCCGATGTCGTAGGTGCCGCCGTCGCCGGCGAAGCAGATCACGCGCGTGGCCTCGCCGTTCATCTGCGCCACGCGCGCGAGCCCGGTCGCGAACGCCGCGGCCGACGCGAACGTGGCCGCCAGGACCGGCGCGCCGTAGGCCGAGCACGGGAACGCACCCGCCGTGACGATGCCGCAGCAGGCCGGGATCACGAGCTGCACGGGGCGCTGGCCGATGCCGCGGCTCAGCATGTTCAGCGCGATCGACATGCCGCAGCCGCCGCAGTTGGTGTTGCCGGGCCGCAGCAGGCCGGGATCACGAGCTGCACGGGGCGCTGGCCGATGCCGCGGCTCAGCATGTTCAGCGCGATCGACATGCCGCAGCCGCCGCAGTTGGTGTTGCCGGGCCGCAGCAGCGGTTCCCTGCGGTCCTGGTGCGTATGGGCGAAACCCCGCAGTGCCGGTTCGATCACGTTGCCACCTCCAGGATGCGCGGTTCCTCCGCGCGTTGCCGCGCGACGAGGTCGTCCAGGATGCCCTGGACGTCCTGCGGGCGCACGTCGCCGCCGCCGAGGCCGACGATGTAGTTCTGCACGAGGCAGCCGGCGGGCGCCATCGCGCGCCCCTCGGCCCACAGCACGCCGCCGAGGCCCAGGCTGATGTCGCGGTCGAGGAAGCCGACCCGGCGGCACGGCCGCAGCGCCTGCCGCAGATCCTGCTCCGGGAACGGCCGGAACATGTAGAGCCGCACCGCACCCACCTTCTGGCCGCGCGCGCGCGCGCTGTCGACGACGGCGCGCACGGTGCTCGACATCGTCGACATCGCGACGAGCGCGACCTCGGCGTCGTCCATGCGGTAGCCGTCGACGGCGTCCGCCGGGCGGCGGCCGAAGTGCTGCTCGAACTCCCGCTGCACCTCGCGGTAGACCGCCGGCACGCGCGCCATCGCCTCGGCGTGCTGCCGCCGGTGCACCTCGGTCTCGTGCGGGAAGTCGAGGCCGCCGAAGGTCACCGGCTTCTCGGTCAGCTGGTGCGGCAGGCGCAGCAACGGCAGGAAGCGCTCGACCTGCTCGAGCCCGGGCACCTCGATCTGCATCATCGTGTGCGACAGCACGAACGCGTCCTGGTTGACCATCACGGGCAGCAGCACGCGGTGGTCCTCCGCGAGACGCCACGCGAGCAGCGTGGTGTCGAACACCTCCTGGTTGTTCTCGCAGTAGAACTGCAGCCAACCGGAGTCGCGCAGCATCAGCGTGTCGCCGTGGTCGACCCAGATGTTCCACGGCGGCCCGAGCGTGCGGTTGACGGCCATCATGACGATCGGCAGCCGGTAGAGGGCCGCGGCGAACACGTTCTCCGTCATGTAGGCGAGCCCGTTCGACGACGAGGCCGTGAACGTGCGCGCGCCGGCGAACGCCATGCCGATGCAGACGCCCATCGCCGAGTGTTCGCTCTCGACGCGCACGATCTCGCCGCGTTCGAACTCCTGCTGGCACAGGTACTCGACGCACTCGGTCTGCGGCGTGATCGGGTAGATGCCGCCGCCGAACCCGCGGCCGCCGCGGTTGGCGCGGCCGGCCAGCGTCGCGGCGAGCGCGGACGCGTGGTTGCCACTGAGGAATTCGGTGCTCATGAGTCGGAGAGCTCCATCGCGGACCGCGGGCACTCCTCGACGCAGATGCCGCAGCCCTTGCAGTAGGTGTAGTCGACGCCGTAGCCGGGCGCCTCCCGGCGGATGATGCCCTCGGGGCAGTAGACGAGGCAGGTGTCGCAGCGCGTGCAGTGCCCGCACGAGAAGCAGCGGTGCGCTTCGTCGGCGTTCGCCAGCCCCGCGTCGGCCTCGCCGAAGGTGGCCGCCCGCTCGGCCACCGGCAGTACCAGGCTGTGCGCCATCGGCCGGCCCGCGAAGTGGTCGAAGCGCACGTCGGTGGCCGGCACCGCGGTCTCCCGGTCGGGCCGCGCGAACGGCGCGACCGGCAGGCCCAGCGCCTGCAACGCGAGGTCCGCCGCGCGCCGGCCGCTGCCGATCGCGTGCGTGACCGTGCCGTCGCCGGTCGCGAGGTCGCCGGCGGCGAACACCGGCAGCGGGGCGCCGTTCGCGGACACGCGGCCGTCGCGCAGTTCCCAGCCCGCGGGCAGCAGGCTCGTGTCGGCGCTCTGGCCCAGCGCCAGCAGCACGTGGTCGCAGGGCAGGCGCTGCGTGCGCGAGGTCACCACCGGCCGGCGCCGGCCACTCTGGTCGGGCGGCCCCATCTCGACCTCGGCGAGGTCGACCGCCTCGACCCGGCCGGTGCCGGCGAACGCCACCGGCGCGCGCTGCTCGAGCAGCACGATGCTCTCCTCGACGGCCTGGTCGACCTCCTCGCGGATCGCCGGCATCTCGGCGCGCGTGCGGCGGTAGGCCACGGTGACCCGCTGCGCACCGCAGCGCAGCGCGCTGCGCGCGCAGTCCATCGCGGTGTTGCCGCCGCCGAGCACGACGACGTGGCCCGACAGACGCATGCCGCCCTCGAGGTTCACGCGGTGCAGGAAGTGGATGCCCTGCTCGACGCCGGGCAGCTTCGCGCCCGGCACATCGAGCTGCGTGAGCTTCTGCAGGCCGGTCGCCAGGATCACCGCATCGTGGTCGCGCGGCAGCGCGGCGATCTCCTGCTTGCCGAGGAACCGGCCCAGGCGCGTCTCGACGCCGAGCGCCAGCACGGCGCCGATCTCGCGGTCGATCACCGCGCGCGGCAACCGGTAGGTCGGGATGCCGGTGCGCAGCACGCCGCCGAGTTCGGCTTCGCCCTCGTAGATCACCACGCGGTGGCCGCGTTTGCCGAGCACGAACGCCGCGGCGATGCCCGCCGGGCCCGAGCCGACGATCGCGACGCGTCTGGGCGCCGCGGCCGTCTCGCGCCCGTAGGGTGCGAGCCCGGCGTCGGCGATCCAGCGCTCGAGCCCGCGGATGTTGACCGTGCCGTCGTGTTCGGCGCGGTTGCAGCCCTCCATGCACGGCGCCGGGCAGACGCGCCCGCAGACGCCCGGGAACGGCGTCGAGCGCGCGAGGATCTCGGCGCCCTTCTTCGCATCGCCGCCGTGCAGCGACTGCACGAAGGCGACGACGTCGTTGCCGGCCGGACACCACGCGTTGCACGGGGCCAGGTGCTCGGTGTAGTTCGGCCGCAGCGAGCTCCAGTTGCCCGTCTTCAGCGGCGTCGGCGGGCTCTCGCGGTGCGCGACCAGGTCGGCGACCTCCGGCAGCTTGCGCGCCGGCACCGGGGCGAGCACCGGGGCGGGCGCCGGGGCGGCCACCCGGCCGGGCTGGGCCGAGCCGCGGTGGGTCCGCACGGACTCGTAGGCCTCGCGCGCGGCCGCGAAGTTGCCGCGGAAGCCGAGCTTCTCGTAGACCTTCTCGAGCACCTCGAGCGGCACATCGTGCATGCGCGCGTAGGCGCCGGCGATCGTCGTGTTGACGATCACGACGGACCGCGTGCCGATCTTGTGGCTGCGCGCGATGCGCGTGGCATCGACGACGCCGATGGTGAACTGCGACCACTGCGAGGCGAGCTCGTCCAGCGGCTCGGGCGTGTTGACGAGCACGCTGCCGCCGGGCCGCAGGCCCGCGAACACGTCGGGCCCGAGCAGGTGGTGGTCCAGCACGACGAGGTGGTCGGGCTCGTAGACCTTGTTGCGGTTCGTGATCGGCTCGTCGCTCACGCGCGTGTAGGCGCGCACCGGCGCGCCCGACCGTTCGCCCGCGTAGTCGCCGAAGGTCTGCACGCTGCGGCCCTGCGCCGCGTAACACGCGGCGAGGATCTTGGCGCAGGTGACGCCGCCCTGGCCGCCGCGGCCGTGCAACCGGATCTCCATCGAATGGTCCATGGTGGGGATCTCCGCCGCGGAGCCGGAGTTCCGGCCGCGCGCGCTGTCGCGATCCTAGGGGAATGCGCGGGCCGGGCCGAGAGTTGCCTGCCCGGGGCCTCGTGCGTAGGGGACGCGGGGCGTGGTGCGGGGGCGACGCGAGGGAGCAGGGGCCTCGACCGCTGGCCCGCACCCGCCACCTGGCAGTGCCGTCACCCCGCCTTCCCCCGCAGCTTCAGCGCGTGCGCCACCCCGCCGAGCGCGAACACCCCGAGACCCGCGCAGACGAAGAACACCATCCCCGGCGCGTGGCCCGCCACCTCGCCCGAGATCGACCACGCGAACAGCTCGCTGCCGATCACCGGCCCGAACACCTGGGCCAACCCCAGCACGCTCGACAGGCCACCCTGCACGGCCCCCTGCTCGTCGGCGCGCACGGTCTTCGTCACCATCGCCTGCAGTGCCGGCATGCCGATGCCGCCGAGCGAGCCGAACGCGATCACCAGGTAGATCATCCAGCCCTGCGACGCGAGGCCGTAGCCCACGTAGGCCAGCGTGCCGATCACGAACCCCAGGACCAGCGACCGGGGCTCGCCGAGCCGCGGCACGATGCGCCGCACGAGCGTGCCGTTGACGATCGCCGCGCCGAAACCGACCGCGCACAGCGAGTAGCCGACCGCGGTCTCGTCCCAGCCGAAGCGGTACTGCGTGTAGAGCACCCAGACCGCGTGCAGGCCGAACTGCGCCAGGTTGATCAGGAACAGGGCGCCCGCGAGCCGCAGCGCCAGCGGGTAGCGCGCGAGGTTGCCGATCCCGCTGAGCGGGTTCCAGCGCACCTGCAGCGCCGCCTTGCGCCGTTCGGGCGGCAGCGACTCGGGCAGCACGCGGTAGCCGTAGAGCCAGTTCAGCAGCGTGATGCCGCCCGCGACGTAGAACGGCAGGTGGATGTCGATGCCGCCGAGCACGCCGCCGAGCAGCGGGCCCAGCATGAAGCCGATCGCGAACGCCGCGCCGACGATCGCAAAACCCGCCGCGCGCTTCTCGGCCGGCGTCACGTCGGCGATGTAGGCGTTCGCCACCGTGATCGTGGCGCCCGACAGGCCGTTCAGCGCGCGCGTGACGAACAGCCACGGCACCGTCGGCACCAGCGCCATCGCGACGTAGTCGAGCCCCGAGCCGAACATCGACACCAGCAGCACCGGCCGCCGGCCGAACCGGTCCGACAGGGCGCCGAGCAGCGGCGCGAACAGGAACTGCATCGCCGCGTAGGCCGCCGCGAGGAAACCGACCACCGGTGCTGCTTCCACCTCCGCCCCGCCCTGCAGGTGCTGCACGAGGTGCGGGCCGACCGGGATGATGATCCCGAAGCCCAGCACGTCGAGCACCAGGGTGACGAAGATGAACGGAAGGCCGGGGGCACGAGGCTGCATCGCGGGGCGCGGAGGCTAACAGGCGGTTGCCCCGCGCGCACGGTGGCCGGCCCGGCTGCGGCTGGCTACGGTGCGGCGATGATCGACCAGAACGCCCAGAAGCGCGCCGCCGCGTTCGCCGCCGCCGACCTCGTGCCGGACGGAGCGACGATCGGGCTCGGCACCGGTTCGACGTTCGCCTTCGTGATCGCGCGGCTCGGCGAGCGGCTGCGGCAGGGCCTCTCGGTGCGCGGCGTGCCGACGAGCCGCACCACCGCGGAACTCGCGCAGCAGGCGGGCATCCCGCTCGTCGACCTCGACGCGGTCGATCGGCTCGACCTCGCGATCGACGGCGCGGACGAGGTCGATCCGCACAAGAACCTGATCAAGGGCGGCGGCGGCGCGCACCTGCGCGAGCGGCTCGTCGCCAGCGCGGCGGCCGAGATGGTGGTCGTGGTCGACGAGTCGAAGCTCGTGAAGGTGCTCGGCGCCGTGTTCCCGCTGCCCGTCGAGGTGTCCCCGCTCGGCTGGACGCACACGGCCCGGCGGATCGCGGCGACGGGCTGCGAGCCCAGGCGCCGCGAGCAGCACGGCAAGCCCTGGCAGACCGACAACGGCAACTACGTGCTCGACTGCCGCTACCCGGGCATCCCCGATCCGGCGGCGCTGCAGCGGCTGCTCGACGGCATCGTCGGCGTCGTCGACCACGGGCTGTTCGTCGGCATGGCGGGCCGCGTGGTCGTCGCCGACGCGGCGGGCCGCGTGCGCGTGCTGCCGTGAGGGCGCCGTTCAGCGCTTCGTGAACACGAACGCCACCGCGCGGCTCCCGTCGAGCCTGCTGATCGTCGCGGTCATGCCCGCGGCCGTGCGTTCGTAGCGGATGCGCTGCGGGTAGTCGTGCTCCCGGTTCTCGAACACGGCGAGGCCGTCCTCGACCACCGTGAGCTGGAACGCGGTCGGCGCCGCACCGCCGGGGCTCGCGAGGTAGGCGATCGTGCCGCGCTGCGCTTCGACGCGCAGGTGCTCGAAGAAGTGCGTGCGCTGCTGGTCGAACGTGTGCGAACTGCCGAGCAGCGTGGTGCCCTGCAGCGGCCGCCAGTGTTCCTCGGTGGTCCGCTCGCCGTCGCGCAGGGTCCAGGTGCCGGAGATCCAGGCGAGGCGCGCGAGGGTCGCGGGGGTCCACTGCGGCGCCTTTGCCGGCGGCTCGGCCGGGGCCGGTGGCGCCACGGGTGCTGGCTGCGGCGGGTCCTGCGGCAGCAGGGCGAGCACGGCGGCGAACAGGAACGGGAGCTGGTGTTGGCGCATGGCGGGACTTCCGGGTTGGGCGAGCGTAGCCGAGTCAACTACAGTTCCGCCGTGCCAGCCATGAGCAAGCCGCACTCCCGCGTCGCCGAAGCCGCCATGGCCATCCTGCAGGCCGCTCCCGACCGGCGGCTCGGGTTCTCCGTGCTGAACCGGACGCTGTTCTACGCCGACCTCTGCGCGCTGCGCGACCTCGGCAAGCCGATCACGGGATCCGACTTCGTTGCACTGCCGCAGGGTCCGGTGCTGAGAGACTGCGCACGCGTGCTGGTCGAGGAACTCGACCGGGCGGGGCTCGCCGAGCAGGTCGTCGAGGGCCAGGAGAATGCGGTGATCGCCCGCGGGGAGATCGCCGAGTTCACGCTGTTGTCATCGGAGGAGGTCGGCATCGTCCGACTCGTCGCGCGCACGATCCACGGCAGGACGGCGGCGTGGGTTTCGGAGTACTCGCACGAGAACGAAGCCTGGCAGGTCGCGTTCCGCGCCGGGACCGGGTCGAAGATCGACCGGATCCTCGCCATGCAGCAGGTCGTCGAAGAGGATCCCTGGGTCGGCGAACCGCCCGATGGCACTGTCGAGGCCTGCATGGAGGCATCGGCCACGGAGAACGGCGTCCCCTTGGGATCCTGAGCGAAGTCGCCGGGAGTGACCGCCGCCGCGCCGCGGTCACTTCGTGCGCACGAGCCGCGGCAGCTCGGCGACCCGCCGGCTCGCGAACCACTCGTCGAGTTCGGCCGGCCCGAGTTGCGGCGCGACCGGGGCCAGCAGGGCCTGCGCCGCCGCGAGGTCGTCGGCGACGAGCACCGCCCAGGCCTTCTCGCCGTCGAGCGACGCCACCATCGCGACGCCGACAGGTTCGCGAGCGCCGCGCGCGCCGCGTTGCCGTTCGCGCAGCGCAGCAGCACGAACGGCCGCCCGGACTCGCCGGGTGCCGGCTTCCTGCCCGACTTCTCGATCTCGGCCTGCGCTGCAAGCTCCGCGGCCAGGAACTCGCGCAGCGGCGCGTCGGTGACCAGATCGTGGTACTCGAAGCGGAACACGCCGGCCTGGAAGCCCGGGTCGGTCTCCGCGAGCTGCTGCGCCTTGCGGCGGTCGTTCGTCGCGAGCACGAAGACACCGCGCAGCGCCGGGTCCGTCTTCTGCTTGCCGTAGGGGCCCGCGAGCAACAGGTCGCCGGCCTTGGCGAGCCGTTCCATGTTCGCGAAGTGCCCCGCGAAGACCCGGTCGCGTTCCTGCCTGGTCAGCGGCTCCGTGCGCGGGCCGGTCTGCAACACGGCCAGCGTGCAGGCGAGCGGCGCGGGTGTGGGGACCGGTGCGGGCGCCGACTGGCAGGCGGCGAGCAGCGACGCGAGCAGGGTCGGGGCCAGGAACGGGAACGATGGGCGCCGGGAACGGATCTTGGGGCGCGCATGCTACCGGCAAACCGCCGCCGCCCCCCACCCGGCATGATGCGCCCATGCCCGAGCCGACCCTGCACGGACTCGCCGACCTCGACCGCGCGCTCGCACGACCGCGCCTGTTCGTGTTCGTGCACGCGCGCGACTCCGCCAGCACCACGGCTCGCGCCCACTTCGACACGTTCCGCGCCGAACTGCCCGACGCGACGGCCGCCCTCGTCGACGCGGTCGCCAGCCCCGACCTCGCGCGCGACCTCGCCGCGCGCTGCGGCAGCCGGCACCCACCGCCGCTCGTCGTGCTGTTCGAGGCCGGCCGCGCGGTCTTCCGCGCGTCGGGCGCGGCGATCACGCTCGGCGCGCTGCACGCAGCGTGGGCGCCGCGCTGCTGAGCCCACCACCCGGCGCGCATTCCGCGGCGCGGCATGGTCCCGCCCCCCGATCGGCGGCATCGTGCCGCGCGTTCACCGAACGGGACGCGGGACGCCGCTACTTCGCGACCGGCGGCAGCCCTTCCGGCAGCTGGAACCCTCCCTGCGGCATCTTCCGCTCGGGCAGGTCGCCGTCGAC
>Ga0194127_10006268_pt1 | contig 13592 bp, 4 predicted proteins | sample TA2KigC100mmetaG_FD_148624 | JGI IMG/M metagenome (GOLD analysis project Ga0194127, IMG submission 148624) | Freshwater microbial communities from Lake Tanganyika, Tanzania - TA2015036 Kigoma Deep Cast 100m | ecosystem: Environmental > Aquatic > Freshwater > Lake | place: Tanzania: Lake...
GGGGATGATGGGGACGGCGGCGGCCCCTGCTAGGGCCTCACGAAGTTCACGATCTCCACCGACCACGTCGAGGCCTCGAGCATGTCCAGGTCCGAGTAGTCGAAGTGATCGATGTCCACGCCCGGCTTGTAGATCCGGAAGATCGTGAGCTTGAGCGGGGTCTCCTGCGGGATCCCCGGCATGCCCTCCATCGCGCCGAAGTCGGGCAGGTCCACGTGGAAGGTGTCGCCCGCGACGAACAGCGTCCAGACCGGGATGTCCCCGAAGAGCCCGGGGATGTCGACCTTCAGGTAGTGCAGGCTCGCGGGGATGCCGGGGTCGGCCTTGAAGTCGATCGACAGGGTCTTCATCAGGCCGCCCCTGGTCGGGTGCACCGGCTCGGGCACCGGCAGGAACGGCCCGATCACGAGCTGCGAGACGCCCATCGCGATCACCGCGGCGCCGCCGGTCCCGTCCGCCTTCCCAGGGCCCGCCGGGTCGGCGTACGCGCAGCGCAGGTGCGGCCCGAACCCCTCGATGCGGCTCGCGGTCGCGACGCCGGCCTCGTGCCTCACGATCGTGCCCGTGTCGCCGACCGCGAACACGCGTTCCCCGGAAACGGCCAACGCGTACAGGGCCTTCTTCGTCCCGGTCGGCACGGCCTCCCACTTGCCGGGCGTCGAGGACCGGACGAGGGTCCCGCCGTCGCCCGCGGCCCACAGCACCCCCGACGGATCGCGCGCGACCGCGCGCAGCGTGTAGCCGACGCCGGTCGGCTCGTCCGCAACACCGGTCGCCGCAACCCGGACCGCGCGCCCGCCGCTCCCCACGGCGACGGCCTCGCCGCCGCCCAGCGCGAGCACCCCCTGCCAGTCCGCCCACATGACGTCGCTGCGGGCGGCCCACTTCATGCCGTCCCACTGCATCACGAAGCCCGAGCCGACCGCCCAGCAGTCGTCCTTGGCCGCGCACGACACGCCGCGCAGGGAACGGTTGAGCGCGGCCTGGACGGGGACGTCCTTCCACGCGATGCCGTCGTAGCGCACCACGCGCCCGCCGTCGCCCACGGCCCAGGCGTCGTCCGCCGCGGCACCGTGGACGGCCCGCAGCGTCCCGCCCGCCGGCGCCGCCTGCTGCGTGAACCCGAACCCATCCCAGAACCACACCAACCCATCCGCCCCGACCGCAAACACCTGCGTCCCCGACAACCCCCACATCCCCAGCACGTCCTTGCGCACGCCGGTCCGCACCACCGACCACGTCCCCCCGTCCAGCCGGAACAGGATGTCGTCGTCCAGCTCCGACACCCCCTTGCGGAGCGACATCGAGTACGGCGTTTGGAGCTGGCCCGCCTGCCAGTCCACGGTGAACGCCGCCGCCATGAAGGTGTAGGTGACGTCGTACAGGTCGCCCGTGAACGCGCGCGGCTCGTACTCCGCCACGACCTCGTTGCCTCCGAACGACAGCGGCAGGGCCCAGTCCTGGCCGATCACGCCGTCCGACGCGAAGTCGTAGTAGATCAGCAGCGCGTTCGTGTCCGGCCCGTTCACGGTGTCGTGCGGCGGGTCGTCGAGCCACACGCGGAAGCGGCGGTCCATCGGGACGTTCAGCACCACGTTGACGCCGTCGACCGTCTGGCCGGGCGCCGCGGTCATGTGCCGGCGCACGCCCATCGCGTACGGCTGGAACTGCGGCGGGCCGTACGACGCGTCCTCGATCCCCCCCAGGCACACGATCGCGACCGTGCCCGGGATCGCCAGGGCCTCGTAGTTCGACTCGCCGTCGGCGACGCCCCACTCCATCGGGTACTGGTTCTCGAAGAACGGGTCGGGGGTGGTCGTGCGGCACTTCGCGACCTTCCTGCCCGGCAGCGGCATGCAGCCGACGAACCCGCCCGGCGTCCCGACGCAACCGTACCCCTCCGGGCAATCCTCCGGCACGGAGCACGCCCTGGAGCAGAACTGCCCGTCGTCCGCGATCTGGAGGCACCTGTTCCCCTCGCCGCACGCCGTGTCGTCGCCCCAGCACGGCAGGCACCCGATGCCGTCCGGCGCCGTCCCGAGCAGCCAGCAGTTCCCGGGCGGCGGGATCACGTACTTGTCGAGCCCGACGACCTTTCCCTTGTACATCGCCCCGTTGCCGCCCGGCGGCATCCCGCCGCCCTGGGCGCACACGAAGCTCAGGTACAGGGTGACGTTCTTCGCGTCGAACGCGACAACGCTCGCCGCGTCGTAGCAGTCCTTGTTCGCGGACACCATCTGCGTCCCGGCGAGGTCCGGCCCGGAGAACGACACGACCCCGTCGGGCCCGGTGAACCCCTGGTAGGAGGTCTTCGGGTCGGTCCACACGATGACGAACGCGTCCGGGAGCGGCGCCCCGCTGCCCCCGTCGAGCACCGCCACGTTCAGCGTCCCGTCCACCGGCCCGCCCCAGGTGCCGCCATACAGCGCGGTCGGGTCGTAGTAGGTGAACCCGTCCGGCAGGACCATCGGGGCCGCGCCCGGAGGCTCGACGCGCACGTCGACCGTGCCCATCGCCCCGGCCGGGGTGCGGCACGACGCGCGCGTCGCGGACTCGACGACCACGTGGCTCGCCTCGTTCCCGCCGAACGTCACGCGCATGCCGTCCGCGAACCCGCTCCCGTACAGGCGCACGAGCGTCCCGCCCGCGATCGCCCCCTGGTCGGGGTCCACCGCGTACAGGCCGGCCTCGGCCTCGTAGACGAAGGAGTTCGACAGCGACGAGGCCTTGCCGCCGCTCGTCACGGTCACGGTCGCCGGCCCCGGGCTCCCGGGCGGCGTCACCGCGGTCAGCGCGGTCGCGGACGCGACCTTCACTCCGGTCGCCGGCAGCGCCCCGAACCGGACCGACGCCCCCTCCGCGAAGCCGTCGCCGGTCACGGTCACGGCCGTTCCCCCGGCCGCCGGGCCCGACGCCGGCACGACGCCGGTCACCGCGAGACCCGCCTCGTACAGGTACGCCGCGGGCAGCGCGTCAAGGCCCGCAGGCGACTCGACCGACACCGCGACCTTCCCCGGCGCGCCGGGCGGTGCCTCGACCAGCGCGGTCAGCGACTCCGGCGACACCTCCACGAGCTTGGCCGAGGCCGCTCCGAACCGGACGACCGTGTCGGCCGCGGTCCCGAGCCCGGTTGCGACCACCGCGACCTTGTTGCCCCCGGACGCGGGCCCGTGCGCCGGCGAGACCAGCATCACCGCAACCTTCCCGGGGTCCGGCGCGGCGAGATAGAGGAACCCGGACGGGAGCTTGGCGGTCCCGTACGGCCCGATCACGTCCACGTCCACCGCGCCGGGCGAGGCCGCCGGGGGGGTACGGACGGTCAGCTTGTGGATCCCCTCGATCTTCACGTCGGTGCCCGCGATGCCGCCGAACCTGACCGACGTCCCGTCCAGGAACCCGGTCCCGGTCAGCGTGACCAGCGTGCCGCCGCCGACCGGCCCCGCGGCCGGCACCGCGAGCGCGGCGGAGAGCGGTTCGTAGTAGTAGACGCCGTCCTCGAGCACGGCCTGGCCGGACGCCGACGACACGTGCACGTCGGCCCACCCGGGCGGCCCGTCCGGCACGACCGCGGTCAGCGACGCGTCGTCCACCACCTCGACCAGCGGGCAGAGCTTGCCCGCGATCACGAGCTTCACTCCGCCCGAGAAACCCGCGCCGCTCACCACGACCGGCACGCCGCCCGTGGTCGGGACCCGGTCCGGCGACACGTCGTCCACGCGCGCCGCGTTCGCGTACTCGAACCCCGCGGGGAGCGTCGCGCGCTGGCCGTCCGGGCGGACGACGGTCACGTCCACCGTGCCCGGCACGTGCGGGGGGGTCTGGGCGTTCGCGGCGGCCTGCGAGCCCACCACGACGAGCGGGCTCGCGGTCTGGTCGAACACCACCATCATGCCCGCGGAGAAGCCGTCGCCGGCCAGGGCGACCGTCTCGAGGCCCGCCGAAGCGCCGGAGCCCGGCACGACGCCGGTGAGCTGCAGCGGCCGGAGCGGCTCGACCTCGGGGGCCGCGTCCGTGCCGGCCGTCTCGCGGTCCGCGTCGTCGTCCGCGACCTCCACCGGGAGAAGCTCCGCGGGCGCCTCGTCGAGCGCGGGCACGTCGGGCTGCGCGGCGTCGGGCGCGCCCGGGCCGCCGGAGGAGCCGCCGCAGGAGGCCAGGAGCGCCGCACCCAGGACGAACGCGAGTCGTTTCACGGCACGTCCCCCACCAGCTTCAGGTCTTCCAGGTTCAGCCCGGCCGGGTACCCGTAGGACACGTACTGGTCGTACCCGTACGAGATCACGCCGAACGGCTTCTCGGCCTGCGCCACGTGTACGCCGTCCGAGACCGCCACGCGCCAGACCGCCCACTTGCCCGACCCGATCAGCGCGTAGTCGCCGAACGCCAGGCCGAGGTCGGCCGGGTGCTCGAGCTTCAGCTCCTTCATCTCGGCCAGTATGTCCTTGGCCTGGCGGAAGGTCAGGTCCTCCTGCTTCAGCTCCTTCCCGTCGAGGAAGACCGGCATGCCCGCCGGGACCACGATGTTGACCGCGTCGAACTTGTACTTGTTCGGCGCCAGGAACACGTACTCGGTCCGGAACTGCTCGACCGGCACCGCGAGCAGGAACGACGGGTCGCCGGTGGCCGCGTCGTACGGGTGCTTGATCCCCCCCACGTTCGGGTCCGGCGCGTCCTGGGCATGCGTGAACTGCCCGACCAGGATGGGCTTCTTCGCGTGGATCTCGAAGTGCTCGGCCGACTCGAAGTCGATCCAGTCGTTCGCGTTCAGCACCGGGACGTTGAGCTGGCTCGGGTAGGTCGTGAGCGTGGTCGCGTCCTCGGCGGCGAGGATGCGCCAGGACTCCTTCTCCTTGCCGCGCGGGTAGGTGTGGGTGGCCACGTACTCGCGGCCCCAGGTCTTCACCGGGAAGAGCTGCATCTCGAGGTGGTCCGCGCAGCACGTGTTGTACTTGATGCAGTCCCAGTTCGTCCTGCACTTCACGTCCTGGGGGGGGTCGAGGTTGACGTGCGGCCACTCGCACAGGCAGTCGTCCCGCTCCTTGCAGTCCAGCCAGGGCTGGTTGAACTCGTGCGGCGGGTCGTAGCAGTCGCCGCCCGGGCAGCAGTGCGTCGTGTTCGGCGCGTTCGACGCCTCGCTCCCGCCGAAGACCGCGATCGGGTGGTTCGCGAGCACCACGGACCCGGTCAGGTCCGCGCCGTACGCGTCGGTCTCCAGGTTCAGGACGTCGAACTGCTTCATCATGAAGCTCCTCGACTCGCCGGGCTCCATGTGCTTGATCCCGTTGTTCGCGAGCGTCGGCGCGGTCACCGTCACCGTGACCTGCGTGTCGCCGGGCCAGACCGCGATGACCGTCAGGTACCCCTTCAGCTCCTGGAAGGTCTGCTCGCGCGTCATCACGACGTACCAGCGACCAAGCACGTGCGACGGCAGCAGGATCGACGCGTCGTTCGAGAAGACGTTGACGTTCTCCAGCGGGTTGAACTGGTAGGCGGTGATCGGGATCGACCCGACCACGCGGTACGCGAGCGGCGCGAGCACCGTGCTCTCCACGTCGCGGCGCGGCAGGTTGAAGATGCGCAGCCCCATGGGGGGGATCGGATCGGTCGGCAGGGGGTTCCCCTGCGCGTCGTTCGCCACCATGCCTGCGTTGTTGAAGATCTCGACCGTGGCCGGGTACTTCAGGCTCGTGTTCGACACCACGATCGCGTACTGCGCGCCGGCCGCGTCGTAGAAGCCGGTCTCGCCGCCCGGGACCATCGCGTTGTCGAGGTCCGCGCCCCAGTACTCGCACCCGATGTACGACCCGGTCTTCGAGTTGATGTCGCAGAGCTTCGCGCACGCGCCGTTCAGGCAGACCTGGCCGGTCTCGGCGCCCTTGCAGTCCTGCACCTCGACGTAGCCCGAGCCCTCCTCGTCGCACCGGAGCACGACGTCGTCGTCCTTGCACTTCCGGTTCGCGGGCCGGCACGCGGTGCAGCCGACGGCCGGGTCCAGGCAGAGGCTGTCGTCGCCGCACGGCCGCGAGACGTACCCGGTGCCCTCCTCGTTGCACACGACCTCGCCGCGGTTGTCCTCCGAGCACTGCCCCTTCCGGTCGCCCGGCGTGCAGACCGCGAACTCCATGCCCGCGAAGTCGCGTGCGTCGGGGGTGGCGTCTGCGGTGGGGGGGGTGTCTACCGCATCGGCCGGCGGCGTCGAAGTGTCGGGCCCCTCGTCCCCGCCGATGCCGTCGGTCGTGGTGCCTCCGCAGGCCACCAGCCCTGCCGCGATCAGGAACCAGCGAACCCGCTTCATGTCAGCAGTTCTCCTCGAGACAGGCCCCACCCGCCGGCTGCCGGGCCGAAGACGCCGCCCGGTTGCACGCTGGTGAGATACTCCTCGTCGCCGCGCGGGCGACGTCTTCTACATGTATGAATCGGCAGCCGGCGGGGGGGGCACAGGCGAGGGATGCGGCGACGTTTCAAGAACGTGCCGGTGTCCCCCACTGCGTACGCATTACCGGCCGGGTCGGCCCACACACCGTACAACGTTCCAACCGGAGCCGAGACTTCGCGAACCAGCTCGACACCGTTCCAGAACAGCACGGTCCCGGCCCCGCCGACCATCCACACGCGCGTCGGCGACGTCCCGTGGACCCCGCGCAACGTCACGGCCTCGCCGGACCCGTACGACTGCCAGACCTCGCCGTCGTAGTGCACCCACGTCCCGCCTTCGCCCGACACCCACACGTCGTCGGGCTTGCTCGCCCAGACGCCGTACAGCCCGGACGTGAACGGCTGCGTGCCGCCGTCCTCCAGCGGGACCTCCTCGACCTCGTGCCGCGCCCAGTTCCTCCCGTCGAAGCGGAAGACGGACCCGAGCTTGCCGACCGCGATCACGTCGTCCTTGGCCAGGACGTGTACCGCCCGCAAGTCGCCGTCCAGCATCGAGAACATCGGCGTCCACTTGCCGCCCGTCAGGGTCGCGACGATGCCGTCCCCGGCGACCCAGAGCGTCCCGTCGGCACCGACCGCGAGAGCCCAGAGGTTGCGGCTGGTCGGCACGTCCACGACCGAGAACGCGCCGCCGGTCCACTTCAGGACCGTGCCGCCCGCGCCGACGGCCCAGGCCTCGTCCGGCGCGGTGAACCGGACGGCCGCGAGCCCCGCCTCGACGCCGGTCGTCGCCGCGGTCCACTCCCCGCCGTCGAGCACGAACGCCACGCCGTCGTCCCCGACCGCGAGCACCTTGTCCCCCATGCCGTGGACCGCGCGGAGCTTCGGTGCGTTCGGGATCTTCTGCGTCGACCACAACAGCCCCTTGAACCGCGCCACGATCCCGCCGTCGCCCACGGCCCACGCGGACTTCGGCCCCTCGGTCCACACGCCGTGCAGCCCCGGCCCGCCCTGGAGCGGCGTCAACGCCGTCAGATGCCCCCCCGCCTTCACCTCGGCGACCAGTCCGCCGCTGCCGACCGCCCAGCCGCTCCCGTTCGGCAGAACGTCGATGGCCTCGACGTCCGACACGCCGAGCGGCGCGACCGCCTCCGCCGCGTCCGCCGACCCGATGACGACAGCGCCCTTCCTGCCGACCGCGACCACGCCGCGCGCGCACGCTAGCAGGTCGGCCGGCGACTGGAGGCGGATGCGCTCGAACACGCCGTCCGCTCCCGCGCGCACCGCCATCGCACCCGGCCCGACCGCCCAGACGCCGAGGTCCGGATCGACGCAGATCCCGCGGAACACCGCAGGGCCCGAGATGCCCGACGTCGCCCACTGCTTGCCGTCGAACGCCATCGCGAGCCCCTGCGCGCCCACGGCCACGATGTGGTCCGGGCCCGAGCCGGACACCGCGTGGAGCGTCGGCAGGTCGACCGGCTTCGGCGCGCCGCCGCACGTCGAGGTGAGGAGGACGTCGTCGATCCACGCGCCCTCCCCGGAGTTGACGTATGCGTCGCCGGAGTCGAACCGGAACTGGAGCCTCACCGTGCGGCCGGCCCAGTCGGTCAGGTCGGCCTTGGCCGCGACGAACTGCTTGTCCGTGGTGCCGCCGGCGTCGGACTTCCGCCAGACCGTCTCCGCGGTGCCGTCCGCGAGCAGGACCCGCGCCTCCAGCGCGTCGTACGAATCGCCCGCCTCGCCGTCCACGAGCACCTGGAACGAGAGCGTCACGGACCCCGCCTCGGCGGGCAGCGCGATCGCCCCGGTCGTGGCCGTCGCGCCGACCTGCTTGCCGTTGTCGAAGTCCGGACAGAGCATGCCTGGGTCGAACACGCAGGGCTTGTCCGGGATCCCGAAGTAGAGCGCGTAGGGGGCGCTCGTGTACCGCGCCGCCCCGGTCATCGCGTCGGTGTGCGCGACCGCGTGCCAGACCACGCCGCCGTTGCCGGACGCGGGCGGGTACAGGTCCGCGACCTCGAACGGACCGGTCGTGCCGTCGTCGAAGTCCTCGTCGACGGACGGCCACCCGCAGCAGCCGGGGCCGGGCTTCGGGTCGAGCCCGCACGTCCCCCCCTTGCACGCGGCCGCGACGCAGTCGCTCCCGCCGGGGCAGTCGGCGTCGACCTTGCAGCCCGCGCCGCCCCAGCCGCCGGCCCAGTGGACGCGCGCGCCGCCGAGGCCGACCGCCCACAGGTCGTCGCTGCCCGAGGCCCACACCCCGTTGAACACCGGGGGGGCCGCAGGGGGGAGCAGGTCGGTGAAGCCGCTCGCGTCGAGGCGCCAGGCGATCGGCCCGCCGCCGACCGCATAGACCTTGCCGCCCGCGCCGAAGACCGACTTGAAGATGAAGTCCTTGGGGAACGGGAGGCCGATCTCGTCCCACACGGACGGGGGCTCCGGGCCGTCCGCGGGCGCGTCCCCGGGGGCGTCCGCGGGCGCATCCGCCGCGACGCCGTCCGCGCCGTCCGGGTTCCCTTCGCCCGGGGCCTCGTCGAGGGGCTCCGCGTCCGGGATCGGCTCGCCGCCCTCCTCGGCGTCGCCCGCCTCGGCTGCGTTCCCCTCGACCGGGGCGACGTCCGCGCCGCCCGGGTCCGCGCCGCGCGACGACGACCCGCAGGCGAGCGCGAGGCACGCCAGGATCGGGACGACGCACCACGGAAGCAGCGACCACCTGACCACCACGCCGCCCCCCCCCATCACTTCCGCTCCACCAGCAGCGTGCCGGCCAGCCCGACCGCCCAGATCGGGCCGGGCGCCCTGCCCGCCGCCGCCCGCAGCACACGCGACGTGCCGGACACGACCCGCTCCACCCCCGCGTCGCCGACGCGGACCACCGTCCCCCCCCATCCGACCGCCAGGAGGTGGTCGGGCGCCCAGCCGCCCAGGCCGTACAGGAACGTGGACGGATCCTCGGACAGCAGTTTGCAGCCGTCGGGGTCGCAGTCGAGCACGACGCCGTTGTCGCCCACCGCCACGACGCGGTCCGACGAGGCGCCCCAGAGGTCGCGGACCGCGGACTGCGTCCAGGTCGCGATCCGGCGGAAGCCCCCGCCGTCGTTCACGAACACCGCCCCGCCCTCGCCCGCCGCGAACACGGCTCCGCCCGCCGGCGCGCACACCGCCTGGAGGCGCTCGCCGGCGATCCCGGAGACCGCCTTCGCGCCCGCGCCGTCCACGGACAGCACGTCCCCGGCCTCGGAGACCGCCCACGCGCCCGGGCCGGCGGCCCACACGTCGGTCAGGCGCGCCGCGGTCGGCGCCGGAATCGCGACCGCCTCCTCCGCGCCGATGCGGAGCAGGGTCCCCGCGTCCCCGGCCGCGAAGTCGCCCGACACGGCAAGGAGGTCCGCGGTCGTGCCGGACGGGACCGCGCCGCACCGCGCCTCGGGCGTGCACCGCAGCACGAGCCCGCGGCCGCCGACCGCGACGAGCCCGCCGTCCGCCGCCACCCGGATGCCGTACAGGTCCCCGGTGACGCCGAACGCCTGGTCCGCCCACGACTTCCCGGACAGCCGCAGCCCGCGCCCCGCCGGCCCGGCCGCGAGCACGACCGCGGCGCCGTCCGCGCCCGCGTGGCCGCCGACCGCGCGCAGGTCCGCGAGCACGTTGTACGGGCCCGAGACGGGCATCAGCGACCACTTCTTGCCGTCGTACCGGAAGATCGCGCCGCCGCTGCCGACCGCGAAGACCTCGCTCGCGGACAGGCCCCCGACCGCGAAGAGGTCGCGCGGCGGGTCGGCCGCGTCGTTCGTCACCTGGAGCTTCCACGCCATGCCCTCGGTCGCGAGCACGGTGCCGCGGCTCCCGACCGCGAACATGCGGCCGTCCGCGGACCGCCAGATCGATCGGAGCGTCCGGTCCGACGGCCCGATCGGCGTGACCACGAACGCGCTCCCCTTCTGCTCGACCAGGGTGCCGCGGTCGCCGACCGCGAAGACGCCGCCGGCGGCGGAGGCGTGGATCCCGTTGAGGTCGCCGGAGATCCCGGTCGGCACGACGGTCCACGCGCCGCCCTTCCAGTGCGCCAGGAGGCCTTCCGGCCCGACCGCCCACAGCTCGTCGGGGGACACGACTCCCACGCCGTGGAGGTCGGCGGTCCCGGGGCCCGGGAGGACCTCCCACGCGCCAGTGCCGCGCTTCCGGACCACCGTGCCGCCGCGGCCGACCGCGACGACCGTGTCGCCGTCGCCGGACACCGCGAGCAGGTCCGCGGTCACCGGGGGGGGGACCGGCACGAGCTGCACGCCGTCCCAGCGCAGCGCGAGGCCGTCGTCGCCGACCGCCCATACGCCCGCGTCGGCCGTGCCCCAGACGCCGTTGATCCCGACCGTCGCGGTCAGGGACACGCGAACGAAGGCGCCCTCGGGACCGGTCTCGGGTGTCCCCTCGTCGCCGTCCGGGACGTCGCCCGCGTCCGATGCCGCCTCCACGGTGAAGTCGCCGCCGGCGTCCGCCGCGTCCGCGGCGCCCGGATCGGCCGCGTCCGGCGCATCACCCGCGACCGCGTCGGGCGCGCCCGGCGCGTCCGCGCCGCCCGCCCCGTCATCGCCGCCGCACGCGGCCGGACCGCACCACAGCAGCGCCAGTGCCGCCGCGAGCGGCAATGCCCCTCGGCCCCCCAAGCCGTCCTCCTTGCCCCGTGGACCGCGAAGGATTGTAGCCCTTTCGCGCGCGCGTGTCTCGGCGCGGCACGTCGCGCGCGGCACGTGGCGCACGACACGTCGCGCGCTCCACGTCGCCGGAGCGCGGCCTGGAGTGCCGGGTCGCGGCGGGGCGCCGGACTTGCAGGTGACGGGCCGGGTTCACTTCACCACGAACGCGCCCGTCCACTCCGGCCGCGGCGCGTTCTCGACGCGCCCGATCCACTCCTCGTCGGTCAGCCGGCCGAACCCCGGCTCGCGGTGCTCGAAGTAGGACGACACGGGGCCGACGTACGCCTTGACCCCGCACGACGTGTCGGCCACGAACACCATCGGGTTCGCCCAGCCGGTCCCGACGTGGAGCACGTCGGTCGAGTTGGAGTCGGTGTGGACGTCCGCGATCGTGGGCTTGAACTCGAACGTGCTCTCGCTCGCGTCGAAGAACAGGTCGCGGTACCACCCGGTGAACGGCGGCCCGCCGCACATGTTGTCCTCCATCACCAGCGACCGCAGGAACGCGGTCTGCTCGGGCGTGCGCGCCTCGCCCTCGGCCTGTGCCGAGGCCACCGCCGCGAGCGTCCCGGCCGCCTCGGACAACCTGCCGAAGTACCCGGCGACCTGGGCGCGGAAGCCGTCGGGCAGCGGCAGGGACAGCGACTCGAACAACTCCCTGGACACGGTCGCGAACGCCGCGATCTTCGAGTAGAACTCCGGGAACGGCTCCACGTACGCGTCGGGGTAGTCGCAGACCTCGCCGGTGTATGACTGCTTCACGTAGAGGATCGTGTCGTGCCGCAGCTCGGCCCAGCTCGCGAGCCCCGCGTGCATGGACTTCAGGGCGTACGCCTTCGTGCGGGCGGCCTGGGGGTACGCGGCGCCGGTCGTGTCCGCGGCCAGCCCGCGGATCGCGTCGAGCCACACGTTGTACATGCTCTCGGTCCAGAACGCGGCGTCGTAGGAGTCGACGAGGTAGCGGAGCGCGTTCAGGTTGCCGGCGTACCTGAACCCGTCCAGCTCGCCCTTCAGCAGCGGCAGCGCCTCCTGGAACCCGAGCACGAACATCGGGTCGAGCGGGCTCGGCATGTACCGATGGATCTTCGCGCCCTCGAACACGATCCGGTCGTAGGTGACGTTGTTGAACACGTAGCTGTCGATCACGAACCGCTGGCCGAGGAACGCGAACGCGGGCGGCAGCGCGGTCGGCGACGAGGACGTCGGGTCGGTCATCATGATCTGGCTCATGATCCTCTGGTCCGCGTACCCCCCGGCCTCGAGCGCCGCCATCAGCGACGGGCCCTTCACGGGATCGCGCAGGGCGAGGTCGTCGGCGCCCTGGTCGTCCAGGAACTCCTCGAGCCCCTCGAACGTCAGGTTGTCGCTCTTGCCGACGAACGCCCGGATCGCGGCGTCGAACTGCTTCCACCCCTCGTACGCGCCGCCCGCCTCCAGCGACTGGAGCAGCAGCCCGCTCGCGACCAGCTCCCGCTGGAACCGCGTCGGCATGAGCTGCGTCCGGCCGAGCCAGATCATCGACCGGAAGTAGCGCTTCAGCTCGTCCGTCTCGGTGTAGTGCCCGCGCGGCTTGAACTGCGAGAAGTCGTAGCTGCAGGGAACGCACGGGTACGGCCGCCCGAACAGCTCGATTTCAACCGGCTGGAGCTTGTCCGCGAGCCCGATCAGCTCGTCGCGCTTCGCCGCGTTCGCCGTGCACACGGTCGCTACCGGCTTCCCGGCGAGCAGCGACCGCGCGACCGCAAGCAGCAGGTCCGCGTCGCACGTGGCGTCGGCGAGCAGCGCGTCGCCGGACGGCGCGAGCACCACCTGCCCGTGCGTCGTGGCCAGCATCGCGTCGAGCGCCGCGATCAGCGCCTTCTCCTCGACCTGCTTCAGCATCTCGTCGTACGACTTGTGGATCGCGAACAGGATCGAGTCCGCGGTCACGAGCAGCGGCAGGTCCTTCTGGTAGATGTCGAGGTAGCCGAGCGGGTGGTTCGCGAACCGCACGCGGTCGAGCACCGCGAACCCGTCCGCGGCGACGCGGTCCTTCTCCGCCTTGGTCAGGACGAGCGCGCCGTCGATCAGGTCCATTCCGCCGGCGGCGAGCGCGTCCACGCCGACACCAGCCAGGTACGGCCGCTCCTGGTAGTGCTTCGCGAACAGCTCCTCCGTCGTCATGTCCTCGGATTCCTCGAGGACCATCAGGTAGGACGACACGAACGACGCCTCGTCGGGGGACAGGGCCACCTCGCCCCAGTCGGCCTGGCCCGGATCGCCCGGCTCCGGCACGTCGCCGCCGCCGGGATCGCCACCGCCGGGATCGCCGCCGCCGGGATCGCCGGCGCCGGGGTCGCCGCCGCCGAGGTCCCCGCCGCCGGGGTCGCCCCCTCCGCCCCCGCCGTCCGTTCCGCACCCCCCCGCCGCGAGCGCCAAGGCAGCAAGCAGACCGAGTCCGATCCTCATGATCCCCTCCTCCCCGAATCCCGTCCCGGTACCCGTGTTCGTACCCGCCACCACCCCAAGCAAGCCCCGTGCCCG
>Ga0194127_10006270_pt1 | contig 13591 bp, 11 predicted proteins | sample TA2KigC100mmetaG_FD_148624 | JGI IMG/M metagenome (GOLD analysis project Ga0194127, IMG submission 148624) | Freshwater microbial communities from Lake Tanganyika, Tanzania - TA2015036 Kigoma Deep Cast 100m | ecosystem: Environmental > Aquatic > Freshwater > Lake | place: Tanzania: Lake...
TTTTTGCCAACAGAAGAAATTGTAAGGCGTGCAAAAGAGGCACATAGCTGTGGTGCAACCGAAGTTTGCATCCAAGCAGGTCTTCCACCAGACATGGATGGAAAACTTTATGAAAAAATTTGCAGCGAGATAAAAAAAGAAGTTCCTGACATCCACATACATGGTTTTTCTCCAGAAGAGGTGCTGTATGGCGCCACAAGATCAGAAATTTCAGTAAAAGAATACCTTTTAAGACTAAAAGAGGCAGGGGTTGGAACGCTTCCTGGCACTGCGGCTGAGATTTTAGATCAGAATTTACGCAATAAAATTTCGCCTGGAAGAATTTCTGCTAAGGAAAATATAAAAACTGCCCATAGACTTGGAATAAAATCGACATCCACCATCATGTTTGGTCATTTAGAAACACCAGAAGACAGAACAAAACATATTGCACTATTGCGGGAGATCCAAAAAGAAACAGGAGGCTTTACAGAATTTGTACCACTTGATTTTATAGCAAATGAAGCGCCTATGTACAAGTACAAGCTGCATGATGGAATAAGAAATGGTGCGAGTGCAAAAGATGTTCTGCTAATGCATGCTATTGCAAGAATCATGCTAAATAATTACATAAACAACATCCAGATGTCTTGGGTAAAAGAAGGTCCAAAATTTTCTCAGATTTTGCTAAGATGGGGGGCAAATGATTACGGTGGAACCCTAATCAACGAATCCATTTCAACGTCTGCTGGTGCACAACATGGTCAGCTTCTCAGACCAAAAGAAATCAGGCGTCTTGTAAGAGAAGTAGGGCGAATCCCAGCACGAATCCCAGCAGAAAGAAACACGTCTTATGATATACTTAGAACTTTTGAGCAAGAGCCGCCAGAAAGCGAGCTTGATTCCATTGAGGATACAACAAGATTTGGTTCGTATTTTGAGCTTGTCAAAATCGACAAATATAGATACAAAAATCAAAGAAAAAACTAGTTGTCATCAATTGATACTGTCCTATCTTATGCAAAAAGCATAAAAATTGACGAGTGCGAGGCCATTTTTTGCCAAAGCAAGATTACAACAATTAGAATCACAGATTCTGAAATTGCCGAAGTAAAGCAAAATTATGAGAAAAAGCTTGGAGTGCGCATAATTCACCAAAAAAAGATTTTTGGCTCTGAGAGTACGATTTTAGATAATCCTAAAACAATTGTTGATTCGGCGCTTAGATTGGCGTCTTTTCAAAATCCAAAAACATTTTGGAAGTCACTGCCATCCCAATTAAAAAAAACACCACTTGAAAAGATCTATGATAAAAGATTAGATGAGATTTCTGGCAATAATGCGGTAGATATTGCACAACAAATGATCAACACTGCTTCTGATAAGAAAGTAACAAGCATTACAGGTTCGTTAAATATTGTATCAGAAAAGTTTGAGCTTGGAAACTCAAATGGATTACGATGTTCTGATGATGCAACGTACATTGCAGGAACAATTAATGCAGATTCTGATATTGGTAGTATGGCAGTTTCTGGCATAGGACATGCAAGCTGTAGAACACTTGATGCATTTGATGCTGAAACAGTTGGAGGCGATGCAAAAAACATGTGTATTGATTCAATAAATCCTCAAAAATGTGAAGAGGACGAGTATTCTATAATTTTTGAGCCATATTCTGTTGGCGAAATTTTATCATTTGTCTTTGCATCAAACTTTAATCTAAAAACATATTCAGAGAAACGAAGTTGCTTTTCAGGTATGCTTGGCTCTAAAATAGCAGTAGCTGATTTTACTGTACTTGATAATCCACATGCAAAAGAAGGAATTGGTAGTAAAAGCTTTGATGATGAAGGAGTTGTTACGCAGGTTAGACCATTAATTGAAAATGGAATATTCAAAAATGTTTATTCAGATTTGTTTGATGCCTTTAAAGAAGAACAAAGCTCATCTGGAAATGCAAGCAGAGAGGGCTCGCCTATGGGTCGAGATTCACAACCCATACCACAATCAGCACCGCATAATCTGCATCTAACTGGAGGAAAAATTAGCAGAGATGAAATTATCAAAGAAACTAAACGTGGTCTGCTTGTTGGCCGTCTCTGGTATACATATGCTGTAAATCCAATCAAGGGAGATTTTTCGTGCACAGCCAGAAGCGGTGTAAGAATTATTGAAAATGGAAAAATAAAATCGCCAGGAAAATCATTTAGAATTGTGCATAACTTGCCTTTATTGTTAGAAAATATTTCTGCGGTTGGAAATGACGAAAAAAATGTTTTACAGTGGGCATCTCTACCTTCAATTGCACCTACAATAAAGGCAGAGAAAATCAAGATCACTCCAATATAATCAAGTGTAAAAAAATCACCTGACTAGTGTAACAAAGCTCGAGTCATCAATTAATAAAGTAAAGTACGGTACTATACCGTATCATGAGAGCAAGACTTACCTATATCCCGATAGAAGTTGCCGATCAGTTTGAGGATTTTATAATAAAAAGGGACGAACAAGTACTAGATGCGATAAAGGCTCGAGCCCGCGACTATAGCACCTTGTCTTTGCTAAAACTACTATACCAGCTCAAGAGCACACCTATGACATTTTCTGATCTTTATTCAAAGTCAAAGATCAGGATGAAAAGATCATTTCTTAACTATCTGCATCTGTGTGTTGACTATAATTTTGTAAAAAAGGAAGCGATTGGACCAAATGTCATCTATTCTATTACAGACAAAGGAAGAGTGATGCTAAACTTGTTTATTCAGAAAAGTAATTAGGCTGCAAAAATTTGACGTAATTGGTGTCAAGTAACAGTTTTCCTGAAGCCGAAGTTTACCAAATAAAAAAAACAAGGTACAACAGCCCCATAGTTTTTGCAGGATTTGTTGGCGCCGGTCTTGCAGGCTCCTTAGCTGTTGGGCATATCATCGAAAAGTTGCGCATGGAAGAAATTGGATATATGAGATCAAAATATCTTCCACCGTCAACTGTTTTTATTCAAGGCAGGCTAAGACACCCATTTCGATTTTATGCCGATAAAAAAGGCACAGTTTGCGCAATAATTTGTGAAATTACACTCAGGATGGAGGGCTTATACAATATCGTATCTGCGATTCTTGATTGGGCCGAAAAAAATGGATCAAATGAAATAGTAATACTTGATGGTGTTGCAACCGATAAAGAACATGACAACAAAGTGTTTTGTGCAGCAGAAGAAGACCTATGTAGGGTAATGGCAGACAAGGACATCAACATGATTCCTCGAGGTTTTATTACTGGCATGTCTGGTGGATTGCTTAATGAATGCCTACTACGAAAAATTAAAGGCGTAGCATTACTAGTACGTGCAGATCAAAAAATGCCAGATCCTCTTGCAGCTGCTACGCTAGTTGATGCAGTAAATAGGGCGTATGGAACAAAAATAGACACAACAGAGCTTGTTAAAGAAAAAGAAAAAATCGGAGTTGACTTTAAAGAGCTTTCAGAAAGTTATGCAGAGCACAGAAAAACGCTTTCTGGTATGTATATGTAGATTGGATTATCCAAATTCTTTTATTGAAAACAATTAAGCATCAATTTATGACACTAACATACAAACAAGCAGGCGTAAATGTTCAAAATATAAAAAAAAGTCAAAAAGAAATTGGCAGAATTATCGCATCAACACATAATCTGCAAAAAAATGTAAAGGTAAAACATGGTTTTGGTCATTATGCAGGAATTGTCACCGTTTCTGACAAGGTAACATTAGCAATGCATACTGACGGTGTTGGAACTAAAGTATTGATTGCAAACATGATGAAAAAATATGATACTATAGGAATAGATTGTATTGCTATGAATGTAAATGACATAATTTGTGTTGGTGCAACGCCAATTTCCTTTGTTGATTATATTGCGGCAAATAAAAATGACAAAAAAATATTTACACAGATTACAAAGGGGCTTGCAAAAGGGGCAAAATTAGCCCAAGTTCCAATTGTTGGAGGAGAGACTGCCATCATGCCAGATTTATTTTCCGGAAAGAGCTTTTCTTTTGATCTGTCTGGAATGGTGGTTGGCATGTTGCCAAAAAGAAAACTGGTTCTGGGAAATTCAATAACTAGAGGCGATGTCATAATGGGCATAAAAAGCAGTGGACTGCACTCAAATGGCTATTCTTTGGCAAGAAAGGTTTTGTTTTCAAAATATTCAATAAAAGACAAGATAAGAGGAGTCGGCAAGCTTGGAAATGTACTTTTAACTCCAACTCAAATTTATGTAAAGCCCGTTTTAGAAATACTAAAAAAATGCAAGGTTCATGGCCTTGCCCACCACAAAAAAACAGGATATGATCTTTTCAACATGCCTCAAGTGCCACCCATCATGCAGTTAATCGAGGATAAAGGAGTAAAAAGTGATGAGATGTACAAGACATTTAACATGGGAATAGGATTTTGCATAATTGCACCAAAGGATGAAGCCAGTAAAATCAATTCAATTATAAAAAAACACAGGCTTCAAGGCCAAGAAATTGGAAAAATCACAAATAAGATAGGAGTTTTTGTAAACTCTAAAAAAATTGCATAATCAAATAGACCTCTTTGATATTATTTTTAGCTAATAATTACCTTATATGACTAATTTCAAGACCTAAAGAGAGACTTGGCAGCAGAAACCCAGTTTATTCAAACCATAATTGGTGTTGGGATCTTACTTGTAGCAGCAAAGCTGTTAGCAGAGCTTTTCTTGAGATTAAAACTTCCCATTGTTCTTGGCGAATTATTAGCTGGAATGATTGTAGGTCCCTTTGCTTTGGGGCATCTTATTGTCTTTAATGGAGAGCCTTTACTCAAACTAAATGATGAGATTAAGGTTCTAGGCGAAATTGGCGCAATTGTAATTTTGTTTATGGCAGGTCTTGAGATGACTCCAAAAGAATTTCTCAAAGGAGGAAAGGCTTCTTTTACAGTAGGGACTATGGGAGTTATAGTTCCATTTTTTGCAGGATTGATAGTTTTCCAGTTTTTTGGATTTGATGCATTTCAATCTATGTTAATTGCAACTGCACTAACTGCTACAAGTATTGCAATATCAGTTCAAGTACTATCAGAATTTGGCAAGTTAAAATCTCCAGAAGCCAGATTGATAATTGGGGCTGCCATAGTAGATGATATTCTTGCAATTGCTGTTTTATCTGTAGTAACCTCGTTTGCAGGCAGCGTTATGTTAATAGTTTCAGTATTAGTTATCCCCAAAGTAGTAACACCTAATCTATGGAAAGCAAAAGGAAGTGTTGAAGGAATTGCAACTGCTGCATTTTTTGGGGCCGCCGCTCTTGCGGGTTCCATAGGTCTTTCCCCAATAGTTGGCGCGTTTGCGGTTGGAATGGCACTTTCTACAACAAAGGTATTTGAGAAAGTGGAGGTTTTTACACACAAAATCGGCCTAATCTTTGCACCATTGTTCTTTGCCATAATCGGTGCACATGTAGATTTTACAGGCATAGATCTAGAAATTCTAATGCTTAGCGGCATAATTATTGGCATTGCAATAGTTACAAAATTAGCTGGTTGTGGTCTTCCTGCTTGGATGTTTCTAAAAAGCAGATCCCAAGGAATGAAAGTTGGCATAGGAATGATATCAAGAGGAGAGGTGGGACTCATTATTGCTGGCGTTGGATTGTCATCTGGAGTTTTAGCATCAAATGTTTATTCAACAATAGTATTGATGGTTGCAGCTACTACCATAATTACTCCCATATGGCTAAAAATGGAATATAGAAAAGAGATAAACCGTGAAGGTAGCCAACCAAAGTCTGAAAACTAGTTCCTGATCAAATTATATGTAGAACCAACTTAAAACGAATACAATTTATTTAATTTGTATCTGAGATTACATTACAAAAATGACAGAAAATAATTCTACATTCTCAACAGCGTGTTCTGAAATCTCGCAAAATCTCTTATTAATACAGGTGCCAACAAAAAAGAAGGTAAAGTCTGAAATCAAGAAAGTTTGTACAAAATACTCGCTTGAAAGAATTCCAAGAAATTATGAAATACTTTCAACAGTTACTGGAGAAGAATTTATGAGATTACAAAATGTTTTGTTAAAAAAGCCAGTCAAGACAGCATCAGGTGTTGCAGTTATTGCATTAATGCCAAAGCCGTATGCATGTCCGCATGGCAGATGCACGTACTGCCCAGGAGGTGTTGAGTTCAATACCCCAAACAGCTATACAGGCAAAGAGCCCCTAGCCATAAGTGCCATTGAGAGCCAATACGATCCAAAAAAGCAGATACTTACAAAGCTTGAAAAATTATTGGTTTACGGTCATGATGCAACAAAGCTAGAGCTTGTAATTGTTGGTGGAACATTTCCTTTTATGCCAAAACAATATCAAGAAAATTTCATAAAATCTTGTTATGATGCATTAAATAGTTTTGACTCGCCAACACTAGAAGATGCAAAGAAAAACAACGAACATGCCACAATTAGAAATGTAGGATTTACAGTTGAAACAAAGCCTGACTATTGCAAAAAAGAACATGTAGATTCAATGTTAGAGTTTGGAATTACTAGAGTTGAGATTGGTGTGCAAAGCTTGCATGAAAGTGTTTACAAAATTGTAAACCGTGGACATGATCTAAATGACGTTATAGAATCATTTCAGATTGCAAAAGATGCTGGCTACAAAATAGTTGCCCACATGATGCCTGGTTTGCCAACCATGACACCTAATGATGACATTTCCGATTTTATGATGCTTTTTTCTGATTCACGTTTCAAGCCAGATATGTTAAAGATTTATCCATCGCTAGTATTGCAAAATACCCCACTTTACAATGACTATCTTGAAGGAAAATACAAGCCATATTCAGATGAAGAGCTTGTTACGGTATTAACTGAAATCAAAAAGAATGTTCCACGTTGGGTAAGAATAATGCGTGTTCAGCGTGAAAAAGAGATCATTGCAGGACAAAAACTTGGTAACTTGCGCCAGATTATACATAAAAATTTGCATGAGCAAAATCTTAGCTGCAAATGTATTAGATGTAGAGAGGCAGGACTATCAGAAACAGCTGTTATATTTGATGATCTAAGATTAAATCGTGAAAACTATGCTTCCTCAGGAGGCAATGAGGTCTTTCTTTCCTTTGATGATTTAGATGATAGGATCTATGGTTTTGTACGACTGCGTCATCCAAGTGATAAGGTCCACAGAAGAGAGGTAACAGACAAGACATGCATTGTACGCGAGCTTCATGTATATGGCAAGTCACTAAAAATAGGAAAACATGAAAAAGATAGCATTCAGCACTCTGGTTTGGGAAAAAAATTGATGAGTGAAGCTGAAAAAATATCAAAAGAAGAATTTGGTGCAAATAGGATCCTAGTCATAAGTGCAGTTGGCACTAGAGAGTATTATCGAAAGCTTGGTTATTTCCTTCTTGGCCCCTACATGGCAAAGGAATTATGAGGAAAATAAATGTCAAAACAAGAAGTTATCGGAAATGGTACTTGGATAGACAAGCTTGCATGGGAACTAGTTGAAAGAGAAAAAGCGCTTGGAAGAAACACAAAACTGTTAAAAGTTGAGAGCGGCCTTGGCGCATCAGGTATACCGCATATTGGTAGTTTGGGCGATGCCGTACGTGCCTATGGGGTAAAGCTTGCGCTTGAAAATTTTGGTTACAAGTCAGAGCTTGTCGCATATTCTGATGATTTAGATGGATTAAGAAAGATTCCAGAAGGATTTCCTTCTTCACTTGATGAGCATCTTGCAAAACCAGTATCTCTGATCCCAGACCCGTTTGGATGTCATGAGTCATATGGAATGCACATGAACAGTCTTTTGTTAGAAGGCCTTGACAAGCTCGGCATAAGTTATGAATTCAAACGTGCGTATGACACATATCAAAAAGGATTGCTAAAAGAGCAGATTCATACCATATTGATTAATAGTGAAAAGATAGGAAATAAGATTGAAGAGCTGGTAGGCCAGGAAAAATATCAAAAATTTTTGCCTTATTTTCCTGTCTGCTCAAACTGCAACAGACTATACACCGCAGAAGCCTACGAATACTTACAGGATGAAAAAAAAATCAAATACAAATGCCAAGAAAAGACGGAATAGCAGACATTACAAAAGACCTTGGCAAGCTTGCATGGAAAGTAGAATTTGCAGCTAGATGGCAGGCATTTGATATACGATTTGAAGCCTATGGAAAAGACATTATGGATTCTGTAAAAGTAAATGACTGGGTTGCAGATGAGATCTTAAAATTTCCCCATCCACATCATGTAAAGTATGAGATGTTTTTAGACAAAGGTGGCAAAAAAATTTCAAAATCTCTTGGAAATGTTGTGACTGCACAGAGCTGGCTAAAATACGGAACGCCAAAATCAATTCTGTTATTACTTTACAAAAGAATTACTGGCGCACGAGAGCTTGGCTTTGAAGATATTCCATCACTTTTATGGATGAGTATAATGAATTAGAAGACATTTTTTTTGGCAAAATCAAGCTTGATAATGAAGCAAAGGTTGTGAAGGCAAAAGGACTTTATCAATATGTAAACCTGTTAAAACCGCCAAAAAACCCCTCATTGCGTGTCAGCTACAGACTATTAATTGAGATGTGTAAAATTTTCAAAGAAGACAGAATACAGCATGTTACAAAAAAACTGCTTGATTATGGTACAATCAAAAACATTGATCCGCAGATAGAAGAGTTAATTGTTCTAGCTGGTAATTTTGCAGACGATTTTGATACTCAACAAAAAATTGAAATCAATCTTGATGAGCCTATAAAAAAGGCGCTAAAAGAGATAGCAGATTTTCTTTCTGCCGAGGGTGAACCGCAGGATATTCAAAATTCAATATACCAAATTTCTAAGGCTAATAACATTGAGCCAAAAAACTTGTTTAAAACACTTTATCAAATAATCCTTTCAACCGATCGAGGTCCACGTATTGGGCCGTTCATAAATGATATTGGCAGGAAAAAGGTTGCACAAACTCTATACAGTTATGTTCAATAAAATAACTGCCTTGGCACATAGCGAACATAATAAACCAAGAAAAAGCGGCGGGTTTTTTCTTATAATTTTAGGCGCACTCATATTCATGCTAGCTCCAATCACTTTCAGTGAGTCACCACAAACTGGAATAGGTTTTATAATATTGGGATTTATTGTTGGAGGAATTGGCTTTTATCTTAATTTTATAAAAAAAGGAAGTGAATTGAAAAATGGGATTCTTTAAGCGCCTAAAAAAACAAGAAGAGCCAGAGGATGTATTAATTAAAAAAGAATCAGATATTCCGGTCGTAAAAAGGCAAAATGAAGTTCTAAAGGAACATGCACAAGGTGAGTCAGATTATCTGAGAAAAGAAATTCAAAAAAATACTGAGCATCTTAATTCAATTTTGCAAAAATTGGCAAATGTGAAAGAAGAATATGATCAAGTTGTTGGAAATTTAATGTCATCAAAAAAGGAAATGAATCAAAAAAAGACAGAGATGGATGCAATAAAAAAAGAGTATGCAGAACTACAAACTAGACTAAACTCTGCCAAATCAGAACACAATATAGCAAAATCAACACTAGATGAGCTCAATGCGGCAAACCTAAAGCTTGCCTCAATCAAATCACAAATTGCACAACACAAAGAGGATCTAGAAAAATTAAAATCGCAACCAGCCGAGTCTCATGGGGAATTAGATCAAGTGACAGAAAAGTATGAGCAGGTAAAAACAGAGCTTACAAAAGCCAAATCCGAAGTAGATTTTGCAAGACAGCAGTTTCAGTATTTGAAAGATGAAAGCGACAACAAAAAACGGGAAATCGAGGCTGCAAAAAAGGAACTTAAACTTTTAGAAAACGATCTTTCTAGCGCAGGAAGAGGCGGAGCATCAAAAAATGTGATAGAAGCAGCAAGTGCTGTGGTAGCATCAACTAACGCAAAATTACAAAAGGCGCAAAAAGAGATTGAGGTTTTAAAACAGGCAATAGAACGTGAGCGTAATGAACATATAAAAACAAAAAAGCAGTTAGATGAACTGCAAAAATCAAAAAAACAAAAAGCCTAAGAAATTATAAATCATCGCATAAGTTCTGCTGCGATTCCATATAGAAGATAAAATGCTATGCCGCCACCTATTATTGCAACCCAAATTGCAATGTTTTTTTTATTTGCCAATGCTTTACTTATCAAAAAATACAGTAAATGAATGTTTTATGCAAGACATTAAGATCAGCTGAATTTAATTTCAAGTTGGGCGCCAGAAGTTTGTGTGTCAAAGCTAAAAAGCATAAGAAATGTAGTGGGTTTTGTATTAAGTGGGCTTGTAGCAATAATTGTTGGTTGTTTTATGTTAAGAGGAACAATGAATCTCTGGGATAAGCAGGATAAAAAAAATCAAACCAAAGATAGCAAAGAATAGATCATGATGGCAGTACGGTAAAAAGTTACCCAGTGAGCTAAAATACTAGATTTTCTTTATTTTGTTATGGTCGGCCCACAAGATGGCGGTTTTGGATTTGACCAGTCAAAAAAATATTCAAAAATAGATAACCTAGATCAAATTTGCGTCCAATGCCAAGCAGGGCAGCATAAAAAATGTCTTGCAAAAAGCAAACAAGTGCAAAGCTGTGACTGCGAGTATTGTATCGTATATGGTTAAAATCTAAATTTTCTAAATATGAGATGCCATAATGTAGAATCTGGATGCTTTCATATGACAAGGCAATACATGAAGACGGCAAAGGCAAATGTCTAGTAAAAGGATGTAAATGCAAATCTTATCAAAAATAAAAAAATTATGGCAGTTTGATTATGCCTTTTTCTATTAGATATTCAATTCCACTAAGATAATCATTTTGTGTGATAAGGCCATTTGACCACCAATCAGCATTATTTCTAATCCATGACGGCACTCTTTTTTCTGATTTACCTTCTTGTACCTTTGATGGCGAGATTAGGTTTTCATTGATAAGATATTGAATCCCATTAAGAAATGTAATATCGTCTGTTTTTTTATCAACCCATGCCCTTACATTATTTTTTAGCCAGTCAGGAACTTTTGCATCAACTCTTGGAACAGTGCTTGTGCTTTGTGTAAATGTCAGTCCAAAGATGTTTGGCTTACCTGATGAATCTAGCGCATCATGGTATTTGACTTCGATGCTTCCGCCAGCAGGGGAGATTAGCCTTGTTCCATCGCGGTTACAGATTTGAGTTGGCATCCTAAAGATCCCCTCAAAAATACCAGTAGCTGGACCTGTTTCAACAAGTGTAAAGCCAGTTGAGGCAAGACCACCTGTCTCAACACCGTTTATTGTACAACGCTTGTATCTAACATCTTTGATTTTTATTTCTAATAGCAAATTTCCGCCCTGATCAATAACGGTATCTACATTATCAGAATTTGGATTATTTGATGTTAGATAAATATCGATTCTGTCATGTTTTTGGTTAAGGTCAGGATCCATCAATATCACCTTCACTGGTTGGCCAAAACGAAACGTTCTTTGATTTAAAGTAACTTTGCCATCATTTGTTCTAACTTCAGGGGCTGCGATGAGATATCAAATCCTACTCCTGCACTTGCAATATCGGAATATTTTAGATCAATTCCTTTTTCATCAAGCAATCTCTGATTTATTAGAAGTTTTACATCATCACTTATTGTTTTAAGTGTGCTTACAAAGCTTGAATCAAACTGATTTGATTGGGAAATTTCCATACTGCCTGTAAAGGAACCAGAGTTAGCTTCGGTTTCTTTTAGTTCCAGTCTGTATTTTGCATTGTTAATTGGCTCTGAATTACTTTCGCCAAAAGAGAATAGATCAAACACTATTGGTTGTCTATCTGTTTCGCTTGCTATTCTTCCTACACTAGTAGAATCATCTGAAGAATCAAAGTTTACAACTAAAAAGACTGCACCTGTCTTGCTTTTTATTGAAACGACATCTTCATTGTCTATTTGTACCAGTCCTTGCGCACTTGAAATATCCCCTTTGTCAAGTATTTGTACACTAGAACCACTCAAACTTCCAAAATATAATGTCATTGTGGTATCAGAAAAATCGCTTTGTTCTAATTCAAGTTGGTTTTGAAATGATCTAAAATCGTAATTAATCCAGTTTGTTCCATCAGTGTCTGATTCATCGTCATCAATTAACAAATCTGCAAGAGTATTTGCAGTTATACCAAGATTGATTGAAATTTTTTCAAAATTTGTTGCCGGACTAACACTTCGTGTATCAATTAGTAAAATATCAGAATTTGTGTCATTTACTCTAAAAGTTATAGAAGAAATCCCTGCGGAAGTAAGTGATGTACCTGATGTTTCAAAAAATTTTACCTCAGATGTCTTTTCTAGCGTGACTGGATTTCCTATCTGGATTGAAGGAATAATTGCTGTGCTATTATAAACATGAAGATCATCTTTTTTCATCGAACTTAGGTTTTGATCAGGATCTACTAGTGTTACTGCAAATTTTTTGCCTGGGATCAGTGTAGAAAGTTGCATTGATTTTGATGCCTTTTCTCCAAGCGATACAGAAGCCGTAAAGGTGCCAGATAAAATAGAAGCTGATTGTGAGTTATATTCAATTATAGCAGTCTCGCCCCGTGGTGCAGAGCTTGAAATTTTAATATTTGATTTTCCTTGATGATCTGAATTTACAAAAATTCCAGAATTTGGCTGTGTTTCAGCAAATGTTATAATATTTGAAAATGTGTTAGCACCACCATCAGAAACTGTGCTTGATGGTTGTATTTGATTTGTTTTTGGCTCAGCTATATTACCCAAGTTTAAAGATAATTTCCCATTTTTTTCAAATCCAAGATTTGATAGCTTTGATGCTATGTCGATAAGACCTGTTCCACCATTTGCTGCATTAGAACCAGACGATGTAAATGCATAATAGAATGTTCTTTGTGTTGAACCAGCAGTAAATGTCCAAGTATCTTCATCTGTAGGATCCTGATTTAGCTGCATATCATAGATTGTTGCAATCACCTCAGAATTTGTTGGATAGCTGGTTCTATCAAGGCTTATTGAGATGTTTTCAATATCATTATAGTGAAGTGTGACTGATTGTGTGCCTCCTGCCCTATTGTACTGTATTGTCACATCGTTGCTAAATGAAAATAATTGCACTACAGGCCAAATGTCTGCATCTATTCCTATTTGGCCTACGGGAACATTAGAGTTTTGATTTAGACTAGGTGGATTTCGCACTACATTGTTTATTGTTGTTGGTGTACTAGCAGGAGTACCTGTACAAGCACTAAATGACGATTTTTTCTCCACTGTCTGCAATATCATCTGCTTCTTGTGCTCTTTCTTTGTTGGCAAAATATGCATACCAACTTCCATCACTTGCCTGAACCATACGAAGTTTTTTGCCATTAAGTGTGACAGCTGGCTCACCTATTGCATCATCAAGTGAACTAATGGTTGGATCCGTAATCACAACTTGAATTACCATCGATCCTGCAAAGTGATTGTTAAAGCGCGGATTTTCTGCAGAAACGTACAGATTTTGATTATGTGAAGCTTCAACAGTACTTGGTAGGATCATCATTAAAACCAAAAATGCAGAGACTCCTACAAAAA
>Ga0194127_10006275_pt1 | contig 13579 bp, 15 predicted proteins | sample TA2KigC100mmetaG_FD_148624 | JGI IMG/M metagenome (GOLD analysis project Ga0194127, IMG submission 148624) | Freshwater microbial communities from Lake Tanganyika, Tanzania - TA2015036 Kigoma Deep Cast 100m | ecosystem: Environmental > Aquatic > Freshwater > Lake | place: Tanzania: Lake...
GGGTTGGCACCCCTCGGGCTGGATGTTGCGGCGGGTGAGCCACACCTGGGCCCCCAGGGCCGCCGCCGCCTCACCGAAGCGCAGACCGCTGTAGCCGCCGCCGATCACCAGCACCCGCGCCCGGGGGTTGACAGCTCCGGCAGTCATGAGTACACCTGTATCACTGCTGCACTACGTCCGTGACGGCCTCCTGTCTCTCTACGTCCTACGCGCCCCGCCCCGTGAGTCTGCCCCGGGTGCGGGCGGGCCAGTTGGTGGCTCCGGCCATCGTGGCCGCTGTTCTGGGGGTGCTGTTGCTGGCTCCGGAGCAGCCCCAGGCCCAGGCCGACATCTGCCAGCGCCACAACAGCGCGGCCGCTTGCCGGGTCTGGTGAAGCCCGCCGCTGAGGCCCTCCGTTCAGGCCGCCTGGGGTTGGATCCAGCCGCCGTGCAGGGGAATGGGCGAGCGGGCTGGGGCGTTGCGGGGGCCATGGCGCTGGGGTTCCCGTTGGACTTCCCTCTGGGGCTGCAGTTGGGGGTTGGCCCATTGCAACAGGCGCATCGCCAGCCGTAGATCGCCGTCAACCCAGGCGCGGATGGCCATGGCCCGTCGTGGGTCGTAGAAGCGCTGGCGGCGATACCACTCAAAGGCGTCGGCATCGCTCTTGTGGCCGTTGCAGGCCAGGCAGGCGGGCACGCAGTTTTCCGTGACGCTCAGGCCGCCGCGGCTCTGGGGCAGCACATGGTCGATGGATTCGGATGGCTTGCCGCAATAAATGCAGGTTTTGTGGGTATAGCTATGCAGTGATTGTCGCCAGCGGCGAACGCGAAGTTTGGGGCACAGATCTTCAAGGAAAACTGCATCCCTGGCGTGCATCCGATCAGCTCGGTTGGCGGGAGTCTGCCCGCAGCGGCTTGGATGTCAATGTGTCGAAGACTGCACTTTGGCAGATGTTTGGAAAAACTTGCATCGTGCCCCAGAAGAGCTAATTTGATTCCTGTTGCGCCAAGCGAGCCGCCGGTGCGCCAACGCTGCGTGATGCGCCTGGGTGACACCGGCACGATCCAGCTGCTGTTGCCCTTTGATGCGGTCACCCAGGCCCAGCTGCGGGCGGTGCGGCCCCGGGGCCGTTGGAGCTCTCGCCAGGCCTGCTGGGACTTCCCCCTGGAGGCGGCGGCGGAACTGCAGCGGCAGTTTGGCCAGCGCTTCAGCCTGGAGCCGCCCTTGCCCCAGTGGTTCGAGTGGCTGCAGCAGCCGCTGCCGCCGTTGCCGCCCCATCGCCACTTGGTGGCGGCGGCCGATCTGGAGCAGCCCCTGCCGGATGGCCGCAGGCTGTTTGCCCATCAGCGGGCTGCGGTGCGCTGGCTGTTGGCCCGCCGCGGTGCCCTGCTGGCCGACGCCATGGGCCTCGGCAAAACCCTGACCGCCCTGGTGGCGGCTCGGGCCCTGGTGCGCGAAGCCGATTGCCGCATTGTGGTGGTGGCCCCCAGTGGGCTCCACGCCCATTGGCGCCAGGAGGCGGCCGCCCTGCAGCTGCGGCTGGAGCTGCTGAGCTGGGCCCAGTTGCCGGCGGATCTGCCGGAGGCGGGCACGGTGCTGATCGCCGATGAAGCCCATTACGCGCAGAACCTCAGCAGCCAGCGCACCCGCGCGTTCCTGCGGCTGAGTCGCCACCCCCGCCTCCGGGTCGCCTGGTTGCTCACGGGCACGCCGATGAAGAACGGCCGTCCGGCCCAGCTGTTTCCGCTGCTGGCGGCGATTGGCCACCCCCTGGCCCAAGACCAGCGGGCCTTTGAGGAGCGCTACTGCCATGGCCATTGGAGCGAGCGGGGCGGTCAGCGCCACTGGCTGGCGCAGGGGGCTTCGCACCTGGAGGAGTTGCGCCGGTTGACGCGGCCGCTGTTGCTGCACCGCCGCAAGCAGGACTGCCTCGACCTGCCCCCCAAGCAGCGGCAGCTTCACCCCGTGCCACTCAGCCCCCAGGAGGCCCAGGGGTTTGACCACCGCCTCAGCCTCACGGTGGAGGATTACCGCCGCCGCGCCGCCGCCGGCCTGGTGCGCCGGGATGCGGAGGCCCTGGCGGTGTTCACGGCCCTGCGGCAGATCGCCGCCGATTACAAGCTGCCGGCGGCGGCGGCGCTGGTGCAGCAGCTGGTGGCCCAGGGCGAGTGCGTGGTGCTCTTCACCGCCTTTGTGGCGGCGGCGGAGCTGTTGCAGGCTCAGCTGGGGGGTGTGCTGCTCACGGGCCGGCAGCCGGTGGCCGACCGCCAACACCTGGTGGATGCCTTCCAGCGGGGCGAGCAGCCGCTGCTGATCAGCACCTTTGGCACGGGCGGCCTCGGCTTCACCCTGCACCGGGCCCGCCACGTGGTGCTGTTGGAGCGCCCCTGGACCCCCGGTGATGCGGAGCAGGCGGAGGACCGTTGCCACCGCATCGGCATGGGGGACAGCCTGCAGAGCCACTGGCTGCAGCTGGGCCTGGCGGATCAGCTGGTGGATGGGTTGATCGCCAGCAAGGCGGAGCGGATTGAGGTGCTGCTGCAGCGACGCTCTACGGCGTTGCAGCGGCAGGCGTTGCCGGCGATGGTGCGGCAGCTGCTGGCGGAGTGGTGAACGGGCGGCCCTTCGCCAGCCGCAGGCAGCTGCGCCGGCGCAGGTTGATCTCCTCCATGAGCACTTGGTCGGGCCGGGTTTTGCCCTGCCGTTTCAGGAGCTCTGCCGCTGCCAAGCTGTCGCGGCAGGCGGCGGCGTTGTTCCCGGCCAGGCTGTACAGCAGGGCGCGGTCATTGCGGGGTTGTGCTTCCAGCGGCAGGGCTGTCACCACGGCGTTGCAGCGCTGTAGAGCGCCTTCCAGCTGATCGATCTGCACCTTGCGCAGGCAGTCGCCGGGGCTGGCGGCCCGTTGGCCGGGTTCCGGCGGAGCGCTGATGCAGCCCCCGAGCAGCAGCACCAGCCCCAGGGCGAGGGAGGGCTTAGTAGGTGTAGCGATCGCGCGGACCGTTTGCCGAACTGTTTGCCGAACCGCTTGCCGGAGCGGTGTTGCTGGCGGCGGTGCCGCCACTGCTGGCGGTTGTGGCTGCGGTGGTTCCGGCGCTGGAGCCCTCAGCCGCCTGCTTCTGACGATTGACCGTGTTGGTGTAAAGGTCACCGAGGTACTTGCCGCAGTCGGGGAAGCTGCCGGGGTTGTTCACCACGGCCTCGGTGATCATCACCGCGGCGTGTTCCGGCGAGGTTTTGAACAGGGAGGCGCTCTGCCGTTTGATCAGGGCATAGGCCGCGGTCCAGCTCACGTCATGGCTGTTACCGGAGCTGCGCATCGTGCAGTACACCCTGGCCCCTTTGGCACCGGGGGTGGTGAGGTCGACCCCCTGGGCCGCCGATGGGTTGATGCACAACCCTGTCCCAGCCATCAGAGCCAGGGCCAGGAGGCGGGCTGGATGAAGGCGGGCCATGGGATCCGAATGTGGCGTGGCGCCCACGGTAACGAGCGTGGCCCGGCTCATCCAGGGGGTGTGGCCGGTGCCACCAGCAGCCGCACCGTGATCGGAAGCACCAGCAACACGGTGATCAGCCGCACGGCGTGCAGGGCGGCCACCGAGGCCCCCACGCCGAATTCGGCCCCCACCAGGCTCATGCCGCTGATGCCGCCGGGGGCCGCCCCCAGCAGGGCCACCAGCGGGTCCATGTCCAGCAGGCGGCTGCACAGCAGCCCCACCACCAGGCCCGTGGCCACCAGGGTGATGGTGATCAACAGGGCCGGTTTCCACAGCTGCCGCAGCTCCGTGAGGGCAGTGCTGGTGAGGCTGGTGCCGATCACGGTGCCGATCCCGATTTCGAGGGCTGTGCGGGTACCCAGGGGCCATTGGGCCAGCTCCAGCCTTCCGCTCAGACTCACCAGCCCAGCCCCCAGCAGGGCCCCGGCCAGGGGTGCCGCCGGGATGCCGCTGCGCAGGGCCAACAATCCACCCCCGAGGCCGGCCAGCAGATAGGCCAGCAGATGCAGGGGAGCACTCATGGGGGGCGGCCGCGGTCAACGCCTGAGTCTGCTGGCTGGCGGCGGATTTCTGTGGTGTGATCGGGGGCAGTTGACCCCTGGCCCCATGTCCGGCGAATCGGTCTCCTTCCGGATCACCCGCACCACGGAGGATCTGGCCCAGACGGTGGCAGCCCTCTCGCAACGGCTGCTCAAGCTCGAGCAGCGCCTCGGTGCCATGCAGCTGCAGTTGGACCAGGGGATGGGCCAGCCGGAGGCCGATCCCGACGACCTGTTGCGGCTGGACAACGTGTCCGCCCTGCTGGCGGATTGCCGCAGCCTGCTGGAGCAACCGCTGGAGGACACCGCCGGGACCGCTGCGGAGCCCCTGTGGCCGGATGAGCACAACCACGCCGATCTGGCCGCCTGATGGCTTGCCAGCGGTGACACAATGGGAAGAAAGCGAACCATGGCCTTCCCCACCAGCCATCGCCCCGCTGCCACACCCGCCTGCCAGAGCGCTGGCCCCGGCTCCTCCAACCGCGCCTACGCCGAGGGCGGCCACCAACTGGAGAAGCTGGAATTTGCCCTAGCGGTGGCTATCACCCGCGGCGATGCCCAGCGCATTGACCAGCTCCGCGCCCAGATCGCCGAACTGGGCGGCAACCGCGAAGAGCCCGGCACCTGATTCAACTTTGTTCTGATTCGGAGATGGCTGCAACGCACACCAGCCATCTCCGGCGGTGAGGGGTACGATCAGGCCACGCTCTGAATTCGGCATGCAAGCGACTCGCCAGGCGCCCGCTCCCGCGGCCCGTCGCGATGATCTGCTGAAGGAAGCGGCCGGATATGAAGCGGTTGCCGAAGCCGCCGCTGCGGCGGGCGAGCTGGATGTGGCGGCCCGCGCCATCCTCCAGGCCCTGGATTGCGAACGGCGTGCCGGAAGTGTGGGTCCCCAGGTGCTGCAGCTGATCAAGCCCCGGGCCTAGGACTTCGAATCCCCTCGGGAATTGCAGCGCAATGCTGCGAATTCAATTCATCTCTTTGGGTTCATCCTGCAGTTCAACAACTCCAAAACATGGACTTGTTGATGTGATCAGTTGATGTGATCAACTTTGAGCTGAATCGAAGCGGGTGACCGGGCTCGAACCGGCGACGTTCAGCTTGGGAAGCTGACATTCTACCACTGAATTACACCCGCAAAATGCAAGGAATGGATGCACCATTCCCTGCTGTTTGGCAGGTTAGCCGGCCAGGGCGGCGGCGCAGGCGGCGACACCGGCCCCCGGGGTGCCTTTGTGCAGACCCAGTTCCTGCAGGGTGGCTTCGATGGCGGCCACGGCGGTGAGCACATCGCGATCGCAGACGAACCCCAGGTGGCCGATGCGGAACACATGGCCCTTGAGGTGGTCCTGACCGCCCGCCAACAGGATGTCGAACCGCTCCTTCACCTTCTTGCGCAGGCTCTCGGCGTCGATGCCCTCCGGGGCCACGGCGGTGATGGCCGGGCTGCCGGTGCCCTCGGCGGCGTACAGGGGCAGCCCGATGGCCTTCATGCCGGCCTGGGCGGCGGCGCGGTGCCGGGCATGGCGGGCAAAGATCGCCTCCAGGCCCTCCGCCTGCATCATCTCCAGGGCCGCCTCCAGGGCGAAGTAGAGGTTGATGGCGGGGGTGAAGGGGTTGCTGTCCGCCTGGGCGGATTTGCGGTACTTGCCGAGATCCAGGTAAAACTTCGGCAGATCGGAGCGGCCGTAGGCCTCCCAGGCCCGTTCGCTCACTGCCACGAAGGCCAGGCCCGGCGGCATCATGTAACCCTTCTGGGAGCCGGAGCCGATCACATCGATCCCCCAGGCGTCCATGGGCACACTGCAGGCCCCCAGGCTGGTGACGCAGTCGGCGATGGTGAGGGCGGTGCCGTGGGCCTTCACATGACGGGCGATGGTTTCCAGGTCGTTGATCACCCCGGTGGAGGTTTCCGAGTGGGTGAGGATCACGGCCTTGATGGCCTTGGCACTGTCCGCCTCCAGGGCGGTGCGGAAGGCTTCGGGATCCAGGGGTTGGCCCCACTCGGCCTTGATCACCTGCACATCCAGGCCGTAGGCCTTGGCCACCTTCACCCAGCGCTCACCAAATTTGCCGTTGTCGCCGCACAGCACCTTGTCGCCGCGGCTCAGCATGTTGATGATGCCGGCCTCCATGGCGGCGGTGCCGCTGCCGGTGATCACCAGCACGTCGTTCTTGGTCTGATGCAGCCACTGCAGTTGTTCGGTGGTGCGGCGCACGATCTTCTGGAAGTCGGCGCTGCGGTGCCCGATCGGGTGCCGGGCCATGGCCTGCAGGACGGTTTCCGGCACCGGGGTGGGGCCCGGAATCATCAGGGTGAGTTTGTCCTGCATGGAAGAGGCTGGTGGTGCGCTGTGGGGCCGGTGAGCGGCCAATCCACCACCTTAAAAAATGACCCTCACCCCCACCGCCCCTGATGGCTGAGCCGGCCTTCACCCTGCCGGTGTGGCTGGCGGCGGCCGCCGTGGCCGCCGTGGGCCAGCTGCTGGAGCAGCGGTTTGAGCCCCGCCCTCCCCTGCGGCTGCGGCCGGAGGATCCCGCGGACGAGCCGGTGCCCGTGCCGGTGGAGGCGGCTGCGCGCCTGGGGGTGGATCGCGCCCTGGGGATGGCCCGCTGCGAGCCGGGGGATGGCCTGGATCTCACCCGCGGCCTGCCCGTCTGGGTGGAGGCTCGCTGGGGCGACCCGACGCCGCGGGATGGGGATGCCTGGCTGCAGCTGGAGCCCGGTGAGGGGGTGGGGATCCATGCCGGCAGCACCGAGGCCTGTCTCTCCGCCTATGCCCGCCAGCTGCTGGACTGCAACCTGCGGCCCCGGGTGCCGGAAGGCCGCATCCTGGTGCTGCGCATCACCCTGCCCGGGGGGCGTGAGCTGGCCCAGCGCACCAGCAATGCCGCCTTTGGGGTGGTGGATGGGCTGGCCCTGATCGGCACCCAGGCGGAGGTGCAACGCAGCGCCGACCCCGATCAGCTCAACCGGGCCCTGGCGCAGCTGCGCCAAAAAGCCCAGGATTCCGCCCTGGGTGGGGATCTGGCGCTGGTGATCGGGGAGAACGGCCTGGAGCTGGCCCCCCGGATCGGTCTGCCGCCGGCGCTGCTGCTCAAGGCCGGCAACTGGATTGGGCCGCTGCTGGTGGCGGCGGCGGAGCAGGGGCTGCGGCGGCTGCTGCTGTTTGGCTACCAGGGCAAGTTGATCAAGCTGGCCGGCGGCATCTTTCACACCCACCACCACCTGGCGGATGGCCGGCTGGAGGTGCTCACCTGCCAGGGGGCCCTGCAGGGGTTGCCCCCCGACAAGCTTCAGGCCCTGGCTACAGCCGCCAGCGTGGAGGAGGCCCTGCAGGGCCTGCAGGCCTGGGACGCCGCCGCCGCCGCGGCCCTGCGCCAACGGATCGCCGCCGCGGTGGAGCAGCGCAGCCGCGCCTATCTGGCTCGCCACGGCCAGCACGATCTGCAGGTGGGGGCGGTGCTGTTTGACCGCAGCCGTTGCGTGTGCGCCTCCGGACCAGTCGGGCAGCAGTTGCTGCAGGCGTTTCAGGACCGAGACCTAGGGTGAAGCCACTGCCCGGGCCGCCCGTGAGTACCCCTGCCATCGGTGAAACCAATCGCCATCCGGCGATCGTGATCCTCGATTTCGGCTCCCAGTATTCGGAGCTGATCGCCCGCCGCGTGCGGGAGACCGAGGTGTACTCGCTGGTGATGGCTTACAGCACCACGGCGGCTGAGCTCAAGGCCATCAACCCCAAGGGGATCATCCTCAGCGGCGGCCCCAGTTCGGTGTACGCGGAGCATGCGCCGCTCTGCGATCCCGAGCTCTGGAACCTGGGGATTCCCGTGCTGGGGGTCTGCTACGGCATGCAGCTGATGGTGCAGCAGCTGGGGGGGTCCGTGGTGGCGGCCGGCCGGGCCGAATACGGCAAGGCACCGCTCTCCGTGGACGACCCCACGGATCTGCTCACCAACGTCGATGAAGGCTCGACGATGTGGATGAGCCATGGCGACTCGGTGGAGCGGTTACCCAGCGGCTTTGTGCGTCTGGCCCACACCGACAACACCCCCGAGGCGGCGGTGGCCGACCACAGCCGCCGGCTCTACGGCGTGCAGTTCCACCCGGAGGTGGTGCATTCCGTGTGCGGCATGGCCCTGCTGCGCAATTTCGTCTATCACATCTGCGGTTGCCTCCCCGACTGGACCACCGCCGCCTTCATTGATGAGGCCGTGGAGGACGTGCGCCGTCAGGTGGGCGACAAGCGCGTGCTGCTGGCCCTCTCCGGCGGTGTCGACTCCTCCACCCTCGCCTTCCTGCTGCACAAGGCGATCGGCGATCAGCTCACCTGCATGTTCATCGACCAGGGGTTCATGCGCAAAGGCGAGCCGGAGTTCCTGATGGACTTCTTCGATCGCAAGTTCCACATCCGGGTGGAATACATCAATGCCCGGGAACGCTTCATCAACAAGCTGGCGGGAATCACCGACCCGGAAGAGAAGCGCAAGCTGATCGGCACCGAATTCATCCGGGTGTTCGAAGAGGAGAGCAAGCGTCTGGGCCCCTTCGACTACCTCGCCCAGGGCACCCTCTACCCCGATGTGATCGAGAGCGCCGGCACCAACGTGGACCCCAAGACCGGCGAACGGGTGGCGGTGAAGATCAAGAGCCACCACAACGTGGGCGGCCTGCCCAAGGACCTCCAGTTCAAGCTGGTGGAGCCCCTGCGCAAGTTGTTCAAGGACGAGGTGCGCAAGGTGGGCCGCACCCTGGGGCTGCCGGAGGAGATCGTGGGCCGTCACCCCTTCCCGGGCCCTGGGCTGGCGATCCGCATCCTGGGGGAGGTGACCGACGACAAGCTCGACATCCTGCGGGATGCCGATTTGATCGTGCGGGAGGAGATCAAGACCGCCGGCCTCTACAACGAGATCTGGCAGGCCTTCGCCGTGCTGCTGCCGGTGCGCAGCGTGGGGGTGATGGGCGACAAGCGCACCTACGCCTATCCGATCGTGCTGCGCTGCGTGTCCTCGGAGGACGGCATGACCGCCGATTGGTCGCGGCTGCCCTATGACCTGCTGGAAACCATGTCCAACCGCATCGTCAACGAGGTGAGGGGCGTGAACCGGGTGGTGCTCGACATCACCAGCAAGCCCCCCGGCACGATCGAGTGGGAATAGGGGTGGCGCGCCGCCCATGGCCGCGGCGGCAGGGCTCCGTTACCCTCGGGGCCCCGGCCCAGGAGCCTTGACCGCCGCCCCCCAGCAGGACCTCCAGCTGCAGCGCCGTCTCCAGCAGGACAGCATTCAGCTGGCCGGCAAGGTCGTTTACCTCAATCCGTTTCTGTACTGGCGTCGCTTCGATGCCAACACCGACCGTTGGCTGCGGGAACCGGGCCAACTGCCGGAGGATCAGATCGTCACCAACCGGCTGCGGTTTTACCCCGAGCTGGATTGGGAGTTGCTCAGCGATGAGGAGCGCACCGTCAAGGATGGTGCCGTGGAGATGTTCCTCAAGAGCCTCGAGCTGATCAGCACCTTCAATCCCGACCTCACCCCCGGCCAACTGCTGGAGGTGGAGCGCAAGATGGCCGTCACCAAGAAGCGGCCGTTTGAGCGCTGGGTGGGCAAGGCCCTGCGCCGCCGCCTGCAGCAGGAGGTGAACGAGCGCCGCCGCTTCGACCGCGAGCGGCTGCTGCGTGATTGGGGTGAGTGGGCGCTGCTGCCGGTGACCCGCCAGGCGTTGCTGCCCCTGTCAGCCCTGATGGTGCTGGCGGTGGGTGCCGGCTGGTGGTGGGGATCCCAGCAGTTCTGCCGGCAGCAGATCGTGCAACCCGGCATCGAGGCCGCGCGCTGAACGCGCCAGACTGGAGACCCTTGAGCCCGCCGGCTTGGCGTGATGCCCTCGCAACCCCTGGATGCCCTGCGCTTGGCCGTGATGCAGGAGTGGCTTCCCCTGGGGATGGCGGTGGTGGATCGCGCCCGTCGCGGGGGTATGGGAGCTGTGGTGGAGGGGTTCACCCAGGCTGACGACCCCCTGGATCAGCTGCGCCAGGAGGGGGAGCCGGCGGCGCGGCAGCTGCGGGACAGCCTGGATCGGCTCCAGCCCGGCCTGGGTAATCCGGTGATGCAGGTGCAGGTGCGCGATCTGGAGCAACCCCCTGGGGCTGGCGCCGCGGCTCCGGAGACGTTGGACAGTCCGGAGGAAGGGGACCTGCAGGGGGCCCTGGCCCGCATCGGAGAGCGGTTGCAGTTGCTGGAGCAGCGGCTCGGCGCGGAGGCCTGAGGCGGCCATGCTCTCCGCCGGAGGCCACCGTCACAGCGGCATGCAGCAGCAGCCGGCGGTGCTGCTGACGCTGGTGGTGCTGTTGGCCTCCGCCATGGTGCTGCGGCTGGGTTGGCTGCAGCTGGTGCAGGGCCAGGAGAACCGCGCCCGCGCCGATGAAAACCGCATCCGCCTGGTGCCGAGGCACCCGATGCGGGGGCGGATCCTGGATCGCAATGGCGAGGTGCTGGTGTCCAGCCGCCTCACCTACAACCTCTATGTGCAGCCGCGCCAGGTGCCCGCTGCCCAGTGGCCGGCCCTGCGCGATCGCCTGGCCCAGGTGATCGGCGTGACGCCGGCGGCGTTGGATGAACGGCGCCGCAACGGCACCAATGAGGAGGGATACCGCATCGAGCTGGTGTACAACCTCAAGCCCGAACAGGTGCTGCGCTTCCGCGAGCAGGCGGGCAACCTGCGCGGCGCGGAGGTGGATGTCGACTACCTGCGCGCCTACCCCTACGGCAGCCTCGGCGCCCATGTGCTCGGCTACACCAGCCCGATCACCGCCGAGGAATTCGACCGGCTGGAGGCCAAGGGCTACCGCATGCAGGACCGCATCGGCCGCAGCGGCATTGAGAATGCGTTTGAACGCCACCTGCGGGGGGAATGGGGCGGCCAGCAGCTGGAGGTGAATGCCGCCGGCCAGGTGCAGCGGGTGCTGGGCGACAAGCAGGCGAAGCCCGGCAAGGATCTGCGGCTCACCATCGACCTGGAGCTGCAGAAGGCGGCGGAACGGGCCCTGGCTGGGGTGCGCAAGGGGGCCATCGTGGCCATGGACCCGCAGACCGGCGCCATCCGCGCCATGGCCAGCCGTCCCAATTTCGACCCCAACATCTTTGCCACCGGCCCCACCGCCGCCCAGTGGACCGCCCTCGGCGGGCCGGAGGCGCCGATGCTCAACCGCGCCTTTCAGGGTTATCCGCCCGCCAGCACGTTCAAGTTGGTGACCACCATCGCCGGCATCGAGTCGGGCCGGATGACGGAAACCTCCAAGCTGCCGACGATGAATTCCTTCTGCTACCGGGGCCGTTGCTACGGCGACCACGGCAGCTTCGGGGCCATCGGTTTCCCCATGGCCCTGGCGGTGAGCAGCAACAGCTTTTACTACCAGGTGGGCCTGAAGGTGGGGCCCCAGGAGCTGTTCAAGGCGGGCCGGCGCATGGGGTATGGCCACCTCACCGGGATTGAGCTGAAGGATGAGGATGGCGCCGGCCTGCTGGGTGATGAGGCCTGGAAACGGAAGGTCTACGGGGAGCCCTGGACCTCCGTGGACACCATCAGCTCGGCCATTGGTCAGGGGCCGGTGCTGGTGACGCCCTTGCAGATGGCCCGGCTCTACGCCGCCGTGTCCAACGGGGGGTGGCTGGTGACGCCCCATGTGGTGGAACGCCCGGTGGAGCGCCGCTGGATCGGCCTTAAGGCCGCCACCCTGCGGGCCCTGCGCAAGGGGCTGCGCATGGTGGTGACCGAGGGCACCGCCACGATCCTCAATGACCCCACCCTGCCGCCGGTGGCGGGCAAGACCGGCACCGGGGAGGATCCCCCGCGGCCTGATCACGCCTGGTTTGGCGGCTATGCCCCTGCCGGTAAGCCCACCCTGGTGATCGTGGCCTTCGGCGAGAACAGTGGCGGCTACGGCGGCACCGTGGCGGCGCCGATGGTGAAGGCCCTGATGACCACCTGGTTCCGGGGGGTCAGCCCAGCAGGGAAGGCTGTGGCGCCCCGCTGAGCACCTGACGGTAATAACGGCGCAGCTGTTCGGTGGCTCCGGCCCAGCCCCAGCGCTCCGCCTCCTGGCGGGCCTTGCGGCGCAGCTGTTGCCGCTGTTCGGGATCGCCCAGGAGCCGCAGGGCGGCGGCCGTCAGGCTTCCGGCACCGCCATCGGCGCCATCGGGTTCGTACAGGCAGCCGTTCTCCCCATCGCTGACGATGTCGGGGATGCCACCGCGGTTGGCCCCCACCACCGGGCAGCCGGCGGCCATGGCCTCCAGCAGCACCAGCCCGAGGGTTTCCGTGCTGCTGGGGAACAGGAAGGCATCGGCGCTGGCATAGGCGCTGGCCAGCTCGTCGCCCGCCAGGTAGCCCACGAAATGGGCGGCACTGCCGGCGAACAGGGTTTCCAGTTGCTGGCGGTAGGGCCCATCCCCCACGAGGGCCAGCCGGGCGTCGGGTAGCGCATCCAGCACCGGCCGAATGCGTTCGATCTGTTTTTCAGCCGACAGGCGGCCGATGTAGAGCAGCAGCTGGCCGGTGTCGCTGCGGCCGCCGAGCAGCCGATCGCGCATGGCCTGGCTGCGCAGCTCCGGGCGGAACAGGTCGGTGTCGACGCCCCGCTGCCAGAGGGCGGTGTGCTGGATGCCCTTCTCGCTCAGCTCGGCCACCATCGCCGTGGAGGTGCAGAGGTTGAGCTGGGCCTGGTTGTGGGCGGCCTTGAGCAGTTCCCACAGCACCGGCTCCAGCATCCCGAGGCCGTAGTGCTCCAGATACTTGGGCAGGTGGGTGTGGTAGCTGGCCACCAGCGGGTAGCCCTTGGTTTTCGCCAGCCAGATGCCCCCCAGCCCCAGCACCGCCGGATTCACCACATGCACCAGATCGGGGGCGAAGGCTTCGAGGGCGTCCGACACCATCGGCCGCGGCAGGGCCAGCTTCAGCTCCGGGTAGAGGGGCAGGGGCATGGCGGGCACCCCCACCACCCGGGCCCCCCAGTAGCTCTCCGGGGCCCCTTCCGGACAGAAGATCAGCACCTCATCGCCGGCCGCCACCAGATGCTCCACCGTTTTGGTGAGCCGGGTGACAATGCCGTCCACCTTGGGCAGAAAGGTTTCCGTGAAGAGGGCAATCCTCACGGCGCCAGGTGCTCCCTCAGCATGGGTGGCCCTCAGCCCACCTGGATGGCCTGGGCCTGGTTGCGGGTCCAGGCGGAGATGCAGGGGATGCGGCTGCGGTCACAGCGGTCGGCGTAACGGCCGGCGATCTCCACCACTTCCTTCAAGAGGCCGTCATCGAGGGTGGTGGGGTTGAGCCCCAGTTCGATGAAGCAGCGGTTGTCCACGATCAGGTCGTTTTCGACCGCTTCGTTGCGGGGGTTGGGGAGGTAATTGATCTCAGCACCGGTGAGGGCAGCCACCTTCTTGGCCAGCTCACCCACCTGGTGGCTTTCGGTCATCTGGTTGAAGATCATCACCCGCTCCCCCTTGGTGGGGGGGTTCTCCAGGGCCAGCTGCACGCAGCGCACCGAATCGCGGATGTGGATGAAGGC
>Ga0194127_10006277_pt1 | contig 13572 bp, 10 predicted proteins | sample TA2KigC100mmetaG_FD_148624 | JGI IMG/M metagenome (GOLD analysis project Ga0194127, IMG submission 148624) | Freshwater microbial communities from Lake Tanganyika, Tanzania - TA2015036 Kigoma Deep Cast 100m | ecosystem: Environmental > Aquatic > Freshwater > Lake | place: Tanzania: Lake...
TTTTGGTGCCTCCCTCCGACTACCCCGGGCTGGTGGCCGCATGCGACATCTTCCTGGTGCTGCTTTCGCACCGGGTACGGTACCCCGTGATCCCGAGCCGGATCGGAGACGGGCTTGCCGCGGGACGCCCGCTGCTCGCCGCACTGCCGGACGGGGATGCGGCGGATCTCGTGCGCGCATCGGGAGGAGGGCTCGTGGTCCCCCCGGGCCATCCGGAGAGGCTTGCTGTCGAGCTGGTCCGACTGGCCGGCGATCCCAAGCTCAGGCAGCGGCTCGGCGGGACGGGACAGGCCTATGCGCAGCGCCACCTCGACCTGCCGGTGGTGCTGGGCCGTCTGGAGCAGGAGATCGTGCCAGGTTGCCTGCCCTGACAGGTGCCCGCTGTCGCAGCCTGCGGCCCCGCACACCGACAGTCCGGAGAATCCGAAACGCTACTTGAGTCCCTTGATGAAGAGCTTGTACGGCTTTCCGCAGTTGGGCTGGCTGGACCAGTTCTGGACCCGGACGACCCAGGTGCCGCCGTCGTCGCTGTTGGTCTCCGACCAGTCGATCTTCTCGTCGCCGCCCCCGATGACGACCGAGGTGGCGGTCGCCTTGCCGTTCTGGCGATCGGTGAGCCCCTTGTAGAGCATCAGGTCGCCGTCGGTGCCGACCGGCTGGCTGGTGAGCTCCACCACGATGTGCTCCGCGGTCGGCCAGACGTTGAAGCCGTCGTCGGCCGTGAAGCAGAAGTAGTCGTCCAGGTCGGTACCGCCGGCATCGTTGCCCATGGTCTCAAAGGTGGGCCAGAGGGTGACCTCGGGGTCGGTCCCGTTGAGCCAGGAGCACTTGGAGCAGGAGTTGTTCGGCTCGTACTGGTCCGGCTGGGTCTTGTCCTTTCCGTCGCAGTCCTGGTCGATTCCGTCGCCACATACTTCGGTGGCGGGGTAGACGGCACCGAGGCAGGACCCCCACGAGTTCCACTGGCAGGAGGCGTTGCAGGCATGAACCTGGGTTCCCTGCTTGCAGATCCCCTTGGTGGACGTGGGGCCACAGGACTGCTGCTCCTGGTCGCCCGGCTTGCAGGCGCCCGCGTTCTGGCAGGTTCCCCAGCTTCCCCACTGGCACTGGCCGGTGCAGAGCCGCTCCTGGGTCCCGCAGTTGCCGCACTTCTGCGTCTCCTTCTGGCCCGGCGCGCAGGCTCCCTCGTTCTGGCAGCTTCCCCAGTCGCTCCAGATGCAGTCGGCCTGGCAGGAGCGCGTCTGCTTGCCGCAGTTGCCGCAGGGTTGCGTCTCGACGTCGCCGATCTGGCAGCCGGTGCCTTCCTGGCAGGCGCCCCAGGGCTCCCACATGCAATCCCCGCCGCACAGGCGCTGCTGCGTGCCGCAGTTGCCGCAGGCCTTGTCTTCGGTCGAGCCGGACGAGCACATCCCTTCTTCGGTGCACTCGGAGAGCGGCCCCCACGTGCAATCCTCGCCGCAGGCCTGGATCTGCTTGCCGCACTTCATGCCGCACGGAGTCTCAGACACGATTCCGGCCTCGCACAGCCCTTCGCCCATGCACTCGGTGTACTCGCCCCAGACGTACTGGAGCACACCGCTGCCTCCGCCATCGGCCTTTCCACAAGTTCGAGTCTGGGTGCCGCAATTCCCGCAGGGGACCTCCTCCGATGCCCCCGGCTCGTCACAGACACAGTCGGAGGTGGCGGAGCAGGGGCCCCACATCCCGCCGGCGCAGGCCATCTCGCCCGTGCCGCAGGGGGTCTCGCAGGGCTTCGGGGGATCCTGAGCGATGCACTGGACGCACCCCTCGTCGGTCTGGCCGTCGCAGTCGTTGTCGATCTCGTCCTTGCAGACCTCGTCGCTCAGGGGGGGGGCGGTGCATGCCCCCCACTGGCCGTTCTTGCAGACCTTCTTGCCGTCATGGCAAGCGATCCAGCAGATCGCTGCGCTTCCCTCCGGCTGGCACGAGACGGGGACGCAATCGTACCCCTTGCACATCTCCCCCTCCGGACACTCCGCAGAGGTCATGCACTCGACCTTGATGCAGTTCCCGTTGATGCACTTCTCCCCCTTGGCACAGCCGGAGGGACAGTTGATCTCGTCCGGGGACTTGCACAGGCCCTCGCTGCAGAACAGGTCCCCCGGGCAATCATCGGTGGTTTCGCACGGAATGGCCCCCTCGTCGTCGGGAGAGCAGGCCACCCCCGTCGCACACAAGACGCCAGCGAAGACCAGGACCTGCAGCCGCATGAGCCCCTCCATTCCCGGCCGAAGGATACCGTCAGTCCCGGTGCCGGTCAACTCGAAGGGTCGCTTCCCGGATCGTCCGCTCGACTACGGCTTCGAGATCCCGGACTACGGAACGTGTTGCGCATTGATCTTCCGGCTGCAAATCCGCCATGCATGTCGTCTGCGGGACACAAGATACGGGAACGCGCCACCAGTATGCCCCCACATCTTGCGTCGCGCATCCGGCGCACCTGTCGGATTTTCGCTTCGGAATCCAATGCGCAACACGCTCCTACGGCGAGACGCTCGAGATCCCGCCCGCTCCTCCGGGCGAGCTGCGAACCGTCGAGTTGGAGAACCTCGAGCCCGACCGCCGCTACGTCCTGCGCCTTCGGGCCGAAGAGAACGGAACCGAGTTCCTGGGAGGCGATTTCCGGGTGTTCACGCGCTGAGCATCTTCTACCAGGTGATCGTGACCTGCCCGCTGCCGGAGCGGGTGTTGGACGAGGTCGAGCCGTTGGTGCAGCCGCCATGGTAGGACGACCCGCCGCCGCCGCCGGCCGCATAGGCGCATCCGCCGCCGTACCAGCCGCCACCCCCGCCCGCCATGTGGTACGCGGCATTGCTGCCGCCGTTTCCGAATGTTCCCGGACTGCAGTTGGAGCCGGCGGCCCCGCCTTCGGTCTGTGTCCCTCCGCCGCCGGGGGTCCAGCCGCCCGCACCCGTTCCTCCCGTGAGCCCTCCGCCGTAGCCGCCGGAGCCGTGGTCGGGGCAGCCGCAGTTGCCCGCGCCGCCCGCTCCTCCGACCAGCTTGCGGTCGTTGAGCGAGGTTCCTCCCTTGCGCACGTCCGAGGCCCCGCCACCGCCACCGCCGTACTGTGCGCCGCTGCCGCCGCCGTTCCAGCCGCCTGCGCCAGCGACCTGCCCCTTGCCTCCCACGTACACATAGAGGGTCTCTCCCGGGACCACCGCCAGCGTTCCCTTGGCATACCCGCCCAGGCCGCCGTCATCCTGGATGCCTCCGCCGCAACAGTCGGAGCCGCCCCCCTGCGCCCCCCATGCCTCCAGAGTCACCGAGGTCACGCACAGGGGGACCGCCCACGTCTGCTGCCCCCCCGTGAAACTGAACGTCTTGCTCCCGTGCGGATTGGGACAGGTCGTGCAGACCCCGTTGGCGCACACCTTGCCGCCGCCGCAATCGGCCCCTTCGGGCAACGGAGTATGGATGCAGCCGTTGGCCGGCTGGCACGAGTCGGTAGTGCACGCATTGCCATCGTCGCAGTTCAGGGCAGGCCCGGACGTACACCCGCCGTTGCTGCACGTGTCACCCACGGTGCAGACGTTGCCGTCGTTGCACGGCACCGCGTTGGGCAGGAAGATGCAGCCGTTGGCCGGACTGCACGAGTCGTCCGTACACAGGTTCTTGTCGTCGCACACCACGGCGTCCCCGGCCTTGCACTGACCGTCGATGCACTTGTCCGACTTGGTGCACAGGTTGCCGTCGTCGCACCCGGAGGAGTTGGGAGTGTAGACGCACCCGGTCACCGGGTTGCACCCGTCATCCGTGCACACGTTGCCGTCCATGCAGACAGCGGCCTTTCCGGGCTTGCACGCCGCGGCCCCGCAGACATCGTCCACGGTGCACTTGTTGCCGTCCTCGCACGGGGCCGTGTTGGGCTTGTGCTGGCAGCCGAGGGCCGGATCGCAGAAGTCGTCGGTGCACGGGTTGTCATCCCCGCATGCTACCAGAGCCCCCCCCTTGCAGGCACCGCTGTCACAGGCATCCTGCATGGTGCAGACATTCCCGTCGTTGCAGGGTGCGGTGTTGGTCTTGTGGATGCACCCCTGCAGCGGGTCGCACGAATCGGTCGTGCACACGTTGTCGTCATCGCAGTCCACGGCCTGGGAGCCCTTGCACAGGCCTGCGGCACACTGGTCGCCCACGGTGCACGGGTTCCCGTCGTTGCACTGGGCCTGGTTGGGCGCATGCTGGCAGCCGGCCATCGGATCGCAGAAGTCGTCGGTGCACGGGTTGGAGTCGTCGCACTTCATCTGCACCGGAGAGGAGCACTTGCCCTGGCTGCAGGTGTCGCCGATCGTGCACAGGTTGCCGTCGTTGCAGGGGGCGGCGTTGGTCTTGTGAACACACCCCTGCAGCGGATCGCAGGAATCGGTCGTGCACGGGTTGGAGTCGTCGCAGTCGACCAGGCTCGCCCAGGCGCACGTCCCCCCCTTGCACTGGTCACCGGCAGTGCACTGGTTCGAGTCGTCGCAGGCCGCCTGGTTGAGCTTGTGTGCGCACAGCCCCTTGTCACCGCAGGAATCGTCGGTGCACGGGTTTCCGTCATCGCAGCTCACGAGCGGCCCCGGTGTGCATACTCCCTTGGCGCAGATATCGTTGAGGGTGCAGGGATTGCCGTCGCTGCACGGGCCTTCCACCGCGGTGTACACGCACCCCGAGAACGGTACGCAGGCATCCTTGGTGCATAGGTTGTTGTCGTTGCAGTCGACCGCGGTGTCGGACACGCATTGACCGCCGACGCAGTGGTCGCCCGCCGTACACTGGCTGCCATCATCGCAGGCGGCCTGGTTCGGGACGGCCTGGCAACCCGTCTTGGGGTCGCACGAGTCGTCGGTGCAGACGTTGCCGTCGTCGCACACGAGCGGGTTGCCCCCCAGGCACTTGCCCGCGGAGCACGTATCCTTGACCGTGCAGAAGTTGCCGTCGGTGCACTCCTCGACGTTGGGCAGGTGGAGGCAGCCGTTCTTCGGCTCGCACACGTCCTCGGTGCAGACGTTTCCGTCGTTGCAGTTGGCAGTGATCCCCGGCATGCACGTGCCGCCCATGCAGGAATCGTTGACCGTACAGGCATCGGCGTCGTCGCACGGCGTCTTGTCGGCTGCATTGGCAAACCCGCACTTGCCCGTGGCCGGGTCGCACACCGCGGTCCGACAGGGGGCATCGACTCCCGAAGGCTCGGGGCAGACCACTTCGGTCCCCTTCTTGACCGCACACTGGTACGGCAGCTTGCCCGTGTCGCAGAACAGCGTGCCGTTGCAGAGGTTCCCATCCTCCAGGACCGCACAGTTGCCGTCCTGCTGGCAGTCGCAGGCCACGGCGAACCCCTTGCACTCCTTCTGCTCGCAGGCATCGGCCACGGTGCACGGGTTGCTGTCGTCGCACTTGGCCGAGTTGGCGGCAAACGCGCAGCCGCCCGCCTCATTGCACGCGTCGTCGGTGCACGGATTGTTGTCGTCGCACTCCACCGGTGTCCCGGCGCACACCCCCTGCTGGCACAGGTCCGCTACTGTGCACGGATTGCCGTCCTTGCACTCGGTCCCGGTCTGCGCAGCGTGCTCGCATCCCCCGTCACCGAGACAGAGATCCTCGGTGCAGTCGTTGCCGTCGTCACACAGCGGCACGTACTTCCCCCGGACGAAATCGGCCTCGTCAACGTCGCCGTCACAGTCGTCGTCCGCGGCGTTGCAAACCTCCTTGGCCGGCTCCTGTGCATCGCATGGCGTGAGCCCCTCCCCGGTGCATACCCGCTGCCCCTGGCATATGCCGAACTCGGCCGCCTTCTCGCACGGGGTGGCAAGCCCCAGCGCCACCGAACGGGCCGTACACGGGCACGTCCCGGCATCCGATATGCACTGTTTGCTCTCGGTCCCGGTGACCGTCGTCGCCTCCTTGCACATGAACCCGAACGGACAGTCGGCCGACGTCTCGCACGCACCGCCGCAGAAGCTCCCCTCGCCCGGGTAGGTGACGCAAACGTCGGCACCCCCGCCCGAGCTCGTGCAGTCCGCCCCCGTCGCACACGGCTTGCACAAGTTCGCATGCAGCGACACGCACACGTAGACCAGGTCCCGGCCGGCCTCCGAGAACTGCTTGCAAGCCCAGCCGGACGGGCACTCCTCCTTGCATGTCATGGAGCAGACCGACTCGCCCAGATGCTCGACGCAGAAGCCGGACTGACAGTCGGTGTTCTGCTGGCACGGGTCGAGGAAACACCCTTCGCCCGGGTTGCATTGCGCCCCCCCTTCGTCAGGCTTCGAGAAGTCCAGGACCTCCTCGGGCGGCGGCACATCGGGCACGGCCGCATCCGCGTCCTCCCTGGTGCGCTGGTCACCTGCCCCCGCTTCTTCCGTCCAGAGGTCCGTCCCGTGAACATCCTCGCCAGACAACGTGACCGTGCCCGACTGGCTGCAACCGACCGTGAGCACTCCGCAGACGATCCAGATTCCAAACGTGCGCATACCTGCACCTCCCTTTCCCGCATGAACGTCCCAGCAAATCCGGGCTGGGACACGAGCCCTTTTGTCCCCCCTCGAACAGCCCCCCTATTCTACTGATCTACTGGTACAGGAGAATGACAAAAAGATCCTCCGCAGGCCGGTACTCGACCCAGGCCTTGAACCCCCCGCACTTCCCCGTGAAATCGAACCGGTTGGTGCTCCCCTTGTCCGCCGGTGACAGAGAACACTCCCGTCCCAGCGCCTTGCGGTAGCCCAGGATCGGGGCCAGCCGCTCCGATGAGAACGGATTCAGCGCTCCCCCGACGGCAGCATCCGGGGCCACCCGTACGACGACCAGCACCCCTTCCAGCTTGCCTGCGGCAAACGCCAGCGTGGCTTCGAAGGACAGGTTGTCCTCCTCGCCTCCACCGGAGACCCGCAGGAACGACACTTTCCGCCCTCCGGGCTTCTGGAACAGGCTGTGCCTGGCCCGGGCCCGATTCAGCATCGCCAGCATCCCCGAGTCCACGAGCGCAGGGACCAGGTCGCCGAAACGATCTGCGAAGAGCTCCGTGACCTTGTCCGCCCCCACCCGGGTCCTGCACCGCGCCAGCACCTCGGAATAGTCATCCCCGGGGGCAACGCTGACGGGAAAAGGAGAAGGCAGCGCCAGTGCCGCAGGTGACAGAAGGAAGAAGAACGCAATCCCGACACCTGCTGCACGAGCTCGTATTCTGCCAGTCATTCCGCCACCTTTCATCTGAACCTGCTCAACATCTGCTCTACCGCCGTGCCGACAGCGTTCTCCCCTTCCTCCTCGTATCCCTCGCAGCTCTCCTGCTGCAGCAACCTGCCCGACGCCACGTCGAGACGGAAGAGCTGGATACGGAGCTGCCCCTCCCGGGAATCGACCTGTCCCCAGACCACCTGGTCCGCCTGGTGAGCCCGGCCAAAAAGCGTCGCTGCGGCAGCATCCTTGCCCGCCTTGCCTCCCGACTGGACCGCGAGCACCTCGCACAGCCGCCGGCCCACGAACCCCTCCTCGATGCGCCGGCTGAGCAAGCCCGCGATCTCGCCCAGGTCCTTCGCTCCGGCCACAGCGGGCATCACCACCAGCTTGCAGGGAAACACGAACCCGCCCAGCCGCGCGAGGGCCCGCTCCGCTTCCAGCGCAACCTCGGGGGCCGGGTCGCACTGCGACAGCTCATACAGGACCGGCCTCGCCAGCGAAAACCCGCTGTCGGCAAGAGACCGCACGGCCTCGCGGCGCACCAGGCTGTTGTCATCCCTCCGGGCCCGCTCGACCAGGACGTGCCCGATCCGGGCATCCCGCATGGAGCCGAGCACCTGGACCGCGGCAACCCGGACCCGGTAGTTCCGGTCCGCCAGGGCCTCGATGAGCACGTCGACCGACTCGTCCCCCCACGTCCTGAGGATCCGACCCGCGGCGTCGGAGACCGCCTGGTTCTCGTCGCCGCACCGCCCCAGGATCGCGGTGTAGACCTCCCGGCCAGCGTAGCGCCCCAGCGCTTCGACCGCGGCCAGCCGCACTCGGGGGCTCGGGTCACGACTCAACATCACCAGGTCCGGAATGGCGAACGGGCAGTGTCCGGCCCCGAACTCCACCGCTGCCGCAACCCGCACCGGCTCCGGCGGCTGTCCGCTGAGCACCTGCCGGATCTGCTCGTACTGCCCCCTCCGCCCCCACCGGTGCACGTCGTCCACCGTCGTCCCGCAACCCGCGGCAACCGCGACTGCCAACAGGATGCCAAGGAGGCTGATCGGAATTGCCTCGCCAAGTGAGGCCGCAGCCGCCGAGCCTGCAAGCCGCGACCTCCGGTACGTCGGCCATTCGCCTTCGCACGACGCTCCGGTATGACTTCGTCGACCCTCCGCCTTCGCACAACGCTTCGGCAGAACCTCGTCGACAGTCGGCCCTCTCCCCGGATCGGCTTCGTTCGTGCTCACGGCATGCTCCTCTGGACCGCCACCGGGTGCCCGGCCCCTCCGTCGCGGCCTGCATGGGCCGAGTAGTAGTTCCATGATCCTCCGCCTCCGCCGCTCCCCATGCTGCCCGAGGAGCCGCTGTTCCCGGAGTAGCTGCAGCACCGGCCGTATCCGCCGCTCCCGGCGGAACCGGCGTAGCCTCCGCTCCCGGCACAACCTCCCATACCAGCGGAGCCGTTGCTGCCCGGCATGCCCCCGCTCCCCCCGCCCCCCGGGATGCTGTGGAACTCGATGCTGCGTGCGGCACGGGACGCGAACCCCGACGAACCGAGGAAGTTGACCCGGATGACGCCGCCGTTGCCACCCCTGCCGCCGTTGCCGCCGTTGCCGCCCCGGCCTCCCATGGCACCGTTGCCTCCGTTGCCGCCGCTGCCGCCGTTGCCGCCGTCACCGCCCCGACCGCCGACTCCGGGCTGCCCGGGGTAGATCCCCCGAGTGGAATCCCCCGGCCCTCCGGTACCCCCCGCACCGCCGGGGCCGCCTGGACCGCCCGGACCGCCCGGACCTCCGCAGCCGCCGTTGCCGCCATCCCCCCCACGCCCGCCAATCCCTCCGTCACCGCCCCGCCCCCCTTGCGACACCACCTGGAACCGATCGCCGGCATGGAAGATGTAATTCAATGTGCGCACCGCGTAGTCGCGACCCCCGATGTCGGTCCAGGTCGCAGTGATCTCCATGTAGACCAGCTCTTCGTCCAGATAGAACTTGCTGTAGATCGGCCGGACAACCACGTCGAGGCGGGGACCGTCCTCGCCCCGCTCGCCGTCCTCGGCCCGGCTGCCGTCACCACCTGTCCAGCCGTCCCCCCCCCCGTTCCTCCTGCTTCGTACGCCGCGTACCCGTCCTGGCCCGCGTACCCCGCTCCACCCCCGCCGCCCGGTCCACCGGCGCCGCCGCATTCCCCCAGCTGGGACGCATCGGCGCCGCTGCCGCCGTTGCCGCCCCGCTGACCGTAGCCGCCCCCCGCACCGGCCCCGCCGTTCAGATACGCGTTGTAGTACGCACCGCCCGGCGAGAAACCCGTGTCCCCCGGGGCCTTGCTCGCCCCGGCCACCCCGTACGGCGAGTACAGCGAGGAGTCGTACAGCGGCTTCAGCACCAGGGAATCCGCCGCTCCGTCCCGCGCCACGGTCACCTTGAACCCCCGGTCGAGCGAGCAGAGCACGTCCCGCTGCGGCAGGAACCGGTAGTCCGCCGTCAGCCCACCGCACCCGGCCGAGAAACCGAACTCGGACGCCGGGAGCTTCCGGCCCAGCAGCGCCTGCGAGATCCCCGGCGAATGCACCTGGTCCAGGTACGCCACCTCCCGCCCGTCCACCACCGCGGTCACCATGCCCACCACCGGGACCGGCGGATCCTCGACCGCGATGCCGACCCGCCCCTCACCGGCCATGCCGGCCCGCATGGCGACGTTCTCCTGGAGGATCAACCCGGTCACGGTCCGCCCCGACAGGTCATACGGAGCAAAGGTCCGGGTCACCACGCCCGAAAAATCCTTCCGCTCCGGGAGCGCAGGTGCAACGGCCGAAGAGGAACACGATGCCAGGATGGCCAGCAGGACTGCCAGCTCCGGCCGGACGCCGATGGAATGGGCGCGGTTCACTTCGTCTTCCTCATCTTCACGCGCAGCGTCCGTTGCAACTTGTCCGGCCGGCCAGGCTCCCGCGACAGCTCGGCGAACAGCCGGAGGATCGCAGGATCGGTTTCGTTCCGGAGGATCCGGTCGATGAGTGCCACGTGCGCCTCGGTGTTGACCAGGTCCATGCGGGTCGCTGCGAAGACGGCCAGGAGCCGGAGCTGGGGGTCGGGGGCCTCGAGCCAGCCCACCAGCCGCCCCGCACAGAGCGATGCCAGCTCCCTGTTGTCGGACATCACCCCCACGTACCAGGCCAGCAGCAGCCACGTGGGCCGGTACTGCGGGTCGAGCGAGGCGAACGCCAGGTCGAACACCCGGGCCATCGCCCCGCGGTTGGCCTCGAATGCCGCTACGTACTTGCTGCGGGCCGCCTCGACGTGGCTGAGCATGCGGAGCACGGAGACGTAGGCCTCCTCTTCGGTGTGCCGCCCGGAAAGCAGCTTGTCGCCGGCCACGGCCAGCACCACGAGGTTCACTACGTACTCGTTCACCAGGTCGTAGACCTCGGGAAGCGCGGCGGACTGGCCGGCAGCGAACGTCGTCATGGCCTCGACGACCCGCTGGTTCAGCTCCGTGTCCTGCAGCAAGGCCGGCAGCACCTTGCCCAGCCCGTCCAGCACGTAGTAGCCGGTATCCGGGGCGAGCGGTCCCTCCAACGCCGCGGCGTAGAACGGGATCGCCTCCTTGCGCCGGAACTCGCCCAGCGCATAGGCGGCCCACGATCGCAGGACGCTCCACTCCCCTCCGTTCTGCACGATCCGGCCCACCTGGCTCAGAGCGGAAGGGCTGAGATGGTCGAGCCGGGCCAGCGACTTGAGCGCCCAGCAGCGCAATCCCGGGTCCGCCGACGTGTCCGCTGCCAGGTCCGCCAGCCGGGTTGCGGCCTCTTCCTCCCGCTCCGTTCCCCTGAAAAGCGACAGCTCCATCAGCGAGTCCGGCGTCGTAGCGCAGGAGAAGGCCGCCACGGCCAGAAACACCAGGAAGGCCTGCCCCGGGAGGGGGATGACACGGCGCCCCCCCCCGTTCGCAGCCCCCCGGTCTGTCGAGCGCTCTGCACCTGCGCACGGCGGGGGGATCCGAGCCCCCCTGGTGGCAATCGTCAACGAGACGTCTGCGCCTGTGCGCGGCGGGGGGATCCGAGCCCCCCTGGTGGCAATCGTCAACGAGACGTCTGCGCCTGTGCGCGGCGGGGGGATCCGAGCCCCCCTGGTGGCAATCGTCAACGAGACGTCTGCGCCTGTGCACGGCGGGGGGATCCTGGCATCCGGGGGCCGTCGCGTCGGGAAGGAAGCCGAGCCGGGGGAGACACGAGCGGTCCTCACGGCGCCCCTCCTCCCGCCATGGCCGCGGCACAGCGGGCCAACCCCTTGCGGGCCGCCCTGGACACGTAGATGTCGCCGTCGGCAACGGCCCCTTCGAGCGCCCCGACCGCCTCGCGGGTACACAGCCGCCCAAGCGCTGTCACCAGCGCATACCTCGCCTCGGGATGCGATGCCCGCGAGAGCTCCTCGACCAGAAGCGGAGCGGCCTCGAGCCTGCCCAGCCGGGATAGCGCCACCCCCGCGGCAACCCGAACGCGCTCGTCCCTGTCGCCATCGCTCATGAGCGATGTCAACGCACCGGCGGCCTCCCCGCAGCCGGCCATCCCCAAGCCCGATGCCGCCTCCTCCACGAGCCACGGTTCCTTTCGTCCCAACTGGGCCTCGAGCAGCCCGCAGTCCCTGGCGTCGGCCGCCTGTTGCACCTCGACCACACCGACGGAACAGGCCCAGAGGACCGAAACCGTGAGCGCGGCGAGGAACAACAATGGACTGGCTCTTCGCATTCAGGCCCCCACGCTTGATCCAGCAATAGCGCACATGCGCCCGCGGGGCAAGAGGTTTGGGGGGCCTCTGGGTTCTATCCCACGAGCGCACCGAGAGAGCCGATGAGCCCCGGCACCTTCACCGCCGGCCTCGGAACAGCTTTGCCGTGCGTCCCCACGTCAGTGCGTGGAACAGGACCACGTCCCCGTACAGGAACCCGGTGTAACGGTCGGCCCGCAGCTTCACCGGGAGCCCGGGCATCGCAGCCTCGCCGTCACGGACCTTCTCTGCGATCGCCTGGTGCGTGGTTTCCACCTGAGGCACGAGCCGGGCCAGCCGCAGCTCGTCATTGAAGACCTGTGCCGACGCGATCCCCAGCGCGGTGGCTGCCCCGCCGATGCCCAGGACGATCGGGCCGGAATCCACGTCCGCCTTGCGGCCGACCCCCTCGGGCCACTCCCTGAACCCGGCAACAGCGACCCGCTCGACCCAGAATGCCTTCACATACCGCTTGTACCACCGGCGGGCCGTCTCCGGAGCGATCGGCTCGAGCAGCGCCAGTCGCCAGGACAGGTCGCATCCCCGGGGTCCCTCGCTGGCCGTTGACGCCTGCGGCGTGACCCGGCTGACGGGCAGCGACGTGTCCCGGTCCAGGCCTGATTCCTCGACCCAGGCCAGGTGCAAGTCGAGCACGGCCTGCACCCGGCGGCTCAGCCCCGCCCCGCCCCGAGCATTGCCTTCGGCCTGTTCTTCTTCGAGGCCGCGGGCCGGTGTGCCGCGTGGTACCGCGGCCAGGTCGCTGTCCGGCACGACGTGGTCCGCCACCGACAGCAGGCAGGGAACGGTATCGAACGGCCAGGTGTAGGAGGGGAACGAGTTGAGCGGCCTTCCGGCCGCCTTCTCCAGGTCCGAGAGGATCACTTCGGAGAGCTTGTCGTGCAGCTCTGCGAAATGCCCCTTGCCCCCTGCAGCAACGAACGCCGCAGCAGCGAGGTTGAGCTGGCACAGATAGGTGGCCTGGTCACGATAGTTCTCCAGCCTGTCGAGCCGCCCTTCCGGCGCGGACGTGCGCTTCGCGACCGGCTTTTCGGCCAGCTCGAGCAGCCGCTCCATGCGGGCCAGGTCCGCGGCGTTGCGATCTCCCGACGTCAGCCCTGCCCAGGCCAGGACCGGGAGCGTGTACGGGAAGAGATCTCCTTCCGGAAACCCCCGGCATTCGGCTGCAACGAGACGGGCGTACTCGTCCGGGTCCTCGGCCAGTCGGGAGCGCTCCTGGTCGAGCTGTTCGACCACCCCGGCCGTCATGCGCTCGACGACGTCTCCCCGTCCCCCCGCCAGGAGGGCCAGGCCCACCAGGAGCTCCAAGGCCAACCATTGCATATCCCAGCCCCTCCTCTACGACCGGTCGGTGCGGTCTCCCTGTCGGGACAGTCCTCACCTGCCGCAGCCCCGTCGGATGATCGGCGGACGACACGACCATGTCCGGACATCCACCGAGGGACCCGGTCCACATCCCATGCAACACGTCCGGCCGTCTTTCCCCGGCCCCCGAACCCCGGACACCGGCCCCCGGACCCCGGCCCCCGGACCCTGGAATCTGGCCCCCGGACCCTGGCCACCGAACCCCGGCCCCTGGACCCCGCCCGGACCCTGGACCCCGCCTGGCCCCCGAACC
>Ga0194127_10006280_pt1 | contig 13567 bp, 16 predicted proteins | sample TA2KigC100mmetaG_FD_148624 | JGI IMG/M metagenome (GOLD analysis project Ga0194127, IMG submission 148624) | Freshwater microbial communities from Lake Tanganyika, Tanzania - TA2015036 Kigoma Deep Cast 100m | ecosystem: Environmental > Aquatic > Freshwater > Lake | place: Tanzania: Lake...
CAACTGCTGCCCCGTCTGGCCCCGGGCATAGAATGTCCTCGAAACCTGGGCACCGCCGAACGATCGGTTGGCCAGAAGACCGCCGTACTCCCTGGCGAAAGGCACCCCCTGCGCAACCGAGAGATCGATGATCTGATTGCTGACCTCGGCAAGACGGTAGACGTTCGCCTCGCGGGAACGGTAGTCGCCTCCTTTGATGGTATCGTAGAACAGGCGGTAGATGCTGTCGCCGTCGTTGGGATAGTTTTTCGCCGCATTGATTCCGCCCTGCGCAGCGATGCTGTGCGCGCGCCGCGGGGTATCCTGATAACAGAACACCTTCACGTTATAGCCGAGCTGGCCGAGCGTCGCCGCGGCGGAGGCCCCGGCAAGCCCGGTTCCCACAACGATGACGTCGAGCTTACGCTTGTTGTTCGGATTGACCAGCTTTGCTGTCGAGCGGTAGGAGGTCCATTTTTCTGCTATCGGTCCTTCCGGAATTCCGGCATTGAGGCGCTTCATGAAATAAGGGTTTTCAGCAATTGTTAACTCATCTGAAAAGGAGAAAATAGAGGGGAATCACCATAAAACCGAGCGATATCGCAACGGAATAGATGGTGCCCGCAAGCTTGACCGCACCCATATACCGGGAGTGATTCCAGCCCATGGTCTGAAATGCCGACTGTATCGCGTGATTGAGATGGAAACCGAGCGGTATGAAGCTGAACATGTAGAAGAGCGCGTACCATGTACTGGAGAAAAGATGCAGGGTCATCGCATAAAAATCGTGAGCATCGATCCCCTCAGGAGGCGGCACAATGCCGATTTTCACGAAGTAGTAGTCGGAAAAATGCAGGGCAAGAAAAAGCAGTACGACAACGCCGCTATGCATCATATATTTCGAGAGGAAAGAGGTCTCCGTACGGTTTCCGAACTCGTAACCGGCAGGTCGGGATGCACGGTTCTTTCCGGAAACGAGAAATCCGGTCAAAATATGTATGAGAAACCCTGCCATCAGAACGATTTCAAATATCCTGATCAGGGGATTCGTCCCCATGAATTCCGCCGCTTCTGCAAAAGATCGCCCACCGTCAGCCTTGAGCAGCAACAGATTGATGCCGAGATGCACGCCGAGAAACGTAACCAGAAACAGGCCGGCAAGCGCCATCGCCACTTTTGAGGCAATCGACGAATACTGCAATAACTTGTTCATACATAAAGGATTCAGTGCAATGGTAAAGAACAGGCGCCGGCAACTATCCGGCGGTGAAAAGTACTATCATCTTTTGAAATTGCAAAACAAATCCGCTGTTTGCCCAACGATTGCGATTGCGCGTACCGGAGATGCTTCGGCGCCTTCGAGTTTCAGCGGCAGAGAGCAGAACAGAAACCGGCACCCGGCAAGCTCTTCGGGAATATCAAGGTTTTCAATGATGAGGATATTCCTTTCAAGAAAAATCCGGTGTACAGGCAAAGCGGCTGAATCGGCGGCATCAACGGACATCATGTCGACGCCGACTCCCTTGAGACCGAAATCGGCCAGCCACCCTGCAGCCTCGATATCAAAAACGGGATAGCCTGAAAGATATGCCTCTGTTCCCCAGTACCGCCCCCATCCGGAACGGATCAGCAGAAACTCGCTCCGCTCCGCAAGCGAGGCATAAGGACGAAGAAGATCGCCGGTGATAAGCATTCCGCAATGACCCGAAACATCAATGACCGAAGCCGGACCGATGAACTGTTCGGCAGAAAAGCCGTCAAGCGAGTTGCCATGGGTAAACAGATGAAGGGGAAGATCGACGTGGGTTCCGGTATGCGAGGAAAACGTCAGCTGCCGTTCGTTAAAACCGTGCTCCCCTATGGTGCACAGCGGCACGGAATCCGGCGGCGGGGTACCGGGATAGCATGACATGCCGGGACCAAGCGTCCGGGTGAGGTCCACAACACGCTCTGCCGGAGAACACTTCTCCTGCGTTCCTGACGGCCCGCTGCACATCACGTGAGATGCAGCGGACGATTTGTCCGGACGAATAGAATAAACGGATTTACCCCTCAATGTATGCCACCGAAAAACTTCATGAACTGCACCCGTTCGTACACGGCAGGATTGCCGGCACGCGCCATGCTCATCTTGCCGACCAGATCGTCCACCGAAGAGAACATGTGCCGCTCCATATACTGCTCCAGTTCCGAAACCATATTTCCTATCTCTCCAAGTCCTTTCCGGTAAAGTACTGAGGCAATCTCGACTGCTCTTGCACCGGCCAGAAGCTGCTTGATGAGCGCATTGCCGTCATGCACGCCGGTCGATGCCGCAAGGTCGCACTTCACCCTTCCCGACAGAATGGCGATCCAGCGCAGCGAATGGTAGAGATCGGCAGGCGAACTGAACACACCGCTGGCCGTCACGTCGAAGGTTTCGATATCGAAATCGGGAGAAAAAAAACGGTTGAAGAGCACCAGGCCTCCGATTCCGGTACCCGACAGCTTCAGGGCTTCACCTGCAAGACTGGAAAAATAGCTGCTTATTTTGGCGGCAACGGGAATCCGCACCGACCTCGACACCGTTTCGAGCACATCCACGTACACCTGCTCGTTCTCTGCACCGCTTCTGCATGGATCGGAAGGCAGCACGAAAATGTTGATTTCCAGCCCGTCAGCGCCTGCCCGCTCGATCTCGGCAGCAAATGCCGTCCATTCCCCATGCGTAACGCAGTTGATGCTGGCGATAACCGGAATATCGACGGAATCCTTGCTCTGCCTGACAAGATCGAGATATGCCGACAGGGCATTGCCTCTGGTATATTCCCGGATATAATCCTCCGCCTGCGCATAGTAGTAATCCTGAGCGTTCGCGGCCTCGGAAAAGCCGGATTCAAGCTGAATCTGCTCTTCGAAGAGCGATTTCAGCACTACGGCTCCGGCTCCGTGAGCGGCCGCCGCCTTGACGTTTTCCAGGGTTCCTGTCAGCCCCGAACTTGCCACGATAACAGGATTACGAAGCTTCAGCCCCATCCATGTCGTTGAAATATCTGCCATAAGTGATTTCCAAAGGTTGCTTTTCTGCGCAGCGGATACCGCTCCGTCTTGTTTTCTCCAGTAAAGCTAACAAAGAAACTCCTTACTTGCACAGGAAAACAGCTCAGTGCAGCGAGAGTTCGATCCGGCTGGCCCGCAGGAATTATTGCCGCAGCTTCGCTGTTGCTCCTTTGAAAAAGCATATCATCATGAACATCTCGCACGACATCGTCATCAACCGACCGGTAAAGGAGGTCGCTGCCTACCTGTCCGATATAGCCCACGACAGCGTCTGGCAGGAAGATGTACTCGAATCGGCCGTTACCACCTCAGGCCCCGTCGACAAAGGAACCGCAGGATTCGAAGTACGCTCGATCATGGGCTTTCCCATGCGCACGGAATGGACGATTACGGCCTATGAACCCGAAAAGCTGCTCCGTTTCGAAAGTACGGCAAGCGCGTTTCCATACGAGGGCTCCATGAAGTTTTCCACTGTCGATGGCGGCACCCGGCTGACCTATGCGTTTTCAACCAAAACCGAAGGTTTGGCCGCACTGTTCGATCCGCTCATGGAGCTGTTTTTCGGCTTCAGATTCAGGGCGAACCTCGACAACCTCAAAAGGATTCTCGAAACATCCTGAGGCGAATTCGCCTTTATGTCAGTTACCGCCGTTCACCAAACCGCGCAAGCCGGATCAGCTTTCCGGCTATGCCTGTATTGTCGAAATAACCGCCGAACACCTCTGAACCGGCACCTTCAGCGAACACCTGTACCGGAACCGCCGTATGCGCATTGCTGGCCCATCCGATTCCCGCCCTCGCATTCAGCATCGCCGTAACGGCGGAAGCGAACCCCTCTGCGTTGCCGGAAGTCGCCGAACCCGCCGCTCCTTTCGCAGAACCTTCCCGATATGCCTTGCTCAGGACGAGCCTCTCTTCGCCCGAAAGGACAAGAGAAGAATCTGCCGACACGTCACCGAGTCCGTAATAGACCTTAACGCTGTCGAGCGCCATCGAAAAAGAAACGTTGCGGCTCGCCTGCCATCCTGCAACCTTCCGGGTGAACATTTCAAGCGAAACCTTCTGGCGGTGCAGCAGCGATATCCTGCTATCATACCCGCGCCTTCCGTTACCGAGCGAAAGCCCTCCGCATTCGTGATCGGCCGTCACCACAATGAGTGTTTCGACCGGATGGCTTCGGGAAAAAGCTACGGCTTCCCTGACAGCATCATCGAAAGCGATAACGTCATGAGCGGCCGCTGCGGCATCGTTTGCATGACACGCCCAGTCGATCTTTCCTCCCTCCACCATCATGAAGAACCCTTTCGGGTTGTCGAGCAGACGGATACCCTCCCTGGTGAACTCCGCAAGGGAAATATCCTGCTCCTTCCTGTCCATCTCGAAACTCATGGCCGCCTTGTCGTCGAAACCGGTATATGCCCAGCACTTCGTGCCGGGAAGCACAGAACGCAAGGATGAACGATCTGAAACCACCCGGTATCCGGCGCTCTTCATGAGAGCCGGAATATCCGGACGATTAACGCCACCCTTGAGCCGATTCTGTGGAAAATCGCCCTCGGCATAGCCGCCGCCGAAATAGTCGAAACCGCTCGAAGCCATCTGCATGGCTATATCGTAGTAGTTGGTTCTTTTGGCATTATGCGCAAAAAAGCAGGCCGGCGTCGCATTGTCGATACCGACGCTTGATACGATGCCCACCCGCATGCCGTTGCGTCTGGCCAGCTCTGCCACCGTGCGCAGCGTATCACGGTGGTTGCTCTTCATCGAGATCGTGCCGACGGAAGTCTTGCTGCCGGTAGCCAGCGCCGTTCCGGCGGCACCGGAATCGGTAATATAACGGTCTTCGGCATGGGTCGTAATCGTACCGAGAACCGGAAAGCCGGTCATCGCCAGCGTACTGGAGGAGTCGAGCACTGCGCCGGCAAGCCCTGCCTGCGCAGGGCCCATGCCGTCTCCTATAAAAAGAAATATGTACTTCGGCACAGGGAACAACCGACCTTCTGCAGGCGCCTGCGCCACCCTGCCGCCGGAACATGCCGCCGTCGACATAAGAAGGACGAACATGAGAAAAGTCAGGGTGACGGACAGGTGTTTTCTTCCGGACAGCAGATACATGGTAAACTCCTTCGACAGGATTGCTGGAAAGTAAAAAAGGCGATACCGCAGCGTATAACGTGTCGCCCTGTACTTTATGAAGATAGGAAACGCAACCGGTTCCGTTTGTTACGGGTGCGTTACAAGAAAAGCACCCTTACGCAATGCGTCCATCAGTAGAGCCAGGAAAACCCGGCGACAATAGCATTTGAATTGAGCCCGTCATTTGAACGATCCGCAAGACCGGCATGCGAGATATGCCGGAAGCGATACCCTGCGAAAAGCGCTTTTCCGGGAGCGAACCGGTACTGCAGACCCGCACCGAACTGGTCAAGAAAATTGAATCCGGCCGCACCCTGCTCCCTGGTGTCTATACTGTAATACATGGGAGCCACACTTGCCTCGACAAACAGATCGACGGGAGATGCAACTTCATGCAGATAACGCAAGCCGAAACCGCAGCCGGCCTCGACTCCGTCATCTGGCCCGGAAACAATATTGACAAAGGGCTCGATCGTCAACTGCAGAATGCTTTTTCTGCTTTTTATACCGAACAGCCCGTTGGCGTTGAACCCGATACGAACGAAAGCGGGGTAAATCGACATATCCTCATCTGCGCCTTTCAGCGCCCCCCAGGCATAACCCGAGCCGATACCTGTCTCGTTAAGGTAGACGGCCGGTTTGCCTCCATCAGGCAAGCTTTCGGCAGCGGCATGGCGGAAGGGAACGGACATAGCAAATACAAGGACAAAAAACAGGGAGCACAAAAAAGCACTGTGATTGTTCATAATGTTTTAAGGTATTAATGGTTAACAGTTACTGTGCGACCGAAGCCGGCCTCTGACAAAATCCACAACCGCCTGCATCGCCCGATTCCTCTCGCAATCGCAGAAGATCTGGTGTTCCGACCGATCCAGCCAGACGATCTGCTTCCGGTTCGGCGACGTACCGACGCGATCATAGAGGATATCCGCACTTTCGGCCAGCACGGTCGTTTCCTTCCTGTTATGCAGAATCAGCGTCGGCACATGAACATCGGCAAGCAGCGGCACGGTCATGCCGATAAGCCTGAACAGAGAGAGAATGGCATCAGTCGGAGCCCAGTCGTACTGGCCGGGGCAACGGAGAACATCCTTTCCGGCATAGACGGACTTGATCTCCCATTTTCTGACTACCGAGGAGAGCGGCCCGGCAATGAAATGCAGCGGACGACCCGGAGCCAGAAGGGATGAAAGCCTCAGGGCCGGAGCGGCAAGCACAAGGGAATCGATGATTGCGGGATAAGCCGCGGCAAGCTGCAATCCAAGCAGCGCCCCCATGCTGTGGCCGACCACAACGATCTTTTCTGCATCTGCCGACATCTCCAGCAACGCCCTCGAAACATCGTCGATCCACTGCCCGCAGGATACTCCCCTGAGCGCTTCGGGAGAGCGTTCCCCGTGCCCTGTCAACAGCGGCATTGCGACCGGCAACCCCAGAGATTTCAGCGGGCCTTCAAGAATGGCAAGACTATCCGGAGTCGCAGTGAAACCGTGAATGAGAAGGATGCCGATAGGCGCTCGCTGATGGTGTTCTGGCATAATGATTACGGAAAAAAATGCCGGACGCGGTTACATCCGGCATCGGGATCACATTGAATATCAAAACGGTGAATATAAGCCGGGTGCGGGAATATTCCTGTCAATTGGCTATTTTTCATGAGAGCCGTCTGAGTTGTTGCGCACATACGATCATTCATTGCAAGACGTTCAGCTAACCATAATTGACGCGGATAATGACACACCGATTGATTTTTACCCTGACGATGGCTGTTGTTCTGGGCCTCGCTTCCTGTTCGACAAGCAGGGGACCGATCTCCACCGAAGCAACGGGAAGTCTGATTTCCCCCGAAGATGCCTACAGACTCGGAAAACTCAAGAATAAACCCTATTTCATCGCCGGCAAACTCTATGTACCAATGAACTACCAGGAATCGCTCGGTTATCAGGAAACCGGCCATGCTTCCTGGTACGGGCAGGAAACTCTCGACCAGAACAACTACCAGCCCACCGCGTACGGCGAAATCTTTTACCCCGACAAACCCAGCGCGGCGCACAAATACCTTCCCCTGCCCGCAGTCGTAAGGGTCACGAACCTTGAAAACAACGCTTCGATCATCGTACGCGTCAACGATCGGGGCCCCTTTGTCGGCAACCGGGTGATCGACCTTTCAGCCGAAGCCGCCAAACAGCTCGGATTCTACAACAAAGGCACCGCGAGGGTAAAGCTCGAGGTGTTATCGAAATGACAAGGGGCTGGAGCATGAACCTGCCCATTCATCTCTTGTAGAATTTCCTGAACTCCGCCGAAGGCTCACGGTCTGAATAGATGTAAACCACATTCCCGATCGGGTCAATTACCGAAAAGCCCCGATCTCCCCAAGGATGCTCCGCTATCGGCATAACAACATGCAGGCCGGCCTCAGTTATCCTGCGATATTCGGCATCCACGTCATCCACCCTGAAATTGAGCATCACGCCCTGACCCCCGAACTCCGGCATGCCCTCCTGCGGCCGCATGAACTGCATCGTCGGCCCGTCACCGCCAATACACAGATTCACGTACCACCCGCAGTCGAATATCGCTTGCGCCGAGAAATGGCGCTCGTAGAAATCACGGCAGGCATCGACATTGGTTGTCACGAAACAGGTTGAAAGTTCGCTTGTTTTCATTGGTTCCTTGAGTATAAAGGATCAGCTGAAAGACCTGCTCAGCCACGAAAGTCCAGTTGATGTTAACGCTGCCCCGCTAAAAGAGCCCGTCGAAAGAGTGCGTCATTATTTATGTTTCTGTCTGACCGGCTTTGCTGATTCCGATCCGGTACGAATTTCGCATTTTTTCAATCAGCCTGATCTCAAGACCGGACTCGGGATCGACGTAACGATCCCTGCCCTGCACATCAAATGCGGCTCCAAGCAAAAACCTGACATCAGGATTGGCATCAACCAGACGAACCGGAGACCTTCCGTTGCGGCATTCGGCGATATCATCATCGGCCTTCATGATCAGCACCCCATGTCCCGGCAGAACGCTATCGTATATACCGACAGGCTGGCGATTTTCAACAAGGATATATCGGTTTGCCGCCAGCCTTATCCGGATCGCAAGTATCTCCGAATTGCCGTCCGTCAAAGGCCCAAGCCACAGCTCGACCGGTACGGATGAGGGATCGACATCCCTTATTTTTTCCCGAGGGAGCCAGCCCAATCGAAGCCTGGTCCACGAAGAAATCCCCGGCGGCGGAATATTCGGCTGATAGAGGTGGCAGGACATCGGATCCCAATACCCCATATTAATCAGGCTATGCTCGAACCCGGTTTGTCTTGTTGGATATCGCTCCTGCAAATCATGGTCGTAAAGGCAGGGCACAACCCTCTTGCCGTTCACGACCCCGCCCCATACATGGGCAATGTCATGGAACAGGGTGCCGACATGGGCGTTCGAGGTAAAAATAGCAACGCCATTGGGTACGACCTGACCTCGACGTCTGGTCCTGAAAACAATCCCGCTCTTCCAGCCGAGCATCCCCGGATATCCGCATAGACCCACCATGCCGTACTCCTGCATCGATGCGCGCATGAACAGCACAACATAGTCATATTGCGAAAACGTACAGCCATCGTCTGCAGCGTCGATAGCGTCGATAGCGTCCTGTATAAGCTTGAATACCCGCGATTTGTCAACCTTGAGATTGGCGGGGGATATCGAGTAATTCGATATCGGCTCAGGAAGCAGAAGCCAGTTTGTAAAATCGAACCCGGCGCACGCTGTTCCGTAAGACATTTCACGGATGTAGGTACTGACTTTACCGAACCGTTCAGTGACGAAGCCCTCCGTAACAGCATGCGAGAGCCCCGGAAAATCAGCCAGAATAACCAGAGCCCTCCTCTTGCGGCAATCTGCCGGCTCCGCAAGCAGAAAAGAGGGGAATTGAGCCATGCCAAAAGCCAGTGCTCCTGCAAGAAACTGTCTGCGAGAAAGAATCGCCATAATTGCATCTCCTGCTGAATCATACCGGGTTCAAACCGTGAAAGGAGCCTTTATCCCCTGAAACTCAAGGGATAACAGCCACTCAACCCTGAACAGATCAGAAACGTATCGGGTACAACCAGAGAAAACGATGCATCCAATCACTCTCGGTTGCCATGAGCCATGAACGCATCATGAAATGCGACACTTCCCGTCGGCACGTTGCAATCGAACGAAAGCGCAAAAAACACCTCCGGCGGGACGCCTTCCATACCGAGTCCATCGGGATTCACGAAGCCGAACTTCCGATAATACTCAGGATGTCCGACAAGGCAGCAGCCCCGGGCACCCAGCGCTTTCAACCTTGAAAGCCCCTCCCCGATCAATGCCTTGCCGATTCCCTGCCGCTGCAGCTCCGGAACTACCGATACCGGACCGAGACCGTACCATCCCCCGGTGCCGTCCGACATACTCACCGGCGAAAACGCGATATGGCCGACAATGCGCCCGTCGATTACCGCCACGAGCGAAACCGGGAGCGCTCCGGCGGCGCGCAATGCCTCGATCACGAACTGCTCGGTATGGTCGCTGACCTCGAGTGTTCTGAACGCATCTATGGTAAGATCGAATATCGCTGCTGTATCGCCTGGCAGCTCATCCCTTATGATGATATCCTGATTCATCGGCTTTCCTCTTTTTTATGGATTGCCCGTATTATACAAAGATATCCGGCCCTCCCGACAGGAAAATTCCTTCATTAGCTTTATTTTCAATTGTTAATTCTTTATGGATCGGCGATATTTGAAAAACAAAGTATTCCCTTCGGAACAAACAACACGATCATGCCACGTTACACGCCCGAACAGCTTGCCAAGCGCAATGCTTCGGTATGGACCGAAATCCAGATCCTGCTGGCTCCGGTGCAGTTCGTCATTTTTCTTACCGGTATCGGCCTGAACGCCCTGTATGCGAGCAATCCCGCCTCTATCGACTTTTTCTGGATCAGCGTCGCCATTCTCTTCAAGACCCTCTTTTTTGTCATACTCTTCATCACCGGCATGTTCTTCGAAAAGGATCTTTTCGGCAAGTGGGTCTTTTCGAAAGAGTTTTTCTGGGAGGATGTTGGCAGCTCGGTTGCGACCTTCTTTCATTTCCTCTACTTCGTCCTCGCCTGGAAGGGTTACCCCGAAGGCACCCTGGTAATATGGGCCACCGTGGCCTATTCAAGCTACATCATCAACGCCGTGCAGTACCTGGTAAGGATCTGGCTCGAAAAAAGCCATGAACGGAAACTGAAACTGCAGGCCGAAGCCTGAACCGGTCCGGCTTGATCAAATCATACAACACTCTACTGCATCATGAACCAAAGCTTCCGAAAACTCTGGAACATCACCTTTCTGGTTGTCGGGCCCCTGTGGGCGCTGTTTGTCTGGATGGTGTGGACATCAGGACAGCTGAGAACGCCACAGCAGGAGGTACTGTTCTTCAGCGTGGTAATACCCGGCTTCATCCTGATCTACCTCTCGGGATTTCTTATCGCAAAACGCCACGCAAGAAAACAGCGGTCGGCATCCTCCTGAAACCGGCAACCGTTCAGTTGCGCGGTTCGAGCACCAGACCCTTCCCGCAGGTAACCTCCCCGGCAAGGCAGGCTTTGCCTTCAGGCGCTTTTGAAGCCCCGATGCGCTCCTTTTTGACGTACCGACTGCCGTCGAACGAGTGCCTGACGTACGAGGCTTCCGCACCTCCGCCCGACTCCATGCGCCAGATGTCGTTCCAGCCGTTACTCTTTCCGGGAGATACGATAACCGGAAGCTGCGTGATGGAATAGTCGTTCACAGGCAGGTATCCCCCTTCAGGCGCCTCCCGGAGGACAAGAAGGGTACACCCGCCGGTGCCGCAGAAGAACGACCCCATGAGGTACACCAGCACCTCCTCGCGGCCGTCGCCGTTCAGATCGACACGTTCATAGGCGTAATGCGCCCTTTCGTCTACCACGATTTTCCTGGTGTAGTCCGGCGCGGTGCGCAGGATTGCCGACTCGATCGCGGCATCGGGTTTCATGGCGGCGGGGGGCGCTTCGGAAAGCGGCTCCCAGACGTAGATGCCGCCGTCGGCCATGAGCGAAAGATAGAGCCTGCCCTCCTTCAGCACATAGGAGCGGATGTAGCCCGCATCCTTCAGTATCAGCCCGTCCATGCTCGGCGGCGGGCAAAGTGCCTTTGTGGACGCAAGCGGGCCGAGCGCGAAGCCGCCACTTGAAGGACTGCCGGCCTGATCGGCCGTCCACGTGCCGTTCGCACGGTTGCAGTTCAGGCGCATGTTGACCGTGCCGTCCGCGTTCAAACGCATGGTGTAGAGCGAGGGATCCTGCGGCCGCGTGGTACCCTGGGCGTCGTCCATCGACTGGAACTCCACCAGCCGCCACTCCGTACCGGCAAGAGCTGAAGGAAGCGCTTTCGAAGCAACCGCTTTTTGCGGCGCGCTCGCATCATCCTCTCCGGACTTTGCGCAAGCGGAAAGAGAGAGACCGGAAAGCAGAAGCAAAGCAACCGCAATCCTGAACGCTACCGCCGCCCTGTTCGACTCAAAACAAGCGATCTTCATGGTATAAACCTCCTTTTAAATTCATGGAATCTTGCTGCGGTCTCCGGAAATGAATGGAAGTCAAAGGATGTTTCCGATTTCAGCAAACAGGCCTGAAAGCGAAACAACCGTTATCCCCGGCTTTATCCGGTAACTTTCCGCAACCGGTGCGACAACAAATGTATGGGCCGGATCGACATCAGCAATGGCGGTATAGGTGCCTCGCGACAGAACCGGCGCAACTGAAGCCTTGCACTCGATAGCGATGCGCTTGCCGGATTGCAGCATCACGAAATCGATCTCCGCACCGTTTGATGTCCGGTAGTAAAACAGTTCCGAACGGGGATACATCCCGCGGAGATTGGCAAGCACGAGCGTTTCCCACAAAGAGCCGAACACAGGGTGACCGGCAATCTCCCCGAACTCCCCCAATCCAAGCAGGGCCGTAACGATGCCAGTATCGGAAATATACACCTTCGGAGTTTTTACCAGACGCTTGCCTGTATTGGCCAGGAAAGGAGGTACGATCGCTACCATGAAGGTTTCCTGCAGGAGATCCAGATAGTTGCGGACGCTGGTATGGCTGACACCGAGAGAACCGCCGAGAGCGGATAAATTGACCATCCGGGCGTTGCTGTGGGCCAGCATCTGCCACAACCGGCGCATGGTCACCGGTGAAAACCCGTCCCACTGCATGAGATCACGCTCCAGAAACGTCGCAATGAAATCCTCACGCCACAACAGCGAGACCGCCGGGTCTTCCTGCAGCAGGCTTCTCGGAAAACCGCCCGATGAGAGATAGCGCTCCACCTTCACCCGATCCCTGACCTCTTCCCAGAGAAACGGCGTAAGATTGTTATAGGTGATACGCCCGGCCAGCGACTCCGAACTCTGCTGCAGAAGATCGCGGGAAGCCGAACCGAGCACAAGAAAATGACCGTTACCCTCCCATTCGTCCACAAGGCTGCGGATCAATGGAAACAGCTCAGGCTTGCGCTGTACCTCGTCGATGCAGACCAGCTTCTCCCGCTGCTGCATGAGAAACCATTCGGGCTCATCCAGCTTGCGCAGATCGGATGGGCGTTCAAGATCGAGATAGAGTAACGGGCGATCGGGCTTTATGAGATGCCGCACAAGGGTGGACTTGCCGCACTGTCGCGGTCCGAGAATTGCCGTGACCGGATAGTGTTTCAACCCCTCCCCGACATCGGCAGCGATACGACGCCCAAGGTATTTTGATGATTTGACCATGTAAATTGAAATTATTATTTTCAATTTACATGATTAACAGCAAAAAACATAATGCGGGAACCATCCCCAACCTGAAAGGAGATGTGCTCGTTCATCTGTCCGGAATTTCCGGACAACCACGCTTTCACGCAGCTAAAAACCTGAAAACATCACGGAAGCTGACTGTTCCTGTATGCGGCATCGACATACAGCTCGAGAAACTTCGAGGGGATATCTGCTGCCGAAACCAGCCTGATGTGCCGCCGCAGCTTCCCGCCGCCTTCCAGCACGCCGTGCGGATCGTCGAGATCGCACCCGCGTCCGAACTCCACGCTGACATGCTCCCTGTATGCGAACACCCCGCAGAACTGAGCTTCGCCCGAAAACATGAACCCGCCATACATCACCCGCTCCGACGCATCCGGCACAACGCTGTAAATCGCCTGACGAACGGCCTGAACCAGTTCGTATCGCTCCGGATTGGTTATCTGCAGCTCCTGCAGCAGACGGGATACGTTATCGTCGGTCATGGTAATCTGTGTTTTTCAGGAATAGGTCTTCACGTATTCGTAAACCGGCATCAATCGGTCGAACCCCTTCTGCATCAACATTTTCGCCTCCGGCAAATTTT
>Ga0194127_10006285_pt1 | contig 13563 bp, 8 predicted proteins | sample TA2KigC100mmetaG_FD_148624 | JGI IMG/M metagenome (GOLD analysis project Ga0194127, IMG submission 148624) | Freshwater microbial communities from Lake Tanganyika, Tanzania - TA2015036 Kigoma Deep Cast 100m | ecosystem: Environmental > Aquatic > Freshwater > Lake | place: Tanzania: Lake...
ACCATCTCGCCGTGGCACACCATGCACCCGCTGAACAACAGGAGCGAGTACACCGCAATCTGGAGGATGATGTTCACCGTGAAGCCTGCAAACAGCGCCACGACGGCACCGATGGTGGTCGCCAGGAACGCCCCCCCCCAGATCTTCCTCGAGTACCAGCGGTCTCCGGCAAACACGATGATGAAACTCAGGAGATAGATGGTCAGCGGCACGACCCACAGGAACGGAATCACCGCGACCTCCTGGCAGATCTGGTTCGTCACCGCCAGCAGCAACGACGATCCGCAGGCCGCCAGGCCGAACCAGAGCAGCGGGGCACCCCAGGAAGGAGAACCTGGCTTCTCGGGCGGAGAGGAGGCATGGTCGGGCGCACAGCCCTCTCCCACATGGACCTTCTCAGGCAGAGGTGGTGCCTGGTCGGGGGCACAGCCCTCTCCCACATGGACCTTCTCAGGCGGAGGTGGTGCCTGGTCGGGGGCAGAGCCCTCTCCCACATGGACCTTCTCGGGCAGAGGTTCTGCCTTCTGTTCCTTCTCAGGAAGGGGACGTCCCACGGCCCTCCATACGGCAACGCCGCACCAGACCATGGAGGCGAAGAAGACCGCGTACGAGATGGTCCAGGCCGAAGCCTGTGACGACAGCTTCAGCGCCGGCTCGAACAGGAACGGGTACGAAACCAGCGCAAGCAGCGACCCGGCGTTGGACAGGACGTAGAGCTTGTACGGCGAGCGCCCCGGCCGGGAGCGGGCGAACCAGGCCTGGACCAGGGAGCCGGTTGCAGACAGGATCAGATAGGGAAGCCCCACGGAGAGGGCGAGCACGGCCAGGACCCGCCACGCGGGCATCGAGCTGTCCGGCGGCTTGAACGTCGAGTCCGGAAGGAGCGGGCTGCCCCAGGTCGACCACTGCCAGGCCATGAGCGACAGGGCCACGGCCAGGAGCGTGAGGTGGACCAGGACCTGCCTGCGGGGCTTGAGCAGAGTCACCGTACAGTGGGCATACGCGTATCCGCCCAGCAGCAGCGTCTGGAAGAACAGCATGCACGTGGACCAGACTGCGGGGGTCCCGCCGAACCAGGGCAGGATGTACTTGCCCGCCAGCGGCTGCACCTGGAACAGGAGGAACGCCCCCAGGAAGATCGACAGAGCAAAACGCCACATCACGAGCCTCGACTGTGCGGAGGACGGGAAGGACTCTCGACCGACGGATCGGAGCGAAGCTCACCGGCCGGCCTGTCCTGCTTGATCGACAGGTGCGGGGCGCCCGCTGCGTGACAAGCTCTCCGGAGCATCTCGACTTCATCAGCGGCAAGTTCCCGGAAGTCACCGGGGGCCAGTCCCCCGACGTCGAGGCCGGCGAAACGTACCCTCGAAAGCCGGACCACCACGAGTCCCAGCGCCTCCAGCATCCGTCTCACTTCCCGGTTCTTGCCCTCGCAGGCCGGACCACCACGAGTCCCAGCGCCTCCAGCATCCGTCTCACTTCCCGGTTCTTGCCCTCGGTCAGCTTCACGGCCACGATGGTGCTGTACGGGGTGGTCGAGACAATGCGGGCACTGCGGGCCACCAGGAGCTCCCCCTCGTCCCGGATCCCCTGGAGCAGGGGGGCCAGCGCCTCCGGTCTCACCCTGCCCCGGACCGTGGCCTCATAGTCCCGTTCCACCTCGAACTCCGGGCGGGTCAGCCGGTACGTGAGTGTCCCGTCGTTCGTCAGCAGCAGCACGCCGTCGGTGTTGATATCCAGACGACCCACGTAGGACAGGTGCGAAAGCTCCTGCGGCAGCAGCGTGTAGATCGTCCTCCGTCCCTGCGGGTCGGACCGCGTGCACACAGTCCCGAGCGGCTTGTGGAGCAGGACGTAGCGGTGCTCCTGCCGCCCGACCGGCCGGCCGTCGAGCTCGACCCGGTCGTCCGGGGCTACCGGGGTTGCGGGATTCGTTACCACGACTCCGTTGATGCGGACCCTGCCCGCTGCGATGAGCGGCTCGGCCCCCCGCCTGGAGGCAGCACCACACGTCGCCAGGAACTTCTGGAGCCGCACGGGACCTCCCCCTCCGGCAACCGGCCCGGGCCTGCCGTCGTCGACCTCCGGTCTGCGGCCCTTCCTCTGCTCCCCCTTCTTCACTCGACGCTCCTCTCTTGTTGCGGATAGTGCAGGGAAACGGGAGGGCCGTCAAGGGGGAACGGGGCTTGGATTGCGCGCATGAGGCATGCTCGATTCGAGCCACGCCCATGTGGGCTACGGCAGGAACAGGTCGTAGAACGCGTTGGTGGCAGTGAACAGGAACGTCCGTACCGGCCCCATGACATGGCCGAGGACTCCGGTCCTCAGCAGTGCGATGAGCAGGATGAAGGAGACGAACGTGTTGGCCTCGAGGTAGTCGAACCAGCCCTGGAATCGGCGGGGGAGGAAGCCGGCCAGCACCTTGCTGCCGTCCAGCGGCGGCAGGGGAACGAGGTTGAAGACCGCCAGGATGTAGTTGATACCCACAAGGTACTGCAGCATGGTCAACGTCACTTCCGAGTGCACGCCGGCCGCAACCAGCAGCCTGAAGGCACCGAAAGCCAGGAACCCGAAGGCCAGGTTGGACAGGGGGCCCGCGGCCGCGGTGATCATCATGCCGGTGGACATGGTCACCCGACGGCCGTTGAACAGCCGCACGAAGCGGACCGGGTTGACAGGCACCGGTTTTGCCCACCCGAAGAAGAAGTTCGAGTTGGACCAGAGGAACAGGATCGGGAGCAGGATCGTGCCGAACAGGTCGATGTGCGCGACCGGGTTGAGCGTGAGCCGGCCTTGCATGTAGGCCGTGTCATCTCCGAGCCACAGGGCCGACCTCGCGTGCCAGTACTCGTGCACGGTCAGGCTCATCAGCATGGGGATGAGCACCAGGAAGATGTCTCGAACCGTATCCACTCGCTACCTCCCCCGACCCTGCTTCGCCTGCCTGGCCCCCCTGCCCGGGGGAATTCCATGGGCTTGGCAGGGCAAGCCCCCGGCCCCTACTTGGCGTCGCGCCATTCCAGTATCCGGTAGGACATGTTGGTGATGGCGGAGTTGATTGTCGAGAACGAGTAGAGCACGTCCATGTGAAGCGACGTGGTCTCGATGGCGCCCGATACCCCCTTGTGAAGCCGTTCGATGTGGCTGTGACGCAGGTTCAGGGCCAGCTTGCGCAGCTCCCGCTTCTCCTCGATGCAGCGGGTTGCCAGGGCCGGATCCTTGGACGTGAACACCGCGATGGCCAGCCGGAAATGCTCGACCGTGCGGCTGTGCATGTCCCTCAGCTCCTGCAATCCCTCGGGGCTGAACCTGTACCCCTTTCGGATCCGCTTCTGCGCGTGGTACATCAGGTTCTTGCACACGATGTCCGCGATTCCCTCCAGCTCGGAGGAGAAGTCGACCAGCTCGTATTCCTCCCGCGCCTGCACGGGGGTCATCTGCCGTTTGGACAGGTGGGTAAGGTAGAGCTTGGTCTGCTTGTCGAGCAGGTCGACCTTCTGATCCATGGCGGTGGTCTTCTCGACCAGGTCGAGGTCGTCCTTCTCGAACGGCTCGAAGGCCTGGATGATCATCTGCTCGACGATGTTGGCCATGCGCTGGACCTCGCGGGATGCGTTGGCCAGGGCCAGCGGAGGGGAATCGAGCGCCGTGGGATCGAGGAAACGGGGCCGGAACTGCTCGGGGCTCGGCTTGTCCACCACCAGCTTCTCCACCACACGGGAGACGATGCCCGTGAACGGCACGAACACGATGGCCAGCAGGATGTTGAACAACGTATGGGCATTGGCAATCTGGCGTGCGACGTCCCCGGACGAGATCACACGGGTCATGTCGGCGAACGGGTGGATGAACGGCGCCAGGAGGATCACGCCTGCGATCTTGATGCCGATGTGGGCTGCTGCCACCCGGCGTCCTTCGACGGTGGCACCGCCCAACGTGGCGAGGATCGCGGTCGCACATGTGCCGATGTTGGCCCCCAGGATGATTGCGATGGCAGGTTCCAGGTCGAGGACACCCGATGTCGCGAACGAGAGAGCGATGCCGATGGTCGCCGCGCTGCTCTGGATGATGGCGGTGAAGATGGTCGAGACGAGGATCCCCACGAGGGGGTTGTTGGCCAGCGAGGCGAGGAAGGTGTTGAACCAGGGCATGTCGCGCATCGGGCCGGTGGCATCGGCCATCACCTGCATGCCGAAGAAGATGAAGCCGAACCCCATCAGCGCTTCCGCGAAATACCGGGTGATGGTGCGCTTCGAGACCTGCGAGACGAGGAAGCCCACGAACACGAACAGCAGGGAGTAGTGCGAGACCTTGAACGAGATGAGCTGGACCGTCAGCGTCGTGCCGATGTCCGCCCCGAGGATCACCGCGACCGTGCGGGCGAACGGAATGACGGCAGCGGACGTCAGCCCGACGAGGATGACCGTGGTCGCGCTGGAGCTCTGGAGGAGGAACGTCACGAGTGCGCCGAGCCCCACCCCGAGGAACCGGTTCCTGGTCAGCGAACCGAGGATGTTGCGCAGCTTGCTGCCGGCCCCCTGCTGCAGACCATCCCGGGCCAGCACCATCCCGTATAGAAACAGTGCCAAGCCGCCCAGGAGGTTGATCAGATTGACCCAGCTCATGGATACTCTCCCTGGCAATCCATGCCAAGTGCCCAGTCTAGCACTGAGGTCTGCAAGGAGCAAAAAAGCGGGGGTGGCCTATGCGGCAACTGGCCCTCGCCCGACCCCACGCAGGCAGGCGTCATCGCCCTCCGGACGCCGTTGATGGTGGATTTGGGCCGAACGGTCCTACTGGGGGAGCTGCTTGCTGCAGAACGTGGTCCACTCCTTGATGAGCTTGAGCGCGTCCCCGAACGCGAACCGCCACTGCTTGTCCACCGAGTATCGGAACAGGGGGCACTTCGGGCAGACGGCCTCACGGTTGCCCATGGAGAAGGGACAGATGTCCAGGCACAGCTCGTGCAGCTCGACCACCGTGTTCCTGCTGATTGCGTTCATTCCTCTGCCTCACACGCTGTCAACCGGTCGAATGTAGACTACCCGGGCGTCGAATGCAAGGGCCGATCTGGGCCGGATCGTCCGCTCGACACAGGCGGACGGACTGCCGGGCGGACACCGTTTTTCCTTGCTTGGCGGGTTGGCGCGACTACACTCAGGGCGGTCTTGACTCACCAGCGGGGGAAGGGATGAGGAGAATACGCGACCGGTTCTTGTCTGCGGCTGGGCTGATTGCGGCACTGGCGGCCATGGTCCTGGGGTGCAGCTCGCCGTCGGGAACTTGCGGCCCGCAGGATACGGGCCCCCAGCTCCCCGATGCTCTGGCCGACGGCTCGGACGAATCCACGTCCGGCGACGGCCGGGGGGGCGACACGCTTGCGGACATCCGATGGCCCGAGGCGGTCCCGGACTTCATCCCCCGGGGTTGCGACGAGGCTCCGTACGGCTTCGGCTGCCCCTGCATCACGAACGGAGAGTGCCAGGGCGGTTACTGCGTCGAGAGCACGTACGGCTTCGTCTGCACCGAGGAATGTTTCGAGGAGTGCCCTGCCGGCTGGGGGTGCAAGGGGCTTGCCGGCTTCGGATCGGACATGGTCTTCCTCTGCGTCCCCGTGGCCAAGAAGCTCTGCTTCCCCTGCAAGAAGCACGAGCAGTGTGCGGGCGGCAGGTGCATCCCCCTGGGCGATGCCTCCTACTGCGCTCTGGACTGCGATGCCGAGCACCCCTGCCCCGAAGGCTTCGACTGCACGGAGAAGGACGTCGACGGCACGACCAGGAACCTGTGCGTCCCGGCCAGCGGAAGCTGTGATTGTCTGCCGGACCACGAGGGGGCCCTGAAGCCGTGCCAGGAAACCAACCTGTTCGGCATCTGCTACGGGTACGCTGAGTGTGACCCGGCCGCAGGATGGTCCGCCTGCAGCGCCCCCGCTCCGGCCGCGGAGAAGTGCAACGGCGTGGACGACGACTGCGACGGGAAGATCGACGAGGACGTGCCCGAGAGCGAGCCGTGCAGCGAGGAGAACGAGTACGGCGTATGCAGCGGGACCGCGTCCTGCCTCGGTCCGCTCGGCTACGTCTGCCAGGCGCAGATCCCCGCGGCCGAGGAGTGCGACTACCAGGACAACGACTGCGACGGCGTCGTGGACGAAGGGTTCGTCAACGGCGAGGGCAAGTACGGAGACTACTTCCACTGCGGCTCGTGCGCGGTCTCCTGTGCGGTGGGCTTCCCCAACGCCAAGGCCAAATGCGATGCTTCCAAGGCCGTCCCCAAGTGCATCATCGACTCGTGCGACCCCGGGTTCTACAAGCTGAACGACTACCAGTGCATCCCCAACACCGCCAGCCTCTGCGAGCCGTGCACCACGAACGAGAACTGCCTCTTCGAAGGGGCACTGTGCGTCACGCTTGCCGACGGCAAGTTCTGCGCCAAGCCGTGCGCCGGCGACCTGGACTGTCCCGACGGCTACACCTGCCTGGAGACGGACGGGATCCTCCAGTGCATCCCCCAGACCGGGTCGTGCACCTGCACCGGGGACAACCTCGACCTGAGCAAGTCGTGCTCGGCCACCTGGCCGCCGCAGCCGCTCCCTGACGAACCCAGCATCACCTGCTACGGCTTCCAGTTCTGCACCCAGGCGGGCTGGAGCGACTGCACCCTCCCCAAGGAGGAGTGCGATGCAATCGACAACGACTGCAACGGCGTCGCGGACGATCCGTACGTCAACGCGGAAGGCAAGTACTTCACCGATTCCAACTGCGGTCAGTGCGGGAACAACTGCCTGGCCCTGAAGTTCGGGAACGCCGCCGGGTTCTGCGACAAGAACAAGGCGGTCCCGGACTGCGCAATGAAATGCAACGACGGGTACAGTGACGTCAACAAGAACCCGAACGACGGGTGCGAGTGCCAGTTTGCAGGCAACCTGGATGTCCCGGACGGAACAGACCAGAATTGCGACGGCGTGGACGGCGAAATCGGGAATGCCGTCTTCGTGGCCAAGAACGGCAAGGACACGAACCCGGGAACCATCGAGGAGCCCATCCTGACCATCAATGCCGCCATCGGGAAGGCCGAGGCTGCCGGCAAGCGGGACGTCTACGTGGCCACCGGCGTGTACGTGGAGTCGGTGACGCTCAAGCACGGGGTGAACCTGTACGGCGGGTACAGCTCCGACTTCGAAGTGCGGCACATCCTGCTCTACGAGACCGTGATCATGGGGCTTGCGCCGACGCAGGAGAAGCCGGGGGCCGTGACCGTGGGCAATGTCGGCTCGAAGACGACGACGCTCGACGGATTCACGGTGTTCGGGTACGACAACGACGAGGCCGGCAAGGGGAGCTACGCCATCTACGTCCGGGATTCCGGAGGGGAGCTCTCGATCCGCAACTGTCACGTGTACGCGGGAGGCGGTGGTAGCGGGCAGAAGGGAGCGGACGGGCTGGACGGACTGGACGGGCTGGACGGCTCCAACGGGCTCAAGGCCTACCTGTACGCGAGCTACCTGTGCAACGTGGGCGGGGCGATTTCCAACGGCGGAAACGGGGGCAGCCAGACGTGCGGCGGCGTCGGCGTGGCGGGCGGCAAGGGGGGCAGCTCCTACTGTCCGGTCAACAACTCCTCTCCCAAGGCGGGCGAGGCGGGGACCTCGGGGTCCGGTCCGGGGGCCGGGACCGGCGGCGGTGCCGGCTGGGACGCCATGTTCTCCTCCGAGTGCGGGCTGTGCAACGTGCCGACCGAGACGCACCCCATGGACGGTGCGATGGGCGGCCACGGAAAGGACGGCACACACGGCTCGGCCGGCCAGGGATGCCAGGCTGCGGCCGGAAGCGTCAATGCGGGGCTGTGGGGGCCGACCGGAGGGGGCAACGGTCAGGGTGGCGGTCACGGCGGCGGCGGCGGCGGCGGCGGGGCCGGCGGCGGGTCGGATTCCCTTCTCTTCCTCTGCGCCGACCAGGTGGGCGGCACGGGTGGCGGCGGCGGCTCGGGGGCCTGTGCGGGCACTTCGGGCACGGGCGGGTCCGGCGGCGGCGGTTCGTTCGGGCTGTTCCTGTACTACTCGGTGGCTCCGGCCAGTGTGCCGGTCATCCAGTCGAACTGGATCGAAGGGGGCAAGGGCGGCAGCGGCGGTACCGGCGGCAACGGCGGCACCGGCGGCGTCGGCGGCGCGGGAGGGGCCGGGGGAACGGAGTTCGGTCCGGCCTGGTGCGCCCGTGCGGGCGGCAACGGCGGCAACGGCGGCCATGGCGGTCACGGCGGCGGCGGGGGCGGCGGTTGCGGCGGCGTCTCGTACTGCATCTACGCCTCGGGCCAGGGGGGGGCCAAGGTCGCCGCATACAAGACCGACAACCAGTGCGTTGCGGGTGCGGGCGGTCCGGGCGGCTCCGGCGGCCCCTCCATCGGGAACCCCGGCCAGACAGGACTGGCAGGAACGGCGGGGAACTTCAACTTCTAGCCCATGAACCGACAGAGCACATCGCCCCCGTGGCTTCGCGGCGCTGGTCCTGCAGTGCCGGCCTTCCTGGTGGGCTTTGGCGCCATCTTCTTCAGCACGGTGTACTACTACCACGGCCGAAAGGCGGAGTTCGGAGCGTTCGCCCGTGCGCTCCTTCCCGGCTCGTTCCAGTCCACGGAGGCAATGGCCGCGTGGGGAGGGGTCTTCCAGTGCGGGGCGGCCCTCCTGCTGCTGCTTCTCCCCTCCCTGCTGCTGGCCCGGTTCGTGACGAAGCTGGACCTTGCGTCCCTCGGCATGAGGGTCGGGGAGTGGAAGTGGGGGCTTGCCGTGTCGGTCCCCCCGGCCGTGCTGGTGTTCCCGCTGTTCTGGTTCGGACAGCAGCCCGAGGCCGGGCTCTGCGAGGTCTATCCGCTCGTCTCCTTTGCCCGCGAGTCGACCGGCTCGTTCCTGCTCTGGGCCACCTGCTACCTGGTCTACTACATTGCGTGGGAAGGCCTGTTCCGGGGGGTGATCCAGCTCGGGCTCGGGAAGCAGCTCGGGCTCGTCCCGGCCATGCTGCTCCAGACCGCGCTCACCACGCTGCTGCATGCAGGCGGCCCGGAGCTCGAAACCCTCGCAGCGCTGGTCGCCGGCCCGGTGCTCGGCCTCATCGCGGTCCGCACCGGTTCGGTCTTCTATCCCCTCCTCATCCATTTCGCGGCCGGAGTGGCTACGGATCTCTCGTGTATCCGCCTGGGAGGAGCGATGGTCGATGGTCTACGAAGTCCCGCCGTAGCCTTGTGCGAAGGCGGATGGTCGATGGTCGGCTGCGAGGTGGCCGATGCCGTGGCCAGGCTCGTGGGAGGGTAGGCCATGCGAGTCCTCGTGACCGGGGCCAACGGATTCCTGGGGAAACACATGGTGCGGGAACTCGTGGCTCGCGGACACTCGGTGCGCTGCCTGGTCCAGCCCGGAACGCCGTGCAAGGGCCATGGAGCGGACGGTTGCGAGGCGTGCCGGGTCGGCGAGGCCTCCCTCGGGGAGCCGGTGCCGGGCGACCTGGCCGACGCAGCCGCTCTCCCTTCGGCCCTTGCCGGCTGCGACGCTGTAGTCCATCTGGCTGCGCTGGTCCAGGAGTGGGGCCCCTGGGAACCGTTCCGGCGCATCAACGTGGAGGGGACCCGGGCGTTGGCCACCGCAGCGTCCCGGGCCGGAACACGCCGCTTCCTGTTCATGAGCTCGCTGGCCGTGCACGGCCGGGGCGACTTCGTCGAGGGCAACGAGGATGCCCCCCGCAACCCCGCCGGCAACCCGTACGCCCGGTCGAAGATCGAGTGCGAAGACCTGCTGCTCGCCCTGCACACCCGAGGGGCTCTCGAGACCGTGATCGTCCGCCCCGGACTGGTTCCCTACGGAGAAGGCGACGTGCGGGGTTTCCTGCCGCTCCGGAGCACGATCGTATCGGGGCTCATGCCCGTCTCCGGCAACCCGGACCGGCTGACCTGCACGGTGTACGCGGGCAACCTGGCAAGAGGGGTCGCCCTCGCCCTGGAGTCCCCGGTCGCGGCAGGCCGGACCTATGTGATCACGGATGGCAACCGGGTCTCCTGGCGGGATTACTTCGAGGCCATCGCCCGAGGTTCCGGTGCCCGCCTGCGCCTTCTCCGCCTGCCCGCCGGACCGGCCATCCTGGCGGCCCGGCTGTGCGAGGGGATCTGGGGGATGGCTCGAGGCAGCACGTCGGGCGCCTCCCGGACCCGTCCCCCTGTGACAGAGTACCTTGCCCGCCTCATGACCCGGGATACCCGCTTCGTGTCCGACCGGGCAAAGGCCGAGCTGGGGTACGAGCCGATCGTCGCGTTCGACGAGGCTGTGCAGCGGACGTGCCGGTGGGCGAAATCGGACTTGACACGTCGCGTCACGGAGTGCTAATATATCGCCCGGTAGATTCGAGGGGGGTGAGCAAGATGGTCGGACATGGTCCACGGGCGTGTTTGCTTGTTGCCGCTTGCTTCGTGTTGGGTTCCTGCACCGGGAACGGGGAGGACGCCGCGAAGCAGACTCCCCAGGTAGGCAAGGGGGATTGGTGGGGCGGCCAGGCAGGACCGGTCGAGCCGCTCAACACCGCTGCCGGAGACCTGGTGATCTACGAGGTCCAGGTCCGTTCCGCGAATGCCTGCATCCCTGAGACCGGCGGGGCCGCCTGCCAGAACGTGCTGGGACCCTACTTCCCCTACCACGGATCGGGCTGCTCCATCCTCGATGACCTCACTGCGATCAAGAAGAGCACCCTGGACGATTTGATGGCCGAGAGCGAGGCCCCCCACCGTTCGGCCGGAATCACGCTCCAGTACATCGACGAGGTCGTCGGCGCCAACTCCGTCTGGCTCATGCCGGTATTCCCTCACAACTTCGAGTTCAACCTGCCCCATGAGTGCGACGACCTGGGGTCGCCCTATGCCGTGCGGGACTACTACCACGTGCGCGGGACCCTGGCGAACCGCTGCGTCCTCGAGGGCAGGGACGAGTGGAGCGACGACCCGTGCTATGCGAATGCCGAGCTTGAGGATCTGGTCGCCACGGCCCACGCCCGCGGCATGAAGGTGATGCTCGACCTGGCCTTCAACCACCTGGGCCACGAGTATCACTTCTACGACTATGCCGGGGCCGTGCCGGTCCGGGAGAGGCTTGTCGACGGCGACGACCTGTGGGACTTCGACGGCACGTTCGAGCCGGCGCTCGTCCACCCCGAGATTCTGGACGAGCCTTCCGAGCTGCCGTCGGATGCCGGCGACGTCATCGCTGACCTTTGCGGGACGGCACCGAAAGGCACCGAGGCCGTGCGACGCTACCTGATGTGGCGGGAGGCGTTCGACTGGGAGCGGGAGCAGATGGACTGCCTCCGCCCGGCCACGCTCGAGAACCAGGCCCCGGGCTTCTACCTCGGCGCCAATGCCAAGACCCCGTCGAAGGCGGTCGGCGACAACTTCACGAACAACTGGAACGACGTCAAGTTCCTGTTCAACAACGAGGCCGATGCTCTCCATCACTGGGAGTTCGCCCGCACCCGGGAGTTGGCGTTCCGGGTCATCAACTACTACCTGTCGATCGGCGTGGATGCCTTCCGGCTCGACCACTCGAACGGCCTGACCGAGAACGAGTGGCGCTACATCTTCCGCAAGGCCGAGTTCTACCAGAAGAAGCGAGGGATGCCCGAGCCGATCTTCCTCTCGGAAAGCTTCCACAACATCCTCGAGCTGAACCGGGTCTTCGACGTGATGACCGAGGGGTATCACCACGACATCACCCATGGCGAGCGGGGCACGAGCTACATCGAGGCCAAGCTGTTCGAAGACCGGCAGGCGTACCTGGGCGACCTGAGCTACATCCTCCTGCACCTGGAGAACCACGACGAGGGACGGCTGCTCAAGCCGAGCACGGGCTTCGACATCTGGAAGGGGGTCACGTTCTACGCACTCGCCGCCGCGTCCCGGGGGACCCTGATGATGATGACCGGGCAGGAGTGGGGCGAACCGTGGGACCTGGGGTTCCGCCGCTCCGACTATCTGCGGGGGCGCTTTCCGGCCGAGGCCAACTGGAACCCCAAGGGGGACGAGCTGACCTCCCTCTACCGCAAGATCCACCAGGCCCGGCTGGACCCGAAGAACGTGGCCCTGCGCAAGGGGCTCCGCTACTTCCCCAGGACCGACAAGGGCACGCTCAAGGAGCAGCTCTTCGCACTGGTCCGCTACATGCCCGACTGCTCCAACACGCTCTTCACCTTCTTCCGCCTCTGGGTCGACGACATCGAAGCCACGTATGCCATCACCCCGGACCTTGCGGGCAGGATCTGCATCCAGAACGACGCTGACTACCGTCTGGTGGACGTGTTCACCGGCAAGAACGCCTGGGAGGACCAGTACCTCGGCGGTACCAGGACCGGAGCGCACCTGAGGGAGTTCGGCATCTACGTGCACCTGCCGCTGGCCGAGTCATTCCAGTGGCTGAGACTGGAGATGGCCGAGTAGGAGGCCGATGCAGGGGGAACGGGCAGCGAAGACCCAGCCCCGACCACGCGGGAGGGGCCCGCGTCGCACCGGCAGTGACCAGGAGAGCGACGGCCTGTGCCCGGGAACTGCCGAGAAGGTGTGGATTCTGGAGGTACGCATGCGCACATGGATTGTCGGACTCGGTGCTCTGGCGCTGCTGGGATGCAGCGGCGGTGAGGGGAACACGGGCCTGGGAAAAGACATCGCTGGCGGAGACGACCTGTCCGCGGATGGGACCGGCGCTTCCGACCAGGGTGGGGGAGATGCCCTCGCCGATGTCGCGTCACAGCAGGACGTGGCGACCGCCGACCTGGGCGGGGAAGCGACGAATCTGCCGGACAAGTCGAGTGAACTCGCCGACGTCGATGCCTGGTCGGACCTTCCCGGCCCGATCGACGTGGTGACCGGACCGGACGCGGTCGTGGATGCGCAGACCGATGTCCTGGCCGACCTTCCCGCAGATGTCCCGGCGGACGTTCTGCAGCCCCCCGAGGACGTTCCCCAGCAGGACGCGGACAAGGACACGGGCGCGGTGGACTCCTACCCGATCCCCGATCCGGGCGAGGAGCTCCCGGCCCCGTGCCAGGCTGCGCTCGACGATCCCTACTACTTCCAGTTCCTTGACAACCTGTGCGACGAGAAGGTCTGGCCTACGGACCAGGACCGCGACCGGCAATGCCCGGTGTCGGACGACTCCCCCTTCATGACGCTGAAGGACGGCACCGTCGTGGAGTACGAGCCGGCCGACGCCCCGGTCGTGTTCGACACGCAGGCATTGAACGGGCTGACGCCCGCCGGCATGGAGATCGCGGTCATCCTGGTCAAGCGCGTCGGAGGCATCCCCTACTTCCGGTACATCTCAAACGGAAAACACGACATCGCCATGCAGCCGTGGAGCACCACCAAGTTCCTGGCCGCAGCCAACGCTGCCGCCACGCTCCGCACCAAGTCCAACTACAACGTGGGGCTCACGGCATCGGTCAAGAACATCCCGGTCGGTGACCTCGTTACGAGCGTGTGCAACTACGACTACAGCCCCTACAGCTCGAATGCGCTCGGAGCCTGGTTCCACGATGTTTT
>Ga0194127_10006287_pt1 | contig 13560 bp, 9 predicted proteins | sample TA2KigC100mmetaG_FD_148624 | JGI IMG/M metagenome (GOLD analysis project Ga0194127, IMG submission 148624) | Freshwater microbial communities from Lake Tanganyika, Tanzania - TA2015036 Kigoma Deep Cast 100m | ecosystem: Environmental > Aquatic > Freshwater > Lake | place: Tanzania: Lake...
TTTGTAAAATTGAACAACTAAAGTTGAGACCAGAAACAACTTTAAAAAACGGGGCGTAATCTGAAAAGCCAAACGAGTAGGAACAAAATAATTAATAAAATGAGCAACGAAAAAATTAAAAATCACTATGTACTAGAAGGTGAAATCGATAAATTCACCAAAATTGCAGAATATAAAATGCCCTATCCTGGGTTGACATTAGAAAGTCAATTAATCAATGAATACATTCAAAGCAAAGATGAGTTGGCAGCTACAATGGAACAACTAACAGGCAAAAAGCAGAAAGGACGCGGTAATTCTTCTCTAAGAATGGAGTTGATTTATAGGCACAAAGCAGAGCAGGACATTTTAATTATAAAATTAAAACTTAATCTTTATGCTTTACATCTAGAATATAATGAGTCTATTTTAAAAGGAGCTCAAATATTTCTACTCATAGATGACAATGACACCTTAGATTGCGGAAAAATTATTGATTATAAAGCGGGGGCAGGTACAGCAGGATTTGGATTAGAAGAAACAGCACATCTCGAAACAGACTTTGCATTTCTAGCAAAACTAGCCACTGCAAAGAAACTGGAATACAGGGTTATAGGTAAAAGGGGGAAAATTAGTGAAGGCGAATTTAGCAAGAGTGATGTTTTTAGAATAAAGGGATTTTATAATGGGCTTTTTGACCCAGAATTCATGAAAGCTGAATTGCTAGAACAAATTGAGCTTGATGAAGCTGAAAAACAAAGAAAAGAAGAAGAACGAAAAAGAAAGGAAGAAGAGCGAAAGAAAAAAGAAGCTGAAGCACAAAAAGTCAAACCAGCATCTAGCAAATCTTCATCAAGTTGTTTCGTCATCACAGCAACTATGGGAGACCCTTACCATCCAATTGTTGATGAATTTAGAGCATACCGCGATCAGAAACTATTAACTAACGAATTTGGAAAAGCTTTCGTAAGTTTCTACTACAAAGTAGGGCCATATGCTGCTTCAATTATTAGTAAAAGTGAAACTCTAAGAAAACTTTCATTTTCATTTTTTGTAAATCCAATTTATAAGCGTTTAAAAAATGATAGAAACACCAATAAAAACTAGATTACTAATATTCCTGAATAGTTTTAAAAGTCAACTTTCAACAATGGTCTCTGATATTGAGACCATTGTTGAAAAACCTATTTGTGAAGGTATAATTATAAATTTAGCAAACGATATTGCTTCTATTCCTTTTTATTTTGATAAAGATCGAGAAGATGAATATGAATGGCTGATGGGATTCATTTGCTACAGTTGTTTAATTAATTCATCCTCATACGATAATACCTTCCATATCAATTTAATTAACAAATGGAATTCATACGATTTTGATAGAAAAAACACTTTTTATTCAATAATTAGTAATAAAAAGTCATCCCTTTTAATAGTAAATTCAATACAAGACTTGACAAGTATGAAAAGTCGCGGTAAATTATCGGATCGTGAATTTGAAAATTTAACTTATAAAATCGAATGCCTTTTATTGAAATTTGCTGAGTATGTAGTATCAACAGACAAGTATATATCGGAATCGGAAACTGAGAAATTGAATAACCTAAAAAATATAATTATTACTTCAAAAACATTACAGATTGAAATAGATTATAAAGATTATCTAAACAATAAATTTAATGAAATCGGATTTAACCGGGACAATACTGAACTAAATATTTCGCAGCCCGATGAAATACGTAATCTAATTTTAAAAAATCAAGAAAAAATATCAGCAGTTGACAGAAAATATATTCTTGAATTTTTAAAACTTCAGAAATACTTGACAAATCAAAAAGATTTGATTTATAAGTCTATTGAGATACTAAAGTTACAAGAAGGTGTATCTTCTATAGATACGTGGATTGACGTAATAAAAAATCAAATTGGCACTTATAACGTTGTTTATCTAAATTCTGTAACTATGATTGTTTGTTTGTGTGAAAGTGAATTAGTTATATTTTACGAATTTTATGAAACATTTGATGGGCTTGGAATTTTTAAAACAAGCTATGAGAAAGAGGTATTAGAATCCCTTTCTTCAATTGGTACGAATATCAATAATTTGAATAAGAACATGGTGCATAAGCTTATGCTTATTGAACACCAATTAAAAAACATTTCACAAGGAATAAATGAATTAAATTCAACAATGCAACAGAATATTCAAGCTATTAATAACCTTGAGGACTCTATTGTTTCTAGTTTTAAATCATTAGAAACATCTATTGGCAACAATTTTAATCAACTCTCTCAAAATATTTCAGGCCACCTTTCAAAAATTGAATCTGGTATAGCATATAATAATCTTATTTCAACGGTAAGTGCTTATCAACTTTACAAAATAAACAAGCAAACAAAGCCATTATTGCCAAAATGAAAAAGCAAACTAAAACACTTGATGAAGTAACAATAATAGAGGATTTATTTGTAAAACTTACATCAAGTAACTTTTGCGTATTTCCTTTAAAAGGAAAAATAAATGTATCTGAGAAACATGGTGTATACATTATTTACAGTCCCCAAAACCAAGTTTTACATGTGGGTAATACACCTAGTGGAAGAAAAGGACTTGATCAAAGATTGTATAATCACATTTCATGCACTGGGGTTTTTTATGAAAAATACTTGAAGCCAAATAAAATAAAAATGCGAGGTACACATAAATTTAAGTATTTAGAAGTTGATGACATTCGCCAAAGGGCATTGCTTGAAGCATATTCAGCTGGTAAACTTTGCCCTTTACACTTTGGTACAGGTGCAAAGAAAAGTAAATGAAGTTTAACATAATGATTTTTTTATATGAGACAAAATAATTTAGTAAACCAAATTAGAGGTGCTGTTCAGAGTGGAAAGGTAAAAGAACCTTTCAAATCCTCCGACTTTCATTTTTTAAATAGGAGTCCAAGTTTTATTTCAAAACACGCTGTTGGAAATGGAAAATATACTGAATATTTTATAAGAGTTAGACGAGGAATGTATAAACTGAAATGAAAAAACCAGCCCATAACCGCACCTACCCAAAAGGCGGGGTTTCGTGTTCCAAAGACAGTTTTGTGGTTAATGGAACATTAGTTTTTCAAATCAAGTTTTGTGGTAAAAGTCCCGCCCTTCGGGTAGCCGCAAACCGTTAGCTGCAACCCTACCGACCAAAAAGCCGATGATAAGAATTTTTAATTCATTAAAGGAGGGCAACCTTTTTTTCTTCGGGCTGACAGGAGAAAAAAAGAAAAAAAACAAATACCAAACCTGAAACAATATATGATCCGGTCTTCACTTTCATATCATCTTCTCCTGGCGAAGTTGATTGAAAGAAATTCCATAACCAATGACAGGAATCAACAGTTAAACTGAGATAATTGAGCGCCTTTTGATATAAGCGGAACTAATGCTGAATATTACTGGCTTAATACTTCCAGATGGCCCCTACCCCGGCCTCCCAGAATTTTTTATTCAGCGCCGGTATGTCTTTTTCCAGTAATTCCAATCCCCTTTTTTTCAGAATGGCCCATTCCGCATTCAGTTCTTTCATCCTGTCAAGTGAAGGCTGATTCACTCTTGGCAGCTCACTTTCTGTCTGATTTATCAGGAATAGATAGTTGGCCGTGAATTTTGCAGGAAAATTATCCGCATCATCATACACTTTTGTTTTGCGCTGGATCATATCCTCATCCCAGGCTTTCATTTTTTTGGCCAATGAATCTCCTTCTTTTTTCAAAGAAGCAAACCTGGCATCGTTCAACGTTGGAAGCAATGATTCCAACTGTTCTCTCTTCGCATTCAGCGTATTCACCATTTTATGCATCATGGTCAGCTCATGCTCCATATTTGTCATAATGCTGTTATACTCTTTATAAGTTACGGCGTCAGTGGAGTATAATGGATTGGCAAGAACTTCTGCTTCTGCAGCAACTTTTTTATCTGCCCATTTCAGGCTTACTGAATATTTTCCCGGAATGGCCTTGTGCCCACTGTAACTGCTTTCAATATAAACATCCGGGACACCCGGCATGATTTGATAACGCATATCCCAAACGAAGCGGTTCAGCCCTTTTGATTTGGATAAAACCGGTTCGGCCGGAGGGCCGCCATCATATTTTTTATAAGTGCTGTCTTTTTTTGAACTGAATATTCTTACAGGATTACCTGCAGCATCTTTAATTTCCATGATCAATTCATCAGAATCTTTTACAGCGGGAAGTTGATAATAAAATACCACCCCTGTTGAAGGATTAACCCCACGAACTGAATTTAATCCGGTGAAATCAGGATTGCTTTCATCCAGTTCACTGCTGCCGTTTACGATATAAGCCGGCAATGGATTGAACAATGTAAAAGAAGAATCTTTTTTATACTGACGTATTAAATTCAGATCATCCAACACCCAGAAAGAACGGCCTGAAGTGGAAGCAATAAGATTATTTCTATGAATTTTCAAATCGGTGATGGGACATACAGGCATATTGAGCTGAAAAGGTTCCCAGTTCTTTCCGCCATTCCATGAAATATAAATTCCTGTTTCCGTTCCGGCAAATAACAAATCCCTTCTCACCGGATCTTCCCGCACAACCCTTGTGAAGGCCCCGACAGAAATCCCGTTGCTGATGTTCATCCATGTTTTACCATAATCGGTTGACCTATATAATCCGGGTGTAAAGTCATTGAACTTATATCTTGTGGTAGCAATATAAACAGTGGCTTTATCAGACGGAGAAACTTCAATTGCATTGATCAGGCACTCCTGCAAACCAGGCGGGGTAATATTCTGCCAATGGGCGCCATTGTCTTTTGTAATATAGACCAACCCATCATCACTCCCTGTATAAATAACTCCTTTTTCAGAAGGTGATTCGGCTATATAAGAAAGCACACAATAATTTTCTGCACCCACTGCTTCATTAGTGAAAGGTACGCCGGGCTTGCCCTGCTTTTCTTTATCATTCCGGGTTAAATCGGGAGAAACTTCTTTCCATGTTTTGCCCATATCATCTGTACGCAATAAATACTGCGAGCCATGATAAAAAACATTCGGCTCATGTTTGCTCCAGATAATTGGCGCATTCCAGTTGAACCGGTACTTCATATCTTTTGCATCACGAGTCAGGTATTGGATCGGCGCTGCCATGATGTTGGTGCTTGCTTTGGCTTTTGTATCCATCACCTCAATGGTGCCCTGGTAACTACCACCCAATACTAATTGCGGGTTATCGGGATCAAATGCAAGGAAAGCACTTTCGCCTCCTGCTGATGCCGACCAATTGGTATTATTAATGCCGCCGCTGCCGAGTGCACGGCTGGCTATCTTTACAGAACTGTTGTCCTGCTGGCCGCCATAAATATTATAAGGAAAAAGATTGTCCACATTAATACGATAGAACTGTGCTGTAGGCTGATTGTTCTGGCTGCTCCATGTTTTGCCTCCATTGAATGTGATAGCCGAGCCGCCGTCATCCGAAACGATCATGTTATTTGAATTATCCGGATTGATCCAGAGATTATGATAGTCGCCATGTGTGTTGGAAACATCTTCCCATGTTTTTCCCCCGTCAATGGATTTCATCATCGGAGCGCTAAGCACATATAAAGTGTTTTCGTTTTTTAGATCCACAAAAAGTTCAATATAATACCATGCCCGCTGAATGATATGATTATCGTTGGATACCTGGCTCCATGTTGCACCTGCATTGGAGGACATATAGAGGCCGCCATCTTCTGTTTCCGAATCACTTTCTATCAGTGCATACACTTTTTCTGAATTGGAAGGGCAAACTGTTATGGACATTTTGCCCATCTTTTCAGGCAGTCCCCCTTTCATTTTCTCCCAATGTTCGCCGCCGTCAGTTGATTTGTACAAACCACTCCCCGGCCCGCCACTGATAACTTTCCATGGCAATCTTCCATGTTCCCACATAGCAGCATACATTATCATCGGGTTGTTTTTATCCATTGATATTTCACTGCACCCGGTTTTATTGTCTACAAACAAAACATTTTTCCATGTCACCCCGCCATCAACTGATTTAAAAACTCCCCTTTCCTTGGCTGGCCCGTACAAAGCCCCCTGTGCCGCTACATACACTATGTCGGGGTTTTTTGGATGAATGATGATACGGGCAATATGACGTGTAAGATCAAGCCCCATTTTTTTCCATGTCTTTCCTGCATCGGTTGATTTATAAACCCCATCACCACTGCTTGTCATCACACCCCGAATTGCATGTTCACCCATACCAACAAAAATTATATTGGGATCACTTTCTGCCACAGTAACTGCCCCAACCGAACCTGTTTTAAAGAATCCATCCGACACATTCTTCCATGTAAGTCCCGCATCTTCCGTTTTCCAAAGTCCGCCGCCGGTGCTTCCCTGGTAATAAACTAAAGGATTGCCAATAACACCCGTGGCACAATTAGACCGCCCACCACGAAATGGCCCGATACAACGCCATTTCACAGACTTGAAATAGCTGTTGAGGCTGGTGCTGTCTTTTACTGTCTGTGAGTTTGTGAATAAAGAAGCATTGAGAAGGATAATCAAAGATATTGTTGCTTTGAGCATGTTGATTATTTAAAATGGAAATATAATTAAAATTCGCAGACGGAAAATTCAGACCGGCATTTCAATGCAAGGCTGCTCATCTAATCTTTTTTCAAGGCCGTCCATGTCCATAAAGCGCCAAGCAGATCAATAAATCCGAAACCGGTTAATATCACAGGCGCCAGTTTTGTCAGGACAAGTATCCCAAAGGCGATGAATACAAATATTCTTGCATTGTAAATCGTCAGCATAAAGTGGACTAAAAGGTACTAATTTTAAGAGAGCGTTTCCATTATTTAACATTAAAATTAAAACAATGGAAATGAAGCCAAAACAGTCCACCGAAAACTTCATTAAAGACATTCGTCGCAGAACCCGCAGGGTATTTTCTTCCGAGCAGAAGATCATGATTGTAATGGAAGCCCAGAGGGGTGAACATTCCGTAGCTGAGCTATGCCGCAAACATGCCATTTCCCAGGCTATGTTCTACAAATGGAACAAGGAGTTCATGGAAGCCGGTAAGAAGAGGCTGGCCGGGGATACAGCCCGGGAGGCAACCCCTGATGAGGTAGCTGACTTACGCAAGGAAAACCAAAAGCTCAAGGAGATGGTGGCCGATCTGATGCTCAGGTATACCATTGTAAAAAAAAGCTTGGACATGCTGGATTAAGCGAAAACTACCGGAAGCACATGAGAGTATCAGCATCGGAAAAGCAAGAAATAATCCTGCTAGTGGAACGTTCGGATCTTGGGGTTAACCGCACTTTACAACAACTGGGGGTTCCAAAGGCTACGTTTTACAAATGGTACAAGGCATATACTGAGAGCGGTCTTGCAGGCCTGGAGAGCAAAAATCCGGGTAACAGACGCCAGTGGAATAGCATACCGCAGGAGGAAAAGAACCTGGTGGTTTCTATAGCCTTGGAGTATACGGACTTGTCGCCCAGGGAGTTATCCTGTAAGCTAAGCGATGAGCGAAAGGTCTTTATCTCGGAATCCAGCGTGTACAGGATTTTAAAGGCTAATGGGCTGATTACATCACCGGCTCACATCCTGATGGCTGCCGGAAACGAGTTTGAAAAGAAGACCATGTTGGTGCACGAGATGTGGCAGACAGATTTTACATACTTCAAAATCCTTGGTTGGGGCTGGTATTACCTGAGCACTATACTGGACGATTACAGTCGATACATCGTGCATTGGCAGCTATGTGAAACCATGAAGGCAGAGGATGTCCGCACCACGGTTCATCATGCCGTAAAAAAGGCCGGATTCAGGAGAGGTCAAAAGCCTGTGTTGCTCAGTGATAATGGTTCATGCTATGTGTCTGATGAACTAAAAAATTATTTATCAGCACATAAAATCAAGCCCATTCACGGAAGGGTCGGCCATCCACAAACCCAGGGCAAAATCGAGAGATACCATCGCTCAATGAAAAATGTGGTGAAACTTGACAATTATTACCATCCGGAGCAGTTAAATGAAGCCATTGCCGAGTTCGTTGAATACTATAACAATGAACGGTATCATGAGTCCTTGAATAATGTGCCGCCTGCTGATGTGTATTACGGCCGGGAAGAAGAAATATTAAAAGAAAGAGAGCGTATCAAAAAAGCATCAATAAAAAAACGAAGACAGCTATTTTTACAGGAAAAGTTATTAGATTTAGGAACAGAAACACTATCTAGCAATTAGTACACTTTGGTTTGACGACATACACTGTTTGGACTTTTATGTAATGACATGGGCTTTGGGAAGCTTGTTATTGGGGATACACGCTACTTTTCGGACTGTTATTGTGACCTTAATATATTTTGCTATTCCGGCATACAGATTTACGATTCTTCCATTTGTAATTGCCTTATTATATTTGACAACAGTTTTACTTATTCCCTTTCTAAGAACAAAATGGTTAAAAAAATTAATGATAAGCAAAACTTAAAAACAAGTTGACGAGAAGAACAACGAACAGCTAACATGGGTTTGCCAAAATGGGGGCTGATGGAAGTATAACAACTGATGTGCTTCTATCAGCTTTTGTGCTATATTTATAGTGACGGTTTTCAAATGCCCCCACTTCGGCAATACCCAGAACGTTAAGAGCAACTGTAATATCAAATATTAAAACAATGAGGAATTTTTTACTAAATCTTATTTTCCTTTCTCCAATTGTGATTCACGGACAAACATGGTTCACAACAGGTCAAAATGCTGACCTTATGGTATCCGGTGTTGATTTTAATAATACGGGTGGTGCGCTGCTTTTTAATCATCCAAACGGACTGGCGTCAAATGGCACAAATCTATTAATGTGTGATCGTTTTAATAATCGCATTTTGATTTGGAACAATGCACCAACTGTATGGAATACTTCCCCAGATATAGTTTTGGGACAACCCAATTTTACAGCAAACAATCCGGGAACAAATAAAAATCAAATGAATTGGCCCGGGAATGTATCAGTGGCAGCCAACGGAAAGCTTGTGGTTGCTGATACAGGCAATGACCGCGTCCTGCTATGGAATAGTTTTCCGACATCCAACGGGCAGTATGCTAATATTTCTATTCATCTTCCAACCATTTCCCCAACAAATATTCCCCTAAAATGGGCATGGCCCTGGGGAGTGTGGACTGACGGAACACGGGTGGCTGCTGTTGCCACAATGGGAAGAACCATCCTTTTCTGGAACTCGTTTCCGGTATCTGATAACCAACAGCCTGACTATACGATAACTAACGCAAACTTCGGAACGCCCAGGAACATCTCTACGGATGGAGCAACCTATTTTTTTGTGGGAGACCATAACGCTCAGGTGAATGGTAACCCCGGTACATTTTTTTGGAACAGTTATCCATCGATCACCAATCAACCTTATAACTTTTACAGAAATGAATGGATTAAAGGCACGAAACTTACTAGCGGGCAGTTAATTGCTTCAGGTCTTAGCCATATTTATACCTGGAATACGATGCCAACCAATTCAGGCTCCAACCCAAATTTATCGGCCGCGCCATCCTGTTACGATAATGGGGATGGAGTGGATGTAGTCGGGGCAAATGGAAGGATATATGTATGCAATTACAACGGCAACAGTGTACTTGTGTATAATTCTCCTCCTGATAGTTTAAATCCTAATCCGGTATTTGCGATGGGTATATCAAATTATAATAATAACACCCTTGATTCCATTGGCTATATACAAAATCCCTCCTTTTCAACAGACGGCACAAGGCTGATTATCACTTCGGATTATGATAAGAGAATTTATATTTACAACACATTTCCTACTAGTTCGGGGCAAATGGCTAGTCAGGTAATTTCAACACAAAGTTATGACCTTGCTCCTTGGGATAATGCCCTTTACAACAATACATTTGTAGCAGCAGGGAAAAATAGGGTATGTGTGTGGAATAATGCCATGAACCTTTCTGCAAATCCCTCACAAATCTTTAATGGAAATATCGGCTCTGCTACTCTTAATGACCTTAAAGGAATAGCACTAGACAATCGGTTTTTTTACCTTTCGGATAGAAGCGGGAACGTTTATATATGGAATGGTATTCCTGCTAATAATTCTGTAAATCCTGTTTATACCCTTAATTTAGGGAATGTTCAACTTAATCGCCTATCCTCAGACGGAACTTATTTTTGTGTTACACAACAATCTCCGGGAGCAATTTATATTTATAAGGTAGCCGCCCTCGCCATAGGAAATACCACACCATGGAAAACGATAAGCGGTATCGGGTTTCTGAATCTGCCTTCAGAAACAATTACCTTCAACGGCTCACTTGCTATTGCCAACTCAAGTTTTAATGATGTTTTGCTTTGGAAAGATATTAATGACGCACCAGATACTGATAGCATCGTGGTGTTGGGCAATAATTCAAATTCAAGTTCAAATAATCCTGCTATTGGAATCAATCGCCTTTTTATGCCAGGCGCCCTCCTTTATGAAAATAATCATCTGTGGGTCGGAGAACACAAATTCTCTTCTCGAGTCCTTCGCTTTGCATCACAATCAACAACCGGAACATCAGACATTAATATAATTATTTATCCAAATCCCGCTACAAATGAATTAAATATTACAGGTTATAACCTGGATGACCAAGGTATTTTACAATACAATTTTATTGATTGCTTAGGCAGGACATTGATGTCAGGAAAAAGTAGTGAAAAAAACCTGAAGATCTCAATAAGCAACCTCCCGAAAGGAGTTTATCTGGTAAAACTAAAAGGCAATATTTGGTATACACAAAAAGTAATTAAAGACTAACAGCAACTCTTAACATTGGTTTTGCATCAGGCGGGATGGACCACACTGGACAAGCCATCAGCAATGATGGCTGTATGATCCAGTGGTTTTTTTTGGGCAGCAACACCGGTAAATAGAAATAGACCAATAAGTAGTGTAAAGGCTGTGCGCTTCATAAAAATAATTATGAGTGGGAAGATACTTCAAACCATCCATTCCTTTGTTTGTTATTACCCTATAATTCTGTATGAAAAAGATACTGACACTCCTGCCATTGATTTGGATTAGCCTCTCTACCCTTTCACAGGGACTGGGTACAATTTCTGGTTCCGTAACAGATAAAAATCTACTGACAGCTATTTCAGGCGCCACCATTAGCATTGAAGGAACCCCTTTGAGAACCATATCAGACTCATTAGGCCGGTTTAGAATTACAGGAATACCGCCAAAAACGTATACCCTGAAGATTACAGCAGTTGAATACGCACCCTTCACTTTATACAATCTTGTACTTACTTCTGGAAATGAAGTAAATCTCTCTACCCAATTGGAAACTCAAAGCAAAACGTTAGCAGAAATCCAAATCAAGAATAGAAAAACGGCGGTCGCTGCCAGCTTGGAAACCCCACTAAGTGTGCAGAAATTGACTGCAGAGGAAATACGAAGCAACCCTGGAGGAAACTTTGATATCTCGCGAGTAATACAAGCACTTCCCGGAGTGGGTGGAACAAGCGGTAGTGTGGGAGGATACAGGAATGACATTATTATTCGTGGAGGCGCCCCAAATGAAAATGTATATTATTTGGATGGAATCGAAATACCAGTGATTAATCACTTTGCCACACAAGGAAGTGGCGGAGGTCCTACAGGAATTTTAAATGTAAGTTTTATAGAAGAAGTAAAACTCTCTACTTCTTCATTTGATGCCCGATATGACAATGCCCTTTCATCCGTATTTCAATTCAAACAGCGAAACGGTAACCCCAATCGTGTTCAAGGAAATGTTCGACTAAGTGCCACTGAATTAGCCACCACGATAGAAGGTCCGCTGTCTGCTAAGACTACCTTCTTAGCCTCCGCCCGACGCTCCTATTTGCAAGTACTCTTTAAAGCAATTGACTTGCCTATCCGTCCCAATTATTGGGATTTTCAAAATAAAATAACACACCGGATAAATAAAAAACTAACCTTGACTTTTCTTGGTTTAGGCGCAATTGATGACTTCAGTTTTGGCAAACCAAGAGAGGCTACACCTGAAAAACTTTATGTATTAGACGCCACCCCCTCTATAAATCAGTGGAACTATACAGTTGGAGCCAGCCTCCGCAAACAAATTACACGTGGCTATTGGAATCTTGCTGTAAGCAGAAGTATGTTAGATAATAGCATTGAAAAATTTGACGGCAATCAAATCGGCAATGAATTAAAGCGTAGAACCGGCATTTTTTCACAGGAAATCGAAAATAAACTTCGAATTGATGTAAACAGAAGCTATAACAACTTAAAAATCTCTTATGGCCTGGTTGCCCAATATGTCAAAAGTAATAACGATGCTTTCCAGCGAATTAGACAGGAGTTTAGAGATGTAAATGGCGCAGTAGTGCAGCCTGCCGTAATTGTTAAATATGCGAGTGGAATTAACTTTTGGAGAACTGGTGCATTTTTGCAGCTAAGTAAAAGAGCCCTTTCAAACAGGCTGGGTCTCAGTGCTGGCTTACGAACAGATATGAACAGTTTTACAAAAACAGGCAACAACCCGCTAAAAACATTATCAGCAAGGTTTAATGCCTCTTATACATTGACTGATCGTTGGACACTTAATGCCTCAATAGGCAATTATTTTAAAATTGCCCCCTACACAATTTTAAGTCACACAGACAATACTGGAAAATTCACCAATAAGGATGCAGACTACACACAAAGTTTACACTATGTAGTTGGCTTGGAGTATCTGCCTGTTCCTACCACGCGACTGACTTTTGAAGGTTTTTATAAAAAATATTCAAACGTACCCATCTCTATCAGAGATGGAATTTCATTGGCTAATCTTGGTGGAGACTTTACAGTTCTAGGCAATGAAGATGTTACTACAATTGGAAAAGGAAATGCTGCAGGAATTGAACTGTTTCTCCAACAAAAACTTACCAAACGATTTTTCACAACATTTTCTTACACCCTTTTTTACAGTCAATATAGCGGACTGGCAGGAAAACTGATTGCCAGCGCCTGGGATAATAGACACTTGGTTTCATTTTTGGGAGGATACAAACTAAAGCGAAACTGGGAAATTGGCTTAAAATTCCGTCTACAAGGTGGTGCGCCCTTTACCCCATTTGACTTGACAGCTTCCCAATTAAATTATTTGACATTGGGAACAGGCCTATTGGATTACACCCGTCTAAATAGCCAACGATTGGCAGCTTTTCATTCGAGTGACCTGCGCGTCGATAAAAAATGGAATTTCCGTCAGCTTACCTTAAATCTATTTCTGGATGTAACCAACTGGTATGTTGCAAAAAGTCCGGCTTTTCCGCAGTACACCTTTCAAAGGAACCAAGCCAATACAGCTTTTTTATCCAGAGACGGACAACCCATACAGCTCAATGGAAGTAATGCCATACCCTTTATTTTATCAAATGACGAGGGAACACCGATCCCCACTATTGGGTTTATTATTGAATTTTAAAGCGTGGGTTTGGATTCAAACTTTACTCTCCTTTGCTGAGTTAGCAACAAATGCACAAGAAG